>Ga0182018_10001371_pt1 | contig 27889 bp, 24 predicted proteins | sample 812P2MmetaG_FD_120490 | JGI IMG/M metagenome (GOLD analysis project Ga0182018, IMG submission 120490) | Permafrost microbial communities from Stordalen Mire, Sweden - 812P2M metaG | ecosystem: Environmental > Terrestrial > Soil > Wetlands > Permafrost | place: Sweden: Stordalen | collected...
CCTCGGCCTTGGAACCGCCCGACTTGATGAATTTCACCACCCGTTCCCGTAAATCCAGTGCATAAGCTTTCATGCCCAAAAGCCTATCACACTATGTCCCAATGTCAATATGAAATGCTATATATCGCACTCGACCACATAAGAGCTTTGGCAGCTTTTATGGTGGTCGTTTGGCATTTTACGCACACAACAACTGGCCATCCAGTTCCCTTCGGCTATTGTCCGATAATTTTCCCTTTTGCACTCCTTGCTGAAGGCCACACTGGCGTGGCCTTGTTTATGACCCTAAGCGGCTATTTGTTTGCAAAGCTTCTGGATGGCAAGTCGATTGACTACAAGGCTTTTCTTTGGAACCGCGCTCTGCGCCTGTTGCCGCTGCTATTGGTTGTAATTCTGATCTTTGGCGTCAAAATGTATATCAAAGGCGAAAACCTAGTCTCCTATGCCGGTGCCATTGCGAAAGGAGTTATCCTTCCAACTCTTCCAAATGGGCAATGGTCAATCACGGTGGAGTTCCACTATTATGTAATTCTGCCAGTATTTCTTTGGATGCTCAGAAAGTCGAAGATTCTGCTAGTTTCGATTGTGTTTGCAGCGATTGCACTGCGTTTTATTCTTTACCTTGAGATCGGAGATATTAAATCACTTGCTTACTTTACAATTATCGGCCGTGTAGATCAGTTTGCTCTGGGCATGCTTGTTTACCAGTTCCGCTCTTACCTTGTCCGTCGTCATCAGATTGCCATTGCGATAATCTGCGCATTTACAATGTTCTATTGGTATTTCGATCTTCACGGAGGCTTGACCAGCTTCTCTTCATCTTCGTCGCCTAGTCCGCTTTGGATAGTATTGCCGACGATCGAGGGGGTGGCCTACGCGGTCGGCATTGCTTGGTATGAATGCTCCTTCTCACATTCGACCGGAGGAATCTCCAGATTTATAGGGCGCATGGGTGAATATTCCTACTCGATCTACCTGCTCCATTTTCTTGTAGTGATGCATGCTTCAAGGTTTGTGAATGAGCGGATTATGGATATTTCTAATTTTTATTTGGCTTGCCTTTGGGCAGCCATATTCTTTGTATTGATGATGCCTGTCGGCTATTTAAGTTTTCGCTTCATTGAGGCTCCTTGCCTCAAGCTGAGAAAGCGCTATATCTTGGAATCAAGTGGTGAGAAAATACTTGGTCACTCAGCCCGACCACACCCTCAGGCTGGCTTGTAAAATATTAAGTGAATTCGTGGCCATGTTGTTCTGACCCCAATCCCTGGACGTTTCAGGAGGCAACGCGAATACGAGCGGCAGTGAGGCGAAAACTTTTTGGACAGAATTAACGGAATTTTTCAGAATTAAAGGCCGGGCGGGGAAGCTTTCGGAAATTTTGTCCATTTTGTAAATTCTGTCCAAAATCCGGGAGTTTTCATTTTGAATACTATTTTGACGTGAAGTGTCCAATCCGCTAATGTTAATAGTCTGAATGGATTTTCGACCCGTCAATTTCAAGTTATCGCTGATCGCCGGTGTGTTGCTGGCGGCGGTGGTGTCTGCCGTGGCGCAGTCGTCGGACCGGTCCATCATTTTTTCCAGGCCGGCGGATCACAGCGCCACGCCGGAAGCAGCCGATTCCAGGCCGATTCCGGGCGGGCCGAATCCGGCAAACCAGGTTTCGCTTTTCAACCCGCCGGACACTTCGCCCGGCCCGCTGCCCACGCCGCCGCTCCCAACCGACGAGCAGAGACAGTTGCAAAAAGATCTGCAGGACAGGAAAGACTGGACGTTGCTGACGCCGGAGGAAATTCTCGGCGTGGTCACGCCGGAATCCATCCTCCTGCCGCCGGATCAGCAGCCCGACGCCGCAGAAAAAAAATTGACGCCGATGGAGCGCTTCATGAACCGGCAGGAGGAGGCGCGCCGGCAGTCATCGGGAACCAACGGTTTTTTGGGCGGCAATGATTCCACCCGCTGGAATCCTTTCCAGAAACAGGAAGAGTCGCCGGATGAAACCCGCCTTGATTCCGTCCGCGCCACCACGGCGAATGGCTCGCCTTACTGGAAGCAGCTTTTTAACAGCACGCCGGACAATAACAACAACAACAATCCGGCCGCAGGGCAGGGCAACGCCGGAACCTGGTCGAGGCCGTTTGGCCTGGGCGCGCCGCCAGCCAGCCAGGCGCAGGTTGAGGCGCAGAAGGCGGACATGGAACGTTTCAGGCAAATGCTGATGCCGGACGCCACGCCGGCGGACAAGATGCAGAACGCTTCACCCGGCGGAAAATTCCTTTATTCGACGGAGACATTGCCGGGCGCGAATCCGCAGCCGTCGGCGGCGAACGCGGGATTTAACACGCCCGCGTCCTTGAGCACCGTGAACGACAAGCCGGCGGAGGTCGCGCCGTTGACGGGCCTCTCGGGGCAGCAACTTTTGAAACCGGCGACTGTGGCCAGACCGTTATGGGCGCCGCAACCACCGCCGTGGCTGTCGCAGACTCCGCAGCCCTTTGTCGCCCCGCAGCGGGAATTTTAATCAAGCGCGGGTCAGTGCGCGGAGGTGATCAACAGCACCTGTTCGAGCGTGGAGATTCCTTCGCGGGCGCGATCCAGGCCGACCATGCGGAGCGTGCGCATTCCCTGGGTGACGGCAAGCTTGGCCATTTCGCGCGTGCTGGCGCGGGCGATGATGAGTTTGCGGATCTGGTCGGTGATGGTCATGGCCTCGATGATGGCGAGCCGCCCGACGTAGCCGGAATTTTTGCAGCGGTCGCAGCCGCGTCCGCGATACAGCGTCACGCCGTCGAACATCGCGGGATCAATGCCGAGGTCTTCAAACATTTTCGGCGGATACTTCACCGGCTCCTTGCAATGCGAACACATGCGGCGCATGAGGCGTTGCGCGCAGGAAAGAATCACGGACGAGGAAATCAAAAACGGCGCGATGCCCATGTCGTCGAGGCGCGCGATGGCGCCGGGCGCGTCGTTGCAGTGCATCGTGCTCAAAACCTGGTGGCCGGTGAGCGCGGCTTCGATGGCGATTTCGGCGGTCTCGGTGTCGCGGATTTCGCCGATCATGACGATGTCCGGGTCCTGGCGCAAAATGGAGCGCAGGGCGTTGGCGAAGGACAGGCCGATGTCCTTCTTGGTGGGCACCTGGTTGATGCCGGGAATCTGGAATTCCACCGGGTCTTCGACGGTGACGATGTTCCACTGCGGGCTGTTCAACTCGTTGAGCGCGGAGTAAAGCGTCGTGGTTTTGCCGGAGCCGGTCGGGCCGGTGACGAGGATCAGCCCATGCGGCGCGTCAATGGCCGCCTTGAATTGTTTGAAGGTGTCGGCGTCGAGTCCGAGCTTGTCAACGCTCGCGGACAAATTCGTCTTGTCGAGCACGCGCAGCACGATTTTCTCGCCGTGAACCGTTGGCAGCACGGAGACGCGCAAATCAAAATCCTTGCCGCCGACCTTGACCCTCATGCGGCCGTCCTGCGGCAGGCGCCGTTCGGCGATGTCGAGGCTGCTCATGATTTTGAAGCGCGAGGCCAGCGCGAGCTGCATTTGCTTGGGCGGCGGCGTCGCGTCAATAAGCACGCCGTCAATGCGGTAACGCAGCCGCAGGTTTTTTTCAAACGGTTCCAGATGCACGTCGCTGGCGCGGTCCTTGATGGCCTGGACGATCATCAAATTGGCGAGCTTGATGACGGGCGCTTCCTCGCTGGAGGCGGCGAGTTGATCCAAATTGACCTCTTCTAGTCCTTCCCTGACGGCTTCGAGGGTGTCGGCCTCGGCCTCGGCCTCCTGTTTCGCCGCATCCTGAATGATGTCCTCCATCGAACCGCTTTTGGCGGCGTCAATGGCGTTGAGCTTGTCCATGATCGCCTTCTCGGACGCGATCAGCGGGACGATTTCGAGTTTGGTCTGGCGTTTTACATCGTCGAGGGCGAGGACATTCAGCGGGTCGGCCATCGCCAGGAATAATTTATTTTCCAGGCGGCTGACCGGGATGACCTTGTGGCTGTGCGCGGTGTCGCGCGGGAGCAATTCTATTATTTCCGGCAAAACATTTACGCGGGCGATGTTGATCGGCGGGACGTTGAGCACGCGCCCCATCGAAACCGCGAGGTCCTGCTCGCTGACGTAGGATTTTTCGATGATGAGCTTGACGAGGCGCGCGCCCTCCTTTTTCTGCTGTTCCAGCAGTTCCTCCACCTGGGTCAGACTCAACAGCCCGTCCTCGACGAGCGCGTCGGCGATGCGTTCTCCGAATGATTTGATCTTGGCCATGATTAACGGAACGCCTTGCGGAGGTTAAGAATCAATTCCGACGGCGTGGCCAGATACCACAGCAGCCGGTGCGTGGTGGCCTCGGACAGCTCCTTCACCACCTGCTGATTGAACGGGTTGGCCGTCGCCACCAAAATCGCCTTGCTCATCCGGTCGAATGGCAGCACGCACCAGCGCCGGCACACATCCGCCGGGAAACCGCGCGTCAAATCAATGTCCACGTCGTAGCGATCCAGCGGCAGATAAGCCGTGCGCGATTTGTCCGACAGTACCCGGAGCGATTTCTCGACGTGGAAAATGCTTTTATCACTCAATGTCTGGATGAAAGGCTCCACTACGTCCGGCGGCGCGACCGTCAAATCCGGTTTGCGCCAGCACAGATCAAAATCGCCGGCGGTGATCAGCTTGCTCTCGACGAAGACCTTGTGCATCGCCTTGCGGCCATCATCCAGTTCCGACGGCGCGGCGGCGGACGACTTCGCCTTTTTCTGGAACATTTTTGTGTCGGTCGCCATCGCGAGGCCGGCGGATTCCGCTCCGGCGGACTGCACCGCCACGTTGTTGGCCCGCTCTTCGATCTTGCTCAACGCCGCCTGCACGTCCGCGTCATCCGGACGCCGTTGCAGGATCGTTTCGTATTCCATGATCGCCGACGACAACTGCCCCTGCTGAAGATACGCCTCCGCGATGCGCTTGGACGTGTTGATCACTTCCGGCTCGCGGCCCAGCTTCGAATAAGCCTCCTTGAGAATCTCCAGCGACTGGCAATCGTGCGGCTGCGACTGCACGATGACCTCGAACATCTCAATCGTCTGCTGTAATTGAGCTTCTTCACCCGGATGTATGGTCAATGTCGCCATGCTTCAGAATTCAGTGTTTTCAAGCAATTTCTCTGCCAGACTAAGCCGCCGCCGCCGCCAAAGCAACCCAAAGTGAAATCAATCCAGAGTTCCAATTTGAATCTCCGTTTCAGGTTTGGCCGCTGCATTTTTTCAACCCGTCTTTTCCTTTGAGCCGGCGCGTCTTCATGGTAAAAATTTCCGCGTGGAGCAGCCTCATCCAATCATGACGCCCGCGACCGGCGAACGCCTCCTGCGCTTCGTCGGCGACAAAATTCTTTTCGCGTTGAGCGATGAACGGAATTCCGCGCCAAAAAATCTCCGCGCGTTTTTGCGGACCAATCTGGGCCGCGCCGCCGAATTGCGCCGCGAAATCATTTCCGCCCATGCGGGCGGTGCGGCTGCCGCCGGCGCGTCGTGGCGCGACCTTCCGATGCAGCCGGCCGCCGACGGCTGGCAAATTGAACTGCCCCTCGCCGAAGCGGGCTACTTCAAGGCCAAGGCTTATCTGCTCGACGGGAAAAAATGGCAGCACTGGCCGGACGGTTCGGACGTGGGAATTTCCGTCCATCCCAATTTCGCGCGGACTGCAAATACAATTTATTGCGCCTTCACCCGGCTTTTCGGCGCGACCAAAAATCTCGCCTCAACTGCCGACGAGAAATTGGAGGCGCAACTCAAATCATTCGAAGCCCTCGGATACGCCACGCTCCCGTCATCTGGAAACTTCCGTGATCTCGCGCGCCAGTTGCCGTTCATCGTCAATAAACTTGGCTGCCGTATCATCCATCTGCTGCCCGTGCATCCGACGCCCACGACTTATGCGCGGTTCGGGCGATTTGGCAGCCCTTACGCCGCGCTCGACCTGACCGCCGTTGATCCCGCGCTGGTCGAGTTCGACAAACGCGCCACCGGCATCGACCAGTTTTGCGAACTGACTTTTGCCGCGCACTCGCTCGGCGCGCGCGCGTTCATTGACATCGTCATCAACCACACCGGCTGGGGCTCGACCTTGCAGGAAAACCACCCGGAATTTTTCCTGAAAAAATCCGACGGTGAATTCGCCAGCCCCGGCGCGTGGGGCACGGTCTGGGAGGATTTGGTTGAATTGGAACAACGCGACGTGAAACTTTGGGACACCATCGCTGATTCGCTGTTGACCTGGTGTCATCGCGGCGTGGATGGTTTTCGCTGCGATGCTGGCTACAAAATCCCCGTGCCCGCGTGGCAATACATCATCGCCCGCGTGCAGGACGAATTTCCCGAAACGATTTTTCTGCTCGAAGGGCTTGGCGGTGCATGGGAAGCCACTGAAGCGTTGCTGGCTGAAGGCGGGATGCAATGGGCGTATTCCGAACTTTTTCAAAATTATTCCGGCCGTGATGTCGCGTGGTATCTCGATTACGCCAACCGCCAGAACGAACGTGTCGGCAGTTATGTCCATTACAGCGAAACGCACGACAACAGCCGCCTCGCCGCCAAAAGCGGCGCCCCCGTCGTGCCCGCGAATCAAACTGTTTCAGGCATCCTGCCGGGTGAACGGGAAAATTCTCCAGTCGAAAAAATGGAAAATTATGGCCGCGCATGGTCGCTGCTGCGGAACCGCCTCTGCGCACTGACGAGTCCCAGTGGCGGGTTCGGCTTCACCTGCGGCGTCGAATGGCTCGCCACCGAAAAAATCCGCGTCCACGGCAACACCGGCTTGAACTGGGACAGCGCGGACAACATCGTCCCTGAACTCGCGCAACTCAACCGGCTCATCTCCGACCATCCATGCTTTTTTGACGGCGCAAAACTCACGCGTTTGAGCGCACCCGACTCGCCCGTTTACGTATTGCTCCGTGAATCGGCAGAAGGCAAAGATTCCGTCCTCGTTCTGGTCAACACCGACGTTGAAAAGGAAAACGCCGTTGCGCTCGACGCCAAAGGCGGCGCAGACATTCCGCCCGCCGCCAATTTCAAATTTGATTTGCTCGGCCAGCCGCTGCCAAAAAATTCCATCGAAAAAGAAAAAAGCGCTTTCACGCTCCCGCCCGGCGCGGTCTATTGTCTCGCGCCGACCGAAAGGCCTGCCGGCTTGAACGGGGACGATTACCGTTTCGCCCGCGCCCAGGCCGCGTGGGCAATCGAGTCGTTGAACAAAATCATTCCCGCCGAAACCATTGGCAGACTCGACTGGCACTGGCTTGCGGAACAAGCCGGACGTTCGCCGAAAAACTTTCTTGCCGCCGCCAGCGAATTCGCCGCGCGCGAAGCCAAGACTCCGCTCGCCGGCCTGCTCCCCGAAATTGAAGCTGGAAAAATCCTCCCGCGAGTTGTCGGATGGACTTTGCTCGACGCCCGGCGCGTCACGCTCGTTCCGCCCGGCCACTGGCTGTTGATTGAAGACTCCGCGCCGTTCCGCGCCACGCTGGAAATGCAGAATGAAGAATGCGGAATGAAAAAACTGCCGGTGCATGTCCGGTCAATTCCTGCCGGCGACAGATTTATCGCCTGCTTTGCTCCCGGCCAAAACGCAGGTGAAGCCGGATTGATTTTGGAACGCCATGCCACAACTTCCCAAAAAGTTTCCGCCGCGATTCGTTTTCTGGCGTCCGAACCGCAACCATCAACCATCAACCATCAGCCATCAACCTTGGTTTTGCTCACCAACGGCATCGGCGGCATGGCGCGAATTTGCGTGGACCTGGGCCGCGTGAATTCCAAATACGACTGCGTCCTTGGCGCGAATCTGAATCCGACGGTTCCGGTTGACCGCCACGTTTTCGTCAAGCGCATCCGCGTCTGGGTGAACGCCGACGGTTTTCTCTCGCCGTTGGATTTCAAAAATCTTGCTTCCTTCGAAATGGGTCCGCCCGCGGTTTGGAATTTTGTCGCCAACGCGGGCGACGGTCGAACAGTCGAAGTTGAACTATGCGCCGAAATGGCCGAAGGCAAAAACGCGACCATTTTTTGTTTCAGCCGCCCGACGGAAAAACTCGCGCACGGAAAGCAATTGCCCGCCGACGCCGACATGCGCCTGACCGTGCGCGTGGACATCGAAGACCGGAATTTTCACAGCGAAACCAAACGCAACGACGGCGCGGATTTTCACTTCTCGTCAAACACCCGCGCGCTCGACAGGAAAATCGGATTCGCCTTCACGCCCGCACAAGACCGCCAACTCCATGTTTTCACCGACGCTGGCGAATACCATCCGCAGCCGGAATGGTGCGAAAACATCCCGCATTCGGTTGAACAGACACGCGGACAGGCCGGCAGTGGCGACGCTTACAGTCCGGGCTGGTTTGAAATTCCGCTCGCAAAAGGCGCGAACGTCACGCTCGTTGTCACCGCCGAATTGGACGGTTCAATGTCTGAAAAACTGCAAATTGGCACCCGGCAGCCGGCAACGGGCAATTCCGGCGACACGTTTGGCGAACGACTTTTGCACGCCGCCAAACAATTTATCGTGCGACGTGATGAAGGCAAGACGGTCATCGCCGGTTATCCGTGGTTTTTGGATTGGGGCCGCGACTCGCTGATTTGCGCGCGCGGACTCCTGGCCGCCGGCATGGTGGATGAAGTGAAACAACTTTTGCTCACGTTCGCCAAATTTGAAAAAGACGGCACACTGCCGAACACAATTCACGGCAACGACGTTTCCAACCGCGACACCTCGGACGCGCCGCTGTGGTTCGCCGGCGCGTGCGAAGAATTTTCAGAAATTCAGAATCCAAAGTTCAAAGTTCAGAATTTTTTCGACACGCACGCGGATCAAAATGGCCGCACCGTCCGCGATGTGCTGGTGAGCATCGCGGAAAACTATTCCAAAGGCACGCCCAACGGCATCCGCATGGATTCCGATTCCGCGCTGGTCTGGAGTCCGGGCCATTTCACCTGGATGGACACGAATTTTCCCGCCGGAACGCCGCGCGAAGGCTATCCCGTCGAGATTCAGGTGCTGTGGATCCGCCTGCTGCGGCAACTGGAAAAAAATTCCGCGCCCGCCGATCAAAAGAAATGGCGCGAGTTGGCCGACCACGCGACGGCGTCGTTTGAAAACCTGTTCTGGCTTGAAAACAAAGGCTGGTTCGCCGACGTGCTGCTTGGCGGGTCGCGTGTCATCGCCCGTGACGCCACTCCGGGCGACGCGTTGAGGAGCAATTGCCTCTTCGCCGTCAGCCTCGGCCTCGTCACCGGCGAACGCGCGAAACGCTGCGTGGAGGCCGCGCGGAAGTATCTTGTTGCGCCGGGCGCGTTGCGTTCGCTCGCACCGCTGCCCGTTTCCGTTCCGTTGCCAATTTACCGCGAAGGCCATTTGCTCAACAATCCCGTCGAGCCGTATTGGCCGCGTTACGAAGGCGACGAGGACACGCGCCGCAAGCCCGCGTATCACAACGGAACGGCGTGGACATGGACGTTCCCGGTTTTTTGCGAAGCGCTGGCGTGTGCGTGGGATTTTTCTCCGGAAGCCGTCGCGGCGGCGAAAAGTTACCTCGGCAGCGCGGAAAAATTGTTGAACGAAGGCTGCCTCGGCCAGCTTCCTGAAATCCTCGACGGCGACGCGCCGCACACGCAACGCGGCTGCGATGCGCAGGCCTGGGGCGCGACGGAAACCTTGCGCGTGTGGAAAATTTTGTCGCGTGAATGAAAATGACTCCGCTTCAACTTGCACGAGAAGAATGGGAGCGAAACACAACACAACACACCAAGTTGCATCCTGTTGGGAGGGGCATTATTCATGAGCATGAATTCCGTCAATATGGTCAAGCAATGGCTTGGCTCAAATGGGATGGAGATTGCATCGAAATTGGGAAATTTGAAACTCTTCACCTTGGCCAAGGGGCAGCTTCTAGACTTATTGAGTTTTTGAAAAGTCTAGCCGATAAATACGAAGTCCAGATTTTTGGTCACGCCACGGCTTATCCTCCAGACCCGCCAACTCCTGACGGCGAATTATTTTCACAAGAGCAGCTTGAAAATTTTTATCGAAGACACGGATTCAAACTTCGCAAAATCAGCAATGACGCCAGTGAGATCATTTATCCATGAGCCTGATTCGTATGAAGGTAAAATCGTTGCCATTCTTTCCGGCGTCGGCAAAATGAGGGCGTGAATTTCCGTGACAAAATCATCGCGTGGGACCAATTGCCGGCGTGGCAAAAAAAATTTCACGCCAGCGGCAAAAAACTCGTCGTTACAAATGGCTGCTTCGACATTTTGCATCTCGGCCACGTCACTTATCTGGAGGCGGCGCGAAATTTCGGTGGCGCGCTTTTGGTCGGCGTCAACGGCGACGAAGCGACGCGACAGTTGAAGGGCGCGGGCCGTCCGGTGAATTCCGAGATTGACCGTGCGTTGGTGCTGGCGGCGCTGCAAAGTGTGGACGGCGTCTGCATTTTCAAGGACCCGACGGCCACCAAATTTCTGGCAGCGGCGCAGCCGGACATTTACGTCAAGGGCGGCGATTATACTTTGGACACGTTGAATCAGGACGAACGCCGGGCCGTGGAAAATTCCGGCGGGAAAATTAAAATTATTCCGTTCGTGCCTGGCAAATCCACGTCCGCGCTGCTGAAAAAAATCGCGCAATTTTAGCCGCGACGACCGATCCGCGCTTCGATTCATGCGATTTTTAATGTTAAACTGGCGAGACCCGCGCAATCCGATTTCGGGCGGCGCGGAACGGGTTTCGCTGGCTTATCTCAAGGAGCTGGTGCGGCGCGGGCACGGGGTTTATTGGTTTGCCAATGATTTTCCGGGCGCGGTGCGGGAGGAAAATTTCGAGGGAATCAAAATCGTTCGGGGCGGCGGCAAGGGTTCGTCCGTGCTGAAAGCAAGGCAATGGCATCGGCATCAAAAACGATTTGATCTGGTGATTGACCAGCATCACGGAATCCCGTGGTATGCGCCATGGTGGTGCAAAACGAATTGCGTGGCCTACATCCACGAGGTTCTCGGCCCGATTTGGAATTCGTTTTATCCGTGGCCGGCCAGCGCCGTTGGCCGGTGGCAGGAACGCTGGACGCACTGGCTTTACCGGAACGTGCCGTTTTGGACGCCGTCGGATTCCACGCGAAAAGTTTTGCAGCAGAGCGGCGTAAAAAAAATTCATGTCTTTCCAAACGGCACGGACGTGACGCCACTGGCGGAATTGGAACCGAAGCCAGTCGGGCTGCCGCTGCGGCTCGTGGCCGTTTCGCGGCTCGCACCCAACAAGCGGGTGGATCACGCGATTCAGGCCGTGAAAATTTTATTGCGACGAAACATGGACGCGCGGCTGACCGTGGTCGGCACGGGCGGAGCGGAAAAGTCATTAAGGCAACTCGTAAATGAGTCCGGTCTCAAGGCACGCGTCGAGTTCACCGGCCAGCTCGACGAACAAAAAAAGAACGAGCAGCTGCGGCGCGCGCATTTTTTGATCCACACTTCCGTCCGCGAAGGCTGGGGGTTGAATGTCATCGAGGCCAGCGCGATGGGCACGCCGGCCATTGTTTATCCGGTGGGCGGGCTGGTGGATTCAACCTTGCACGATGAAACCGGCATCGTGACGCGCGGCGAAACGCCCGCGTCCGTCGCGGATGCCATTTCGGACATCATCAAATCACCGGAGAAATATGCCCGTTTGCGCGTGAACGCCTGGAATCGTTCAAAGACACTTCAATGGAATCAGGTTCTTCCACCGGCTTGCGACTGGTTGGAATCGCGGGCGGCCCGATCAGTTTCAAAGTGAAAATCCCGCCGCCTTCGCGTCGGCGGCGAACATTTTCACGGTGTCGAGCGACATTTCCTGCAGGCCGATGCCGGCAGTTTTCATCGCCTTGGCCAGAATGTCGTGCGGCACGGTCACGATGTCGCAGCCGCAGTCGTTCGCCTGAAAAATGTTCAGCACTTCGCGGACGCTCGCCCAAAGCAGTTCGGCCTGCGGCAATCCAGTCAAAAGTTTTTTACATTCAATCATGTGCGGAACCGGGTCAACGCCCGTGTCTGCGATGCGCCCGGCAAAAACGGAAACCACGGCGGGAATTTTTGGATTCAGCGACGCAGCGACGCCTTTGACCTGTTCCAGCGTGAGAATCGCGGTGACATTTAATTTCACGCCTTCACCGGCAAGTTCACGGATCAGCGGCAATGAAGATTCGCCGCGCGTGTTGGTGATGGGAATTTTGACGTAAACATTTTTCGCCCAGCCGTTGATCTTGAGCGCCTGCCGTTTCATTTCGGGAAACTCATCGGAAAAAACTTCGAGCGACAGCGGCTTGACCGTGATACCCTGTAAAATGTCACGCGCGAACGCCTCAAAATCCGTCAGCCCCGCCTTGCGCATGAGCGTCGGGTTCGTGGTCATGCCCTTGATGAGCGGATTGGCGTTGAGCTGGAGCATCCCGGCTTTGTCCGCGCCGTCGGCGAAGATTTTTACTTTCAGGTCTTTCAGAGTTCGCATGATCAAATGTTTTTGGACTCGCGCAAGATGATGTCCGCAGCCTCGCCAAGATTGCGAGCCGAAAAATCAGGTTTCTGCTTCAATTCTTCTACATAACCCCGGTCAATGAAAACTGTTTTGCAACCGGCGGCGTGGCCGCAATCCACGTCACGCCAGCGGTCGCCAACCATCCAGCTTTGTGCGAGGTCAATGACCAGTTCGCGCGCTGCGCGCAGCAACATCCCCGGTTTTGGTTTGCGGCAATCACATTCCGAACCGCCCTTGCCCGGATGAAAACAAACTTCCATGCGGTCAATTGGCAATTGCGAAAGCATGTGCGCATGGATTTTTTCAACGACTTCTTTCGCCAGCGTGCCACGACCAACGTCCGGTTGGTTCGTCGCCACAACGAGCAAAAAGCCCGCTGCTTTCAGTTTGGCGCACGCCGCAGGAACGTCTGGAAGAATTTCAAATTCACCGATGCTCATCGGCGGATAAGGCTTGTGCTCGCGTTCCAAAGTGCGGTTGATCACGCCGTCGCGGTCGAGAAAAACGGCACGGCGCGATTCCTTTTTCCCGCTTTCCGCTTTTACTTCGTGCTCTCCCATTTGGTCTGCGCGCCTTTGAGTTTGGGATGAGAGACGAACAAATGCCAGATGACCGCCTGGAACGCCTCGCTGTGCGGCGTGACGTGCGTCGGATTTACCGTCGGCACGATGACACACGCGGTCGCTTCCTTCGCCGTGTAACCACCGTCGCGACCGACGATGCCGATGACGGACGCGCCGGCTTTTTTCGCGAGTTGAATCGCGCTGACGAGATTCGGGCTGACATTTTTTTCAAGGTTGCCGCCGCCGACGGAAAAAATCAGCAGGCCGTCTTTCGCGTTGATGCGGCTGCCTTTGAGCCACTCGGAAAAAACCGTCGCCCAGCCTTCATCGTTTGTGCGCGCGGTCAATTCGGAAACATTGTCCGTCGGCGCGTAAGCCTCGAAGCCGCAGATTTTGCGGAAGTCATTCACCGCATGGCCGGCATTTCCCGCGCTGCCGCCGACACCGAGAATGAAAAGTCGCCCGCCATGTTCGCGGATGGCGGCGAGTTCGTCGGCGCATTTTTCAACTGCGTCCGCGTCGAGCTGCGCGGTGACTTGCTGGACTTCGGCGAGAAATTCTTTGGCAAAGCTCATGGTGATTTTGATTGTAACATCGTTTCCAATTCCGCCAAGCCCGCAGGCGAACCCATTTCGTAAAACCGGTCCGGCACTTCGTAACCGGCCAGTTGCTTTTCGCGGACAAGTCGGCCCATGACTTCCGCAAGGTCAAAAACTTGGTCAGTCGCATACGCATCGAACATGGAGGATTTGAACAAGCTCAAGCCGTAATCAATGTGCCGCATCTCCGGCAGCTTTGCCTTTTTGTCATAGACCGCGATTTCGCCGTCGCGGAAAACAACATTGCTCGTGTCGTATTTGCCTTCATTGCGATAAACGGTCATCAAGCCCAGTTTGCCGCAGCGATGAAAAAATTCCGCGATGGGCGCGTATTCAATCGGCAAATACGAATCACCGTAGAGCACAAAGAATTCTTCGCCAAGTTTTGGTAATGCGCGCTTGATTGCGCCGCCAGTGCCAAGAAGTTTTTCGCCGTCAAAGGAATAATCTAATTTCACGCCGAACTTTTCACCGTCGCCAAATTCGTTTTGAATCATTTCACCGAGATAGCCGATGCACAAAACGGCGTGCCGGATTCCGCGCGCGTGAAGCATTGCAAGCTGATGCGCCAGAAACGGCCGGCCGGCGACGGGGATGAGCGACTTGGGAATTTTTTCCGTGACAGGCCACAAGCGCGTGGCAAGTCCACCCGCGAGAATCGCAACGGGAATTTCCAGCGGCGTGCTCACGAGATGACAAGCTTGGTTCCCTCGAAATCAAAACGGAAACGGACTTCCACCAGCCCGACCTTGGTCATCGCGTGGCGCAACTTCGTTTTGTCCTCGGCGTAAAACATCAAAAATCCGCCGCCGCCCGCACCGATCAATTTTCCGCCAAGCGCGCCATTCGCCATCGCGAGGTCATACCACTCGTTGATTTTCGGATTGCTCATGCCGCCGCTGCGCTGTTTTTTGCGCCGCCAGTGAACGTCCATCAGCCGCGCGAACCCGGCGAGATTTCCGCTTTCGAGCGCGGCCTGGCTTTGCAGGCCGAGGTCTTTGACGAAATGCAGGTTTTCAATCATGGACTTGTCGTCTGATTTCGATTTCACGTCCTGCTCCTTCAAAATCGCCGAGGCGCTGCGCGAATAGCCGGTGAAAAACAAAAGCAGATTGTCTTCAAGATTGTCGCGCGTCTCTTTGGAAAGTTTCAGCGGCCACGCCTCGACCTTGCCGTTCTCCAAAAATTTGAAACAGGTGATGCCGCCGTAAGCCGCGATATATTGATCCTGTTTGCCAATCGGTTCTTTCAGCCGGCCGATCTCGACTTCGCACGCCTGCGCCGCGAGTTCGGCGGGATGGACGAGATTTTTTTTGTAGGCGTGCAACGCCTTGAGCAAGGCCGTCGTGAAACTGCCGGACGAACCCAGTCCCGTGCCCGACGGAATGTCCGCCATCGAAGTCAATTCCAGCGAATGTCCGTCCACGCCGACCAGCGCAAAGGCTTCGCGAAGGATCGGATGCTTCAATTTCGATGCATCCGGCACGCGCTCCAGCTCTGAATACTTCACGATCAAGTCCGGCACGAATGTGTCGTGCAGCGTGATGTAAACATAGCGGTCAATCGCCGCCGCAATGAGGAAGCCGCCGAACTTTTCGTAATACGACGGCAAATCCGTCCCGCCGCCGCCAAGCGTGACGCGAAGTGGTGAACGTGCGATGATCATAAGCAAAAGCGGAAAGCGGAAAGCGGAAAGCGGAAAAATGGCCGCCGACACTTTGTTTGCATAAAATTCATTTTTTCGCCTTGCGGCCGATGGTGATTAAAATCGCCAGCAATTGATTCGCCTCATCCAATACTTCCGCGATTTGTTTTTCTACTCCGAGTCTAGTCTCATGGCAGATTTCCAGCCAATAAATTGTTTCGGCCGCTTCTTTTTCAGCGATGCCAGTTTTATGGATGAAATCGTCGCGCGATTCGGCGCGGTTGGCCTCGTGATAATTTGCACCGATGGAAGTGCCGGCCTTGAGCAATTGCCGACCGATAATCTTCCCTTCGGACGTTTTTGGAAAACCGCCGACGGTTTTCACAACCCGCACGGCGAATTTCTTTGTTCGTTCTTCCAATTCCGTTTTCACTTGCGACGGGCTTTGATTTTTTTGTTTCCGCTTTCCGCTTTCCGCTTTCCGCCTTTTTTATAAATTTCCTCGACAATTTTCAAAGCCGCCCTTGCCTCGGCAAGCCCCGCGTCTGGCTTTGAAATTTTTGTTTCCGCTTTGCGCTTTCCGCTTTCCGCTTTACCGATGTCTTCCTCAAATTTTGTCATTTCGATTCGCCACGATTCGTCCGCGCCAGGGAATTCATAAACTTTCGTGTCGGGAATTCCCATTTCCGGTTTCATTTGATAATGAAAAAGTTTTTCCACGCCATAACTGCCGCCAAGACCTTCAATGTGCAGTTTCGCATGGCGACCATAAATCTCGAACGAAAAAAGATTTTTCCATTCCGTGCAGCTGACGTGCAGCCACGCGGTCTGGTTTTTCGCCGTGCGCAAGCTCAAAAACGCGTTGTCGTCCACCGGCATTTTCCAAAAATAAGTTTCCGCGTGGCCGTCAATTTTTTTGAACTCGCCGAGAAACCAGCCGGCCAGGTCAATCAAGTGGATTCCCTGATCAATCAATTCACCGCCGCCGGAAAGTTTCGGATCGGCGCGCCATTCCTTGTCATAACCGATGCGCCCGCCGTGGCCGTAACGCGCGCGGACGAACATCAGCTCGCCCATCACGCCGGACGCAAAAATCTCCCGCGCTTTTTGAAACGCCGGATGATAACGATGATTGAAACCAACGCGCACGCAAATGCCGTGCTTTTTTTCGAGCGCAATCAATTCGTCAATCTGCGTCACGGAAATCCCGGCGGGTTTTTCGACGATGACGTGTTTGCCCGCGCGAATCGAGGCGGCGGAAACTTCCGTCAGCGCGGAATTGATCGTCGCCACGATCACCGCGTCCACTTGCGGATCGGTGACGGCGATTTTGTAATCGGCCAGCGCGCGGCCAGTTTGCGCGATCTTTATAAGTTCCCCGGCGCGCGACAAATTGGTGTCGCAAGCGACGACGAGTTTTGAACCGGCGGGCAGACCGGCCAGCCGTTTCTTTCCAATCAATCCGCAGCCAATGATGGCGTAGTTCATTTTGATTTCGTGAATGGTTGAACCGTTGAATTGTTAAACCGGTTCAACGATTCAACCATTTAACGATTTAGCGGTTTCCCCAATCTTTGCCGCGATCCTTCGGCACGATGCGGCGCAGCGTGTAAATGTCGCCGCCCAAATCGCCTTTGAATTCGTGGAGCTTTTCCCACGGATCCCACTGCGCGCTGATGAGCTTGCCGGTGATGCCGTCGCTCTCCGCGCCCGCCAGATAGACTGCCACGCGCGCGCCGAGTTCGAGCGGCACCGCGCCCTTTTCCTTCCAGTTTTTATTTTTCTCGAAAAATGACGCGCCAACTTTTTCTGCGCCAGCCGCGAGAACTTCATCAACGAGCCGTGTTGCGAGCGCTCCGGGCGCAATCGCGTTCACGCCCACATGAAAGCTTTTCAATTCTTCGGCGAGCGTTTCCATCAAGCGAATGACTGCCGCTTTTGACGCGGCGTAAGCGCTGATGTTCGGCAACGGATTCGTCGCGCCGCCGCCGCTTAGCACGACGATTTTACCCCGTCCATTTTTTTTGAAATGCGGAATCACCGCGCGGCACGGCAACAGCACGCCGTAAAGATTGATGTCCATCGCGCGCCGCCATTCGTCGAGCGAAACGGATTCCGTCGCGCCCATCGGCCCATAAATTCCTGCATTCAGCACGAGTGCGTGAAGCGAGCCGAGTTCGCGCAACGCGAACGCGACGAGTTCGTTCACTTGAGATTCGTTGGAAACGTCGCAGGTCCTGGCGAAAACCTTTTGCGATGGAAAATTTTTTGCGAGTTCGTCGCGCGTGGCGAGCAGATCTTTTTCGCCGCGAGAACAAATCACGACGTCCGCGCCTTCGCGCAGGAAATGTTCGGCGATGACTTTGCCGAGTCCCTGGCTGCCGCCGGTGATGAGCGCGTTGAGATTTTTGAGTTTCATGTTCAGGATCGGCCAACGGAAAGATGCTCGACGCCGGGGACGCATTTCAATTCCTTTTCGAGAAAGCGGTTGGCATCCACGAACACCGGCTGGCACATTTGCGGAACGATTTTCAGCCAGTCTGCCTGCCGAAACTGCGGCCATTCCGTGCAAATGGCTGCTGCCGCCGCGCCACTCATGGCAGTCGCAATGTCTGCGGCAAGCGAAACGGAATTTAATTCCACCGGCAGATTTTTCACGGCCGGATCAAACGCACTGACTTCCGCGCCGGCGTCCAAGAGTTGTTTGCACAATTCGACAGCCGCGCTGCGGCGGAGCGTGTCGGTGTTGGTCGTATAAGTCAGGCCGAGCACGGCGATTTTTTTGCCGCGCACATCGCCGAGGCGCGATTGCAATCGCCGGAACGCCCAGCCGCGGTGCAGATCGTTGCTTTGCTTGATGGCCGGGATGACGGAAATTTTTTCACCGCTCGTGGCGGCGAGTTTTGTCAAAGTGACAACATCGCGGGCGAGCGTGCCGCCGGCGAATGGCCCGCCCGGACCGAGATATGCTTTTGGCCCGATGCGCGGCTCGCTTTTCAAGCCGGCGGAAACTTCCTTCGCGTCCGCGCCGGTGTGTTCGCAAAGGCGCGCAACTTCGTTGATGAATGTAATCGAGAGCGCGAGAAAAGAATTGAGCGCGTGCTTGACCATCTCCGCCGACTCGGTGCGCATGAAAATGATTTGCGGCGTGAACGGCGCAAACAATTGTTCGAGCAGAGTTTTTTTCGCATCATCGCGGATGCCGACGATGACGCGTTCGGCTTTTTCGAAAGACTCAACGGCTTTGCCGAGCCGGAGATTTTCGGGCGAGCAGGCAAAATGAAATTGCGGAAATTCTTTTTCTAATATTGCACAAGTGCCAACGGGCAGTTGCGCGGAAACCAAAACCAGCGCGCCATTCGGCAGATGCGGCAATGCGCGACGAAGATTTGCGAGAACAGAATCCACGTCAGACTCGTCGTTGTCGTTGACGGATGTGTCGTAGCAGAGCCAAAGAATTTCCGCGCTGGCACACGCAGTTTTCGCGTCAGTGGTGAATGAAAGTTTTTTTGCCGCAAGGCCGGCGGCGGCGAGTTCGTTCAATCCCGGTTCGAATAGCGGAGCTTTCCCGGCATTGAGATTTGCAATGTTCGCCGTATCAAAGTCCAGGCCAACGACTGTAAAATGTTTTGCGCAGCACGCCGCCGTGACGCTACCAAGATGCCAGAGGCCGAGGACGGTGATGTTCATTGGGGGCGATTATTTGCGGCTGCTCGTGTCATAGACCCAGCGGTTTTGCTGCAGCCATTGGAGCGTGCGTCCGATGCCTTGTTCAATCGTCAGCGTGGTTTTCCAGCCGGTGGCGCGGATTTTTTGTGTGTCAAGAAAGATGAACGGGTTGTCGCCGAGCCAGCCTTTGTTGCCGCCGGTATATTCGAGTTTGGGTTTCAAACCAAGCGTGGCGCAGATGTAACGGATGGAATCGTTGACTTGAACGTATTCGTCCGTGCCGAGATTGTAAATTTCCGCGCGATGTTTCGCTTTCTTCGCCATGCCAAGATTCATCACGTGAAGCATCGCGGCGAGACAGTCCTGGACGTAGAGATAACTTTTCCGCTGCGTGCCGTCGCCAAGGACTTTCAAAAATTCGGGGTGTTCGAGCAGTTGTTTGTAGAAATCAAAAACGTGGCCGTGCGTGTAGCGTTCGCCAAGGATGGAGACGAAACGGAACAGGTAGCCCTCGAATCCGTAACCTTCGCAGTAGGAGGAAATCATCGCCTCGCCCGCGAGTTTGGCGCTGGCGTAAAGCGAGGTCTGGACGGGAAACGGATGATTCTCCGGCGTGGGAAAAATTTCCGCCTCGCCGTAGACCGAGCCGGTCGAGGCGAAAGCAATGGTCTTGACGCCGCTGGCGCGCATCGCTTCGAGGACATTGAAAGTGGCGATGGTGTTTTGTTGCAGGTCTTTGCCCGGATGTTCGAGGCCGAAGCGCACATCGGCATTGGCGGCGAGGTGAAAGACGGCGTCGCAACCGGCCATTGCCTGGGTGAGCGCGGGCAAGTCGAGGTCGTCACCTTCGACGAATTTGAATTTTGGACTGGCCAGCGCGCCATCGAGGAATTTTTTCCGGCCGGTGGAAAAATTGTCCCAGCCGATGACGGTTTGGCCACCGGCGATCAGGCGGTCCACGAGGTTGCTGCCGATGAATCCGGCGGCGCCGGTGACGAACACGTTTTTCATTTTGGCTCCGCGAAGTGTAGGCAAGCCGGCGGCGGGTTGCCAGCAAATCCAAGATGCTCGTTGCAAAATCCGCTTGCGCCGGCAGCCTGCTCCCGTGGAAGCTGAATCCCGCCGCATGACGCGTCGTGACAAAATATTTATGACCAGTTTAATTTCGGGTGCAAAAGGGTTGTTCGCATGAAGGACAATTCGCGCGCGGGCAGGCTGCTGCAAAGCGGCATCATTTTTTCCGCCGCCAGTTTTCTGGCGCTCGCCATTCATTACGGGTTTCAAGCCATTGTCAGCCGGCAGCTTGGCGGCGCCAGCGGCGAATACGGCCTCGTGCTTGCCACCATCACATTCATCGGCTTTCTGGGACTGCCATTGGCCGTCGCTGCGCAAGCCGTCACACATTACATCGCGCGTTTTCATTTCAGCGGCGACGACGAGCGGCTGCACGGCCTGCTCGCCGGCTGCCGCAAATTTCTTTTTCACATCACCATCGCCGGCTCGGTCATCGCGATCATTCTCGTAAAACCGCTGGGTGATTATTTCAATATTCCGCGCATGAGTCTCACGGTCATCGCGCTCGTTTGCGTGCTGGCCGGGCTTTGGTGCGCCTATATGACGGCGCTTTGCCAGGGACTTGGCTGGTTCAAACGGCTCGCTCTCATCGGATTGCTGGCCGCAATTCTGCGGATTTTATTTGGCGGACTGACGACCAGAATCTGGCCGACTGCGGAATGGGCCGTCGCCGCCTCCGCCGTGATGTTGCTGGCGAACCTCGTTTTGCTCTTTTGGAAAAAAGATTTTCCGCGCCGGACTGAAAAAGTCATTTCCCCGTGGACGCCGGAGTTCCGCGAATTCCTCATCGTCAGTACTGCTTATGTCGTTGGTTCAAACCTGTTCGGCCAGGGCGACCTGCTGGTGGCCAACAAGTTTTTCCCCAAGGGCGAGATTGACGCTTATGGCTCCGCCAGTTTGCTCGCGCGATCGCTGCCGGTGGTTTCCGGCCCGTTGCTCACCGTTTTGTTCACGCATCGTTCCGGCAGTCATCATCACCACGGCGACGACTTGCGGGAGCAGTTGAAGCTGCTCGGCCTTTTCGCCTTCGGCCTGGTTTTCGGCGCGGCCTGTCTTTTCGTGTTGAAAGATTTTGCGTTGCATGTGCTGGGCCGGAACACGCCGCAGGCCGCCGGAATGATTGCTCCGCTTTCCGTCACCATGATTTTCGTCGGCCTGCTGCAGGCGATCGGCACCTGGGCGCTGGCGAGCCGCTGGCAAAAAATCTCGCTGCTCTACGGAGGACTTGGTGTCGGCTACTGGCTGGCGCTTTTGACCTTCGGCAGATCTCCCGCCGCGCTGCTGCAAACGATGCCGGTCGTGGCCGGGATCGCCTTTGCGATTTTATTCTGCCTCTGGTTCATCATGATGCGCCGGCACAAACCCGCCGCGCAAAGCTGATTTGAATTTGCCCGCGCCTTCCGCCACAATGGCGGCGTGACGTCCCGTTCTGAAAATTTTTCCTGGCCGCGCGTCAGCATCATCATGCCGACGCTCAACGTCGAGGCGTTGCTCGACAACGTCCTGTCGTCCATCACGCGCCAGACTTATCCGCGCGACCGTTATGAAATTATTCTGGCCGATGCAAATTCCAAAGACCGCACGCGCGAAATCGCAAAAAAATACGGTGCGATTGTTTTGGACGACAACGGCAAAAACATGGAGGAAGGCAAACGCCTCGCGTTGCAGCATGCCACCGGCGACTATATTGTTTTCGCGGACGCGGACAATGAATTCACACATCCCGATTATCTCGAACTCGCCATCAAGGCACTCGAAAAAAATCCGCAGGCGCTCGGCGTGGAAAGTTATTATTTGCCGTCGCCGAAAATGAGTTCGTTCTGCGCCTACGTCACGCACCGGCTGCACATCAGCGACGTGATGGCGTGGCTGATGAGCGCAAACCCCCGGCTCGTCGCGCGCGACGGAGAAACTGAACGCTGGACGCTTCCAGATAATTCGCTTTCGTATCCGCTTGGTGCGAACGGATTTGTTTATCGTCGCGTGGATTTGCGGTCGGTTCAGGCGAACGAAAAATTTCAGGACACGCACGTCGCCCTGTTCCTGATGAAAAACGGCAAGCGCGAATGGCTGCGGATTCGCGGACGCGGCGTGCATCATTATTATGTGCAAACATGGTGGGGCTTCGTAAAAAAACGCCGCCGTGCCACGGTCCATTTTCTGCGGGTGCAGGAGGAAATGCCGGTGAACTGGATGAAGGAGAAGCCGCCCGTCCCGCTCTGGCTCGCGGCGGTTTATTGCGTGACTTTTCTTGGCCCGGTTTATCACACGCTGCGGGGCTTGCTCCGCGACGGCGACCCGTGCTGGCTCTGGCATCTGCCGGCGAGCTTCGGCAGCGTGCTGGGCAATGGCTGGGGTGTGCTGACTTACAAACGTCGCGGCAAGGATAAAAAACTTATCGCCGACTTGCAGGTGAAACAGACGCTGAAGAAGTCATAAACTAAATCTAGCGACAAAACTGGAAAACATTTCCCGCCGCTGCCCGCCCGTTGAATTTCACGACAACTCAACGCTCTTTTTTCCGACTTTAATATCCCCCTTCACATATTCGGGCGGAATCGGTTTGCCGTTGATTTGATCCTGGGCAAGGTCAAATATGCTGGCCGGCGAATACTGCTTCAGAAGCCGGTCGCGGAGTCCAAGGCAGTTTTGGCGTAGTCGCGGCTGGTGTTCCAAGGCTTCCAGAAATTTGGCTTTGATCTCCTGCGGGGTTAGCCGCAGGGCGTCAATCGGAAACAGACATTGATCGAGCCACGGATATTCGTAGGGCAACAAAGTGCCAACCATGGGCGTGCCGAGACAGGCATGTTCAAGGTATTTCGGCACGCAGCTTTCAAGCAATCCACCGGTGACCATGGTGAACCGGCTTTGTGCAACCGCTGTGCAATAGGCTTCCCAAGTGAAATATCCCCGGCGGCGATCAACCACCTTGAAGGGGTTGTTTTCGTATTGTATGATTGAGTCGGCCAGCTTTTTGCGGTCAGCGTATAGATTTACGAAATTGTATCTGGCGGAGGCGTAGGGATCGCGCATCCTCCAGTAACCGCAGGTGTCTCCCAAGTTGCCCATATCATAGACCGGACGCTTCTCTTTCAGCGGGAGTCCTTCGGGCTCGAAAGAAAAGGGCAGGAAGATCATGCGTTCGGGTTTTAAATCATCGTCCTCGCGCAGCTTTTGCTTTTGCCAGTCCAGAAAAGGCTGAGCCAGCGCTACCAAAGGTCGTAAGGCTGCGCACGCAAGGTGGTATTTCGCCATAGTCTCGGGCTTTGAGAAGAACGGCGGCTGATAGTTGTTGCAAAATGCCCGGGCTCCAAGACGCGTGGCGATTCCGCTGTAGAGAGTGTAGAAAACGTATTCTGCATGGCGCGTGAACCAAAACGGACTTACCCACCAGTCTACAATCAAAACCGAAAAGTTCTTGCGCTCCTTGAACAGCGGGTAAAGTGTCTCCGTTTCCTTCGGAGGCATGTAAAGCAAAACAACATGCGCATCTGTCTTAATCAGCAGCTTGCGGAGGTTCTCAATCCCCTGTGAAGTATTCGCCGTGCGAATGTTCCGCCGTTGCAGTTCTTTGACGAAAGGCCGGCATAGTGGATTTGTGTCGTGAGAGCCGTGCAGCCACAAACAATCTTCCAGCTTAATGGGTGAGGGCATAAACTACTATGGATTGGTGTGATTTTAGAGTGAATTCCCGAAATGTCTCATGCGCAAATTTTCTCAATATGCCGGGTTTAATCATAGGCGCCTCGCATGAGATAAGCAAGAACGATTATAAATGCGATTCTGCCTCGGCATGTTCAAGCAGGATGCGAATCATCTCGCGGAAGGAAACTTCCGGTTTCCAGCCCGTAGCCTTGCGTAATTTGCTGCTGTCTCCAATGAGCGTAACTGGCTTCTTGTTGAGCAGGCCGGCTTGGATCGTGGCACATTTCTGCCAATCAACCCCAGCAAGCTCGCAGGTCACTTGCAAAAAGTCCTTTACCGTATGACTGATGCCTGTAGCTACTATAAAGTCGTCTGGAACGGCATGGCCAATAATACTCGTCATGGCTCGTACAACGTCTGGAGCATAACCCCAGTCCACCGTCGCGGACAGGTCGCCCAGCATCAGCTTCGCACTTGGATTTTGCTTGTAGGTCAACACCCCCCTCACAATCTTTTGCGAGAGGAAATTCTTGGGACGCAGATGGGATTCGTGATTATAGAGAATGCCGGTCGAGGCAAACAGCCCGTGTTCTTTGCGGAAATAACGGCAACAGTGAATGCCCGCCGCCTTGGTGATTCCGTAGATGTTGTCGGGATTAAAAGGCGTAGTTTCAATCTGTGGTTGCGTGACAGGCGAGCCAAAGACGTGGGAAGACGCGGCATAGAAAAGACGTGTCTTGGGCGATACCTTGGCCATGGCCTCCCCACAATGAAGAAGTCCCCGGACATGAACGGCAAAGCTTTGGTCAAACAAAACGGCGTCTCCAGCCCGTAAGCCGGCGTCCTCGGCGGAATGGTGAAATGCAGCCAAATAGTAACATTCATCCGGTTGTAGGCGCTCAAACAAGGAGGTAACCAAATTGGCTTGCAAGATATCAATTGATTCCCAAGAACTCACGCCAGTGACGGTGCGGGAAGATCTGTCTAGTCCAACAACGCAATAACCCTGTGACTGTAACAACCCGGCCAGAAGCCTGCCATCCTGTCCGCCTGCGCCAACAATCAAGCTGGTCTTCATTCAACCGTGTGGATTTCCGGCAACGGAAACAACAACTTGCCGCCCCGTTGTAAATAAGCCGATTCCCGCTGGATAATATTTGGCTTGAAATGCCAGGGCAGCACCAGCAGGTAATCGGGTTTAAGCCGGTGTCCTTCCGCCTCGGAAACAATCGGAATTTTTGTGCCGGGAGTGAAGCAGCCGAACTTGTCCGGATTCACCTCGAGGATGGCGGGAATTATATCGGGGGTTAGTCCGCAGAACTGCAGCACCACATTTCCCTTGGTGGAGGCTCCGTAGCCTAAAACCAATCCGCCTTTGTGCCGGATTTGACTTATCGTATCGAGCAGCTTTTCGCGGTGGCCGATTACCCGCCGGCTGAACTCCTCATAAACTTGCGGACTATTCAAGCCCATTTCTTCTTCCTGATGCAACAGGCGGTTCACCAGTCCGGCCGCTTCCGGGCAGGAACTTTGCTGGTGGGCCACAGTAACGGCAAAGCTGCCGCCGTTGATTTCATTCAGTTGGACGTCAATAATCTTCAGGCCGCAGCGATCCGTAATCCACTTGATTTGTTTTAGCGCGTAATACTCCAGATGTTCATGGCAGATCGTGTCGTAAGCATTCATCCGCAACATGGTCGGGAGATAACTCTGTTCCAAATGCCAGATGCCGTCTGGAGCCAGAATGTCACGCACTTGCTCGGCAAAGACAAGCGGGCGCTCCAAGTCGTAAAACATCGCGATAGAGGTGACTATGCGGGCTTTGCGATTTTCAAACCGGCGGCGGAACCGTTCGGCGGAAAAGAAATCCACTTCCAGTTGGATGTCAGGCCGGTAATAGCGCCTGAATTTTTCCGCCGAGGGATCCATTCCGGCCAGCGTCACGCCATCGGCAGGATAAAAACCAAGCAGGGTTCCATCATTGCTGCCAATATCCAGGGCAAGATCTCCCGGATGCAGCGGGCAAAGTTTCTGAAGATGAATACTCTTTTTCTGCAAATGCTCAACCATTGACTTGTTGAGCCCGGAACGGTAGCCGTAAGTGACTCCAAACATTTCCGGCGCCGCGATGGAATGGCGCAATTGCACCAGACTACATTCTGCACAACGAACCAGTTCCAACGGACCTCGAATCAAATCTATGCCGGCAGACGACGGGAAAACACCGGTCAACGCTTGCGCGCCAAGGTTAAGCACCGAAAGCAGTTGACTGCCGTCACAAAGCCGGCACTTGGAGATTTCCTGCACTCCTGTCATAAGTCAGCTGGTTACTTTAGCCCGTCCTTCCAAATGATCGTTGAGCAAGGCTATGTCAGCGTCAACCATCAAGCGAACCAGAGCCTTGAACTTGGTTCGGGGCTCCCACCCCAACTGCTTCCGGGCTTTGGTGGCGTCACCCACCAACAAGTCCACCTCGGTCGGACGAAGGTAGCGTTCGCTGTGGTCCACAACATACTGATGCCAGTCCAGTCCTGCATAACCAAATGCTTCATCGAGAAATTCGCGCACCGAATGGGTTTCTCCGGTGGCAACCACGTAATCATCCGGTTGATCCTGCTGCAACATCAGCCACATGGCTTCGACATATTCCTTGGCATAACCCCAGTCTCTTTTGGCTTCGAGATTGCCCAGAAACAACTTCTTTTCCAAACCCGCCTTGATGTGAGCGACCGCCCGCGAGATTTTCCGGGTGACAAAGGCTTCGCCACGACGCGGTGATTCATGGTTGAAAAGAATCCCGTTTGTGGCATGCGTGCCGTAAGCCTCCCGATAATTCACCGTCACCCAAAAGGCGTGGACCTTGGAACAACCATAGGGACTGCGGGGATAAAAGGGCGTGTTCTCCGTTTGGGGAACTTCGCGCACCCGGCCATACATTTCACTGGAAGACGCCTGGTAGAACCGGGGTTTGATTCCGAGTTCGCGAATGGATTCCAACAACCGCACGGTGCCGGTGGCGTTGACATCCGTGGTGTATTCCGGGTTGTCAAAGCTCACCCGGACATGACTCTGCGCCGCCAGGTTATACACTTCATCAGGCTGGATCTTGGCCAGCAGGCGGCTAAGAGAACTTGTGTCAGCCAGATCACCATAGTGCAGGAACAGCCGGACGTCCTGAATCTCCCGGTTTGAAAGCAGCGCGTCCAGGCGTCCGCGGTTAAAGGTGCTGGCTCTGCGCACGATGCCATGCACCTCGTAGCCTTTGCCAAGCAACAATTCAGCCAAGTAGGACCCGTCCTGGCCGTTGATGCCGGTTATGAAAGCTTTTTTGACCATTTTTTCTATTCAAATCTTTGTTGAACCAAAAGGCAGTGTCAAGAAAAGAGAAACGCCTGCTTTGTAGAAACCTTTTTCGGGCGGGTGCGTCTGGGGTGGGATGAAAAGCGAGTTGTTCCGTCCGCCGGTCATCGAACGCGTCGCCACGCTGGCGATGAAACTGGGTTTGCGTCACTTGGCCGATTACGGTGCCACGCGGAGCCGGCATGATTTCACTCAGCGCCAACTGATGGCCTGCCTGATCTTGCGGGTGTATTTGAAGGCCACTTATCGGGGCGTGTTGGAACTGTTGTCGGTCAGCCCCAGTCTGCGTGCCGTCTTGGGTTTGCAGGACAAAATGCCGCACTACACGACGCTCCAGAAGTTCAGCGCCCGCAGTCAGGTGTTGGCCATCGCGGACGCGATGATTCAGACGATTGGCCGGTCGGCGGGCGAGCCGGAGTTTGCACAGGGAGCGGCGGCCATGGATGCGACTGGGCTGGAAACCACGACTGCCAGTGCGCATTTTCAAAGCCGGAGCGGGCGGCAGCGCCGGAAGTGGGTGAAGGTTTCGACCATCATTTTGTGGGGCAGTTTGTTGCCGCTGGGGTTGGTGCTGGATTGGGGGCCGGGCAATGACAAGTGCCAAGCCCAGGCGTTGATTGCCAAAGCGAGTGAGGCCACCTTGTCGGCCAACCTTTATGCGGACGCGGGTTATGACGCGCACTGGGTGCATGACCAATGCCGGTTGGAATGGGGGCGTGGAAAGTGTGATCAAACCGGCGCGGCAGCGGGCGGATGGCACCCGCAGCGGC
>Ga0182018_10001373_pt1 | contig 27878 bp, 23 predicted proteins | sample 812P2MmetaG_FD_120490 | JGI IMG/M metagenome (GOLD analysis project Ga0182018, IMG submission 120490) | Permafrost microbial communities from Stordalen Mire, Sweden - 812P2M metaG | ecosystem: Environmental > Terrestrial > Soil > Wetlands > Permafrost | place: Sweden: Stordalen | collected...
ACGGAGCTAGTCTCTGTCTAAAAACCAGGCGAATGCAGTAAAGCTACAAGTGGGCCCGGGCCAGGGCCTTCAGGCGCTAACGTAGGGAGATTAAGCCCATGCGTAGCCTGAGAAGGAATCCCCACTCCTTTAGGGCGGGGAGGATGTCAATTTCCGCTAACGTCCCTGCAGAAATCGGATGCGATTGACACGCTACACATGCTGACCAGCTTCGAAACCTTCGATGCGTTGGCTGGAAGCACGCGAACCGTGGACGAAGTGATGGAAACCCTCGGGAAGCTGGCGGATCAAGCCATCGGGTTCCGACCGCGTCGCGGGTAACTCAAAGTAAATCTTAGATTTCGATCAGCACGTCGCCGTTTTCGATCTTCAGTGGATATAGCGCGAGCTTCGCATTCGCGTTGTGCGTGGCCCGGCCGGTTTGCGGATCCCAGGCCCAGCCGTGCCAGGGGCAGACGACTTTGCCGTTCTCAATCATTCCTTCGCCGAGCGGGCCGCCTTGGTGCAGGCAGACGTTGTCCATGGCGTTGTAGCTGCCGTTCACGTTGGCGATGCAGATGGTCTTGTCTTCTCCCTTTTGGGGGCAGGGAAATTCTTTGGCAGTGTTGGTGCCGGGGAGCTCGGATTGGGTCGTCAGCTTGATCAAGTTGGACATGCGTAGGTGCTCTTGGATCGAGTCTGGCGAGCTCTGCTCGGCCGGATGGCCGGGGGCGGCTGTCCCCACAGGGGTTGTTTTGCTAATCGCTGATAGCCCGCAGCTATTTGGGTTGCATGGTTTGCGCGATCATTACCTGGCGTTTGAAATCTTCCACCATGTTTGAAGCGAGACGGACTTCGGTGGGCTTCTTGGCCAGCGTCATGGTGTCGATTTTGTCCTGCAACTTCAGCAGGGCGTAGAAAAGATTTTCGGGGCGGGGCGGGCATCCGGTGACATAAACATCGGTAGGGACGATTTTGTCGACGCCTTGCAGCACCGCGTAAGTATTGAACGGTCCGCCCACCGACGAGCACGCACCCATCGAGATCACCCACTTGGGGTCGGGCATCTGATCGTAGATACGCTTGACCACCGGCGCCATCTTCAGCGTCACGGTGCCGGCGACGATCATCAGGTCACTCTGCCGCGGGCTCGGACGGAATACCTCCGAACCGAAGCGCGCGATGTCGAAGCGCGAGGTGGAAGAGGCGATCATCTCGATCGCGCAGCAGGCCAAACCAAACGTCATCGGCCACACCGCCGACTTGCGCGCCCAGTTGAAAACGTAATCAACCGTGCTGATCATGAAATTCTTTTCGAACTTGTTTTGCAGCCAGGCCATGCTGGATCCTCGCAGAACGCCTACTCTGGCAGTCTAGGTAACGCGGGAAACGCTGTCAATCAGGCTATCGAATTGCGGCTCATGACTCTGAGACCTATTTGGAATTTTGCGCAAACGCGGGGATTCCTGACAGGACAACCCGCAATCTGCCTGCAAACACAAGAAGCAAAAGAGTTTATCGAATCGATATCGAAAAAATTTCGATATATTTTCGATATATATATATATAGATAGATATATCCATCCCCGCGTTACAACCGAGCTCTATTGAGATTGCTTGGATGAATCGCACGGACTCCGCTAAAATGAAACTGTTCTGTGATCCCTTATGTCTCTAACCAAGCAGCAAACGCTGGAGATGTTCGAGTCGGATGATTTGATCGGGATTGGGATGGAGGCTGACGCGGTGCGCCGCAAGCTGCATCCGGAGGGCGTGGTCACTTACATCATTGACCGCAACATTAATTACACCAATTTCTGCACGGAGTACTGTACGTTCTGCGCGTTTTACCGGCCGCTGAAGGGGCCGGCGGCGAAGCAGGGGTACATTCTCGACTTCGAGACGATTTACGAGAAGATTCGCGAGACGGTAGAGCTGGGCGGGACGGGCGTGCTGATGCAGGGTGGGCTGCATCCGGATTTGAAGATTGACTGGCACGAGAAGATGCTGCGCGGGATCCGGGAGCGCTTTCCCAAGGTGCATCTGCATTGCTATTCGGCGTCGGAGATTATTGCGATTGCGGAGTATAGCTCGCTCTCGATTCGCGACACGATTTTGCGGCTGCGCGATGCGGGGCTAGATTCGATTCCAGGCGGCGGCGCGGAAGTGCTGGATGACGAGGTCCGCTTCAAGATTGCGCGGCTGAAATGCCTGACCGACGACTGGCTCAATGTGCATCGCACCGCGCATCAGATTGGGATGCGGACGACTGCCACCATGATGTTTGGCGTGGGCGAAAACTACGAAAACTTGGTCAATCACTTTCAGCGGCTCTATGAATTGCAGGAAGAGACGGGCGGGTTCACGGCGTTTATCCCCTGGAGCTTTCAGCCGCAGAATACGGCGCTGGGCGGGCGGCACTGGGATGAGGCGACTGCGGTCGACTACCTGAAAGTGCTGGCCATCTCGCGGATTTATCTTTCCAACTTCCTCAACGTGCAATCGAGCTGGGTGACGCAGGGGTTGAAGGTGTGCCAGATGGGGCTGCGGTTTGGCGGGAACGACGTTGGTTCCGTGATGCTCGAAGAAAACGTCGTACGCGCCGCGGGCGTGACCAACTGCACGACCGAAGAAGAATTGCGGCGGATTATTCGCGATGCGGGGTTCCGTCCGGCGCAGCGCGATACACTCTATCGGCAGTATTTCCTGAACTAGCGATATTTGGGCTCCCACTTCTCGCAAAAGATGAAAGGTGGGAGAAATGGGGCACCCCGGGGGGGAACGGCCTTCGGCCCTTCGCGCGCGAGTCGCCCGCGCCCCACAGACCTATTTCGCTTCCTCCGGCACAACGCTCAACTCCAACTTCTCGGTCCAGCGCAGGATGGTCAGCGAGCAACTGACGCCGACGCGCACGTCTGTAAGCACTCGATGCAGGTCGTCGACCCCGGCCACGGGTTGGCCTTCGAGCGCGACAATAACATCGTTTTCCCGCAGACCGGCGCGCTTCGCCGGGCTATTTTCCTCGACTCCAACCACCGCTGCGCCCATCTCCTTCGGCAGATCGTAGAAACGTACTACGCGGCGATGCACCGGCACAGTCTGCGCGGAAACGCCGATGTAGCTGCGCCGAAGGCGGCCGTCGCGCAGCAGGCGGCTGGCCACGAACTTGGCCGTGTTGATGCCGATGGCGAAACAGATTCCCTGCGCGGGCAGAATGGTCGCCGTGTTCACGCCGACGACGCGTCCGGCGGAATCGACCAGCGGGCCGCCCGAGTTCCCGGGATTCAGCGAGGCGTCGGTTTGAATCACGTCGTCGATCAGACGGCCGGAATAGGACCGGAGCGACCGGCCCAGGGCGCTGACCACACCCGCCGTTACCGTGGACTGGAATCCGTAGGGTGCGCCGATTGCGATTACGATCTGGCCGACGCGCAGGCGCTGGGAGTCGCCGAGAGTGGCGGCAATTAAACCAGGTTCAGTGACGCGAATCACCGCTAGGTCGCTGGCGGGATCATCGCCAATGAGCGTGGCGGGCATGCGCTGGCCGTCGGCCATCGTCACCCCGATGCGGACTGCGTCATGCACGACGTGGCTGTTGGTGAGGATCAGGCCGTCGGGAGTAAAGACGAATCCTGAGCCTCCGCCGCGGCGCTCGCGCGGTTCGCCGGAGCGCGTGCGGCCCGCGCTCTGGTGGACTTCGATGTTCACCACTGATGGGCTCATGCGCTCGACCGCGCCGATTACAGCGGTAGAGTAGGCGTCGAGCAGGGAAGCGTCCCCCGAAGCGTTCCGTGGCGCGACTGCCGATCCTGGTGACGGTTCATCGTGCCAGCCCGTGCCCTCGGAAGCGAGGGGCGAGAACAGGTTTGCATTGGAAACGGCCGAGAAGGGAACTACATCTGCTTGCTTCATGCGGGATAGATGCCGATCGATCTACGGTGGATTCACGGTGGGGTTTCCGTATTGTCTGACGGGCGCCAGTCTTCGTCGAGGGAGTAGAATCCCCACTTCTCGTAAAGACGGCGAGTAATAGATAGGGCACCCGATGACTTAAACCAGGAAAAAAGCCGGAACCAATTTCTTGGTCCCGGCTAGTGTTGGCTGGTTGCCCGGATAAAATCGTTTCCACCACAGGGGCGGAGGCCCTTTTTTACTTCTCGTGCTCACGCGGTCCTGCGGGCCGGCTGTTGCACCTTTATGTGTTGCGGCACATTTCTTACGCGCTGCGGCGCGGACGAATGGTCAGGTCCCGCACCTGGGTTAGGATGCTGGACATCTGCATCCCATTCAGCTGCGACACAAACGGCAGCAGCTCTGCGATAAACTGGTCTTTCATCAGTTCGTTGACTTCTTCCTGGCGGCTGCGTTCGCCGCCGCTGAGCAGATCGGGCACAGTGACCTCCAGTGCACGCGCCAGCCGTTCCAGGGAAGACAGCGTCGGCGTGGCCTTCTCGTTTTCGATCTTGGAAACATAGGTGCGAGGCACGGACATGCGTCCCGCGAGTTGGCGTTGACTGAGCCCGTTGCGCAGGCGCAGGGAGCGGATGGAGGTTGCCAGGTTTAAATGTCCACGACCGTGGCTGGTCACAGGCATCATCATGGGTGGCGCTACCATGATGGGTTCGGGTTCAGGTTCCTCGTCTAGGGACGCGTGGCAGCGTCGGCAATTATTATTGAAAGTACGGAACTGGACCAGCAGGCAGTGATCGCATCGTACGACTTCCCTAGAGTCTACCGGGGCAAGAGTCGTGGCCATCGGGTTGTGGGAGTGCCAGAGCGGGCTACTCCTTACAGCCTTACAGGAACCAATTGGGGGACAGGTTCCGACTGCAGGCTCAATCTGCGGCATCTGCCCTGTGGATGTCAAGATTAAAATGTCGGAAGCCCGCGAATTTTGCGGGCGAAAACAAGAACAACACAGCAAATTCCCGGAGAAAACAAGGAAAGACCATGATCGATCGCGAGTCCGCGTGGTGTTTACTAACTGAGTTCACTCAATCGGAAAGTTTGCGCAAGCACGCGCTGGCAGTGGAAGCATGCATGCGCGCCTGCGCCCGCAAGCTGGGGAATGGCTCCCCTGAGGATGAAAATCTGTGGGGAATCGTCGGGTTGATTCACGACTTCGACTACGAGCGCTGGCCGAGCCTCGCTGACCATCCTTACAAAGGTAACGAGATTCTGAAAGAGCGTGGATACCCCGAAGAGATCAGCCGCGCCATCATGTCGCACGCCGAATACACTGGCGTGCCTCGCGACACGCCCATGGAAAAAGCCCTTTTCGCCTGCGATGAACTTGCGGGATTCATTACCGCCGTCGCGTTGATCAAACCGGGCAAGTCGCTGGCCCAAGTCGACACCAAGTCGGTGCGAAAAAGGATGAAAGACAAAGCCTTCGCCCGCAAGGTGAACCGAGACGACATTATCGTGGGCGCCGCCGACCTGGGCGTTGATTTGGACGAGCACATTGGATTCTGCATCGAAGCGTTGAAGCCCATCGCCAAGGAACTTGGATTGGATGGAAGTGCGATGAAGCCCGAATAGTCACGACTGGGGACGATTGGGTGGCGCGGGCACCTGCGGTTGCGTTGTGGAAGCAGGCTGCTTTGACGCTCGCCTTCCAAAAATAGCGTGCAAGGGTTACCGGTTTCGCCGATAATGCCTAGCTCTCTCCATGGATACGCCGCACAGTGACCTGGAAGCGATCCGGCAGATTCTGGCGGATCTGACGACTCGGGTTTACCGCATCGAGCGCAGACTCCAGATGGAGGCGCCCGCGGTCGAACGGCGCCCACCCTCGGTTGCCGAGACTCCTGGGACTCCTCAGACGTCGCAGGTCCCGCCCGCTGCGGGTTTCAACCCGCAGCTGCCGACTGTCGCTCCACCGCCCAACATCCCGCCCCAGCCGTCGGTTCGGCGAATTGAAGCCGACTCCGACCTCGAATCGCGTATCGGTTCGCATTGGCTGAATCGCATAGGCATCGCGGCGCTGCTGATCGGAATCTCCTACTTTCTGAAATTCGCATTCGACAATAACTGGATCGGTCCTGCCGGCCGCGTAACCATCGGCTTGCTTGCGGGGATCGGGATAGTGGCGTGGAGCGAGCGATTTCGCACCAAGGGGTACCTGGCGTTTTCTTATTCGCTCAAAGCGGTTGGCATTGGAGCGATGTATCTGTCCCTGTGGGCGGCGTTTCAGATCTATAGCCTGATTCCGAGCGGCGTCGCCTTTGCCATGATGCTGGCGGTGACGGCGGCCACCGCAGCCATGGCTTGGACCCAGGACGCACAGATTCTCGCCGCCTTCGCGCTCACCGGCGGATTCAGCACTCCGCTGCTCCTTTCCACCGGTCAGAATCGCGAGATCGCGTTGTTCACCTATGTGGCGATTCTCGATCTCGGCACGCTGGTCCTGGTCAGGTTCAAGCCCTGGCGGCGCCTGCTGATCATGAGCTACGCGGGCACTCTGTTGCTTTACGTTGGATGGTATTCAAGCTTCTACACTCGCAGCCAGCTCAACCTTACGCTCGCCTTTGCCACGCTGTTTTTCGCCATCTTCGCGATTGCGCCGCTGATCACACGGCAATCGGAAGGAGAGATGCCGCTGCTCGCCTCCGTTCCGGCGGTAGTGGCATTTGTGAATGCCGGTACCTATTTCCTCCAGGCCTACGCCATGATCGAAGAGGTCGATAAGACCTATATGGCATGGTTCGCGCTGGCACTGGCTACGGTCTACATTTTTCTCAGCCGCCAGGTTCATCAGCGGGCGATTGCTCGCCGGGCATCGGAGAGATTGCACTATCTTCATCTCGCCCTCGCCATCGGCTTCATCACCGTCGCGATTCCCATTCGCCTCGACGCCCACTGGATTACCATTGGCTGGTTTGTCGAGGCCGGAGTACTTCTAGGGGTGGCCAATCGCCTCCGTTCCGACTTTCTGAATCTCTTTGCCCTGGGAGCCCTGGCACTCGGTGTAGCACGATTGCTGTTGATCGATAATTTCCACACCACGCAACTTCTCTTCAACCTGCGCATGGCGACCTATGCCGTGGCCGTGGCGGTGCTGGGAGCCGTAGCTTGGTACGCGGCGAAACGCGATGACGATTGGGCGCGTAGGGTTGCCTCGAGCGCCGTGGTTGCTATGAATGTTCTCGCCCTGATCGCTTTCAGCCGCGAAGTGGCCGAGTTTTATTCGCGGCAAATGATGGGAGTGCGGTCCTGGCGAGCGAACTTCGTCCCGGAGTTACGCCGCATCGAGATCGAGCGCGACTTTACTTACTCCGCGCTGTGGATGGCTTACGGCGCCGTGTTGATGGTGATCGGATTTCTCCGGCGCTCGGCCGTTGTTCGCTGGCAGGCTCTCTTGCTCATCGCCGCCACCATCATGAAAGTATTCGTCTACGACGTCTCACAACTCGATCGCGGCTATCGGATCGTCAGCTTCATTGTGCTCGGCGTGTTGCTGCTGGCAATTTCGTTTGTTTATCAACGTGACTGGCTGCAGCTTGCCCCCCCGGCCGGAGCTCGAAGGAAAACAGAAAGGAATGCCAGCAGCGCATGAGATTTACAATCTCATTGTTCCTCATGCTTCTGGTTGCCGGGGCCGCCAATCCGCCCGAGCCTGCCATTCCGTATTTCAGCAGTGTCCGTGACGTCCACATTGCGCAGCCGGACCAGCAGAGTTTCTTCATCGTCGACGAAGAGCTCTGGAGTCACGCGCGTCCGGATCTCGGGGACCTACGCTTGTATGAGGGGAAGTCTCCCGTCCAGTACGCGCTTTCGGAGCAACAGGCCGGAGTCTCTTCCGAAGAAGTGGCGGCGAAGATCGTCAATCTGGGCAGTGTTTCCGGGCACACCGAGTTCGATCTCGATACCCAGGACCTCGCCGAATACGATCGCATTCGCCTGCGTCTCGATGCGCGGGACTTTGTGGCCACGGCATCGGTGTCTGGCGGCAGCGCGCCTGGGAAGGCCACCGAGGTCGAACTTACGCCGTCCACACTCTATGATTTCAGCCAGGAACAGTTGGGCTCGAACTCGGTACTGAAGTTGCCAACCTCCAGTTTTCGCTTCCTTCACATCCGGCTGTCTTCCGGCGTTACTGCGGAACAGGTGAAGGGCGCGAGCATCTTCAATTTGCGCGAGCAACAAGCCTCCTGGACCAAGGTCGGATCGTGCGCCGCGCCGCAACCGAAGCAGCGCAAAACCGAAATCGCCTGCGATATTCCGGCGAGGGTTCCTCTGAGTCGCATCTTGCTGCGTGTAGATCCCGCGCAAGTGAATTTCCGCCGCACCGTCAGCCTCGAAGACGCCAAGGGTATGCAGGTCGCAACCGGCGAAATCAGCCGCGTGCGCGTCAATCGCGCGGGTACGCTGGTTACGAACGAGGAATTAGCGGTGAGCGTTATGGCCGTGAATGCCATTGCCCTGAACATCGACGGCAATTCCCGCCACCTAATCCTCACCATCGACAATGGGGACAACCCACCTCTCGCCGTGCTTGCCGCCGAACCGCTTGCGCTCGAACGCCGCATCTATTTTGATCCGCAAGGCAAGACCACTCTCCGTCTGTATTTCGGAGACGAGAAACTCTCGGCGCCGGAGTACGACTACGCTCGTTTCTTTCACCTGGAGGCTTCCGCGGCGCAGGCCGAACTCGGCCCTGGCGCGCCCAATGCGCAGTACACTGGACGTCCCGACGAGCGGCCGTGGTCAGAGCAGCATCCGGGGATTCTGTGGGGAGCCATGATCCTGACTGTGCTGGCGCTGGGCATTGTGGCTCTGCGAGGATTACGCACGGAGGTGCCACGGTAACCCCGCTTCTCCCGCTTCTGGGAAACTTATCGGTTCGCCCGAACCTGTGCTAATATCTGCTGGCATTTCTGCATCAGGGGAAAGGGCCCTCCTTTGCGGAACGTGCGCGCAATCTTCCAGATGGTTCGCACTTCTGTTTGCAGTGCGGAGAGCCGGTGAGTATGCCTACAAATAGCACCACGCCGACCGCAGCCAAGGTCCTGTTGGGATGCAGCAAGTGCGGCGCGAGCCTGCCGGACGAGGCTCAGTTCTGCCTAAAATGCGGCAAGCCGGTAAGCCTCTCGCCAAAATCTCCCGCAGTCGTCGAACCGCTACCTCCAGAGATTCGGCAGATACGACGGCCGTCGCGTCTGCTGCTTTGGATATTGCTTGCTGTTCTGGTTGGCGTCATTCTGTGGGCCGGGATCAGCGACAGCACGAGCGCACAGGAGGTGCAGGAGTTTGTCGGGTGGAAGCACGACCGGATTATCCTCGACGCGCCTTTTTCCGTCGGTCCGCATACTTTTCGTTATTACAAATTTGGGTTGCCGGAAGGCTCCGTGAATGTGGCGGTCGTGGGGCAGTTCACCTCTGCCGCCGACAGTTCCAATGGCGGCAATCAGAGAGACTCGGCCAAGGCTAAGAATAAAGCGGCGGATCAAGAGGTTGACAACGGGGTTGAGGTCTATGTTCTCAGCGACGCTGCCTTTACGGTTTGGCAGAACGGATATGCAACCAGTTCGGTCTACGAAAGCGGCAGGGTCGCCGAAGGGACGGTGCAGGCAGACATTCCGGCGGGAGCGGGAATTTATTATCTCGTCTTCAGCAACAAGTCTGCGCCGAAGACGGCAAAGACGGTTAAGGCAACGGTCCTGTTGCGCTACAAAAGTTGGCTGCCCGAATGGTCTCGGCGGATGAAAGGGCGCTTTTTGGACTGGATTGGGGCTTGAGTGAGATGGGAAAAAACAGTCGTAGCGACTTAGGCTTGCCACTTCTCGTGGGCGGCAAGAAGACCTAGCAAGCCACTCTCCACGAGGAATTCCAGGATTCGCTAGCGCGTGGTTTCTTCGATTTCTGAAATCCAATCGGGCCGCTTCAGGACTTCGCGCGGTTTGGGGCCATCGGCGGCGCCGACGATGCCGTCCTGCTCCATCAGGTCGATCAGATGCGCGGCGCGGCCGTAGCCGATGCGCAAGCGGCGCTGCAGCAGGGAAGTGGAAGCCTTACCGAATTCCACTACCAACTTCACCGCGTCGCCATACATGGGATCGTCTTCGGCGTTGCCCTCCGCGCCGCCTTCTCCGCTGCTGCTTTCCGAGCCAACCTCGCGCTCGCCTTTGGGCGCTTCGAGGAACTGTTGCTGATATTCGGCCAGGCCTTGTGCTTTCCAGAACTCGACCACGGCGGCGATTTCTTTTTCCGTGACAAAGGGAGCATGCAGCCGGTGCACACGGGCTGAGCCTGACGGCAGATACAGCATGTCGCCTTTGCCGAGGAGAGCTTCGGCTCCGTTCGCGTCCAGAATGGTGCGCGAGTCAACTTTCGTTGCTACGCGGAACGAAACACGTGCGGGGAAGTTCGCTTTGATCAAACCAGTGATCACATCTACGGAAGGCCGCTGTGTCGCCAGTACAAGGTGAATGCCCACCGCGCGCGCCATCTGCGCCAGGCGCGTGATGGATTCTTCAACGTTGCTGGAATCGAGCATCATCAGATCGGCCAACTCGTCGATGATGATGACGATGTAGGGAATCGGCTTCTCGTCACTCTCTTCGTCGAACAAACTCGGCGTGCCGCTCTGATCGAACAGCCGGTTGTACTGATCGATGTTGCGGACGCCCTTGGCCGCGAGCAGTTTCAACCGGCGCTCCATTTCACGGACGGCATTACGCAGAGCGTTAGCGGCTAGTTTCGGCTCGGTGATGATCGGCGTGTAAAGATGTGGAACACCCTCGTAGTTGCCCAGTTCGAGGCGCTTCGGGTCGACCAGAATTAGGCGCACCTGATCGGGCGTGGCTTTGTACAGGATCGACATGATCATCGCGTTGATGGCGACGCTCTTGCCCGCACCCGTGGAGCCGGCGATCAACAGGTGCGGCATTCCCGCGAGGTCGGCGGTGACGATGCGGCCGTTGATGTCTTTGCCCATGGCGATCGTCATCTTCGACTTCGAGCCCATGAACTCCTGCGATTCGATGTTTTCGCGCAGCCAGATAATTTCGCGCTGGCGGTTCGGGACTTGAATGCCGACCGTGCTCTTTCCTGCCATGCGCTCGATCAGGATGCTCTCGGCTTTCAAGGCGAGACAAAGATCGTCGCAAAGATTGGTGATGCGGCTGTATTTGATTCCGGCTTCGGGCTTGAACTCGAAGGTGGTGACGACCGGTCCGGGATTGATCTGCGTGATCTGTCCGTGAATCTCGAACTCGGCGTATTTCTCGGTGAGCACCTGCGCCAGCAGTTTGAGTTCATCAGCATCGACCTGCTGCTGTTCGTCGGGACGCTGCAGCAGGCTGCTCGAGGGCAACTTATATCCGCCGGCGGCGATGCGCGGCATGGTGGTCTTGGCTTTATGTCCGCTGTCGCCGCGTTCGCTAACTTCTGGATCGGCGTACAGTTCCTGCGTAACATTCATGGCCAGAGGTTCAGGCAGAATTCCGCCGGATGCTGCCGCGGGCTTTACCGCTTCCTCCTCGGCCATCATGCGTTCAATGCCCGTCCGTCGCGGTTCCGCAACTGCCGGACCTTGCGTTGCTGGCCGCGACGGGATCAGTTGCGTCTTGACTACAGGCTTCGAGATTCGCCGCTGATCGAGTTCTTTTTGCTGGCGTTTTTTGGCCCGCTCTTGCCGCCAATCTTTGTAGCGATTCCACAGCGCAGTGGCGAAGGCGAAACGCGTCGGAGCCCAGAGTTGAATCGCCGCGAAAGAGAACGCTGTCGAGAGATACAGGGCCACGGCGAGCACTGTGGCGCATACGATGTACGCGCCAACCACGTTCAGATAATGAATCAGCAGGTCCCCGACGACGCGGCCGAGCAAGCCTTCGATGGGAATCACGTGCATCCAGCGCAGCTGTCCGGGCAGCAGCGCCAGCATCGCGGGCACAAACATCACCAGCCAGATTCCGCCGAGACTTTTTGCCAGCGGCGATTGCACTTTCATGGAACGAAACCAGCGCGCGCCGAGCATCGCGGGAAAGATGACCAAGAGAAAGGCGCCGATGCCGAAGAACTGCAGCATCATGTCAGCGGTGAACGCGCCGACGACGCCGATCCAGTTGCGCGCAGCGTGGGAACCGGTCAGGACCGATGCGCTATTCCATGACGGGTCCAGCGGAGAATACGAAACCAGTGCCAGGAAAAGGAGGAGCGCGGAGACACACATCAGGAATCCGATCAGCTCGTTGAGCCGCCGGTTCCCGGTGGGAATGAAGATGCTTGCCAGATAGTCCATGTGGGGCAGATTCAGCCAGTGAAGACACTACACTCTTCAGCGCCCAATCGGCCAGAGCCCTTACATTATGCCAAGAAGGCTGGGTTCCGACAATGCAGGAAATAGGACGTAGTATTCACCTAGCTTCCTCGTAGAGACTTTGCTGGCAGCGTCTTCCTATCAACTCGCATTTCTGCTGGCGCCGGCAAGAGACGCTGCAAGCAACCTCTCTACACCAGCCTTGAGGCGAATGCCAGGACTAGCGCTCCGACAATAATCCGATAGACCGCGAAGGGAGCGAAGCCGCGTCTGCGGACGTAGGCCATGAACCACGCGACCGAACCGTAGGCGACAATGAAGGAGACGACGAATCCGATGGCGAGCACGATCCAGCCATGGGCATCGATCTGGGCGACGCCGATTGGGTTTTCCCCTTTGCCGCTGAGCGATTTGAGCAGAGTGTAAATTGTGGCCGCAGCCATGGTCGGGATAGAGACGAAGAAGGAGAACTCAAGAGCGGCAGCCCGCGACATGCCCGCAATCTGGCCGCCTGCGATGGTCGACATGGAGCGCGATGTGCCGGGAAAGACGGCCGAAAAGATCTGGCAGAAGCCTATCCAGATCGCCTGTCCCAGACTCATATCCTCCATTTTCCAGGTGTGGATGCGGCTTCCGGGTGCACCAGGACCTGCGGCTTCCGACTTGGAGTTTAAGGCATCGACCAGCCACATCACGATTCCGCCGATCAGCAGCGACCAGCCTATGATCAAAAGGTTTTCCAGGTGTTTGCCAATCACTTTGGTGAGTAAGAAGGATGGAACCGCAGTAACGACGAACGCTACCGTGGTAAGACCGAGGGGGTGGGTGAGAGGGGTGCGTCTTCCGCTGTCGCCGCGAGGAAACGTGGCAACAAATCTTTTGATGCGACTCCAGAAATAAACCGGCAGGCACAAGATTGCGCCGAGTTGGATGACGATGGAATACATCTTCCAGTAACCGTCGGACAGGCTGATGTGCAAGAGCAGTTCGGAGATGCGCAGGTGCGCCGTCGAGCTGACAGGGAGGAACTCGGTGAGACCTTCGACAATGCCAAGGATGAGAGACAGCAGGTAGTCGTTCAATCGTCCTCCGCGGAAAGTCTCAGGGAACAGTATCGCAGAAAAAGTATAGGTCGGGGACGGCTCCGGGAAGGCGCCAACGGCAGGTTCCTCCACTTCGCTGGCTTCGCTTCGCTCGGTCGGAATGGCAGAGTTTAGAAAGCTTCGCTGTTTAGAAAATTTCAGTCCGCTTCGGCCCTGATCACAAACTTCCTTTCCCCCGACGCGCCGACCAAACCATTAGTCGCTGGCGTTGCCGTAGGTGGGGACGCCTTGCTGGATATAGAAGATCAGCATTTGCGCGCGGGTGGACCAATCGCTTTGGGCGTATTGGGCGACGATTTTTTGCGCTAGATCCAAAGCGCGGGTTTTCGATTCCTCGGATTTTTTCTGATTGGCCTCGGTCTTGTAAATCTCGATCAACGCGGAGCGGCGCCAGGCGGCGTCGTATAGCGCTTCGGACGCGGAGGGAGACTGCTCGTGCTCTTTGGCGTACTTCTCATACATTTCGGCCTCTTTGTCCGGGCACTTGGACGCGCTCTGCCAGTCACCGCAGAGTTTGTTTTCGATGAGATGGAAGGCGGCGAGATCGGCCCACTTGGTTCCGGGAAATTTCTTAATGACCAGCTTCATCCACTCTTCGTTGATTTGGCCGCGCATGTAGGAGTCGCGCTCGCGGGCCGAGGGCCGGGTCAGCACGTCAGATCGATCCATCTGCCAGCGGATGTCGGCGGCGCGGTAGAGTCCTTCGGCGGCGAGTGGGGACGTCGGAAACAAATCGTAGACCCGGTAGTAGAGGCGCATGGCGTCTTGCGCGGCATCGCGGCGGCCGCGGCGGCGACTGGCTTGGTCTTCCGAGTCGGCGGCTTCGCCGAAAACAATCTTGTCGCCGTTGGGCGTGGTCAGGCTGACCAGGGCTTTGCTGGCGACCCATCCGGTGATGGCCTTGCCTTCGGATTCGGGATCGTCCTCGTCGGCATCTTTTCTTGGCTCTCTGAGGATGGCTTCCACATGAGTCCAGTCATGACCGGATTCGATGATGACGAGCTCGTGTCCGCGGCCTGCCTCGCCGAGTTTAGCGGCGTCGGCGCTGGGAGAGACACGGATCGATTCCTCGCGAACGAGCGTGCCGCGTTGCGCCTGTGCGAAGCCAAACGAGGATACGGCGAGCATGGTGGCGCCGAGAAAAGCGAGTCGAAGTCTCATATTAGAGGTCTCATAACTATGATTATTGGCCGTAGAGGCGCTGCTTGCAATGTCTTATCGCTGGCGGAGTTCTTCCAGCATTTTCGGCTCGATGTTGCCGCCGGAGATGATTGCCACATTCAATTTTGTTTTCGGCAAGTCATCGGAGCGGAAGAGGAATCCGGCGGCGGCGACCGCTCCGCTGGGTTCGGCTACGGTGTCGCAATTGGCACACAACAGTTTCAGGGCTCGACGGATTTCGTCCTCAGTGACGGTGATGATGGCGTCGACGAAGCACTGCATGTGGTCGAAGTTGATACTACCCACGCTTTGGGTGCGCAGGCCGTCGGCGAGGGTGCGCGAAACCTGATCGGCAGGGAATTGCACTATCTTGCCGGCGCGCAGGCTGGCCTGGGCGTCGGCGGCTAGTTCGGGTTCGACGCCGATTACCTGAGTTTCAGGCCGGGTTAGTTTGATGGCCGCGGCTACGCCGCTGATCAGGCCGCCACCGCCGACCGGGACGAAGACGGCTTCGACTTGCGGTAAGTCTTCGAGGATTTCGAGGCCGATGGTGCCTTGGCCGGCGATGATTTTTTCGTCGTTGTAGGGAGGCACGATGACGTAGCCGTGCTGGGCGGCGAGTTCTTCGGCTTTGAGTTGGCGTTCGGTGCTGCCGGGGCCCACGAGCACGATCTGGGCGCCCAGGGCGGCGGTTGCTTCGCGCTTGATGGCGGGAGCGTTGTTGGGCATGACGATAACCGCCTTCACGCTGAGCGCGCGGGCGGCGTAGGCTACTCCTTGCGCGTGATTGCCGCTGGAGTAGGAGATGACGCCGCGTTTGCGGTCGGCTTCCGGGAGGGAAGCGATTTTGTTGTAGGCTCCGCGGAGTTTAAAGGCGCCGATGGGCTGCTGATTTTCGGGTTTGAGGAAAAGGCGGCGGGACGGGTTGGGCGCGAAAGTCCCCACGTCTCGCAAAGAAGGCGAGACAGGGGCCGCCCTGAGGTCGAATTCGATGAGGCGGGTGCGGGTTGTGATGCCTTGGAGGCGGGTGCGGGCTTCCTGGATGTCGGAGAGCAGGACTGTATGCATGTGCTTTCAATATACGCATTCAGTTTTCCGGTGGCCACTATTGTGATTGCGGTCGTGACTAGGGACTCAACAACTTGTAACTGATTGAAATTGACGGCACCGACAGCCCATTTTGGAGGCTTGTCCTTGTACGCTATCTGGCGTTACGCCAGGCAGCGCAATCGTTGCCGCTAGGGATCTTGCTTTATTACGCCATTTGGCGTTACGCTGATTAGCGTAACATATGTTTCAACCAGAAAATCCGTTTGTTTTCGGTGAAGTCATTGACGATCTGAATTTCGTCAATCGAACTGAAGAGCTCGGGCAGCTGGTGAGGGACTTGGCCGATGGTCAAAAAGTATTTCTGTTGTCTCCGCGACGTTTCGGAAAAAGCTCACTGGTCTCGCTGGCCCTACTTAAATTACAGAAGAGACATATCCACACAGTCAATCTCACGGTTAGCAGCTACTCAAGCTACGCACAGTTCTTGGAGAAATTTGCGGAGAAAGTGCTGCGGGCGGGCGGCTCTTGGGAGCGGGTGAAAGGTCTGGTGAGGCGGTTTGTTCAGCGAGTCAAGCCCGAAGCGAAAGTTGATCTGACCACTGGCGACATAAGCTTATCGTTCAAAGGCGCGGACTCCAATCCTGAACTGCTTGCGCCCGAGGTTTTTGCGCTGCCAGGTGAGTTGAGCCAGAATGCCGGCTTTCGCATGGCCATTTGCCTTGACGAATTTCAGCAGATTTCCCAATTTGATGGGAGTTCCGTTGAAAACGCAATACGGAACGAAGCCCAGAAGCAGAGACAGGTCGGATATGTTTTCGCGGGATCGCAACCAACGCTGATGGAAGAGATGCTTTCCGCAAAACGGCCATTTCATAAAGCCGGTCCCAAGATGTTCCTGGATAAAATCTCCTCGACAGACTGGAAGGATTTTATTGCCGGCCACTTCCGCAAGAGGGGCCGAACCATCGACCCCGAGGCCTTGGAGCTCCTGTTGACCTCTGCCGACCTAATTCCCTATGACGTACAACGTATTGCGCATGAACTTTGGGATTACGCCGAACTCAAGAACAAACGACAGCTTACGGTCTCCGACGTGACTCTGGTTATCGAGAGTCTTGTTACGAGCCAATCCACTTACTACGAGGCGGATTGGGAACGACTTTCGGCCCGGCAGCGTGCGACTTTACAGGCAGTTGCTTATCGGGGAGCTAGGGAAATCTATTCTCAGACCGTCCGAGAAGAGTTCCGCCTGGGCGCAGCGTCCACGGTTCAAAAGGCGCTCCACTCACTTGATTCAAAGGACATTCTGGACCTGTACAAAGGCAACTATTTCTTCCTCGACCCATTATTTGCTCACTGGATCAGAAGAAAGGCCACCAATTGATTACGCCTAATGGCGTTACCCCAAACAGCGTAAAGCGCGGCTGCGGCACAATAAAAAGCGGGGGGATGGTCGGGAACAACGGCGCTTCGACCCGCAACTTTAAGCAATCCAGATTCGCTCCTGATCACTTGCGCCAACAATGGCAGTGCGGGTTCGATTTCCTTACAAATTGCTTTCGCCTCGTCTTCGCTGATCAGAGCGGGGTTCCCAGCGATGAATCGCTGGAGGGAGCAACGAACAATTCGGTTTTGGGCTGCCGGAAGAGAAACAGGACACCATGCAGTGTTTTTCTGATGTGGCTGCAGGCGATTCGCATTCTGCCAAGCTCGGCCGCAAATCACGAGATAAGACGTTCTGCAAACCGAAGGCAAGCAGGTTCAGCTGGCTCTGGCGAAGACCGGAGATCTCTGAGACGCGAGCGCCTAAGTTGTACATCGTCAGCCGACAGGGCGTAGTCGCGCCGTCCGTGCCAGTTTGCCGTATTTGTTCATGAAGTAAGGTCGTTATGGGTCGGCCGGCCAGCGTCTTCGATCTTTGAATCAGATACTTTCGCAACTGCTTCGCCACCGAAGGGTGCAGAACGACATTACGCGAGTTGCCGAACTTGCTTTCGGAAATAAGCAAATGCACCAGTCCAGGATAAATATAGGGATTGACAGTTCACTTCATATCAGATTTCCAGGATTACGGGCATGATGAGCGGGCGTTTTTGGGTTTGCTTGGAGATATAGCGTTTCAGGTCAGCGCGGATTTTTTCTTTGATCACGCCGTAGTCGGCTTTTTCTTCTTCGCTGGAGTGGGCCAGGGTGTCTTCGACCATGCGCTTGGCGCCTTCCATGAAACCGTCTTCGCCGACGTTGAAGCCGCGGGTGACGATCTCGGGGGCGGTCTCTACTCTGCCGGTGAGTTTGTTGATGGCGATGATGGGCAGCACGATACCGTCTTCGCTGAGGTGGCGGCGGTCTTTAATGATCAAATCTTCAACCACATCCGTGCGGCTGCCGGAGTCGATGCAGACGCGGCCTACGTTGACGCGTCCCGCTTTGCGGGCGCCGTGGTCGTCGAATTCCAGGATGTCGCCGCTTTCGATCAGCATCACTTTGCCGACTGAGCCCTTCATGGCTCCGGCCATTTCAGCGTGCAGCTTTAACTGGCGATATTCGCCGTGGATGGGAGTGAAATAGCGGGGCTTAACCAGGTTGATGATGAGCTTGAGTTCGTCCTGGCTGGCGTGGCCGCTGACGTGGATGGGCGGCGAGGTTCCGTCTTCGTAGATAACGTAGGCTTCGCGACGGAAGAGGTGGTCGATCATCCGGTAAATGGTTTTTTCGTTGCCGGGGATGATGCGGCTGGAGAGGACGACGGTGTCACCTTTTTCTATTTTGGCGTGCTTGTGATTGTCGACGGCGGCGCGGGAGAGCGCGGACATGGGCTCGCCTTGGGTGCCGCTGATGAGCACGCAAACCTTTTCCGGGGGGAAATTCTTCATCTCGCCGGGATTGATGACGAGGCCCTCGGGAATTTCGATGTAGCCGAGATCTTCGGCGATCTCGGCGGAGTTGTTCATCGAACGGCCTAAAAATGCGATCTTGCGGCCGTGCTGGTGCGCAAGTTCGACGGCAAGATTGATACGGTGAATCGACGAAGAGAAGCAGGAGATGAACAGGCGGCGCTTGGTGTGGGCGAAGACTTCGTCGAATTTTCTGCGGACGGCGCGCTCGCTGGGCGTGTATCCCTTGCGCTCGACGTTGGTGGAGTCTTGAAACAGAGCTAGGACGCCATTCTTGCCGTACTCGGCGAAGCTGTGCAGGTCGAAAAGTTTGTTGTCGGTGGGTGTGGGATCGACTTTGAAATCGCCGGTGTGGATGATGACGCCGAGCGGAGTGTGGATGGCCAGGGCTACGCAGTCGACCAGGCTGTGGGTTACGTGGATGGGATGGATGGTGAAGGCACCGGCCTTGAAGCGCTCGTTGGGGCGCATTTCGCGGAGATCGGCGTCGTCGAGCAGGCCGTGCTCGTCGAGCTTGTCTTCGACGTAGGCGAGGGTGAACTCGGTGCCCCAGACCGGGACTTTGAGTTCGGAGAGCATCCAGGGAAGCGCGCCGATGTGGTCTTCGTGGCCGTGGGTGAGGACGATTCCGCGGATGCGCTGTCGGTTTTCGATGAGATACGAAATGTCGGGGACTACGATGTCGACGCCGAGAAGTTCGGCTTCGGGGAACATGAGTCCGGCGTCGATGACGATGATGTCGTCGCCCCAGCGGACGGCCATGCAGTTCATACCGAACTCGCCGAGGCCCCCCAGAGGGATAATCTGCAGTTTTCCAGTTGGCATTGACTAAGGATGATGCTAGCACAGGGGAGCGAAGTACCGACGCCCGTGTAAGCTGGCGCGCGACGCTTGAGCGCCGCGTGGGGCTGTTGAGGAGATGAGCTAAGCCCCGTGGATGATCTCTCGATGCAACAACGCAATGGATCCGCGCGGTCAAAGCTGTCTCCCACTCAAGCTCCCAACGCGGCCCCGGAAGCCCCGCTCTTGCACGGTGGCACCGACAGCGGACCGGGAGTATGGGCCGGTGGTTGAGAGCGGAGAAATAACAACTAACAACGAACAACTCGTCAGAACTAACCAGAAGCTAAAGACGCCGAACTAGGAACTAAAAGGTGAGGACTAAGGTCTTCTCCGAATAGCTTTGTCCTTCCCCATGCGGTAAGGTTGGAGTCATGGTGGGGCAGGGCAAATCGTGGCTTCGGCGGCGCATAGAGTCGGGAATGGTGAAAGGACTGACGCGCGCTTATTCGACGGTGCGCGTGGATCCAGACAAATTCTTGCTGCAACTGCGTGCGGGCTATCGGATGCCGATCAGCGGCTATCACGGTGTGTATTCGCTGGAGATTGAGGAGGTCGATGCCGTCGCGGATTCGATCATCCGCGCGGGAATGAAGATGGCAGCGGTGGAGGGAGCGGGCTTCGGATTGGGCGGGTTAATCACCATCGTGCCGGATCTCGGAATTCTTTCCGCGATCACGATGCGCACAATTCAAAAGTTGAGCCTGGTATACGGATTTCACTTCAATACCGACGAGGAGATTGCCGAACTTTGGGTAGCCGCGGCCAGCGCGGCGGGAGTGGACGTCAGCCGAGAGTTGCTGGAGAAAGAAGTCATCAACAAATTTGTGCCGCGGGTCATCCAAAGAATTGCGGCGAAGGCCAGCGCGGAAGTGGTGGAGAAGTGGGCGGCGCGTGTGATTCCGCTGGCCAGTTCGGCGATCGGTGCAGGACTGAATTACTGGTTCGTGCGCGCCTGGGGCCAACGCGCCAAGTCGCATTTCCGCGAGCGGCATCTATTGCTACGGCAGAGGGCGCTACAGGAGGCTTTTGTCGCGCAGGGTCAGTCGAGTCTTCCGGCGGCTACCAGTTAGTTACCTTCGAGTTCCGCAACGCTGCTCTTTCCCGGTCACTGTGATTAAATAATCAGAGATGCCTATCTTTTCTTGCTCAGCCATTCTTTTTGATCTGGACGGAGTTCTGGTGGACTCGACCCGCGCGGTCGACCGGGAGTGGCGTGAGTGGGCGCGGCGTAAGGGCGTCGATGGAGACGCCGTAATGGCGATTGCCCATGGGGTGCGCACGATCGAGGTGATCCGGCGGGTGGCGCCGCATTTGCAGGCTGAGGCGGAAGTGCTGGAACTGGAAAGCCGTGAGGCGGACCATCAGGAGGGCGTACGGGTGATGCCGGGCGCAGGGGCTCTGGTGCATTCGATTCCGGAAGGGCGGTGGGGCGTGGTCACGTCGGGGACGCGGCTGCTGGCGAGCGCGCGTTTGCGCTTCTGTGGATTGCCGGTGCCGAAAGTTCTGGTGACGGCGGATGATGTGGCTCATGGGAAACCGCATCCTGAGCCGTATTTGAAGGGGGCGGAGTTGCTGGGTTTCAAGCCGGCGGACTGCCTGGTGACGGAGGACGCGCCCGCGGGAATTTGGTCGGCACGCGCCGCCGGGATGAAGGTGGTGGGCATTACGAGCACCTATCCGACGCTGATGTTAAGCGAGGCGGATGCGGTGGTGGCTGGGCTGGCGCAGATTCAGGTCTCGCTCAATGGGAATTCAAAATTGAGGATCGGCATCGTGGCGGCAAAAGCAGACTCCTCTCTGGTCTCGCCGCCCTAGGTCGCGCGATTCCGCCGGCGTTGGAATTGACCCCTTCGATCTTCTATCTGAGCCAGTCTTCGAGTCCGATTCCGCGATCGGTTTTTTCGTCGCGATACTTCACAATCACTGGGGTGTAGAGGGAAAGATTCCATTCGGCTGCCGCGCGTTTTTTTACGGCGCGCGATCCGGGAACGACTACCGCATTTTCTGGAACCTCGAGCGGGGCCTCGGGAGTGGCGCGGTAGACTTCGCCGCGGATTAGATCGTAGAGCGGAGTCGAGCGCGTGAGGATTGTTCCTGCGCCCAGCACGGCGCCTGCGCGGACCAGAGTACCTTCGTAAATTCCGCAGTTTCCTCCGACCAGCACATCGTCTTCAAGGATGACGGGGGCGGCGTTGATAGGTTCGAGAACTCCGCCTACCTGCGCTGCGGCGCTCAGATGCACGCGTTTGCCGATCTGGGCGCAGGAACCGACCAGTGCGTGAGAATCGATCATGCTGCCTTCATCGACGTAGGCGCCCACGTTGATGAACATGGGAGGCATGCAGATGACCGAGGGGGCAACGTAGGCTCCGGTGCGGACCGACGAACCCCCCGGGACGACGCGTACGCGATCGGCGGTGGTGAACTGGCGGGCAGGGAAAGTATCTTTGTCGATGAAAGAAAGGCCGGCGGTCATATCCGTGAGTTCGCCGAGACGGAAGCCAAGGAGGATGCCTTGTTTCACCCAGGCGTTGACGGTCCAGCGGGCCTGTTTCTTGTCTTTATCGCCACCGCCGATTTGTTCGGCGGCGCGTATTTTGCCTTGCGTCAGTTGGTCGCGGAATTCCAGGAAGATACGACGTGCGTCGGGGTCGTGCTCGACTTCGCCTTGCGCGGCTAGGCGCTCGATGGAGGATTGCAGGGAGGGCATGCGGGGAAAGTATAAAGGAAATGCGGAAATCGGAATCCAGAATGCAGAAGTTGGTGCGGGGATGAAAGTGCTCCGTGACGGCGAGGAATATCAGGTCCCTCCACTCCGCTTGCGGCGCTCGGTCGCTAGGACAGAGTGTTGTGAGGAGTGCCGCGACGCGTGGGTCGTTACACGCACTTGCATTCGCTGCGAATCAGGATACCGGTCATGGCGTGGGCCGTCTCGCGAGCCTCGGGCAGGGTGGCGTAGGGGCCGTGCCAGCGGGAATGATTTGCGTCGTGGCCGGCGGGACGGCCCTTGCCGTGGCTGCATTGGCCGCAGGATCCGCGGTGCAGGACGATCTTGCGCGGGCCGGCGGCCCAGTTTTCGTAGATGAAAAATTCCGGCGTTTCGGCAGATGGACTGCTGAGTTTGGGAATGAGTCCGACTTCGGTGGCGATTTTCTGCAGGCGGGAGCGCGTGTCGCGGCGCATGGGCAGCAGAGGCAGGCGGTAGACTTCTTCGATTTTGCCCATCATGGCGAGAACCGCTTTCACGGGTAGCGGGCTGGATTCGATGAAGTTGGCTTGCATCAGCGGGAAATACTTGCGATGCAGGCTACGCGCTGTGGCCCAGTCGTTAGCGAGACCGGCTCGGGTAAGCGACGCCATTTCCTGGGGAATTTCGTTGGAGGCAACCGACACCAGTCCCACGCCGCCGAGAGCGATGACCGGAAGCGTGACCGCGTCGTCGCCGGAAAACACCAGGAATGTTTCGGGAACGGCGTGGATGGCCTCGGCAATCTGAGTCATGTTGCCGCTGGCTTCTTTGACGCCCACGATGTTCGGAATCTCGGCGAGGCGCGCCAGGGTCGCGGGCTCCAGGTTGGAGGCGGTGCGGCCGGGCACATTGTAGAGAATGATGGGCTTGTCGCTGACGGCTTCGGCAATGGCTTTGAAATGACGATACTGGCCCTCCTGCGTAGGTTTGTTGTAGTAGGGCGAGGCGGTGAGGATGGCGTTGACTCCGGGGCGGGCGGCGATTTCCTTGGCCTTCTCGACCGCATCCTGCGTGGAGTTAGAAGTGGCGCCGGCGACGATGGGGACGCGTCCGGCTGCGACTTCGATCGTGGTGTCGATGACGTAGAGCCATTCATCGTGAGCGAGGGTGGGAGTTTCGCCGGTGGTCCCGCAGGAAACGAGGAAATCAATGCCGGATTCGATTTGCCAGATGACCAGATTGCGCAGGGCTGCGTCGTCGATGGAACCATCCTGACGAAAAGGAGTGACGAGGGCGGTGCCGCAGCCGCGGAGTTGCATGGCAATAGGATAGCGCGAACGGGGAGTGAGGGAAAACGGCGGAACGCCTCGCTTCTCAACTTGCTTGCGGCGTTGCTCATCTCGCGCCTTCCCTTGCGGGTCAGGGCCGATTGCGACCGGACTGTTCGACTGAATTGCCCATGCTTTGTATGCGTTCGTCCAGTTGGGTTTCGAGCGCGCTCAGTTTATCCTGTTCGGCCCGCAGTTGCTGCTCGGCCTGGATTTCTGTCGCTTGACGCTGCTGCTCTGTGTCGCCTGTGACTTCGAGCTCGGATTTGACGTGGTTGATCCGGTCCTGTAATGCCTTCTGTTGCTGGAGGTTCTCTTCGGCACTCATCGCATCCTCGAGGCGCTTGACCTCGCCCGCCACTTCCCTTTGACGGACTTGTATCTCAGCCAGCTTCGAGCGAGCCTCGTCCAAATGTTCCGATGCTCGCGCAACGGCTCCCTGTTGCATCTGTAAGCGAGAAAGCAAAATCTGCGTGCTTTGAACTCTTGTCAGCGAGATGCGCAATTCCTGACGCAGGGCACGGACCTCCGTCAGAATAGCCTGGAGTGTCTGAGGATCGGTTGGGGCAACTTGAGCGAATGCAGCGCCACATATCCCGAACCCTACAGTCAGGACAAGAAATCCTCGTCGCATGTCGACCCTCCTTTGGAATCTGCGTAAGAACAACTACATGTCGCGCCACAAATCCCTGAAATCGTAAAAGCCTTTTTTGCCGGCGAGCCATTCTGCCCCGCGGACAGCGCCTTCAGCGAAGGCGCGGCGGGATTTGGCGTCATGGCAGAGATAGATTCTGTCGGCGGACGATTCAAGGACGACTTCGTGCATGCCGACTACGTCGCCTTCGCGAAAGGAAGTGATCTCTAAGTCTTCGTTTTTGCGGCTGGCTTGCTGGATTATGTGCTGGATCGCGAGGGCGGTGCCGGACGGGGCATCCTTTTTTTGGGCGTAGTGGCGTTCGAAAATCTGGCCGGAATAATCGTGGCGCAGCGCCTCGGCCGCAGTGCGAGCCACTTCGAGGAAGAGATTCACGCCGATCGAGAAGTTGGCGGCGTAGAGGAATCCGGTTTTGTGCTGGTCGACCAGGTTGCGGACTTGCTCGATTTCTTGGTACCAACCGGTGGTGCCGACGACCATGTTTTTGCCGGCTTTCACGCAGGCTTCGATATTCGAGAGAACGCACTGCGGCGTGGTGAAGTCGATGACGGCGTCGATGTCGCCGAGGATTTCTGCAGTGAGGGCGGCGCTGGAAGCGTTTTCTTTGGCACCGACAATGACGATGCGGTGCTTGCGTTCGGCGGCTACTTCAGCGACCAGCGATCCCGTTTTGCCGCGGCCTAGGAGGAGAAAATTCATGGCTGCCGCTTCGATGGTATCGCATTGGTTGACTCTACGTTTAATTTCGGGAAAGTACTCTACGAATCGAAATCCCCACCTCTCGCTAACAAGCGACCTGGGGCACCCGACGCGTTCCCACTTTAGGCAAATACTTCCGGGTCCAGCTCCGAGAAAAAGGTTTTGTGCAGGCGCTGGACTACGTCGGGGACCTCGTCTTCTTCGATCACGAAAGTCAGGTTGATTTCGGAGGCGCCTTGCGAAATCATGCGAATTTTCTTGTCGGCGAGTTCGCGGAAAACCAGAGCAGCAATGCCGGGGGTGTTGCGCAGGTTTTCGCCGACCAGGCAAACGATGGCTTTGCGGCCTTCGTATTTTACGTCGGCCAGCTTGGCGAGATCGGCAGCCAGCGCCGGGATGGCTTGATGGGAGTCGACGGTGAGCGAGACGCTGACTTCCGAAGTAGAGACTACGTCGACGGAAACTTTGTGGCGGTCGAAGGCTTCGAAGATCGAGCGCAGGAATCCATGGGCCAGTAGCATGCGGGGAGCGGCTACGTCGATGATGGTGATGCGCTTTTTGGCGGCGATGGCTTTGAAAATGTTTTTGCTCTGCGGAGCGCGCGAGGTGATTTGCGTGCCCTCGCAGGACGGATTGCGCGAATTGAGCACGTAGACGGGAATGTTTTTTTGGATGGCCGGTAAGACCGTCGCGGGATGCAGGACTTTCGCGCCGAAGTACGCGAGTTCGGCGGCTTCATCGAAGCTGATGACTTTGATCCGCCGGGCTTCGGGACAGATTCTGGGATCGGTGGTCAGGATGCCGTCGACATCGGTCCAGATCTCGATGCGGTCGGCGCCCAGGCCGGCGCCGATGATGGCGGCGGAAAAATCCGAACCGCCTCGTCCGATGGTGGTGGTGATGCCGGCGTGATTGGCGCCGATGAAGCCGCCCATCACCGGCACCTGGCCGGCGCGCAGCAAAGGCTGAACCTTCTGCTGAAGCTTCGCGTTGGTTTCGTCGTATTGCGGAACCGCCTCCGTGTAGTTGCTGTCGGTAACCAGGACGTCGCGGGAGTCGACATGGACTCCGTTGAGGCCGCGTGCGGCAAAGGCGGCGGCGACGATTTTGCTGGAGAGCATTTCGCCGAAGGCGGCAACATAGTCGGTGGTGCGGGGAGTGACCTCGCCGACGGCGGAAATGCCGCGCAGAAGTTCGTCGAGCGCTTCGAAGTCAATGCCCAGTTCGGAGTGGAATTCGGTGAAGCGGGCGGTGCCCAGCAGTTCGCTGGCGGTGTTATAGTGGCGCTCCTGGAGCGAGCGGCAGAGTTTGAGGGCGGTCTTTCGTTCGCCTTCTCCGGCGGCGCGGGCCATGGTCAGCAGAGTGTCGGTTACCTTGGCCATGGCGCTGACCACAACCACGGGATTCTGCGCCAGGCGTCCCGCGACGATGGAGGCGACCCGGTCGATGGCTTTGGCGTCTTCGACGGATGTGCCGCCAAACTTCATGACGATCATGGGCGGGACTTCCCCAGGGTGGAAATAGAACCATGATCGACGGTCGGCCATTCTGCTGCGAACCGGTTTGCGGCGGAGGCGATGCGCGCGAGATCCTTCGCTCCGCCTGAAGAACGGCTGCGCTCAGGATGACGCCGTCGATTTGGGGGGCGGGATTGCTTCGCGGTGCCCATGCAGTCGGCTAAGCGCGCGGTCATCCCAGGTAGCCTTTGGCTTTCAGGAGTTCGGCGTTGAGGACAGCGGCGCCGGCGGCTCCGCGGATGGTGTTGTGGGAGAGCACGGTGAATTTCCAGTCGAGCACGCCGCAGGGACGAAGGCGGCCGACGGCGGTAGTCATGCCAGCGCCGAGGTCGACGTCGAGGCGCGGCTGCGGACGATCGGCGGCCTCGAGGTAGACGACGGGACGTTCGGGAGCGCTGGGCAATTTTAATGCTTGCGGCTCGGCGCGATAGCGATTCCAGGCGGCGATGATTTCTTCAGACTTCGCTTTCGTCTTCAGGCGGATGGAAACGGATTCGGTATGTCCGTCTTCGACGGCGACCCGGTTGCATTGCGCGCTCATGGCGAACGCTCCGGAAATGATTTTGGATCCGTTCAGCTGGCCCAGCAGTTTTTTGGTTTCTTCCTCCATTTTTTCTTCTTCGTTGCGGATGAAAGGGATGACATTGCCGAGAATGTCGAGCGAGGCCACGCCCGGATATCCCGCGCCGCTGACGGCTTGCATGGTCACGGCCATGACGGCTTCCAGACCAAACTTCTGGTGCAAGGGCGCGAGAGCGAGGACGAGACCGATGGCCGAGCAGTTGGGATTGGTCACAACGTAGCCGCCGGATTTCTTGCGCCAGGGTTGTACGTCGATGAGTTTGATGTGGCCGGGGTTCACCTCGGGGATAACGAGCGGGACGTCTTCCTGCATTCGCAGGGCACTGGAGTTGGAAACCACGGCGCAGCCCGCGCTGGCAAATCGGGGCTCGAGCTCCGCAGCAATCGATGAGTCAAGGGCGGCGAAGATAATTTTTGGCGCGCCTTCGGGAAAAGCCTGCGAGACGGTCATGGCGGCGACCGCGGGCGGGATCGGCGTTTTAAGGCGCCAGCGCGCTGCCTCGGCGTAAGTCTTGCCCTCGGAACGGTCGGAAGCGGCCAGCCATGCCACTTCGAACCAGGGGTGGTGTTCCAGCATCTGGATAAATCTTTGTCCGACGACGCCAGTGGCGCCGAGAATCCCGATAGGAATTTTGCGGTTCATAGAGTACTTGGAATTCTATAACAGTTGAGCACAGCAGACTCCTCCATCTCCTCGCGCTCGCTGGGCAGTCGGAATGACAAAGGCTGCAGATTCCTCCACCCTTCGCGTTCGCCCGAAATCGGAATGACCCTACCATAATCAGCCTCCGACGCGAGCCTGGAGGTTCGCAAGTAGCGAAAGGAGGACCACCTCGGTCGGGTGCGGTCACTGCACAATCGGCTTCCACCTGCCGTTCGAGAAGCTGGGAGGGATTCCGATGCCCGAACTGCGGCAGAATTTTTTTATCCTTTTTTTCAAGGACTGGGTCCTTATCGCGAAGGAACGGGCTAAGCGTCCCCAGGAGATGGCCACGCACGGCTAGTGTAGCGTCCGATAAATAACTGGCCAACTCAAGATTTCGCTTTTGGCCGTCGGGGTAGGGTACAGCCGGGCCGAATCTGTTCCAAGGTTTGTCGACAACGCGATAGCTTCTG
>Ga0182018_10001374_pt1 | contig 27873 bp, 23 predicted proteins | sample 812P2MmetaG_FD_120490 | JGI IMG/M metagenome (GOLD analysis project Ga0182018, IMG submission 120490) | Permafrost microbial communities from Stordalen Mire, Sweden - 812P2M metaG | ecosystem: Environmental > Terrestrial > Soil > Wetlands > Permafrost | place: Sweden: Stordalen | collected...
GACTTCCAGATGACGCGTGCTTTGGATGGCCGGGAATCGCGGCTTTGATAGACTTGCATGATGCGCGGCCTCACGATGGCGATCGCTTTGGATGGCCGGGAATCGCGGCTTTGATAGACTTCCGATACTTGAAGCCCTCCCACTGCGCGAAGCTTTGGATGGCCGGGAATCGCGGCTTTGATAGACTTTAGTGCCCCGTAGGCTACTGAGCCTGCGGGGCTTTTCTCCGCATGCGCGCGTCAAAAAAGCGATATTTGGAGCGGCGGATCCTCCACCGCCCGCCTTTTTTTGCCAAAGTACACCTCCATTTTGCCGAATTGATGATCCGTGACAGCCATAACACGCACCTGCCCTTGTGGAGGAAGAGCAGCCTTCACGTGCGATTTCAACGGTTCGGCAGCCTCTTCGGTGGGCAGGTGTTTAGCGTACACCGAGTACTGCAACATCGTGAAGCCCCTTGCCTGGAGCTTCTTGCGAAACTGCGCATACTCCCTACGCTGATCCTTCGTCAGAACCGGCAGATCGAACATGACGAACATCCACACAATGCGGTACCTGGAAAGCGCCATCGTTAATCCGCCGCGCTTGGGCGGACCCTCGTGACTTCCGGCAGCCAAAGGGCCTCGCGCCCGCCCATTACGATCCGCGCAAGGCTGTGCGCCACACGCGTGAGAATGTCGACCAAAGTTCGTTCCTCGCCGCCCGCCGAATAACGCGAGAGCATGACTCCGATCAGCTTGTGCTTGGTTTCGGGAGACAGTTCCGTCTCTTGCCCCGCATGTGCGACAAGATCGATCAGCGGGCGAAACGGCTCCATCAAGTCGTCCGCCAGGGCGAAGGGATTGTAGGCGTTGCTGTGGAACAGACCGAAGCTGGGATGAAGGCCGGCACCGCAAACAGCACGCGCCGTCACGCTCCGCAGGACTGCGTAGCCGTAGTTCAGACGAGCGTTGCGAACATCCTCGCCGTCACGGCGGCGAAACCGCCCGTCTGGAAAGAGCTTCGACCAGTAGCGCCGGGCGGCGCGAGCCTCCACGTTATCCGGATCGCCGGAACGCACCCTTGGCACAAGTGCCCGCAGCCCCTCATCGCTTTGTAGTACCTCCTCCAGCACGGCAGCCTGCGCCCGTATCTTGGCTTGAACAATCGACCGCCATAACCGCTTCCGCCGCGGTCCGGGCATCGCCGCTTGCCGCCGGAAGCGTTCGGCTTGGGCGTGGTGCGAATCCAACGAAAGCACCATGGCGGTCGGCGAGAACTTTTCATCGCACGTGACTACAAGCGCCCCCGCCTTTGCCAACTCGCTGAGGACGGACTGTGTCAGGGTGACGTCCCTGTGCCCAATGACGACGGCCGCGAGTTCTTCGCACGGGATCGCCGCCCGCTCCGTTCCCCCGGACCTAACCACCAGCAGGCCATTACGGATGCTGAGTTGCGCCGGCTCCTCCGAAATATCCAAAACACGGTCAATCATTGGCGGGAATTACCTCTCCCAACGGGGTGATCAAGACCTTACGAGCGCCGCCGCGGAACAGCGGATTCACGCTAGGAGACCACATTCCATCTTTCTGCACGACGGCTTTCGGACGAGCGTCGAGGGCGGGCGTGAGCGCGAGTTGCTGGCTCTCGCGCACCGTTCGAACTTTCCAAATTCGCGACGCCTCGTCGCCTGGGCCCCGCGCCTCGACCAAGTCCCCCTCGCTCAGCGTGCAGTGGAACTTGTACCCCGGGCCGTGATCGCGGTTCACCACAGGTACGCTTTGGCGCTTCCGCTCCACCGCTTCAAGCATCGTCACGGTTTCGCAAAGATAGCGCTTGACTCGCCCGTTCGCGTCCAACTCGGCCAGGATCTCCGCATGGTGGTTGGACCCGGGAATCACAAATCGCTCTCTCCCGTTCTTGCCGATCGAGACGACGCCTCCACTTTGCGGATGCGCACCCGCTTGATCGGAACCGTCTGTCCTTTCCTCGTCACAAGCTCCGGCCAGTTCTTCTCAAACCTGTTGCCGCCGCCACCCAACTGAGCGGCCCTCTCCTCAACGGCGGCGCGCACGCGCGAATCCACAATCGATTCAAAGCTCTTCGCGGAGCTCAGCGACGTCACCGGCACCCGGTAATGGACGCACTCTTCCTCAATCGGTTTGCCCTTCCTGTCCGTCCCTACTGCATGCTTGCGTGGCCGGCTGTAGAAGGTCTCCTTATGAAGAGGACCGGAAAGCTTTCGCATGGGACGATGCGACGGCTGAATGTTCTCCACGGCGCTACGAGCTTGCTCCCCGAAGCCTACCCATGGAACCGGCAATATGATCTTCCGCCGGAACAGCCGGTCGGCTTCGCCCGCAGCCGTTGCCAGTGCCCTGATGAGCGTGGTCGAAGAGAGCGCTACCGTGAGCGCGTCGATGGCATGGTGCCGATGGTCGTCGCGGCTTTTCTCGGGTTTGTCCGGAGACAGAATGCGGTCCAGGTCCCAGGCGCGGCGAAGCTTCGCGGTGACCTGCCCGGCGCTGGCGAACACGCGCTGGTTGCCGGAAGCGTCGCTGGTTCCGCCATACAGAACCCCCAGGTAGCGGCACGCCAGCTTGGATGCATAGCGCGTATCCTGCAGTTGCCGCTCCGTGAATTCCTTCAACAGCGAGTCCGGATCCGATAGCTCCATGGAGAATCGCCTGAGCTTTTTGCCCACTTCAAACCGGGGATCAAAACCGCTGACGACGCCGATCATTCGGTCATACTGTTCCTGGTCGGACTCGAAGAGCCACTCGCGCGGTGTCCGGTTGCCCTTTTCCATGTTCGCCGAACGGTACGCCAGCGTCTTGTTCAGGTACGAATCGTCGAGCGAGCGCGACCGCGGAATAATATGCTCCACATCCACCTGTGGGTGATCGCCGAACACGTCCGTGACGCCATACTTCTTGCTCGTATAAGGGCACTGCCATCGGGCTTCCGTGGCCAGCAGATACTTCTCGATGTCGGAATTGCGCGGGTTCGCGAACCGGACCACGTCATGCTTCCTCAGCTCCCCCGTGGCCTCCTGGCGCAGTTTTTCGCGATCGCGGTTTATTTCGGTCTGTTTCTGGCGCTCCTTTTTCGACTTTTTCAAGTCGCGGGCCAGCTCGATATGGATCTTCTCCGGTAGGCCGTACCGCCGGATAATCGCGTTCACCGTTTTGCGCAGTTCCGTGAGCGAGCGCTGAACCGCCGGGCTGCGGATCTCGCCGAGCAGGGTCTTCATCTTCTCGTCTCGGACCGGAGGGAGCAGGGGCAAAGGCTCCGCCGATTTCCGCGCTCCGGCATAGAGCGCACGGATTGCATCTTCCACCGTGAGACCTTCCTCAATCGCAGGCAGGAGCGCCACCAGCGCCCTGAGCGAATAGCGGCCGTACGCGTCGGGCAGCCGCACTTTGCCCAGTGCCTCGGCAATCTCTTGTGGTAGCCCCCATTTGTCGCGGCCACATCGTTCGAGCCCTTCATCGGTGGGATTGCGCTTTCCGTCGCCTACGTCCTCCACCAGATCGTCCTTCTGTAGCGGCGTAAGGCCGTCCCATGTCTGGCCCAGAGCCGCCCGGAGCCGCGTGGCCGTCAGATTCACGGGCACGTTCTTTTCTCCGCCCTCCTCAATCGTGAACTTCTGCCCCTTCGAAATCCCGATCTCGCTTCGAGCCTTTGCGATGGTAAGCTTCTCCCTTTTCTCGCAGAGATCCAGCAGAACCGCGCGTTCGTTCGGGGTCAATTTCCGCTCGTTCCCGTCGTCCAGTCGAAGCCGCAGATTATTCACAAACCCGAGAACGCGGAAACGTTGAGCGGCCAGCAGTCGCAGAGGCGCCCGCTTCTCGGCTGGTTCCAACTCGCATTGGCCGACGAGATACGATTGGTCTTTGAGCGGGCGCTGGTGGAACATAGCGTGATGCAATGCCGCCCGACGGTTTTCGGTCAGGATTTCCGGGTGATGCACTCTCTGAGAGTCCCAGATCAGCGCGAACTCGTGTTCGAACATCGAGCGATGCGTGTAATGCCCGGAGGACTCCGCGCTATTCCGTAACTTCTCGCGTGCGCCCAGCGAGGCCATGTACTCCCCAAGCGTGCGTTTCCCCGCCGCCTCTATTGCCTCCGCCAGCCCCTTGATGGTGGCCTTGACCTCGCTTCGTTCCTTGTCGTCTTCTTTACCTCCGACACGGTTGGAGAGAAAGCCGCGCCGTTGGGCAAGATGATACAGCGCCCGGCCGAGTTCATGTGGCGCAAGCGCGTGTTCGAGAGCGCGCGCCCGCAGAAACCACGGCAAGACTGTGGTCTCCGGGTAACGCTGCTCCAGTTCGTGCTGCAATCGGTCCAGAACTTCCACGCGATTGCCTGCGGGGAGCAACCCCATCCGTTGCAGCAAGTGAAAGACCTTATACATCCGTCGCTGGCGGCGCTGCGTTTGCCGGCGTGCCAGTCGCGCTTGTCGTCGCTTCGCGGCGCGGGATTCTTCCTTGCCCTCCTCCAGGTTCCCTTCGACTCCCGCTGGAAAAACGCGCACCCCCATGAACTCGATGAGATCCAGGTCGGTTCTGACGAGCGCAGTCCCTAGAGAGTTAGTCCCGAGATCGATTCCAAGGGTCAGGCCGGGGCGAAAGGAAGGCGGCGCGACTGCAGCCATTGACTTCTCCTGAGGATAAAAGTATCCTAATGGTATAAGTCTATCAAAGCGGCGATTGCCCGGCTGTTTCAAAGTAAGTCGGTCTTTTGTCCGACGCGAGGCAACGCTCCCTGAGCGACCTCAGCAAAAACGCCCCGTTCGTGGGCGTTTTTCATTTTAGCGATGCAAACTCCGTCCGGAGATGCCTTGGGAAAGCGCCCGAAAGAACTCGACCGGCGTTGCGAACCGCAAGCCAGCCCGCTCCGCAACGGCCGGCGTGAGGCGCTTGCGTGCGCGAATCGTAACGCCCGCGAAACCACCGCACCCGCCGAGGGTTTGTACAATAAAGGCCTATGACACGCGCATGGACTCTTCTCGGCGCTCGCATCGCCATCGCCGCCGCATTAGTCTCTCTTGTGGCGCTTCTCGGTTCCCAGCCCACCCCACGCGAGCAGGTGGGGCCGCTGCCGGGCGGCGCATTTCGCCTGAATAGCGGGTGGGTCCTCGACCCCGCGGGCAAGCAGGTGCCGCTCGACACCCTCCCCATGTCCACGGCGCTCTCGCCGGATGGCAAGTATCTGCTGGTGCTCAACGGCGGATACCGGCCGCCCTCCATTACGGTAATCGAAACGGCCTCGGGGTCTGTCATGGGCAGTGTGCCGGTGGCCGATGCCTGGCTGGGTATCGCGTTCACGCCGAAGGGCGACCGGGTTTACGTGGGCGGTGGATCGAAGGCGTCGGTCTTCGAATTTACTTTCGCGAATGGCACGCTCACGGCCGCGCGCACGTTCCCCGTGCCCTCGCTCGACAAGGTGAGCGGGCACGACATGATCGGCGACGTGGCGCTCTCGCCCGACGGCCGCCTGATCTACGCGGCGGACCTCTATCACGATTCGATCGCGGTGATCAATCCGCAATCGGGGATGGTGATCGAGCACTTCAGGACCGGCCGCCGGCCCTACCGCATCCTGTTCCACCCAGACGGAAAATCGTTCTTCGTCACCAGTTGGGCCGACGGAACGCTGGGCCACTACGACGCTTCGAGCGGCAACGAACTGACGCGTGTGCCCCTCGGCGCGCACCCCACCGACATCCTGTGGCGCAATGGCGCTCCCACCGACCCGGATGGGGACGCGCCCAAGTTTACTGCGCGGCTCTTTGTGGCCGCGGCCAACACCAATAGCGTCTACTCCGTAGCGGTGAACTCGGCCAAGGACCTGAGCGTGGTGGAGAGGATCAATATCGCCATGACGCCGCGGCAGCCGCTGGGCATGACGCCGTCGGCGCTGGCGCTGAGTCCCGATGGAAAGCGGCTCTTCGTGGCCTGCTCGGATGGCAATGTGGCGGCGGTGGTCGACGTTTCCGGCTCGATCAGCCGCGTGGAAGGCTTCATCCCCACCGGCTGGTATCCCACGGCGGTGCGCGCGCTGGCTTCGGGAACGCTAGTGGTGGTCAATGGCAAGGGCCTGCGATCCTATCCCAATCCCAACGGGCCGAGCCCGCGAGCCGACGTCGAGCCGGTGCACGGAGGGGTCCGCGAACCGGGCTACGTGGCCTATCTGCAGACCGGGACGGCGTCGTGGATCGCCCCGTTCACCGATCGGCAACTGGCCGATTGGACGAAGAAAGCGCTGTCCCTTTCGGCGTATCGCGATTCCAAACTGGATGTTGCCGGCAGACTGCCGCCGCAGATCCAGCACGTGCTGTACATTGAGAAGGAGAATCGCACCTACGACCAGGTGTTGGGCGACATGAAAGAAGGCAACGGCGACGCATCGCTGGTGCTGTTCGGCGAAAATGTCACCCCAAACTTGCACAAGCTGGCGCGCGAGTTCGTGCTGTTGGACAACTTCTACGTGAACGCCGACGTGAGCGCGGATGGCAACAACTGGTCCACCGCGGCCATCGCGCCGGACTGGGTGCAAAAATTGTGGCCTACCGAGTATGCCGGCCGCCACAAGCTATACGATTTCGAAGAGCAGGACCCGGCCGCGCTGCCGCCGGCGGGCTACATCTGGACCAACGCCGCGATGGCGGGCCTCTCGGTGCGGAATTACGGCTTCATGGTGGAGAACAAGCGGCAGATCGCGGCTGAGGGCGCGGACCAAATCGATAAGTTGAACGATCCGGTGCTGGCCAAGGTCACGAATCGCGCCTATCGCGGTTTCGACTTGAACTATATGGATGTGGATCGCGCCAAGACGTTCCTGGCCGACCTGGCGGACTTCGAGAAGACCGGCAATATGCCGCGCCTGATGGTGATGCGGCTGCCCAACGACCACACTTCCGGCGTGTCGGCGGGCCGCCTCTCGCCGTTGGCCCAGGCCGCCGATAACGACCTGGCCGTGGGCATGATTGTGGAAGCCATCTCGAAATCGAAATTCTGGGCCAGTACGGCGATCTGCATCCTGGAAGACGATGCGCAGAACGGCCCGGACCATGTGGACTCGCACCGCTCGCCGGCCTGGGTGATTTCGCCTTACATCAAGCGGCGCCAGGTGGACGGCCACATGTACAACACCACGTCGATGCTGCGGACCATCGAGCTGATTCTTGGGTTACGGCCCATGACGCACTTCGACGCCGCGGCGCCGCCGATGACCGCGGCCTTCCAGTCGACGCTGGACGCGGCTCCGTACACCGCGGAGAAGCCGCGCGTTCCGCTGGATGCCCGTAATCCCGCGCGCGCGCCGGGGATCGCCGACAAGATGAATTTCGACCGCGAAGATGCCAATGACGACGACGAACTCAACGATCTGCTATGGCGCGCCATTCGCAAGGATGCGCCGCCGCCGCCGGTGCGCAGCTACTTCGGGAAGTAAGAGGCGATTGTTCACCGCCGAGACGCGGAGACGCAGAGGAAGACAAGGGGAAACGGGGCGGTTGCGTCGCTTGGGGAACTCGTGTCTTCCCGAGGTTGGCGCGCAGAGGAAGCTGAGGGAAGTTGCGTTCCCCCAAGCGGCCGGGAAGGTACGGAGTTTTCCTAAGGTCACCAGGGCCCGGACCGATGCCCCCTCTCGCATCATTTTTCTCTGCTACCTCTGCGCGCCAGCCCCGGGGAACGGGCGAGGGTCCCTACCTATGTAGGAGCCCATTTTCCTTGTGTTCCTCTGCGCCTACGTGCCTGTGTGGCGAAAAATCCTCCCGCCCGTCCACGTACACTAGAAAAGATGGCGCAGATACACTTGTGCTTCCTATGGCACATGCACCAGCCCTTTTATAAGGACCTGGTTTCCGGCGAATATAAGCTGCCTTGGACGCGCATGCACGCGCTCAAGGACTACTACGGCATGGTGCGCGTGCTGGAGGAGTTTCCGCAAGTCCGGCAGACCTTCAACCTGGTGCCGTCCATGATGGCGCAAGTAGCGGAGTACGCCTCCGGCGAGGCCGTCGATCCGTTTCTCCAGTTGGCTCTCAAGCCCGCCGAAGAGTTGACCGACGCCGATCGGGCATTCCTGCTGCGCCATTCCTTCTATTCCGATCCGCAGCGTATGATCCATCGCTATCCGCGCTACGGCGAGCTGTTCGACGCTTACCAGCGGCAGAAAGACTCCGGCGCGCGAGCCTCGTTCGGCGCGCAGGATTTCCGCGATCTGCAGATGTGGTCGCAACTGGCCTGGTTCGACGAGGAATTTCAGACGCAGGATGCCGAGGTCCGCGAATGGGTGACGCGCGGCCGCGGCTTTACGCCGGCCGACCAGCGTCGCATGGGAGAAAAGCAGCGCGAGATCGTGAGCCAGGTGCTGCCGGTGTATCGCCGGCTCGCGGGCACCGGCCAGATCGAGATCTCCACCACGCCATATTACCACCCCATCCTGCCGCTGCTGTGCGATTCCAATATCGCCAGCGTGTCGCACCCCAATGTGCCGCTGCCCCCGCGATACCGCTATCCGGGCGACGCTCGCACCCAACTGGCCATGGCGCGCGAGTACTGCGGCCGCACTTTCGGCACTCAGCCGGTGGGCCTGTGGCCCTCGGAAGGCTCGGTCTCAGACGAAGTCTTCGGCATCGCCGCGGAACTGGGCTTCGAGTGGGCCGCCACCGATAGCGGCGTGCTGAACCGGACCTTGGGGCAAACGATTGCGGTCGACGGTCTCTACAAGCCTTATCAATGGCGCCAAGGCGGGCGGACCATGGGCGTCGTCTTCCGCGACCATTTCATGAGCGACCTCATCGGCTTCGTCTACTCGCGCATGGACGCCGCCGCGGCCGCGGAAGATTTTCTGCGGCGCATCCACGACAATTGCGCCGGCATTCTCGGCGCCGGGCGCGATGCGCTGGTTCCCATCATTCTGGACGGCGAAAATGCCTGGGAATACTACGACCACAACGGCCGCCCGTTCCTGCGGGAGTTATACCGGCGCATCTCGGAAGATGGCCGCATGCGCGCGGTGACGGTGAGCGAGGCGTTGCGCCTGATGGCGCCGCAACCGCTTGACCATATTTTTCCGGGCTCGTGGATCGGCGCCAATTTCGACGTATGGATCGGCGCCGAAGAGGACAACCAGGCCTGGACGCAACTCTTGCGGGCGCGGCAGACTTACGACGCCGCCGGCGCGGTTTCCGAAGAGCAGCGGCGCATGGCCCTGGAGGAACTGCTGATCGCCGAGGGCAGCGACTGGTGCTGGTGGTACGGGCCGGAGCACGAATCGGCCAACCGCCCGGAGTTCGACCAGCTCTATCGCAGCCACCTGGCCAACGTTTATCGTTTCCTGGATCTGGCGCCGCCCGAGGAGCTTTCGCGCCCCATTCTGCGGATGATGGCGCCGGAAGTGCAGGTGGCGCCATCGGGCCCGATCTCTCCCGTGATCGACGGCGAGGTGACCTCTTACTTCGAATGGATCGGCGCTGGGGCGTATCGCGTGGATGAGCGCTCGGGATCGATGCATGGCAAGAAATTCGTGATTCAGGAAGTGTTCTTCGGCAGCAATGGCGCCAGCTTCTATCTGCGCGCCGATTTCCATTCCGGCTACGGGGAGGAACTGGGGGGAATGGAAGCGCGGATCACCGTGCAATCGCTCAACGACGCCCACACCAGTCACGTCACCGTGGATTTCGCCAAAGGCGCACGGTTGGTGGAACAACTGGATCCGCCGGTTGAGGCCGCGTTGGGGCGGGTGCTGGAAGTTCGGATTCCCCTGGCGGCGGTGGCGGTGCCGAAGGGCGCCGGCTTGCGGTTTCAGTTTTCGCTTTGGCAGGGCGGGCTGCCGATCGACGCAGTGCCGCAGCAAGGCTGGATCGAGATGACGACCACGGATCCGGTGGCGATGTCGGACTAGCGGCGGGTGTTTCGGCACTCCGCTCCCCGAGAAGCAAAGCGGCCGCGTGCGGCCTGCTTCAGCTTGCCCTGCTTCGCGCCAACAACTGACGTCGAGGTTCCCGGAGAGTCCCGGCCCGCGGGCAAGAGGGTGTCTGCGCAACGTCCGACAAGCGGATCAATCCGCCCGCTTCGCTGTTTCGATCCGCCGCGTTCGCCTCAAGGCCACAAACGCCGCTCCCAGCAGGAATCCGATAGCGAGGGCCGCGCCCGTTCTTCGCCGGTCGTCGAACGCGATGAACCGGGCGCCATGGGGCGTCACTTCGAGTGCGCCGCACGGCCGGGCGGAAACGCGCCCACCACCACCGCCGCCGGAAATTGCTCCATTGCCCCTGGGGCCACCGCCTCCGCCGCCGAAGGCGTACCGGAACTGAGCGATCGGGATGACCGTACGATCTCCGGCGACCACGGGATCGCCGTAGACGTTCTTGACCGATGCGCCGGCCGAGACGCGCTGGGCCACGCTCTCCAATAGTTGCTGGATACTCATGCTCCTAGTGGAACACGCCCAGCACGAATCGCGGGCGTTACCGCGATGGGATGCGGCGGATCACGGCGCCCATTTCCTCCGGCGTCATCCGCGTGTAGGACTCCGGCGTCGCCGAAGGCGCGGGCGCAACGGCACGAGAAGCAGCGCGTGAGGTTCGCGGCTTCTCGACCATCGGAGGAACTTCCACCTCATAGTCGTACACGCCGAGCCGGCGTTCGGCGGGAACGGGCGGTATGACGACGCGCTTTTCGAGGATGGTGCAGCCTTCCACCTTCTCGCCTATTTCATGACTGAATCGGGAACGGACGGTTTTAGTCGGCATTTTGAGCGCGGGCGCACGAGGCCCAGTTCCCAGTTTAGCATCGTGCGGAGGAGAGCATCGCCGCCGGGACGCGATTGCCGCTACTTTACCGGTAATTACTGCTGTGGGGGCGCCTTTCGGAATCCGCGCGCAAGGACGCCGGCGCGAAATATGGAAGGCCCGGGCATCCGCGCCTTCCGGATTGTGACAAAATTGTGGGAATGAAAGCACTCATCTTCCTCCTCTTCGCCGCGGCGGCCGGCTGCTTCGCGCAGGCGCGCGACGGCGAATTCGATAAACTGGCCGGCCGCGTCTTTGACGAACTGATCTTCCACTACGACCCGGTGGCCGGCACATCGGCGGGATTCCATCGGTATGACGCCTTACTGCCGGCCGGCTCGCGCGCCGAAGTGCTGGAGGAAATCGCGGTGGCCAAGAAGTTCGAGGGTGAAGTGGGGAACTTCGATCCTAGCGGGCTATCGCCTTCCGTCGCGGCCGACCGCGAACTGGTGCTGGCCCAGTTGCGCGGCCAGGTGCTGGCGCTGGAAAATATCCGCATGTGGGAGAAGAACCCGGATGGCTACTCGTCCTACGCCACCAGCGCCATCTTCACCATCATGAGCCGCACCTTCGCGCCGCCGGCGGAGCGGCTGAAGTCGGCCATCGCCCGCGAGAAGCTCATCCCCCGCATGTTTCAATCGGCGCGCCAGAATCTGATTAACCCGCCGGAGATTTACACCAAGGTGGCGTTGGAACAACTGCCGGGAATTGAAAGTTTCTTCGAGAAGGACGTGCCGGCGGCGTTCACCCAGGTGAAAGATGCGGCGTTGCTGGCCGAATTCAAGAAGAGCAACCAGGCAGTGCTGGACGCGCTACGCTCGTACGAGACTTTTCTGAAGAACGACCTGCTGCCGCGCTCGAAGGGGGACTTCCGCATCGGCGCCGACAACTACCGGAAGAAGCTGCTGTACGACGAGATGGTCGATACACCGCTCGACCGGCTGCTGGAAATCGGCTATGAGGATTTGCACCGCAATCAGGCGGAAATGAAGCGGGTGGCGGAACGGATCGACCCCACGCGTCCGGTGGAAGCCATCCTGCAGGATCTGGAGAACGACCATCCCGCGGCGGACAAACTGCTCGGCTCCTTTCGCGACGTGCTGGGCGGTCTGCGCGATTTTATCGAGACGAAGCACATCGTGACGATTCCGTCGAAGGTGGCGCCCATCGTGGAGGAGACGCCGCCGTTCATGCGCGCGCTGACGTCGGCATCCATGGACACGCCCGGGCCGTACGAGAAAGTGGCCAAGGAGGCGTTCTTCAATGTAACGCTGCCCGATCCCAGTTGGCCGGCGAAGGACGTGGACGAGTATCTGCAGGGTTTCAATCGCGGCACCATCGTCAGCACCGCGGTGCACGAGGCGTATCCGGGCCACTACATTCAGTTTCTGTGGGTGCCGTCGGCCCCCAGCAAGGTACGGAAGCTGATGGGCTGCGGCTCCAACGCCGAAGGCTGGGCGCATTACACCGAGCAGATGATGCTCGACGAAGGTTACGGCAATGGCGACCTGAAACTGCGGCTGGGCCAGTTGCAGGACGCGCTGCTGCGCGACGCGCGGTTCATCGTGGGGATCCAAATGCACACCGGCAAGATGACCATGGAACAGGCGATGGATTTCTTCGTCCAGGAGGGCCGCCAGGTGCGGCCGACGGCCGAGAAGGAGGCCAAGCGCGGGACGTCCGACCCCACTTACCTGGTCTACACGCTGGGGAAGCTGGAGATTTTGAAGTTGCGGGAAGATTACAAAGCGATGAAAGGTGGGAAATACACGCTACAGGAATTCCACGACGCGTTCCTGCAGCAGGGGACTCCGCCGGTCAAGATTGTGCGCAAGGCATTGCTGGGGAACGATTCGCCGGTGCTGTAGCTGGCAGCAAAACGCCGAGCACCTTATGAGCCGCCGATAAGCGCCGGTAACACCAAGTCCCTGTCTTATCGGCGCTCGACGAAGCCGCTGGCGCGGCGGACGCTACGCGTGGTACAGGGACGGCAGTCGTTTCGGCAACAGCGGGGGTTGCGTCGCCACGTCGCCAAGAAACGGTTCAGCCAGTTTGGTTGCGGACACAAGCCGCGCCGGGTTCATCCGCGGCTAAGAATGCGATCCTACAGCTTCAACCCTTTCAAGTACTCCCGGAACGGCCCGCCCAGATCGCTCCGCCGCAGCGCGAATTCCACCGTGGCCTTCAGGAATCCCAGCTTGTCGCCCGCATCGTAGCGCGTGCCTTCGAAACGGACGGCGTAGATCGGCCGCCGGTGCAACAGGTGACGCATCGCGTCCGTTAGTTGGATTTCCCCGCCGGAACCCGGATCGATCGCTTCCAGGGATTCGAAAATCTCCGGTGTCAGCACGTAGCGCCCGATAATCGCCAGGTTCGACGGCGCATCCTCCCGCTTGGGCTTTTCCACCAGATCGCGGATCCGGTAGACCCGGTCGGTGCCGCCATTGTGCGCCACCGGTTCGGCATCGATCGCCCCATACGAGGAGATGCTCTCCGGCGGTACTTCCATCACCGCCAATACCGGAGCGCCGAAATAAGCGTACACGTCCAGCAGTTGGCGCAAGCACGGGGTTTCGGCTTCGATCACGTCGTCCGCCAGCACCACCGCGAACGATTCGTCCCCCACCAACTCCGACGCCCGCAACACCGCGTGGCCCAGTCCTAACGCCTCCTTCTGGCGCACGTACGACACGTTGATCATGTCGGAGATGTTGCGCACAATCGCCAGCAGGTCTTTCTTGCCGCGCATTTCGAGCATATTTTCCAGCTCGAAGCTCACATCGAAATGATCTTCGATGGCGCTCTTGCCGCGTCCCGTGACCATGATGATATTCTGAATCCCCGACTGGATCGCCTCTTCCACCCCGTATTGAATGATCGGCTTGTCCACGATCGGCAGCATTTCCTTGGGCTGCGCCTTGGTGGCTGGCAGGAATCGGGTGCCTAGCCCGGCGGCGGGGAAAACGGCCTTGCGCACTTTGACATTCATCTTCTTCAGTTTCGTGCCCCGGCGGCCCACTTGGCAACTATCGTTTGTTTTTCCCCGCCCGCTGTGCTATTCATATGGGTCTGGGATAATTACAGCCATGGCATACGTAATAGCAGAACCCTGTATTGGCACCAAAGATACCGCCTGTGTCGACGCCTGCCCGGTCGATTGCATTCACCCCAAAAAGGATGAACCCGGTTACGCCGAAGCGGAGCTGCTCTACATCGATCCGGTAGAGTGCATCGATTGCGGAGCGTGCGTTCCGGTCTGCCCGGTCTCCGCCATCTTCGCATTGGACGATCTGCCGGAGAAATGGTCCGAATTCACAGCGAAGAACGCCGCCTACTACGGCAAGTAGCTAAAGCTTAGGACTGCGTTCCCTTACGGTCGCGGAGTCCGCCTTACCGCCGGAACGTGGCGTTGGCCGTATCCGTCTCCCACAGCCGCACCAGCCCGATCCGCACTCCCTCGCGCGTCTTCAGCCCGTCGCTCACCTGGTCGTAGATATACCGCGCCATGTTTTCCGCCGAGGGATTCAGCACGTCGAACGGCGGAAATTCGTTGAGCCACTGGTGGTCCATGCGATCCAGCACGCCATGCACCACGCGCTTCAGCTCCACGAAATCCACCAGCAACCCGATGTCGTCCAGCTCCGCGCCTTCCAGCGTCACCTGGCAGCGGTAGTTGTGGCCGTGCACGTTCTCGCACTTCCCCTTGTAATTGCGCAGCGCATGGCCGGCGGCGAAAGTCTCTTCTATCGTTACTTCAAACATGTGGTCACTTCAAACATCGAAAAACTTCTCCACGTCCTCTAATTGAGTGGTGAATCCGTAGTCTGGCAGGCTGTCGAAAAATACCTGGCCGTAGCGCTGCCTGGTGATGCGATTATCCAGCAGGACCAGCACCCCGCGATCCGTCTTGCTGCGGATCAGCCGTCCGAATCCCTGCTTGAGGGCGATCGCCGCCTGTGGAATCTGGTAGTCGTAAAACGGATTTCCCCCCGCCTGGCGAATGCTCTCGATGCGCGCGTTGACCACCGGATCGTTGGGCACCGCGAACGGCAACTTATCTATGATAACGCAGCTCAACTGCTCGCCCGGCACGTCCACTCCCTGCCAAAACGCGGACGTCGCAAACAATACGCAGTGGGGCGTCGAACGGAATTCGTCCAGCAGCGCGTGCCGCGGCCCGGTGCCCTGCAACAGCGTGGGATACTCCAGGTCGAGCGACACTTTCTCGTACACCAGGCGCATCTGCTGGTAGCTGGTGAACAGCACGAACGCGCGCCCGCGACTGTGCTCCAGGATGCGCATCACCTCCTGCGCCGCCGCCAATGTGAAGGCCGGACTGCGCGGCTCCGGCAACTGCTGCGGCACGTAAAACAGCGCCTGCTTTTGATAGTCGAAGTGGCCGGCCACAATCAGCGTGCGCGGATTTTCCACCCCCAGCCGCTTCCGGACGTATTCGAATCCCCCGGCCACCGCCAGCGTCGCCGAGGTCAGCACCACCGTGTCCACTTTGCCGAACAGCCGCTCCGACACGATATCGGCCACTTCAATCGGCGTGGCCTGCAGGAAGCAACCCCGGCCTCGCCGTTCCACCCAATACACGTACCGCTCGTCGTCCTCTTCCATCACGAACTTGAGCGCCAGCAGCAACTCGTGGGTGCGGCGGACCAGCGGCTGGATCTCTTCCGGCGGGTTCAGAATCAGCCGCAAGTTCGAGCCGATCAGTTCCAATACCGTCAACAGGTCCGTATAGGCGTCTTCGTTGGCTTCGCGAAAAGCCTCGCGGCCGGTGAAATTCGCCCGCCGGTCGCCCTCGCCGAACAGCGCGAAAAATTGCAACGTCAGCTCTTCCAGCCGCTGCAGAATGCGATCCAGCTCGGGCGTGCCGAATTTCTTCATCCGGCCGATGGCGCCGATGTCGCGCCGCAAATCCATCAGCCGGTAGTTGCTCACGGTGAAGCCGAAGTACTGGCCAGCCACGTCTTCGATCTCGTGGGCTTCGTCGAATACCACCGCCTGGTAATCCGGCAGGATGCCTCCGTCGAATTGGGCGTCCTTGAGCGCCAGGTCGGCGAAGAACAGGTGGTGATTGACGATGATGATGTCGCTCTCCGCCGCCCGCTGGTGCATCTGGGTGATGAAGCAGCGTTCGAAGTTGGGGCATTTCTGCCCGCTGCACAGGTCGCTGCGCGCGTCTACTTTACCCCACGCCGTGGAAGCTTCCGGCAGGGTCTTGATCTCGGCGCGGTCGCCGAACTCGGTGGTCTTCTCCCAATTGCGGATGATTTCGAAATCCGCCACTTCTTCGAGTCCGCTAAGCACCGGAGCATTGTCGGCGTCGTAGATTTTCTGCCGGCAAGCATAGTTGTTGCGGCCCTTCATGTAGCAGACTTTCAGCGGCTGCGGAAAGTGCTGTTGGAGAAAAGGGACGTCTTTGAAAAACAGTTGCTCTTGCAGATTCTTGGTGCCCGTGGAAACCACCACGCGTTTGCCCGATTGCAGCGCCGGCACCAGGTACGCCAGCGTTTTTCCGGTGCCCGTGCCGGCCTCCACAATCAGGTGCCGTTTGTCGGCCAAGGCCGCTTCCACGGCTTCCGCCATCTCCACCTGTCCCGCCCGGAATTCATATTTGGGATGCCATTTGGAGAGTGTCCCGTGCCGGGAAAAAAACTGACGCGCGCCTGAAGTGCGGGCCTGGGTGGGCATCGGGATGCTTTGATTCTAACAGGCCGGCCAATTTTGAGCGGAAAGGAACACGAATGGCCGGTGCGGACGCCTTTCACCGAGCCGCGACTGTAATGAGCGGAGGGCCTCGGCGCGTCTTGACGGGCATGCCTTAGCTTGCCCTGCTTCGCACCAACAAGCATCGAGTACCATCAATGTCTTTCAACGTTTCCAAGCGAGATATCTTACGGCAGAATTTGCAACCCCAGCCCCATCGACCACGCCCCTTCCAACTCCAGCAGCCTCTTCTTCAACGGCAACCCGCCTCCGTACCCCGTCAGCTTGCCGCTTCCGCGGAGCCTGCCGAACGCTGGGCAACGGGAACCATTCCCTTACTAGATTTCAGAAGCTTCCTTGATCTCCGCGGTGGGGTCGATAGCCGGCGCCGCTGGCGCAAACACCATTTTCAACCCAAGGGCATTGAGAATTCCAACTAAACTGGCGTATGTAGGGTTCCCCGCTTTGTGGAGCATCCGGTACAGCGCCTCGCGTGTTACTCCAGCTTCCTCCGCCACACGGGCCATCTGTCGCGCTTCGGCGACATCGCGAAGAGCGACCAGCACCATTTGTTCAGAATCCTCGAATGCCGCATTCAGGTAGCAAGCGGCTTCATTCGGATCCGACAAATCGGCAAGAAGATCTTCGCGAAAGCCGGTCACTCGTTTAGGCATGGTAGTCCCCCCAACACTGCTTCGCCTTTCCGATATCCGAAACTTGGGTGTCCTTAACTCCGCCCCAAGCAATATGATTTCGTCTTCGTCGATTCCGAAATAAACCCGGTAACCCGGTCCGGTGTCAAATTTCAACTCATATATACCGTCGCCTACCGGCTCACAGTCGCCATAGTTGCCGAACTCCTCAATGCGCCTGATCCTGGAGTTGACCCGGTTGCGTGGCTCGACAGTCGAGCCTGCGTGTGAGCCACTCCCGAAACGGGCTCTTGCCCGCCGCTGTGCGATAGTTTTTCGCTCTTCCGGCAATCGGATCCACGGGCAGTGATCTCCCGACGGTCGTGATTTATATATCACAACTGCAAAGGTATCATGATCGGGACGGAACGAGCGCCAGCCCCATCGACCACGCCCCTTCCAACTCCAGCAGCCTCTTCTTCAACGGCAACCCACCCCCGTACCCCGTCAGCTTGCCGCTCGACCCGATCACCCGGTGGCATGGCACGATGATCGCCACCGGGTTGCTGCCATTCGCCGTTCCCACCGCCCGCACCGCTTTCGGCCGCCCAATCGCTTCCGCGATCTGCGAATAGCTCCGGGTTTCCCCATAGGGAATCTTCCTTAGTTGGCTCCAGACGCTTTTCTGGAAATCCGTCCCCTGCATATTTAAAGGAATGCGAAATATTCGCAGCTTTCCCGCAAAATAGGCCCGTAACTCGTTTGCCGCCTCTAGCAATACCCGATTGGCTTCGTTCCGCTCGCCTTCCACCGCCTCAAAAGGTGGGAATTGCACCGCCCGAAGGCCCAAATTGCTTGCAACCAAACGTAGTTTCAGACCGTCTACGACTTTTGCTTCGGTCCACTCGATCATGACCACAGTGTGCCATGTCCGCACAGTGCCCGGCTACGCAAATCCTTGCGATACACGGATTTTGGGCTGCGAATCCTGTAAACCACCTGTTATAATTAGTGCTATCCATCGATATGCCTCTTAAGCCTTTCGCACCGAATCTTGGCGCGGACAAGAAGATTTTCTTGCTCAAGCCGCGAGGCTTTTGTGCCGGTGTCGTCCGAGCCATCGACGTCGTCAAGATCGCTCTTGACCTCTACGGCCCGCCGGTTTACGTCCGCAAAGAGATCGTCCACAACAAGCACGTGGTGGAGGAGTTGCGCGAAGCCGGCGCGGTCTTTGTAGAAGAACTCGACGAAGTCCCCACGGGCGCGCGCGCCATCTTCAGCGCTCATGGCGTAGCTCCCGAGGTGCGCACGCAGGCCCGCGAGCGCTACCTGGACGTGATCGACGCCACCTGTCCCCTGGTCACCAAGGTCCACCTGGAAGCCGTGCGGTTCGCCCGCGATGGCTTCAGCATCGTACTGATCGGCCACAAAGATCACGACGAAGTCATCGGTACCCTGGGCGAAGTGCCCAACCGCAGCTTCCTGGTCGAAACCGTCGAGGATGTCGACGGCCTCGTACTGCCCGATCCGAAACGCGTCCGCTACCTCACCCAGACTACCCTCAGTCTCGACGAAACCACCGACATTATCGTCCGCCTGAAAGAGCGCTTCCCCTTCATTCAGGGGCCGCCCGCGCAGGATATCTGCTACGCCACCGAGAATCGCCAGATGGCCGTCAAAGCCGTCTCCGAATGCGTGGATCTTTTGCTCGTCGTGGGGTCGCAAAACAGCTCCAATTCCAAGCGGCTGGTGGAAGTGGGCGACAATTTCGGAGTCAAATCCCATCTGGTCAACGATTGCGGCGACATTCACGCCGAGTGGCTCCTGGGCGTGAAGAACGTAGGGGTCACCGCCGGGGCCTCGGCGCCCGAGCATCTGGTGCAGGAATTGATCCAATTCCTGAAGGACGCGGGCTTCCGCCAGATGGAGGAAATCGAATTGGTGGATGAGGACGTGCGCTTCTCGCTGCCGTCGGAGCTTACTATAACCATTCAATGAGCGCTCCGGTACAAGTCGGTAACTCGCTGGAATCCGCGGCCGAACATGCCATGCGCCGCGCCGCCGGCTGGCTGGCCGGTCTGCAGCAGCGCGACGGCCACTGGTGCGCCGAACTGAGCGCCGACACCACCCTCGAATCCGATTACATCCTGTTCCAGCTCTGGCTGTATCCGCCCCAGGACGGCGTCTGGGAACCCGAGACGCGTCCGCTCGTCGAGAAGGCCGCGCGCGCAATTCTCGATCGTCAGCTTCCCGACGGCGGTTTGAACATCTACACCGGCGGACCGTCGGAAGTCAGCGCCTCCGTCAAGGCCTACTTCGCCCTGAAACTGGCCGGCATCCCCGTCGACGACGCCCGCATGGCGGGCCTGCGCACCCGCATCCTTGAACTGGGCGGCATCCAGGCGGCCAACAGCTACGTCAAGGTCAACCTCAGCCTCTTCGACCTCTACCCGCGCCAGTATTGCCCCAGCATCCCTCCCGAAGTGGTGCTGCTGCCCTTCGATTTCCTGTACCAGATGTCGGCCTGGACCCGCGCCATCGTGGTATCGCTCTCCATCCTGCATGCCGCCAACCCGTGCATGCCAGTCCCCGAAGGCTTCCACCTGGACGAAATCTGGAAGCCCGGCGCCAGCCCCGCCTGGTCGTTCCAAAAGGATCGCCAGTGGCTCACCTGGCACAACATTTTCCTCAGCGCCGACTGGTTCCTGAAATGGTGGGAGCGCAGCGGCTCGAAGAGCATCCGTAAGAAAGCCATCGAGAAGGCCAAGGAGTGGATGATCGAGCGGCTGCACCACTGCGAGGGACTGGGCGCCATTTATCCGCCCATGATGTACTCGGTGATGGCGCTCGACGTTCTGGGCTACGCCAAAGATCATCCGTTGCGTGCCGAAGCCCTGCGCCACTTCAATAACCTGATGGTGGACGATGGCGACTGCTTCTTCTTCCAGCCGTGCTTCTCGCCGGTTTGGGACACCGGAATCGGCCTGTACGCTCTCGGCCAGACCGATCCCGACCACCCCGCGTTGCGCCGCGCCGCCGATTGGCTGCTAACCAAGGAAGTCCGGCGAAAGGGCGATTGGTCCGTCAAGCGCCCCAATACCGAGCCCTCCGGCTGGGCCTTCGAATACTCCAACGAATTCTATCCCGATATCGACGACACAGCCATGGTGATGTTGGCGCTCGGCGAGGCGCGCGGCTCCAACCCCGCCGCGCAGCAAGCCTGCCACCGGCGCGCGCTCGACTGGCTGTTTGCCATGCAGTCTTCCGACGGCGGCTGGGCCGCCTTCGACGCCGATAACAACTGGGAGTTCCTCAACAAGGTTCCCTTCGCCGATCACAACGCCATGCTCGACCCCACCTGCCCCGATATCACCGGGCGCGTGCTGGAAGCCTTGGCGGCCCACGACGTGGACCGCGGCCATCGCGCCGTCCGCCGCGGCGTGGATTGGCTGGTCCGCAATCAGCAGCCCGACGGGAGCTGGTACGGACGCTGGGGCGTGGCCTACATCTATGGCACTTGCTTCGCCCTGCGCGGCCTGGCGGCCTCCGGCGAGAGCGATCGCGAAGCCCACGTGCTGCGCGGCGGCGAATGGCTTCGTTCCATCCAGAATGCCGATGGCGGATGGGGCGAAAGCTGCGCCAGCTACGACAACGGTACCTTCACCCCCGCCGAGAGCACCCCGTCGCAGACCGCCTGGGCCATCATGGGCCTGATTGCCGGCGGCGACGACTACAGTTTGAGCGTGCAGCACGGCCTCGAATACCTGTTGGACACCCAACGCGCCGATGGCAATTGGGACGAGGAACTGGCCACTGGCACGGGTTTCCCCAAGGTCTTCTACCTGAACTACCACCTCTACAAGGATTACTTCCCGCTGCTGGCGCTCACATCCTTCGTGAAGTCCCGCGCCCGCTCGCACGCATGAGTCCCTCACTAAGCGATGGGCAGGCAGCGCCGCCCAATGCCACTTACTTAGCTGAGTCCGGACAAGTTGTGGGACAGCCAATCCTGGCCGGGGTCCCCTCCGGGGAGGGCTTTCAGCCGGCCCTTGCCGGGACACGACGACTCGCCCATCCTCCGCAGGAGCCGCCTGAAAGGCGGCTGCGGGCAAGATTGCCCGCCCCGCGGTTTGTGCCGAATTGTCGCCCCAGTGCAAACTAAGTGGCATTGGACCCCTTCTCAATGATTAACATCCGCAGACCACCAACCCGCCCCCGCAAGCGAGCGGAGCGCCCCACCGCATGAAGCCCGCCCTGGTCACCGGCGCTTCCGGCTTCCTCGGATGGCACGTCGCGCGCGTACTCCTGGAGCGCGGCTACCGGGTCCGCGCATTGGTCCGCCCCGGCAGCCATGTCGACTCACTCGACGTCGAGCCCGTCACCGGCGACCTCCGCGACGCCGATTCCCTGCGGCGCGCCGCCACCGGCTGCGGCCTAGTCTTCCACGTCGCGGCCGATTACCGCCTCTGGGCCAAAGACCCCGCCGACCTCTACCGCTCCAACGTCGACGGCACCCGCAATCTCCTCCAGGCCGCCCGTCAGGCCGGCGTCGAGCGCGTGGTCTACACCAGCACGGTCGGCTGCATAGGCATTCCGCACAACGGCATCGGCGACGAAACCATCCCCGTGACCCTCGCCGATATGGCCGGCCACTACAAACGCTCCAAATTTCAAGCCGAACAAGTCGCCCTGGAATTCGCCCGTTCCGGCCTCCCGGTAGTGGTGGTCAACCCCACCGCCCCCATCGGCGATCACGACGTGAAGCCCACTCCCACCGGCAGGATCGTGGTCGATTTCCTGAATGGCGACATGCCCGCCTTCATCGATACCGGCCTGAACGTGGTGGATGTCCGCGACACGGCCGAGGGCCACTGGCTGGCCTGCGAGCGCGGCAAACCGGGCGAGCGCTACATCCTCGGCTCCGAGAATCTCACCTTGGCGCAGATCCTGCAAAAGCTGGCCAAGCTCACCAACCGCAAAGCGCCCACTATCCGCCTGCCCTACGCGGTGGCATATTGCGCCGGTGCCTGCAGCACTGCCTGGGCGAACCTCACCGGCACGCCGCCGCGCGTGCCCCTGGACGGGGTCCGCATGGCTCGCAAGAAAATGTGGGTCACGCACGAGAAGGCCCGCCGCGACTTGGGCTTCAACCCCGGCCCCGCCGATCAGGCCCTGGCGCGCGCCATCGAGTGGTTCCAGGGCCGGATCCCGCACGTTGCTTAGTAAATTATTGAGAGGCTTCCAATTCTAAACCGAGCCGCGACTGTCAAGGAGCGGAGTGTCTCGGGGAAACAAATACGTAACCGTACTTGCCAAACGGTATACTTCGTAAGCCTCTCCGCGAGACAGGCTTCGCCTGGACAACCATTACCGGCTTATTGCCGGATATATTCTCATTCTGCGCGGATAGCAGTGACAATGATGCCTCGCTCCCGAGGGTCGGAATCATCCGCCGGCAAGGCGCCACTTAGGGAAAATTCCAGGAAGAATTCTCCGGCCGTCACTCCCCGGAGCTTCCGGATCAGCTTCTTTGACCCACAGGACCGATAAACCTCAGGGGCAAGTTGTCGCCCGTTAAGACTTAGCGACAATCGCAACGCATTGTGACATCCGATAAGTTGTTCGGAGATAAATGTCTCGACTATTATGATTCGCGGCGGGCCGCTGCCGTCCCAGTGAACCCGCGCGGAAAACTCGCGCTCGGTCCACCTCCAGCCCGACTCCTCAGGCTGATGCCACCCGTCCAGGAACTCCACATTGGCAAGCCGGCCGTAGCGGCTCTTCAAGAGACAGAAAAACCGTTCGTCGCGATCCGGCCGGATCGGATCCGAATCGAGCGTTCCCCCGACGCTCATGTAATCGCAGAGATCCCAGTAAGTGCGGGCCAGTAGGGTCCGGAGGCCGTACTCCGAAAAGATAAAGTAGTTGGTTTCGTCGTCATTCAGTTCCCGCTCGTCAAGCAAGTATGCGATCGGGAGACCCGGGGGCACCGGAGTTCCATCGGGAAATCGCCTCGCGATTCGCGTGCTCAACAAGCAATACGAAGCTCGCCTCGCCAGTTCGTCAAGCACGTAAAACGGGTTGCGCAGGTGATAGAGAACTCCTAACACGACAGCCACATCGTAAGTGCCGTCGGGTAGCCGGAATTGGCGATCCAGGTCGACGTCGCACAGTTGGACACTTGATCCTAATGCCTCTTTGAGGGCGCGGATGCCTCGCATGCCGTCATGGTTGTATGTTGGATGATCGACGGCAACCACCTCGTGCCCCGCCGACTCAAGGAAGAACGAAATCTCGCCATCTTGGCATCCGAGGTCGAGAATTCTCTTCTTGCCGGAAAATAGCGATCGATTGTCGCCGGTCAACAAACGGTCTAAGTGAACGAATGCCGAGAGAGTGTCGGATGGGTACCACTCGAAATCGACGGGACCCACATCGCTTTTGATCCGAGTAATCGTCTGTCTGAAGTCGTCTGCTTGATCCCGCATTCGCGTAAAATCATCTGCCATCATTAAATATTGTAGCCTCGCGACGATCTCCCCAACAGCGGACTGCCCGGGTAAAGACTAGCTGGGATCTCGTTCGGAGTGCCGTCGGGTGCTTAACCGCTTTGGGGATTTTGCGGTTCAGCAGCCGTTGGCCGGGCGCCGATTCTCCCCAGATCGGGTAACCACCCAGTGCCGTCGTGCGGGCCGGAGTTTTCACCTTGGGCTCGTGACTCAGCGCGGCCGGGAATGCGAAAATGACTACTGCAAACGAGGCCCATTATCGCCCAACGTGCCAGCGGCATGAAGCTTCTCTTCGTAGCATCGAATGTGATGGAGTCCCGTGGCCTCTTGCGCCGCTGCGCCCAGGTGCGCCCTCTCAATCTGCCTTTGCACTGGTCACGCACCGGATTTCTCGGCGACCACGAAATCCTGCTCACCGCCAACGGCGCCGGTGCCCGTCGAGCCGCCGCCGCCGTGGATGCCGCACTCGCCTCTTTCCGCCCCGACGCCCTGGTCAGCATGGGCTTCTGCGGCGCGCTCGACCCCTCGCTCGCCATTGCCGGCATCGTGGTGGCAACCACCATCTTTGCCGGGGACCGCGCCTTCGCGGCCGAATCGCCCGTCGCCGCCCCGCCGCATCATCTGGGTCCGATCTGCTCCCTCGATCACGTCGCCGCTACTGCCGCCGAGAAGCGCGGACTCCACTCCACCGGCGCCATCGCCGTCGAAATGGAGGCTGCCGGCGTCGCCCAACGCGCCCAAACCCTCGGCCTTCCCTTTTTCTGCATCAAGTCCGTCACCGACCTGGCCGGCGAGACCATGGCCAATGATTTCAATGCGGTACTGCGTTCCGACGGGCGTTTCGATACAATAAAGATTCTAGCGTCCAGTTTGCGTCATCCGTGGGTCAGGCTTCCGGAGCTGTTCCGGTTGCGATCTCGCGGTCTGCTGGCCGCACGGTCCCTGGGAGATTTCATTGCCGACTGTCGATTCTGAACCGATTACCGTGCCCGCAACCATGCACGCGGCGGTATATCGCGGACAGAGTATGGTCGACGTCGAAGAGATTCCCACCCCCGCCATCGGCCCCGGCGAAATTCTCATTCGCGTGGAAGCCTGCGGCATCTGCCATACCGATCTCAAAAAGATCGAGCACAATCTGCTCGCTCCCCCGCGAGTCTATGGCCATGAAACCGCCGGTACCGTGGCTGCCGTGGGCAGCCGCGTTACCGCTTGGCGGCTGGGCGACCGCGTAGTGGCGTTCCATCACATTCCCTGCCTCGACTGCTTCTACTGCCGCCACAAACTCTTCGCCCAGTGCAAGGTCTATAAGCGAGTCGGCATCACCGCCGGTTTCGAGCCGGCGGGCGGCGGTTTCTCGCAATACGTTCGCGTGATGGATTGGATCGTGGAACGCGGCGTGGAGCGCATCCCCGAGGGCGTCTCGTTCGAGCGCGCCACTCTGGTCGAGCCGCTGAATACCTGCCTGAAAGCGGTGGTCGAATGCGATCCACAGCCCGGCGAATTCGTAGCCATTCTGGGCCAGGGTCCCATCGGCCTCATGTTCACCATGCTGGTCCATCGTTCCGGCGCGCGCATTGCCTCTACCGACGCCATTCCCGAGCGGCTGGCAGTCGCGGCCCGTTGCGGCGCGGACTTCACCTGGAACCCCCGCCAAGTCGCGGTAGCGGAAGAAATCAAGCGGCTTACGGAAGGGCGCGGCGCGGACCTGGTGATCGTGGCGGCATCCGTTCCCGGCATCGTGGACCAGGCGATGGCATGCTCCCGGCCGGGCGCGCGCATCCTGCTTTTCGCCCAAACTTCCGCCACCGAACGCTTCGAAGCCTCCGGCGCCGACATTTGTGTGAGTGAACGCACCCTGTTCGGGTGCTATAGTGCTTCAGTAGAGCTGCAAAAGGAATCTGCGCGTCTGGTATTCGGTGGTGAGCTGCCGGTGGAGGAACTGATTTCCCATCGGCTGCCTTTGGGCAAGATCCGGTCGGGGATTGATTTGGCATTGCATCCGGGACCTAAATCTTTGAAAATAATCGTTCAGCCACAGAGGTGGTCACATAGTGAATAACCACATGATGGCTGCCGTGCTTTACGGCAAGGAGCACTTGCAGGTAGAGCCGGTGGCCGTTCCGACAATCGGTAGCGGCGATATCCTCGTACGGGTGAAGGTGGCATTGACCTGCGGAACCGACGTCAAAGTCTTCCGCCGTGGGTATCACGCGCGCATGATCGTGCCCCCCGCCGTGTTCGGGCACGAACTGGCCGGTGATGTAGTCACTGTTGGGGAGGATGTCAGCCGGTTCTCCGTCGGCCAGCGCGTGGTGGCCGCTAATTCCGCGCCCTGCGAAGAATGCTTCTTTTGCAAGCGCGGATTGCAGAACCTCTGCGAAGATCTCTTGTTCAACAACGGCGCGTATGCGGAGTACATTCGCATCCCTTCGCGCATCGTCGAACGCAACACTTACGTCATTCCGGAGCACGTCGGCTATCAGGATGCCGCGCTGGTGGAACCGCTGGCTTGCGTAGTCCGCGGCCTGGAAGAGACCGCGCCGCGGCCGGGCGATACCATCGCCGTCATTGGACTGGGCCCCATCGGCCTGATGTTCGTCAAGCTGGCCAAGCTATACGGCTGCCGCGTGATCGCCATCGGGCGCCGCAAAACCCAACTGGACCGCGCCGCCGCTTTGGGCGCAGACGAACTGGTCACCGGCGGCGATCACCAGGACCCCGTGGCCGCGGTCCGCGCGCTCACTCACGGCCGCGGCGTCGATATCGCCATCGAGGCCGTCGGCAAGCCCCAGACCTGGGAATGGGCCGCCAATATGGCGCGCCGCGGCGGCACCGTCAACTTCTTCGGCGGCTGCCCCAACGACAGCCGTGTGCATCTCGATACCGCGTTGCTGCACTACTCCGAGATCACCTGCAAAGCCAGCTTCCACCATACGCCCGCGTATATCCGCAAGGCGCTCGATCTGGTCTGCAAAGGCCATATCACCGCCGCGTTCTTCGTCAACCGCGAGGAGCCGCTGGCCAATCTGCTGGAAGTGATGCGCCACCTCATGAGCCACAACGGGCATCTCAAAACGGCGATCGTTCCTTAGGAGCCGGGGCGCCCGATGCCTCTTCCGCCCATCGAGTTTGTCCGGTCGCCTGAGGCTATGGGGAAGGTTTATGCGCCCGAGGAAGCCCGCCTTTATACGCGCTGGCTGGCCACCCACCACTACGAAAACTTTCACGTGGTCAGCTTCCTGCTGCCCAAGCGCCTGCACCAGGATTTCTACAACGTGTACGCCTACTGCCGCTGGGCCGACGACTTAGGCGACGAAACCGGCGACCGCGACGAGAGCCTGCGCCTGCTGGCCTGGTGGCGCACCGAATTGGACGCCATGTACCAGGGACGCGCCACTCACCCGGTCTTCGCCGCTCTGCTGCCCACCGTCCAACGATACGCCATTCCGCGCGAGCCCTTCGCCGACTTGATCGACGCCTTCGTGCAGGATCAAACCGTATCGCGCTACCGCAATTGGGACGAACTCTTCGGCTACTGCCGCAACTCCGCCAACCCCGTGGGACGCCTGATGCTGTACCTCTGCGGCTACTCCGACCAGCGCCGCCAATGCCTCTCCGACGCCACTTGCACCGCCCTGCAACTGGCCAACTTCTGGCAGGACATCACGGTGGACCAGTTGAAGGACCGCGTCTACATCCCGCTCGACGTCATGGAGCGCCACGGCTGCACGGTGGACGATCTCTTCGCCCACCGCTTCACGCCGGCCTTCCGCGAAGTGATGCGCGAAATCGTGGAGAAAGCCCGCGACCTGTTCGCCGAGGGCATGCCGCTCATCGGCATGGTGAACCGGCGCCTCTCTTTGGATCTCGACCTCTTCAGCCGCGGCGGTCTGCGGGTGCTCGACAAGATCGCCCAGCAGGACTATAACGTGCTGGCAACGCGCCCGTCGATTTCGAAGGCCGAACGCGTGGGCCTGCTCCTGGGGTCGCTGGGCCGGCTGGCCTTCAAACGGGCGGCATGATGAACGCGACCGACCGGTCTTACGAGTATTGCCGCCGCGTCGCGCGCCGCCGCGCCAAGAATTTCTACTACTCGTTCGTTCTTCTTTCGCGTCCGCAGCGCAACGCCATGTGCGCCATCTACGCCTTCATGCGCTATTGCGACGACCTCAGCGACGAGCCCGGCGCCACCCGCGCCGCCATCGACCAATGGCGCGCCGGGATGGAA
>Ga0182018_10001375_pt1 | contig 27838 bp, 24 predicted proteins | sample 812P2MmetaG_FD_120490 | JGI IMG/M metagenome (GOLD analysis project Ga0182018, IMG submission 120490) | Permafrost microbial communities from Stordalen Mire, Sweden - 812P2M metaG | ecosystem: Environmental > Terrestrial > Soil > Wetlands > Permafrost | place: Sweden: Stordalen | collected...
CACCGCGATTCGTCAAACGGTAGTCTTCGAGCGGAGTGCGTTTGCCGTAGCCATTCTCACCCAGCGACAGAATCAGGCCTTCCTTCTCGACCACTTCCACGCCCACCAGGTAATCGCCCTCGGCGAGATCCATGGCGCGTACGCCGCGGGCCTGCCGGCCCATCGGCCGCACCTGGCTCTCCGCGAACCGGATGGCCTGCCCTTCGTGCGACCCCAGGAAGATGTAATTCTGCCCGTTGGTGATGCCCGCGCCGATGAGTTGGTCGCCCTCATCGAGCGTAAGCGCGATCAGCCCGCGCGCAATCGGATTGTCGAACTCCGTCAGTTCCGACTTCTTGATGACCGCCTTCCGGGTCACCATCACCACGTACTTGTCGGGCACGAAGTCTTTCACCGGCAGGAAGGTCCGCGGCTCCTCATCGGATTGCAGGTTGATCAGGTTGGAAATGTGCTTGCCCTTGCCGGTGGTAGTGGCGTCGGGAATTTCGTACGCTTTCAGCCAGTACACCCGCCCGCGCGTGGTGAAGATCAGGAGGTAGCTGTGCGTCGATGTCACCAGCAGGTGCTCCACCACATCCTCGGCGCGCGTTCCCATGCCGATCCGTCCCTTGCCGCCGCGCGTCTGCCGCCGATAAGTGTCTATCGACGTGCGCTTCAGGTAGCCGCCGCGCGTTACCGTGATGGCGACGTCCTCCACCTGCACCAGATCTTCCAGCAGGATCTCGCCGGTGTCTTCGATAATCTGCGTGCGCCGTTCGTCGCCGAATTCCTTCTGTACTTCCTTCAGCTCCTTCACGATGAGATCGCGCAACACCTTATCGGAGCCGAGAATTTCCAGATACTCGGAGATGCGCCGCTGAATATCGGCGAGTTCGTCGAGGATCTTCTGCTGCTCCATCCCCGTGAGGCGCTGCAATTGCAGCTCGATGATGGCCTGCGCCTGCTTCTCGGAAAACGTAAACCGGGCGATCAACGCTTCGCGCGCTTCGCGCGGCTGTTTGGCGGCGCGAATCAGGCGGATCACTTCATCCAGATTGTCGAGCGCCTTCTGGAAGCCCAGCAAAATGTGCTCGCGATCGCGCGCCTTGCGCAGTTCGTACTCGGTGCGCCGGCGGACCACATCGATGCGGTGATCGATGAAGAATTTGATCATGTCCACCAGGCCTAGCTCGCGCGGCTGGCCGTTGACGATGGAGAGCATGATAATGCCGAAGCCGATCTGCAACTGCGTATTCTTATAGAGGTTGTTAAGAACGACCTCGGCCTGCTCGTTGCGCTTCAGTTCCACCACGATGCGCATGCCGTCGCGGTCGCTATGGTCCACCACGTCGGAGATGCCTTCAATGCGCTTCTCATTCACCATGGAGGCGATCTGCTCGAGCAGCTTCGACTTATTCACCTGGTAGGGAATTTCGTCGATGATGATCTGCTCGCGATCCTTGCCCATGCGCTCGATCTTGGCGCGCGCGCGAATCTTGAGCTGCCCGCGGCCGGTGGTGTAAGCCTGCTGGAATCCCTGCCGCCCCAAAATAAATCCACCCGTGGGGAAATCCGGACCCTGTACGAACTCCAGCATCTTCGCCAGTGTCGCCTCGGGATTCTGGATCTTGTGAATCACGGCGTTGACGATCTCGGTGAGATTATGCGGCGGAATATTGGTCGCCATCCCCACCGCGATCCCAGACGATCCGTTCACCAGAAGGTTCGGCACGCGCGTCGGCAGAACTTCCGGCTCGGTCTCGCTATCGTCGTAATTCGGCTTGAAGTCGACCGTCTCCTTGTCGAGATCTTCGAGCAGCGCTGTCGCCACACGCGCCAGGCGAGCTTCGGTGTAGCGGTCGGCGGCCGGCGGATCGCCATCCACCGACCCGAAATTTCCCTGGCCTTCCACCAGCGGATAGCGCATCGAGAACGGCTGCGCCAGCCGCACCAGGGCATCGTAAATCGCCAGGTTGCCGTGCGGATGGTACTTACCCATGGCGTCGCCCACGATGCGCGCGCACTTACGGGTGGGGCGATTGGGCTGCAGGCCCATCTGCTGCATGGTGTAGAGAATGCGCCGGTGCACCGGCTTCAACCCGTCGCGGATGTCGGGAAGCGCGCGGCCCACGATCACGCTCATGGCGTAGTCGAGGTACGACCGCTTCATTTCATCTTCGATATTGGTGGGAACGAGAGTTCCCCCGGTTCCACCACCTCCGCCGAGCGGCAAATTGCCTCCCGACGGGGGGGGCGCAGGGGGACCTTGCGGTGGTAATTCCTGATCGGCCAAGCTGTCTCCTCTATGTTGGTTAAGTACTTATTTTACCAAGAACATGAGTGTCGGCGCGAGCTACTTTCCGGGACCGAAGTCGATGGTCGAATCGGCGGCGAATTTGTGGTAGTCGCGGAACTCCGTCACGCTCCGGGCGGCGACGAGCCGGCCGCGCATTTCCGTCTGCGAGCGCGCGGGCAAAAGGTAGTCCCGGCCCCCCACGTCGGCGAAGTCATAGTCCACCGTCGTGCGCGTGTAAAACAGATCCAGCTCTTTAGGGATCTGGTCTGGCAAATAGGTGAATTGAAGCACTTCGCCGGTTGCGCTGTCGGCCTCCAAGTCCCCGCGAAAGCCCACGAGAGCTTGATGCGTGTGGCCTGCGACGCCGTTCGACAGCTTAAAACGGGAGTGTGCCGCGTCCACCGCATAGGTGTACACGGCGGCTTTGCGTCCGCGGACGGTCTTCCATCCCTGCCATCGGAACGAGGTTTCCGACGCCGGATGGAAGATGGCGTGCAGCGTCCCCCCGAACTCCCCCATGCCGGTCACACCTGCCAGTTCCTGGTATTTCCGATCGCTGGGTTTATCGTCGATCGCGACGAGTTTGTGCTCCTCCTTTTGCTGGAAGTAGCTGAGGCGCACGGTGAGGGTGTCGGCGTGCCTCCACACGAGGCCCAACTGCGATTCGAATGGCGTATAGCGGCGGATCGTTTCCGTGCACACGAAGTCCGGCAGCGAACGCGCATAATCCAGGGCTTTGGCGCGGCTTCTCTCGATGAGCGCCGTGGCATCCGCATCGGAGGGCCGTTGCGTCCAACCTGCGGGACACCGCATCAGCATGGCGATTGCAGTGACGAAGACGCATCTCATGGTCAGCCTACTTCCCAATGCAAAACGTCGAGAAAATGCGATTCAGGATGTCGTCGGCGGTAGTCGCGCCGGTAATCGCATCCACGGGCTGTAGCGCCCCGTATAAGTCTAGCAGCAGCATCTCATGCGGGATAGCCGCCCCCACCGCGGCCGCAGCTTTTACGAGGTAACTCGCCGACTCGCGTAGTAACTGCTCGTGACGCAGACTGGTGATGAATCCCGACTCCTGCTCGAAAGCGCCCTTAGGAGCGATCGCTTCCAGTATCGTCTCGCGCAAGCGGGGAATGCCCTCGCCGGTCAAGGCAGACACCGCGATGGCCGCAATTGGCGGCTCGCCATGCATCAAGTCCGACTTATTGCCGACTACCAGATGCCGCCCCTGCCGTCCGGCGCGAGCGATGAGCGCGCGATCTTCTTCGTTCAGCGGCTGAGAGGCATCGGTCACCACTAGAGTCAGGTCGGAATCCGCCATCGCCTGATAACTGCGCTCGATCCCCAGGCTCTCCACTAACTCCGATGACTCGCGAATGCCTGCGGTGTCGTAGAGCCTTACGGGAATTCCGGCAATGGCGGCGGTCTCCGAGACCAAATCGCGCGTCGTGCCGGGAATGTCCGTGACAATGGCGCGATCCTGCTCCAGCAGGCGATTGAATAAGCTGCTCTTGCCGACGTTGGGACGCCCGACGAGCGCCAGAGTCGCGCCTTCGCGCACCATGGCACCGTACTGAAAGCTGTCGGCCAGCTGCTCGATGCCCGCGCGGACGGGCGCAATCCGCCGCAGAATTTCGGCTGCCGGAGCCACGCTGACGTCGTCTTCGGCGAAATCGATGCCGGCCTCGAGAAGCGCGATCAGCTCCAGCAACTGCTCTTTCAGCGGAGCGGTCCGCCGCGACACCGACCCGCCCACCTGCTGCGCGGCAATCCGTGCCTGATAGAGCGTAGTCGCGTCGATGAGATCGCGCACCGCTTCGGCCTGCGGAAGATCGATCCGCCCGCGCAGAAAAGCGCGCAAGGTGAACTCGCCTGGTTCGGCCAGCCTGGCCCCAGCGCCCAGCGCCCGCTCCACGGCATGCCGCAGCACCACGGGCGAGCCATGGCAAGAGATCTCGACGAGATCCTCGGCGGTATACGATCGTGGCGCCTGAAAGAAAGTCACCACCACCTGATCGACGATGTGGCCCTCGCCGTCGATCAAATCGGCGAGACTGGCTCGCCAAGGCTCAAGGGACGCGCTACGAAGGATTGTCCCAGCGATGCGCGCGGCGTCCCGGCCGGAGATGCGCACGACTCCCAATCCGCCCCGTCCGAGGGGAGTGGAGATCGCCACGATGGTGTCTTCGAGGGTCAAACCAACACCTTTTCACGCAGAGGCGCAGAGAGCGCAGAGAAGAAATTAATTGTGTTCTTTTCTTTGCGTCTTTGCGCCTTTGCGGGAAAATCAAAAAGCAATCTCCCGCAAAGCCGCAAAGTCGCAAAGGAAGACCACTCAGCGCTCTCAGCCACCTCAGCGCTCTCCAAGTATTTTCTTAGTCTTTTCTCAGCGTCTCGGCGTCTCTGCGGTGAATAATCAGCCCCGCCGGGGAGGCCGTCCGCCATGATCGCGCCTTGGACCGCCGCGGCCGCCGCCGTCGCGACGCGGGCCGCCTCTGTCGTGCCTCGGCGGACCGGCTGGACTTCGGGGCGGCGGAATATAGGGCACTTCCGGCAGACTCGGCATACCCGCGGGGTAGACCACCACGTGACGGCCCGGACCGCTGCCCGAGCTCTCGCTTCGCAGTGTGGTCTCCCCCCGCAGAGCCAGATGGATCACGCGACGCTCGCGGCTGTTCATGGGATTAAAGCGGAACGGCGTGCCGGTGCGCTTCACATTCTCCGCCACCGTCACCGCGCTCAAGCGCAACTCTTCGATGCGCAGCAGGCGATAGTCGTTGGCGTCGAACGAAATCCGCGAGTGATCCTCCGAAGGCATCCGCAGATGCTCCATCGTGATGTGCTCGAGCGCCAGCAACAACTCGGCGCGATTGGACAGCAGCAAATCCACGTCGGGACCCGAGAATTTCACCGCCACGTCGGGCGTTTCGAAGTCCTCCTCGGATGACTGCTGGTCCTGAATCTCGTAGGTGACCTTGAAGCCGCCGTTGTCGAGGGTGGTCTGCAGAAAACCGTCTATCTTGATTCCGATGGAAGCTACCGAATACTTTCGCTCACTCACGGTTATTTCTTGCCGTCCTTCTTCTTTTTAGGCGGTTCCACGGATCGGGCGGCTACCTGCGCTGCTTCCGTATGGTTAAAGAACCACTGTTGACCCATGCCTACCAGGTTACTGGTCAAGTAGTATAACACCAGGCCGCTGGGGAACTGATAGAACATGAAGCCGAAAATCAGCGGCATGAACTTCATCATCTTCTGCTGATTCGGGTCGACGTTGGCCTGCGGCGTCATGCTCTGCATGTAGAACTGGCTCACAATCATAATGATCGGAAGGATCTTGATCGCCGAAGGTTCCGCCTGCGAGAGATCGTGAATCCAAAGCCAGTTGGCGCCGCGCATTTCCACCGACACGCGAAACACCGTATAGAACGCGAAGAAGAACGGAATCTGCAGCAGCATGGGAACGCAGCCGCCCATGGGATTGACGCCGTACTTCTTATAGAGGTCCATTACCTCCTGGTTCTGCTCCCCCTTGCGAGGGTCGGTCATCTTGATGTTTTTGAACTTGGCGTTGATGGCGTCGACCTGCGGCTTGAGCGCCTGCATCTTCCGCATCGACTTCATGTTGGCAAGCTTCAGCGGAAACAACGCCATGTTGATCACGAACGTGACCACCACAATGGCCCAGCCGAAGTTATGCACCACGTTGTCGTTAAACCAGTTCACGACCAGGAACAGCGGTTTCGCGAGGATCGACATCATGCCAAAGTTCACCAGCTGTTCGAGCTTGGTGTCGACGTGTTTGAGCAGGTCGTAATCCTTGGGACCGACGAAAACCCTGAAGCGATTCACCGCGCCCATGGAGACGGCCGCTCCCGTGTAAGGCGCGGGCTTTTCGATCAGCGCCGTGCGCGTGGTGTCCGAGAACGTCACCTCCTGCATGGTGGCGTTCTTGGAATCGGGAAGGAATACCGCCGTGAAGTAGCCGTCCTCCACGCCCGCAAACGAGAAATTGCCCTCGGCGGTGGCCGGACCGTTCTTGGCGGCGCTCACGGTTTGCTCTATCAGGTTGTTTCCGAACGGGTGCCAAAGAGACCCTGGCGCGAATGGGTCGAAATAGATGGTTTTCTGATTGGCGGCCGGATTGCTTAAGGTGAAATCGCCGAATCCGCCGCGCCATTCGAGCGAACTGCTGACTGGCTGCCCATCGACTTTCACTTCGCTCGTCACCTGCGCCAGGTAACTGTTCTTCTCGAAGCGAAAAGTCTTGCGAGCCGTGGCGTGGCCGTCGGAATAATCGTACGCGATCCCCAGCCCGTCGGGGTCGACTGTCTGCTGAAAGATCGCCGCATTCAGTTTCTTGGCGAGATCCTTATGCTCGGCGATGTACAGATCGAAAGGATACGGATCTTCGATGGTCGCCGCGGTATTCACCAATTCCAGCGGCTTGCCCTCGGCCAGCGACTTCTTCAATTGCCAGCTCCGTACGTTGGCGCCCTGATTATTGAAGGTGATCTTGAAGAGGTCGGTATCGATCGTGAAGGGTGGCTGCGTCTGCGCCTGGATGACCGGCGCGGTCGGCGCAGCGCTCACCGCGGGCGCCACTTCAGGTATCGATTGCGCGGGAGTGGGCGGCACAACGGCCTCGGACGCTCCCGCCAGCGTGGACTTCTTGGCGGCAGGGGAAGGTGGTTGCGACTTGAAGAAGTAGGGCGTGAGGAACATGATTGCGCCCATCAATAGAAACGCCAGCAGCAGGCGCGTCTCCGTCGACATTTGTTCGGGCGGCTGTCCCAGGCCCTTATTACCGCTTGATTCGGCCATTCAGAAAATTCCGTTCGATCCTTCGCTTCGGTCCTGGGGCGTCACCGTACCGGATCGTACCCGCCGGCATGAAACGGATGGCATCGCGCCAGGCGCCGCAATCCCATCCACACCCCTTTAATAGTTCCGTGCCGCTCCACGGCTTCACGCATATAATCCGAACAGGTCGGGTAAAAGCGGCAACCTGACGGCAGAAAGGGGGACACACAAACCTTATATACGCGGAGCGACCGCGTTACGATCCATTGCAGCGGAGAAAGAGGCGTTCCACTTCCTGCTGCAATTCCTGCGTCGATGCATTGAGCGCTTTGCGGCGGGGATTGATGACTATGGACCACTGGGGGCTCAACCGATCGAGGTGAAGGCGGACGGCCTCACGGACGCGCCGCTTAATGCGGTTGCGCACCACGGCTTTCCCGAGGGCGCGCGGTGTGGTGAACCCGATGTGCGGTCCGTCCGGCTCCGTTTCGCGCACACAGAAAGCCGCGAACAGGGACCCGGAGAAACGGGTTCCGTGGTCATAGACTCGCCGGAAATCTTTCGATCGAAGCAGGCGTACACGTTTTGGAAAACCGGGGATGGACTGCTACCTTTCGGAACTGACAGTCAATTTCTTCCGGCCCCGGGCCCGGCGGCGCGCGAGCACCGCGCGTCCATTCTTGGTCTCCATCCGGGTGAGGAATCCATGCGTTTTGGCACGGTGGCGATTATTCGGTTGAAAAGTACGTTTCGGCATTTGATCTCAAGTATTTAGTATAGACCAGGGGGATCGGTGGCGGCAAATCGCGCCGGAATGCGGGTCTTCAGCGTCTTCCGCTTGAAAGCGCCGCTGCTCCCGTGAAACACCACGGCCACTCTGCGGCCGTCGGGATGATAGTAGATCTGGTGGGAGCCGTCGCCGCGGTCATAAGCAAATCCATCGCGGACGAGAGTAGAAATGATTTCGCGGGCGGCGAGATTCCGAAGCAGGCCGTAGTTGAGGCCCATGAATCAGACGGTGACGGCCACGCGCGGATCGACCGTGACCTCCACCTGGTCGGAAGGTTCCTCCGGCAGTCGTTCGCCGTGCTCCATCATGCTCTGCACGACCATACGTATAAGGCTGTCGATGTTCTTGAGCGCCTCCGCCTCGGTAGCTCCCCAGGTTGAAGCCCCCTGTTGTTCAAGGGCGGGGCAGTAGGCATGAAAACCCGAAGGGTTGCCGTCGAAATCCTCGTCGGGCTCCACCACGACTTTCAAGTTGTACGTTTTCATCTCCATTACTGCGGACGGCGCTGAATGTGCTTCCAGTTTAGGCCGCGCCCGATAGTCCGTCAAGGTCCTTGCCTATATGCAAGCCTCCAAGTTGCCGTGCTCGCACGACCATGCTGCCCAAAACACGACCAATGGCAACAAAAGGATCGGCGGCAATCCCACTAGAATCCACAATCCGCGCCACCGATATTTCCAAATCCCGACTGCCTGGACCGCGGCCCATAGAATGAGAAAGACCAATTTCACCAGCACCAAGATTATCGGAGGCTCAATCGGTAGCCGTATCGCACTCCAGCATGCCCCGAACGCCGCTATCCCGATCGATGCCGAAAGAAAGAGCAGCGTCCTCAACTTCACGCCAGCCTACTCCCACCGCAGCGCCACCATCGGGTCGATCCGCGCCGCCCGGCGCGCTGGAACGTAGCACGCCACCAACGATACTCCGCCCAACAGCACCACCGCTACCGAGAATACCAGCGGGTCCGCGCCATGCACATGGAATAGCAATCCGGCCAGCACCGTCCCCAATAGGAACGACAGCCCCAGTCCGATCGCCGTGCCCACCGCCATCAATTGCACGCCCTCGCGCAACACCATCTTCTGCGTCTCCGCGGCGCTCGCCCCCAGGGCCATCCGGATGCCGATCTCGCGCGTACGCCGCGCCACACTGTACGCCCGCACTCCGTAGAGCCCGATCACCGCCAGCAGCAGAGCGATCCCGCCGAACAGCGAAAACATTCGCGCGCCTGTCTGCATCAGCCAGTAATCCGCACTCGCCTCCACATGCGCACGCAGCGTTCTCACACCGAGCACGGGCAATCCGGAGTCGACCGCGCGAATCTCCTGGCGCACCGTCCCGAGAAAGCGCACCGCCGCATCGTCGCCCATCGGCGCCGTGCGCAGATGAATATGCATGTCGGCCATATACTGCTGGCCAAAGGGGACGTAAAGATGCGGTTGCCCGCCGGCGTCTCCCTCGCCTCCCGAAACATGCCCAACGCCCCCTCCGATAATGTGCTCTCGCACGTCGCCCACGATGCCCACCACTTCGACATCGGGAATGTCCGATGCGCCTTCGCCCACAATGTGGATGTGTTTACCCACGGCATCGCCCTCGGGCCAAATGCGCTGTGCGGCGTACTTATCGAGGATGGCCACCGGCTGAGTTTTTTGCGACGCGTCGGCCGGCTGGAAAGTGCGGCCGCGCAAGAGCGGGATGCCGAGCGTTTGGAAATAATCGCCGCTCACGATATCGAAACTCAAATTCTGCGGCTTCACCTTGGTCGCGCCGGAAGGCTGTACGTTCTTGCCGAGCGATACCATACCGAACGGCACTGTCGCCGCGAGGCCGGCCGATTCCACGCCCGGCATCGATTTCATCCGGTCGAGCAGCGCACCGTACACTTGCCGGCCGCGCGCTTCATCGTAGCCTGCCAGACTGGCATCGAATTCCGCCAACACGCGATTCTCTACGCGGAACCCCGGATTTACTCCCGCCACATAAGCCGAGCTGCGGATGAATAGGCCAGCCGCGGTAAGCAGCACCAGCGAGAGCGAGACCTGCGCAATCACCAGCATGTTGCCGCGCGAGAAAAGGCGACCGCGTCCGGCGGCTGACTGCGCATTGTCGCTGGCGCGCAGATCGGTCACCAGACTCGGGCGGGAGAGATTCCATGCCGGGAAAAAGCCAAAGACCAGCGTGCTCAGAACGCAGAACCCCAGGGTCGCCGCCAGGACGCGCACGTCCGGACTGGTGGGGATAACCAAATCGAAGGGCAACAGGCGCACCATCGATCCTACAAACAGCGCCGTGCCGCCAAACGAAAGGAACATGCCTGCGACACCCCCGAGGACAGCCAGCACCAGGCTCTCGAGGAACAGCTGTTGTACGATGCTCCGCCGGCCGCCGCCCAGTGCCAGCCGGATCGCGATCTCCTTGCGCCGTGCCGTGCCCCGGGCCAGCATCATGTTGGCGACGTTGAGCGCGGCGATCAGCAGCACCACGCCGGACATGCACAGCATCATTGTGACCGGAATCGTGAGTCCGCTGTCGTCGATCGGGTTGGTGCTGATGCTGAGGCGCGAAAGGGGATGAACCGTCAATGTCTGGTCCTTATTCTCCGCGGGGAAAGCGTTCTCCATGTTGGCGGCGAGGGCGGCCAGTTGATTTTTCACCGCTTGCGGGGACTGCCCCGGCCGGAAGCGCCCGATCAGAATCAAGCTGTGATTGTCGCGCGCGGCCAGCGGGCGAACAGCGCCGTCGAAATCGGCGGTCACGCGCTCGTACATGCCCAACGGCAGGTAAAGTTCCGGACTCAACAGCGCCATGGTGCCGCTGAACCCGTGCGGCATGATGCCCACCACCGTAACCACCTGGCCGTTGACCTTCAACGTTCTCCCCAGGAAGTCCGGCGGCGCGCCGCTGCGCTTCCAAAACGAATAGCTGGCGATGGCCACCGGAACGCCGCTGCCCGGGCGCTCTTCGCCGGCAGTGAACCCTCGCCCACGCCACACCGGGGCGCCCAAAGTATCGAAGTAATTGCTGGAGACCACTTCGGCCATGATTCGCCGCGTGGTATCGCCTTCGGACACTCCGGCCATGGTAATGTTATACGCCGCCAGGCTGGAGAAGACCCCGCCGCCGGCAGTCCGCAGATCGGCATAATTCGGGTAGGAAAACGCCCGATAGGAGTCCGGCTTCTTGGTATCGCGGCTATAGACGCCGGTCAGTTCCTGTGCATTCCGCAGAACCAGCGGCTTCAACAGAAAGGCGTTCACCAAACTGAAAATCGCGGTATTCGCGCCGATTCCCAATGAAAGCACGGCCACCGCGGCTACGGTAAAACCGGGACGCTTCGCTAACATTCGAAAACTATACGCAAGATCGCGTCGCAAGGCTGCAATTCCAGTCAGCATAGACATTCTTACGAGCGTTGACGCCGAAAGTTCGGAGAAATTAGCGAGTCAGAATACCAGGAAGCAGAATGCCTGATTGGAATCGCTGGGACTTAGGGAATATTCCCCCGGCTCCAGGCTCTCGTCCACTTCGATCTTCCAGATGCCGTCTGACGAGAGCTTGGTCACCACAATGCGGATGGCTTGCGGAGGTCTCTTGGCGGGGAGGTTCAGTTCGCGATGGCCGTTCTTTGTGTCGAGCTTGAACAGCTGAAGATTTCGCGGCACGATCTTGTCCGCCTTCAGCAGCAGGATCGGCGAGGCGAGCGGAGTCTTGGCGGACGAACCCGCCCCTTCGATGACATAGAGGGTGTTGTCTTTCTTTTTTTCCTCTTTGGCCTCGACGGCCTCCGTCGGGATTAGCGAATCTCCGTGCTTGAGATAGGGCAGGTCGGTTTTCGGCGGCACGGGGCCGTCGTATTTTTGGGCCGAGGCGGCAACAGCCACGGCGAAAGCCAGCCAGACAAGTCGACGCAGCATAGGCAGATCCAATCCATCTTATCCCGAAAGCGTCGGCCCCAAGCGTGCTACCGTAGAGCCCAGAGGGAACCATGGCCAAGAAAGAAAAAGCGAAAGACGACCTTGCGGCCGCAACGCCAAAGGCGGCCGGCACTCCGGCAGGGAAAATCGCCTCAACTGCGGGTGCCGAACCTACCTCCGCGCCCGTACACAAGCATTCCGTCAAGATCCCGAAGCTTCAAAAGAAGAATAATCCTCATTTGCCCCGCCGCATGAAAAAAGCTCAAAAGAAAGCCGCTGCGCTAGCGCAAGCTAAGGCCTGAACTCCTCCTTGCCCTTCCAGACAAAAGATTATTAGCCACGGATGCACACGGATAATAAAGGACTTAAGTCTTATCTGTGTTTATCTGCGTTCATCTGTGGCTGAATTGTCTTTGGCCCGCCTCCCGAACCTTTCGTAACCTTTTTGCCTCACCCCGGTATTCCATTACGTAGACTAAAACGCAGTGGAAGACGAACAAATCATGTGGGAAGTCCGGGCGGGGGACGTCGCAAAGCTGGAACAGCTCTTCGACCGCCATCAACGTCCGCTCTTTCATTTTTTCCTGCACCTCACCGCCAGCCGGACGACTGCCGAGGATCTGGTGCAGGAAGTGTTTTACCGGATTTTGAAGTACCGCCATACCTACCAGCCGGAAATGTCGTTCCGCGCGTGGATGTTCCAGGTGGGCCGCAATGTCCATCTCGATTACGTCGGCCGCAATAAGGGCGAAGTCACCCTGCCGGACGATTTGGTGGAGTTGCGTGGACCGGAACTGCCGCCCGACCGGCAGGCGCAGAAGAAACAGGAGACTGTGCTGCTGCGGCGAGCTCTCGCAGCGCTGCCCCGCGAGAAAAGGGAAGTGCTGATCATGAGCCGGTTCATGGAGTTGAAGCACGAGGAGATCGCCCACATCCTGAAGTGCGAAGTGGGAACGGTGAAGGTGCGGGTATATCGGGCGCTGCGCGAATTGAGCGACCGGTTCTTCGCACTGAGTGGAGAACGAGCATCATGAGTTGCGAACGGTTTCGTGAACAAATCCCGGAATGTCTTGCCGGCCGCCTGGAGAGCGGCGCGCGCGAAAAGCTGATCTCCCATTTGGAACTCTGTTCCGCGTGCCGCGCCGATATGGCCGAGATGGGCGCCGTCTGGCGCGGCCTGGAATCGCTGCCCGTCGCCGAGCCCGATCCGGTCATTCGCTCCCGCTTTGTGGAAGTGCTGGAAGCGTATCGGGCCGGCATGGAACAGGGGCGCGCCCGCACCGTGGTTGCCGCCAATCGTCCGTGGTGGATGGCTGGATGGTGGCCGGCGAGAGCCGCGTGGCAGACCGCACTATCAGTTCTGCTGCTGGCGGCCGGCGGAATCGGCGGCCGTTATCTGGCCCGCCCCCGCACCGCCAGTTCCCCCACCACTCCGGAAATCGCGCAGCTCCAGTCGCAAATCGAGAGCCTGCGCCAGACGGTGGCGCTTTCGATGTTACAGGACCAGTCGTCGAGCTCGCGCATCCGCGGCGTCACCTATGCCAGCCAGGTGCAGCAGCCCGACCAGCAGATCGATCAGGCGCTGCTCTACACCCTGAATCACGACGCCAACGTCAACGTGCGGCTGCGCGCTGTCGACGCTCTGGAGAATCTCGCCAGCCGTCCCGATATTCAGCGCGCCCTGGTAGATGCGCTGCCCTTGCAGGACTCTCCGCTGGTGAACGTGGCTCTCATCGATGTATTGACGGAAGTGAACGACAAGGCGGCCATCCCGGCCTTGCGGCAACTGGCGCAAGATCCCAAAGCCGATGACACGGTGCGCCAGCGCGCGGCCGCGGGCGTAAGAAAACTCGAGGTAGTGAAATGAAACGTGCCATTCTCCTTTCTCTCTTGATATTGCCGATGCTCTCGGCCCGCCCCAACGACGATTGGTGGCACGAAGACCGCGAGACCATCCACAAGAGCTTCCACGTGGCGGCCGGCGAAAATGTCTCCAAGCTGATCTCCGACCAGATCAACGGCCCGATCCGCGTGACCGGCGGCAGCGGGTCGGAGATTCAGATTACCGTGGAAAAGCGCATTCGCGCCGAAAGTAAATCGGACATGGACGATGCCAAGCGCGAAGTCAAACTCGAAATTACGCAGGACGGCAACAACGTGAAGCTGTATGAGGATGGCCCCAACCGCCATAACGACGGCTGGCGTCATCGCCATTACAACGTGACGTTCGAGTGCGATATCCAGGTGCCGTCGGGCGTGGCGCTCGATCTCGAGACCATGAACGGCGGCATCGAGGTGAGGAATGTCGCCGGCGATTACAAGGTTCACACCATGAATGGAAAGGTGGAGATGGACGATATCGGCGGCACGGGTACGGTAGAGACCATGAACGGCAGTGTGCACGTGGCCTTCAATCGCAATCCCACCCGGCAGTCGTCGTTCCACACCATGAACGGCTCCGTCGACGTCTACTTCCATTCCGATCCCGACGCCGATTTTACTTTGGAAACCATGCACGGCGGGGTGTTCGCCGATTTCGACGTCACCACCCTTCCCACTACGGTGAAGGGTGAGATCTCCGGCAATCGCTTTGTGTATCGCACCGGAGGCACGATGCATGTGCGCGCCGGCAAAGGCGGGCCGCAGATTTCGTTGCACACCATGAACGGCGCCATCCGCCTGCATTCAAAAATCTAAGGACCCCAGCTATGAAACCCATTTTGGCCTCCATAGGCCTGATACTAGCCGTCTGCGCCGCGGGACTCGCGCAGGATTCTTCGGGCGACCGCATTGTGGTGCCCGCACGCAATTCGTCGCACCCTCGGGTGGTGAGTTGCAGCCTGCTGAATGGCGCCATCACGGTGAAAACTCACGCCGGCAATGAAGTGATTGTGGAAGGCGCAAACCACGGCCACGAGGAGCACGAGGGCGGCATGCGGCGCATCGGCGATTCCACCCGCGGCCTGGAAGTGGTGGAAGACGACAACGTCGTCACGGTGCACGATCGCAACGGCAACGGCGCGGTCTTCCTCACCGTTCCGGTCGACACATCGCTCAAGTTGCACACGCTGTCGGGCGGCATCGATGTCGAGGGCGTCCACGGCGAGGTGGAAGTCCACACGTTGAACGGCCATCTGACTCTCACCGATATTGCCGGTACCGTGACCGCCGATTCCCAAAACGGCCCCATCAAAGTCACGATGGACAGCGTGAATGGCAGCAAACCGCTGGCATTCAGCACCTTGAATGGCGTGGTCGATGTGACTCTTCCCGCCGACGTCAAGGCGGATCTCACCGTGAAGTCCAACCATGGCGCGGTTTACAGCGATTTCGACGTGACGCTGGGCGGTTCGCGCACCGTCACCCAGCGCAACGGCACTTCCGACGGCCGGTATACCATCCGCATCGACAACACCATCCGCGGGACGATCAACGGCGGCGGCGTCGATCTCACTATCCGTACCTTGAACGGCGCCGTCTATATCCGCAAGAAGAAATAGACGTGGCGCAGGCACTCTTGCCTGCTGGGTCGAGACTCTTCTCGACCCGTCGCGCCGAGAAGAGTCTAGTCTCGGCGCTGCAGACTAAAGTCCGCGCCACGAGTGCACCATATGATCCGGAATCTTCGCTACGCCCTTCGCCAACTCGGACGGACGCCGGCATTCACCGCCGTCGCCATCCTGACTCTGGCCCTCGGAATCGGCGCCAATTCGGCCATCTTCAGCGTGATGAACTCCCTGCTGCTGCGTTACCTGCCGGCGCACGATCCGGCGCGCCTGGTCTACCTGCATACCACCGGCAATCCTTCCGGATCGTCGCAGACCGGCCATGGCGACAGTTCTCTCACCATGCCGATTTTCGAGCAATTCCGCAAACAGAAGGAAGCCTTCGCCGACGTCGTGGCCTACGTGCCCCTCGGCATCGGCAAAATCGCGGTGCGCTACGGCAAAGAACCGCAGGAGGCCGCCGCCGAGATGGTCAGTGGGAATTTCTTCTCCATGTTGGGAGTGCTGCCGTCGCGCGGGCGCACGTTCACCATCCAGGACGAGGCCGCTCAATCGCCCGTGGTACCTTTTGCGCATGACACAAAACTAATCTGCATGTGCTTCAGCTTGTCCAAACTACACTAACCGTCAAAAGCGCAAAGCTTGTAGAATCGAAATTACAAGCTGCCATGCCTGGGTCCTCTGCAAGAATAGAAGCACCCGTGACGCCCGCGGTCCATTCCGGGCGCCGCCTCTGGGTCTCGCTCGCCGTTTTGCTCGTCGGCACGGTAGTCCTGATCTGGGCCGGCGCACGGTGGCGGGCGCGCGTAGCCAGCGCGCAGGTTCGATCGCTCGCCGTTCTTCCCTTTAGCGATCTCACGCAACGGAACGACGACTGGCTTGCCGCCGGCCTCGCTGGCGAAATCATCGACCACCTCGCGCGTGTGCCAGGCATGCATGTCGTAGGTCGAACGTCGGCCCTCAAGATCAAGAGCGATGAGGTCAAGCAGCTCGGCGCTGCCGCGACTCTCGAGGGCAGCATCGCCCAGAGCGGCGAGCGGCTGCACATCGAGCTCGCCATGACCCGCACCGCCGACGGGTATCATCTCTGGTCTACCAGCTTCGACCGGCCGGCGAACGATCTGCACACTGCCCTGGAAGACGTCGCTGCTGCCGTCGGTCATCGACTCCAGCTCAAAACGCCGGCGGCCTCGGCCCACCGCTATCAGCCAGCGCCGCAGGCTTACGCCGCTTATCTGCAAGGGCGATACCTATTCGATCAAGCGGCGCCCGAAGTCTTGAATCGTGCTCAAGAGCTGCTGGAACAAGCGACCGCCGCCGATCCCAACTTCGTGCCGGCGTGGGCGTGGCTGTCGATCGTGCGGGAGTATCGCGTGGCGGCGGGGATGGCGCGGCCCAATCGGCTGATGCCCGCTTCCCGCGACGCCGCCGAGCGGGCGGTGGCGCTCGATCCCGAATCGGGTGTCGCGCACCTTGCGCTCGGCATCGTGAAATTGCAATACGACTGGGATTGGGCCGTCGCCAGGGAAGAGCTCGACCGCGCCGTGAAAGCGTTCCCGGAATCGGCCTTCGTACTGGATTGGCATGCGCGCTGGTTCCAGAGCCAGGGGCGGATGACCGAAGCCGTTGAGGAAACCGAGCGCGCTCTGGCGCTCGATCCCCTTTCGGCCGCGATATCCAGCGATGCGGCCGCGCAGTACGTGTCGTTGGAGCAACTCGCCCGCGCCATTCCATTCGCCCAGAAAGCCGTGGACCTGAGCCCTAACGACCCCGCCGCCCGCGCCGCGCTGGCGAATGTGCTCCTGCTGGCCGGCGAGAAAGAGAAGTCGCGGCAAATCGTGGAAGAGCTGCGCAATTCCGGCGCCGCGGCGAAGTTGCCGGCCACTCAAATGGCATCTCTCGAGGCACGCATGGGCGATCCGCAGGGCGCGCGCCAACTGCTCGATGCGGCCGAAGATCTGCCCGACGACCAGCTCCTGCCGGCCGTCGAATATGCCGGGCTCGCCGCCGTGCTGGAAGATTGGGACCGCCTCTTTTCGTGGACCGAGGAGGCATTCGGCGAACGCGACGTTGCGCTGCCCTACTGGCCGGGGAGTCTTCCGGTGCCGAAATCCGACCCGCGGTTCGACGCCTTCCTCGCGCAGATGAATTTGCCGGCGCCGGAAGCGCATTAAATTCCGGGAAACCCCAGAGCGAGCTCCGCTCGCTTGGACAAGCTGAAGCTTATCCCACAAAATCATCGGCCTTTCTGACGTGGGGTAAGCTTTAACTTGCCCAGCCGGGCGACAGCCCGGCCTTGGCCGGGAGGCCGTCCCGCGCTCCCTCCGAGGCGCGACCAAAGGGACCGGTTGAAGCCTTAAAATAGAAGCAGTGCCAAAACTGCCCGCGACGCTGCGAGCCCTGCAATACCGTAATTTTCAGCTGTTTTTCTCGGGCCAGCTCATTTCTCTCATCGGGACCTGGATGCAGAACCTTGCCCAAGCGTGGCTCGTGTACCGGCTCACCGGGTCCATGGTCCTGTTGGGCGGAATCAGCTTTTGCAGCCAGATTCCCATCTTCCTTCTCTCCACGCTCGGCGGCATCGTGGCGGACCGCTACAGCCGCCACCGCGTGGTCATCGCCACGCAGACGCTTTCCATGTTGCTGGCGCTCATCCTCGCCGCTCTCACCCTCACGCACCGCGTGCACATCTGGCATATCTTCGTACTCTCCGCGCTGCTGGGCGCGGTCAACGCCTTCGACATCCCGGCGCGCCAGTCCTTCATCGTGGAAATGGTGGCGCGGCCCGACCTCATGAACGCCATCGCGCTGAATTCCTCCATGTTCAACGCCTCGCGCGTGGTGGGCCCGGCGATCGCCGGCATTCTGGTGGCGGCCATCGGCGAGGGCTGGTGCTTCTTCGCCAACGGCATCAGCTATATCGCGGTGATCGTCGGCCTGCTGCTGATGCGCGTGGAGCCCAGCGAGCGCCAGGCAAACCTCGCGTCGCCGCTCGCCAACGTCATCGAGGGCTTTCGTTTCGTACTCCGCAATCGTCCGATTCATGCGCTGTTGGTCCTACTCGGGATTGCCAGCATTACCGGCATGCCGTTCCAGGTGCTGATGCCGGTGTTCGCCGACCGCATCCTGCACGGCGGTCCGAAAGCGCTCGGATGGCTGACCGGCTGCGCGGGAGTGGGCGCGCTGGGGGCCGCGCTGCTGCTGGCCAGCAGGCAAACGCTGAAAGGTCTCAGCGTGTGGGTGGCCGCTTCGGCGGCGGCCTTCGGTGTCGGGCTGGTCATTTTCTCGACGTCGCGGAGTTTCCTGTTTTCGGCGGTCACCCTGGTGCCGGTAGGGTTCGCATTGATGCTGGGGATGGGCTCTACCAACACGCTCATTCAAAGCATGGTCCCGGACGAATTGCGCGGGCGCGTGATGGGCGTGTATTCCATGGTAATGATGGGGATGGCGCCATTCGGCGGGCTGTTGGCCGGGCTGGTGGCCGATCGCCTGGGCGCGCCCCTCACCGTCACCATCGGCGGTGTCGTTTGCCTGATTGCAGGAATCGTTTTTTCGACACAGCTTCCGGGAATTCGCGTTCACATGCGCCGCATGATCGCCGCACAGCGCGACATGGTTGCAGATAAATAGCGGCTCATTTGAGCCACCCGCCCTCGGGAACCCAATCGTGTGCGCCCGCATCCAACTAGTTAGAAGGTTGCCCCTATGAAGATCAATCGGTACTTAGTCACCGCGGTATCAAGCTTGGCCCTCGTGGCCGCAATGCCGGGATATTCCGCTTCACTTCCGGACATTACCGGCTCTCCGCAAATGGTTGTGACGATGCTGCCCGGAGCGGGTGGCAGCAGGCCCGATAACCTCGCGCCCGGCGATATTAATGTACAACTTAGCAAGACGCCCGCGCAGATTATTCACTTACAGCGCCTGAGCGGCGACTTGGCGGACATGCAGCTCTTCGTCCTTTTGGACGATTCCTCACGTACCGGCAGCCTGGGCACTCACCTGAAGGAACTGAAGGACTTCTTCAATTCCTTGCCCCCGACTACGCAACTTGCGGTCGGCTACATGCGCAATGGGACCGTCTCTATGTCGCAGGAGTTCACCGCGGATCACCAAAAGGCAGTCGCCGCTTTGCGCCTGCCGATGGCGACGGCGGGCGGCAATGGCAGTCCCTATTTCTCGCTTGGGGAACTGGTGAAACGCTGGCCCTCGGAGCAGCAGACCTATCGCCGCGCGGTGCTCATGCTGACCGATGGCGTGGATCGCTATAACGCTGGCGGCGACTTAGACGACCCATATATGGATGCGGCGATTCACGGCGCTCTTCGCCATGGAATCATGGTCTACTCGATCTACTTGAGCGGCGCCGGAAGGTTCGGACAGCGCGGTCAGCCGCTGGTATTCGGGCAATCGCACCTCATCGAAGTCAGCGAGCAGACCGGCGGCTATGCTTACTTCGAAGACTTCCGCGACCCCGTGGAGATCGCGCCGTTCCTAAACGATCTGCGCGATCGTCTCGATCACCAGTATCAGGTTACTTTCGGTTCGGTAGGTGAGAAGGGATTCGTACTTGCGAAGTTACACACCGAAGCGAAGGGGCTGAAGGTAGTCGGCCCCACGCGCGTTTTTGTGCCGTAAGGGAGACGTGGCGCGCGGAGGTGGGGCGGACCCCCTGGGTCCGCACGGGACGCCCACGTCCCGCTCTCTGGTCGAAGAATCAGGCATTTGCCATCGCGAAAAGGCCGACCAGGGGGTCGGCGATTGATCGGTGTCTCCCACGCTGGGTTGGTAGGCGTTCAACACTGGAAAATTCGCCGCGCCTGCCTGGCCCACCAGATATATGTTGCTGGCGGCATCCACCGCGATATTGCGGGCCGAGTCGTTGCCCGAACTCCCCAGAATCGCAGTGAATAGTACCGTCTTGCCGGTGGGATCGAACTTGGTTGGTATCGCATCCAAACCGCCCTGCGCACTTTCGCCGACTAACGGCGAGGGCGGAAAACTCGTCGACGGTTGCGTCTGACCGGTGACGTAAACATTGCCGGCCGTGTCGGAAACGATGGCGGTAATGGTATCGCTCTCGTTGCCTCCGAAATAGCTGGCATAGTCGAGTACGGGATCGATCACCAGCGGATCGGCAGGATTGTAATGCGACAGCGCGTAGCTGACGTTTCGCGTCCCTTCTGAAAAACTCTCGGCCGGCGCTGCACCAGCATCCGCTCGCCGGCCCTGATTTGCAAATCGCGCTGAGGAGTTAAGGCGAGCTCGTCCGCGCCTTCGATTTCCAGGACCACCTGTTCGGGGTCGGCATGCGGCGCCACGATGAAATCGTACTCCAAGGCGCCTTCGCCGGCGCCGTAGAACACGCAGTCGATGCCCGGGTACAGTTCGCGATAGCGCAGGCGCGCATAGTTGGGGATGCCCTTTTGCCACCGGGCCGGATCGTTCCCCGAATAGTAGAAGCTGCGGTGTCCTCGCCGGCGATCGCGGCGGCGGAATTCGCGTCGCGGAAGTGGAAGCGCAGGGGCCCGGCCTGCACAGCCGCCGCGCCGAAGGCGATCCGCTCAGAACCGATTCGTCCCACGAACGTCACGCCCGAGCCGGACTGGCCGCGAATCGGTTCGAAGCGAAGTCCTCCGGAGGGGGTAACGCCCTGCGCCTACGCCCCATCCCGAAAACCACAGCCAGCCCAGAACTCGCATGCGTGACATGCGGTCAGTTTAGGCTTTGGTTTTCTCCAATGGACGTTACTTCACGTGGGTTACGTCCGTAACGGGACGCTATCTCGTTGAAAAAGCGCAGGGCCCACCGCCCACGCCAACGCCAGGACCGCGGCCCCCACTACCATCCAGCCTTGTATCGCGAGCGCCGGGTTGCCGCTGTGGAACAGTTCCGCCGCGGCGGGGTAGAGGGAGCCCAGCGCGAACACCAGCACGTACGCCAAATAATTCCGGCGCGCGAACCAGACGCAGAATGCCAGTGCGATTGCGAATCCGGCCAGCGCCGTGCCGTACGACAGCGCAAACTCGGCCGGCGTTCGCACATCGTCGGAAACCGCGACGAAGGCCAGCAAGAGGACTAATGGCGCGAGCATCCAGCGCTTCGGCAAGTTGCGGAGGGCCAGAGCGCCGAGAGCCAGAACGGCGGCGCGCGAGAAAATCGTGCGGACAAGTTCGATGACAGCCGTGAGCGCCGGAGCCGGCAGGCCGATGAGCGACGGTTCGGCCACATCCATGAATGCCAGCGCATGAAACCGCTCGGTCAATAGCTGGGCGAACTGATGCCAGAATTGCGACAATCCGATGGCTAATAGCAGGAGCACTACGGCGTCCAGAGCGAGTACGCTGCGCACTGGCCGGAACGCGGCTAAACTCTCCGGGAAAAACGCAAGCACCACCGCCGCGGCGGCTCCGTAGAGCACGAACGCAAACGCCACCTCGATGGCCAGAACCACCGCGGCGGTGACCGTGAATGTCTCGAAGGGCACCGAGGTTTGATAGTTTCGATACAAAAAGAGATGGAACGAGAGCGCCAGAGCGGCGACGGTCAGCACTGTGGGAACCGCGGCGAGCAGCAGGGTGCGACGCCATGGCGCCAGCCCTTGCCGGATCTGACGGATCAGCATCCAGATACCGAAGACGATTCCGCCGGCTATCGCCAGGATCCGCACGATCCGCACGGCGATGGAAATGAAATTCTGCCGGCCGCGGAGCCGTTCGAAGGCTTCGGGAATCTTCCAATAGGCGCGCAGGGCAGAGACACGATCTCCATCCACTGCGACCTCCACGCGGTAATGCGCTTCGTCCACGTTGCGCGCGTCGCCGGGGCGCGCCTCCCACACTAGAGTGTAGTCGCGCCGCGCCTTGCGTTTTTCCGTCTGGCTCTCCTTCAGATCCATACCAGGTACGTTCAGGCCTTGCGCGGTGGCGAACTCCGCCGCGATTTCACGCGCGGCATCGGGCGTGAGATCGGAGCCCGCACGGTCGTCGGGGATCTGATGGTTGAAGCCCATCGCTTTTCCGCTTTCGGGATTCACCGTGACGATGAATTCGTCTTTGTCGAGCGATTTGAAATATCGCGTGGCCCAATATCGCACCGGCCGATACTGCTCGAACAGCTTGGAGGTGGCGCTGACCGAACGCCGCTCCAGGAAGTACTTGGCTGCCAGGCTATCGTCGCCCTCGGTGTGCGTCTCCGCGAAGGTGACTTGTCGATAGGCGGCCGGATCGACGCCCAAGGTGCGGAGGAAGGCATCGGCCGGCGCGCGTGCCTGGCCGGCAGTCAGTTTATATTGCGGCGAATCGCCGAAATGGGCGACGGGAACCAAGACGGTCGCGAGCCCGGCAACGAAAATCGCCAAGGCCGCAAGGCGCATGCGCCGGTTCAGCGGCGTGAAGTCCGGAATATGGACGGCCGCGGGCTCGACTTCCGGCGGAAGTTCCGGCGCGGTTGGCTCGGCGCCATTCAGCAGGCCGGTGGCCGGCTCGAATCCGCCGTGCCGCCAGTACGCCACCAGCGCGATCGCGATCGGCACCACGAAAATCCCCGCGCTAGCCGCGCCCGAGAGGCGGAAATAGAGACTGTGCGAGCGCAGCAGCAGCAGGGCGCTGTACATGGCGTCCACCGAGTAGTGCCAGATGAGCGTCGGCAGGATGCCCCAGCGCAGCATAATCAGCCCCAGCGCCACTCCGCCGATGCCGACTTCGAGTCCGCGAATGTAGAACGGCTGGTTGGGATACCCGGCATGGCCGAAGCCCCAGACGAAGCCCGCCACCACGATCGCCGCCGGAAGCCAGCGCAGCCACTTCTTCAGAAACGGGATGGCGAACATGCGGAACATGAACTCCTCGGAGACCGCCGGTAGGTACCCGCCCACCAGCACATAGGCCCAGGGAAATTTTGTGTTGAGAAGATCGCTGTAAGGCACGTCGGCGGGCGACCACGCGCCCAGCCGGTTCGCCACGATATAAAAAAGCGTCTGGTAGGCGAGGAAGATGGCGCAGAGAGCTACCCCGAGAATGGCGCCCAGGAAGAAGCGTTTGGTGCGCACTCCGCGGCGGCTGAAAAGATTTCCTAGCGACACCTGATCGGGGAAAGCTTCGCGGTACAGCGCCTCCGCGCCGGCCGTAATGATGAATAGCGCGCCGCCCCAGGCGAGCGCGCCCAGCAGCGCCTGGAAAAGCCTTTGCATCAGGAAACTGGAGTAGGCGTCGGTGGTGGGATACCCGTATTCGGCCAAGGGAAATTCGTTGAGGCTGGATAGGAACGACAGCACCATGGCGATCAGGCCGACGATGGCCGCGCGGCGCCAGCGGATGTCCTGACGGCGCACGCGATTGACGATCACAGCGATGAGCGCGATCAGCAGACCAACCATGGCCAGCGTGTCGATGATCTGCGCCTCGTTATTCTTCGAGCGGAGGCGTTCGTAGTCGCGCGTCCACTGGTCGGGGACCTTGAGATACTCGCCGTACCCGCCGGCCTCGTTGCCGAGTATGGTCACGGTAATGCGATAAGTGCCGTCGTGGATGTCGAAATCGTGCTCTTTCCAGGTGAAGACGCGGTCGGTTCGATGGGGCCTGGTGACGATGGACGATTCCACGAAATCGAGCGTGTCGAGATTGCGGTGAGCGCGCGTGCGGAGAAAATTCTCGGCCAGAGTGCGCGCCTGTTCGGCGGTGATATCCGGCCGGGCGGCGTCTTCCGCGAGCTCATGATCGAAAGCCACGAAGTCGCCGGCGGGCGTGATGTCGGCGCGGAACTCCTCGCGCTGCTGGGGCCGGAACCAGCGGAACGCCCACCGCCACAGGCGCACGCGCGTGCCCATGAGTTGGTTCGCTCTTTCCAGGCCGGCTTCGCGCTCGAGAAAAGTCTTCGCGTCGTCGTCATAGCTGAAGCTGGACGCCACGCGGTAAGCCCCGACGACAAAGCCCTGGCTTTCGAGAAATTGCTGCGCGCGTGTCTGCGCGTCGGCGCGGCTCACGCGAAAGTCGATGGAGGCTTCCGGGAAAGCGCGATAAAAATTACCGGCCGTGAACCAAACGCATGCCGTCAGAAGCGCGAGGCAGATGGCAATGAAGCGATAGTCGGCCGGTACGAAGCGCTCTTTCATGGCTCAGGCTTCCTTGGCCGCCCAATGAAGGCCGATGCCACCTAAGATATAGCGGTTTACACTCACGCGTGGAAAGCCGTTTTGGCGTAAGAGTGACGACAGCTCGTCAATCGACACGAAGCTTCGTAACGAATCGGGAATGTAGGTGTATGTTCTGGGACGGCCGTGCAAAAGTAGGCCCCAAAAAGTTCCTTGGGCGTATAGGTAACCCAAGTAGAGTGTGCGAAAGAGGGGATTCGCGGGGAGGAAAAAGTCCAGACTGACCAGTAATCCACCGGGTCGGATGACCCGCTCGATTTCGCTCAAGGCGAGCGGCAGATCGGGAAAATTCCGTAGTCCGTAGCCGACGAATGCGCAATCGAAGCAGCCGTCGGGGAAGGGGAGCGCCCCGGCGTCCGCGCAGGCTGCCAGTGTTACGCCCGACTCTTTCGCCAGGCTTAACATGCGCTCGGTGAGATCCACCGCCACGGCTCGCGCGCCGGGATACTGGCGGCAGACGAGTTTGGAGAAATCGCCGGTACCGGCGGCCAGATCGAGAATCACGGGCGCCGCACGCAGTTCGGCGCGGGTCACGCCGAGTCGCTTCCAGCGACGGTCCATGCCATACGAAAAAACGCGTGTGATGAAGTCGTACCGCGGCGCAATGGTGGAAAACATACGCCGCATGAGTTGCGAGCTCTGCTGTTCAGGGGGCTGGGGCACTGGCAGGGAATTGTAGCAGAGAAGTTGCGTGGCGGGGGATTTGGATTACCGGGCCCGCGCGCGTGAGCGGCGGACCAGACGCACTGACGCTATTGCGCGGCTTGGAAGATTCGCATTTGGTGGGGCGGACCGAGGGGTCCGGCCGGCCCAGAGGACACCTCGTGGGCGTCCGCCCCATCCCTGCACTATCGTCTGGTCGATCGGGCGTTCGCGACCTTGGGCAGTTCCGTGATGGCGCTGGCCGAGGCGATCATGGGCGGCGGAAAGATGGAGTCGTCCACCATCTGCAGCATGGCATGGGTGGACAGGTCTTCGGCGTCCTTGTAGAAGATCAATTTGTGAGCGTCGCCATCGAAATCCACGCGCACCAGATCTCCACCGCGTACCTGGTTGCTGGCCATGAGATTGGAGAGCGGATGCACCAGATGGCGATCGATGGACCTTTTCAGATGGCGCGCGCCATATTTCAGGTCGGTGCCTTCGCCCAGGAGAAACTCTCTAGCCGGTTCCGCTACCGAGATCACGAAGGGCAATACATTCGCCGAATTGAATACGCGCTGTTGCACGACGTTGAGTTCGAGCGCCAGAATCTTCCGCAGCGCTTCCTTGCCGAGCGGCCGGAACACCACCACCTGGTCGATGCGATTGATGAACTCCGGCGTAAATTTCTTGCGTGCGGCTTCCATGCCGGCGCCGGCCGCCTTTTCGGTCAGCTCCGTATCCACCTCTCCGCAGGCCCGGCGGCGTTCCACTTCACCGGCCGCGAATCCGAGGTTCGGCCGAAGGATGGAAGCCATTTCAGTCGCGCCCAGGTTGCTGGTCATGAAGATCATGGCGCGCGAGAAGTCGACCCGCCGATTGTCGCCAAGGGTCAGCGTGGCTTTATCCAGGATGCCGAGCAGCAGATTCCATAGGGCGTCGCTGGCTTTTTCGATTTCGTCGAAGAGCACAAAGCTCAGCTTCACCTTTTCGGTGTGGAACTGATTGAGCACTTCCTGGCTGAGCAGCGGGTGCGTTTCCCGGTGTCCCAGGTATCCGGGAGGCGAACCGATCAGTTTGGCGATTTCGTGCGAGTGCTGAAATTCCGCGCAATCGATTTTGATTACCGCGTGCGCGTCGCCCACCAGGCTCTCTGCCAACGCTTCCACCGTACGGGTTTTTCCCGAGCCGGTCGGTCCCAGAAACAGGAGGTTACTCACCGGACGTCCCGGGCTCGACATGCCCGACTGGTGGGTCTGATAAACGTCAATGATCTGCTGAATTGCCTGGTCCTGACCGACAATCTTTCTGCGCAGGTCTGACTCCAGCGTTTCCGCTTCACGTCCCGTTTGCGTCGGATCTAGTATGCGATTGAGCAGCGCCATTTGGGGCCTCCGATGTCTTCCACTTTCTTGGATGAGCACGCGGAGTGCCAAGGTACATAAACGCTGGTAAATTCATGTAAACCCCTTATTTCTTGGGTTTCGACGGCCGCATTTCCACCTGGCTCACCATAGTGCGCGCGGGCATTCGCAAAACCATGGACACCACCTCGGCAACATCCTGGGCAGCCACCTTCCAACCGGTATCGGCCGCGCGTTTGGCGTCGCCCGAGAAGTCGGTGGCCACGCTGCCCGGCATGACGGAACAAACCCGCACGTTGTCGTAGCGATGGTCAAGCATGAGTGCTTCGGTGAAGCCGTTCAGGCCGAATTTGGAGGCATTGTAGCCCGCCCCTCCGCTGAATGGATTCTTGGCCGCGAGACTGGAAATGTTGACAATAAAGCCGCCACCGCGCTTGGCGAACCGCGAGAGGGCGGCGTGGGCGCAGTAAAAGGCCCCGTTCAGGTTCAAGTCGATATTGCGCCGCCAGTCGTCTACGGTCATGTCCCCGACTTTGCGAAAGACGCCTTCCCCGGCGTTGTTTACGAGTATGTCCAGCCCGCCGAATTGCCGGTCGACTTGGCTGAAGAAGTGTTCCACCTGCGAGGGTTGGGTGACGTCCGCGGCGATCCCGACGATGGTGCCCAACTGGTGCATTTCGGCCACGGCGGCATCCACCGTGGCTTGATTGCGGCCGCAAATGGCGACGCTACAACCTTCCTGCAGTAAGCGCTCCGCGATGGCGCGTCCGATTCCTCTGGTTCCACCGGTGACGATGGCGAGCTTGCCGGCAAGAGTTTCCATGTTCTCAGTTTACTCAGCCAGCTTCACAAATATTGCAGTAGCGTGGTACCGATTCGGTGCAGGTGTTTCGATCTGGAACGATGGTGGAACGCGCGCGAATCGTGCTCGGCAGGTGGACGGGGTGAGGGGGAGTTTCGAACGGCAGGGGTCTTTTGGGGGCAGACGTGTAGAGCCGCATCCGCTTGCTCGCGCGCGAAGCTCTCTAGAAAGCAAGTTCATAAAAACTTGCAGAAAAAACCGGATTCTTTATTGGCGCACAGCCGATTCCTTATGAATAAAGGGTTTGGACCGGTCGATTGTCTATGGGAGCACCTTCGGATTCCTGTGCCAACGCCCCCATGGCGCCAGCCGGCCGCTCCGTGGCCTCCGCCACCTCCGTGCGCTCGGGTCTTGCTTTTGATTTTGTTCTTCTCGGTGACACCGCAACTCAGAAGGCTCCGTGCCTCCTAAGAAACAAAATGGAGGCTTGTTGGAAAGAAAGGGTTTGCTGGCGACCGCCGCAAGCCGCCATTTTGTTTCTTCCCCCACCAGACTGGCCCCCCAGTCTAAATGCTCCGTGGTGAA
>Ga0182018_10001376_pt1 | contig 27830 bp, 26 predicted proteins | sample 812P2MmetaG_FD_120490 | JGI IMG/M metagenome (GOLD analysis project Ga0182018, IMG submission 120490) | Permafrost microbial communities from Stordalen Mire, Sweden - 812P2M metaG | ecosystem: Environmental > Terrestrial > Soil > Wetlands > Permafrost | place: Sweden: Stordalen | collected...
CGGTTTCTGCTGGCCGCCGATGTTGACGAGCGCCACGCCGCTGATCTGCGAAATCTGCTGGGCGATCACGTTCTCGGCGAAATCGTCGACCGTAGTCAGCGGCAACGTATCCGAATGGGCGGCGAGGATCAGAATGGGGGTATCGGCCGGATTCACCTTCTTGTAGTAGGGCGGCACCGTCAGATTTTGCGGCAGCGTCTTGCCGGCCGCCGTGATCGCCGCCTGCACGTCCTGAGCGGCGCCGTCGATATTGCGATTGAGATCAAACTGCAGCGTAATGACGCTCGTGCCCAGAGAGCTTATCGAGGTCAACTGCGTGACGCCGGCGATCTGACCGAATTGCTCCTCGAGCGGTGTCGCCACCGTCGCCGCCATCGTATCGGCACTCGCACCCGAAAACAGTACCGTGACTTGAATGGTCGGAAAGTCGACCTGCGGCAGCGGCGCCACCGGCAGCAGCGGAAATGCCACGAGGCCGACCAGCGCCAGCGCACTCATGAGCAGTGAGGTCGCAATCGGCCGGCGAATGAAGGGTTCCGAAATATTCATTACGTCTTGTCCGGACTGCCGGCCGCTGGCGTCTTTGCATCAACACGAGATCCGGCGTCCAGCCGGTATTGCCCATTCACGACGACCTGCTCACCGGCCGTGATTCCCTTGGTCACAATAGTGAGATCGTTGTTAACCGGCGTCGTTTCGATACTGCGCTGATCCACGGTGTTGTCGGGCTTGACCACCCAGATGTACAGGCCATTGGGACCCCGCTGCACCGCGACCGGAGGAATAGTGACGGCATCCTTGCGCGTCGTGATCAGAATGCGGATACGCACGAACTCGCCGGGCCATAGCCGTTCGTCGTCGTTGGGAAACTGCGCCTTCAGCTGAATGGTGCTGGTGGTCTGGTCGATCTGGTTGTTGATGAGCAGGAGCTGGCCCTGCGCCAATTGCGACTTGTCATTCTGATCGAAGGCAAGAACGGAAACGCCGCCTTGCTGCAGCATCGCTTCGCGCACCGGACCAAGGTCGTCCTGTGGCAGGGTGAATATCACGGTGCACGGCTTGATCTGCGTCAGCACCGTGAGCGGATTGGCGTCGGTGATGTGAATGATGTTGCCGATGTCGACCTGACGGAAACCGACCACGCCGCCGATCGGCGCGGTAATGGTGGCATAGTTGAGCTGGGTCTGCGCCGCCTCGATGGCGGCTTGGTCGGCGTCGATCGTCGCCTTGGTTAGATCGACCTTGGCCTGCTGGGCATCGACGTTCTGTTGCGTTTCGACGTCTTTGATCACCAAGGTCTTGAATCGCGCCAAATCCTTCTCGGCATCGACTAACGTCGCCTCATCCTCGCTCTTTTTCGCGATGGCTTGGTCGAGTGCGGCTTTGAACGGCGCCGGATCGATCTTGGCAAGCACATCGCCCTGTTTGACCTCTTGGCCCTGGCGAAAATCGACGGAGACGATCTGGCCGTTGACCTGAGCGCGGATCGCGACCGTGTTGAGCGCTTGGACCGTGCCCAGCGCGTCGTAATAGATCGGCACGTCACGTAGTGTCGCTTCGGCGGTCGTTACCGGAATCGCCGGTGCTGCCGTCTGAGCTGCTTGCGAGCTTCCATGCCGCCAAAAAATAATCGCGACGGCGACGGCTGCCACCGCAATCCCGGCAACCAAGAAAAACACCTGCCGGGGACTTCTCCCGGTCATCCACGTCCTCATGTGCGAGATATACCTTGCTTCTCTTAACGCTTAAATGTCGCCTTTATTCCCGGTTCCCAGCCGCCTACCGGCGAGCGTCGTTGCACTATATCGCGCTACCAGGGCCTGCAATGGCTGGCGCATTAAAGTTAATTAAGGTGCACGCTCGCTTTCAGATTAACGATGCTAATTCAACGCCCCAGCCGAATTCCAGTTCAGGCTTGATTGGGCCCTCGACATGGTGGCTATTCCCTGTGCAATCACAGTAGGAAAGCCGGCGTAAGTCGTGGCACCGCGGTCCGAAATTCCTGGTCCAAATCCCGGGCCCGATCTCGCGGTGGTGCTGCGAGCCTTCGAAGGCGGAGGCGCGCAGCGGGACATGGTCCTGCTCTGTAACGCGCTTGCTGCCAAAGGCGTTCGCATCGTCGTTCTGGCGCTTTGCATCGATGGTCCGCTGCGTTCTCTGCTCGATCCGGCCATCCCCGTCATCGAAGTCCCGGGACGGCAAATCCGTTATGCCATTCCCGGGCTGCGCCGGCTGATCCGCGCCATGGCGCCCGGTCTCGTCATCAGTTCGGAGGCGGGCCTCAATCTTTGCACGTTGATTGCGGTGCGTACATTGCCGCGGCGCAGCCGGCCGAAGCTCATCTTGCGCGAGGTCGGCAGCCCCTCGATCGCACAACATCGTGATCCCTACCTTCAGAACCGCATCGCCTATCGAATTTTACGCCGCGTTTATAGCTATGCCGACCGCGTCATCGCTCTCACCGAGGGAGCGCGGCGCGATCTCGTTGCTAACTTCGCCGTGCCCGAGGAAATGATCTCGGTGATGCTCACCAATGCGGTGGTGCCGCCGGTAATTGTGAACCGGATCGCGCAGTGGGACGGCGAAACCGGCCGCGAAAGCGATCTCATCGTCTGCGTCGGCCGGTTGTCGCCGGAGAAGGATCAGCACACCCTCATCCGCGCTATGACGCTGTTGCCGCCGACGCGTCCGTGGCGGCTCGCTATTGTCGGCGACGGTGCGGAGCGCGCCGCGCTCGAAGCTTTGGCGCGCGAGCACGGCGTGAGCGATCGTATCGTCTTCACCGGCCAGGTTGCCGATCCATTCGCCTTCATGATGCGGGCGCGCGTCGCGGTCTGCGCTTCGGTCTACGAAGGTCTCTGCAACGCCATCATCGAAGCGCTGGCCTGCGGCACGCCGGTCGTCTCGACGAATTGTCCTTATGGGCCTTCGGAAATCCTGCAGGGCGGTCGTTACGGAACGCTAACGCCGGTCGGCGATGCCGCGGCCATGGCAGCCGCGATCGAAGTTGCCTTGAACGACGTTCCGGATCGCGGCGCGTTGCGGGCACGAGGCCTCAACTATACTACGGCGCGCGCGGCCGAACGCTTCCTTGAAATCGTCTCCGACCTGCAACCGCTGCCGGCGCAGCCCAGCGGCCCGCTCGCCGTGGCGAGGGCATGAGGCCGGCCATGCTGCAACCGCTGTTCAATAGCGTTCTGCGGAAGGCGGCGCGGCATTCGCGGTCAAAACCGTTTGCGATGCGCAACGCCGCGCCGCTTGTCAGCTTTACCTTCGATGACGTTCCAGCTTCCGCCTTCACCAACGGCGCCGTGATCCTCGAACAACACGGCATACGCGGGACGTTTTACATTGCGAGCGGAATCCTCGGCGACATGGATGCGCACTGGCGGGTGATCGATCGCGACCAGGTTCGGGCGCTGTATGATCACGGTCATGAGATCGGTTGTCACACGTTCTCGCATGTCGGTGTCGATAGGCTCGACGCGCGCGTCATGAACGAGGAGTGCCGGCGCAATGGCGAGACTTTGCGCGAGCTATGCCCGGGCATCGAGATCGCGAATTTTTGCTATCCCTTCGGCCGCGTCTCGCTGCCGCGCAAGCGGCAACTCGAAGGGCGCTTCGACAGCTGCCGCGGCATCTATGAAGGCGTCAATGCCGGCATTATCGATCTGGCGCTGCTCCGGGTGATCGAGCTGTACGATCGCACGCTGACCCGCGACAAGCTCGAGCGCGTGTTGCGCGAGACGCGCGAGCGCAATGGCTGGCTGATTTTCTATACCCACGACGTCGCGGAGACGCCGAGCTGGATCGGTTGCTCGCCGCGCCTGTTGCGCGAGACGGTGGAGGCGGTGCAGGCGGAGAACATGCCGTACCTGCCGATCCGCGACGCGCTCTCGGCAATCGGTTATGACCGTCGTGCGCCAGCCGTATCGGACGTCAGCGCCCGCGCGGCGCCCGCGTCGCGATGAAGATGCGCAGGATTTTGGGCGATTCGACGAGATATCTGCGCCACAGCCGGCCCGGCTCCTGGGCGAGGCGATAGGTCCATTCAAGGCTGAGCTTCTGCAGCCAACGCGGCGCGCGCGCTCGCGCGCCGATCAGGAAATCGATCGAGGCTCCGACGCAGAGCGCGACGCCGGATTTGCAGCCGAGCTCGGCAAGCTGTCGTGCAATCAACTCTTGCGCCGGGCAGCCGACGCACAACAGCGCAATATCCCATCGCCTGGTCAGGCAGGCGCGGGCAACCGCAAGCCGCAGCTCGGCGTTTTGCGAAAGCGCTCCCGGCGCGGGCAAGACTTCGAAGGCGACATTCGGATAGGCCGCGCGCAGCACCGCTTCGGCGCTACGCGGCGGCCCGACGACGAGGATCCGCTTCGGCGCGCCCGCGCGGTCCTGATTGTTCAGCGTGGTGAGCAATGCGGCGACAAGGTCGCTGCCGGTGACCAGCGGCAGCACACACCGTTGCAGCCGCGCCAGAGCCCGGACGATGCGGCTGTCGCAAAGCGATAGCCAGGCGTCGCGATAGAGCGGCAGCAAGCGTGCGGGATCATCGTGGGCCGAGACGATGTGATAGGAATTCGGCGTGACCACGTAGCGATACGGCGCGCCGCAATCCGCCGCGATGGCGTGGATGACGGCTTGGACGACTTGCGCCTGCGTCAGCGGGCAAAACGGCACGCCGAGAAATTCGAGGTGTTCCACCGGTTCGGCAGCCGCCACGCGAGGCGGCGCCGCATCGGCTGCGGACGCAAAGGCTGCACTGGCGCCGGCGGGTATCATCGCCTCAAGGCACCGTTACGACTTCGGGAACGACATCGGACGATGGCAAGCTCAAAAGCCCGAAATGACGGATCGCGAAACCGCCGCATGCGGCGAAAATGACGGCATCGATGACAAGCGCCATGGCTTGATTGGGAACAAGCTCGCCCGTGGTGTGCGCGCCGAATACAAAGAGAACCGCCAGCGACGGCATGACGCCAAGCGCGGTGAGATCGATCGGCATCCGGTACCAGCTCCGCCCCAGCACCATGAAGGCGATGCAGGCGAAAATGCAGGCGACCATCAACGCCACAGCCGCGCCATGCGGCCCGTAGGCCGGAACGAGGATCATCGACAGCGCCGTCGAAACAAGCAGGAACAGCAGCGCCACGATGAGGTCGAGGTAGCTGGCATTGGTGAAATAGATCACTTGCGCGAAATAGAAATTGCGCATGGTCGCGAACGCAAAGGCGATGGCGAAAATAGGGATAAGATCGCGGGTCGGCGCGATGAATTCCGGGTTCAGCACCGCTTGCAGCACGACATCACCGAATACGATGAAGAACGCCGCCCCGAAGGTTGCGGCGGCGAGGCAGGCATTGAAGGCCTTTTGCAGTGTCTGGTTGGCGGCAACGCTGTCGCCGCGATTGGATTGCGTCTTGGCGACCGTGACCAGCGACAGGATGATCGCCTCGCCGAGCACGGTGAAGCTCTGCCGCAGCACGTCGGCCACGACGCCGTAAGGCCCGAGCGTGGCAACGCCGAGATAATGGGCGAGCAACAGCCGGTCGATACTCTGGCCGAGCGCGGTGACGCCGAAAGACAGCAACAGCGGCCAGCCATAGCTGACGATGTGCCACGAGGCGGCGCGCGAGAAATGCGACAGGCGGACTTTGGAGAAAGTCGCAAGCGCCGGCGCCGCGGCGATCAGATGCGCAACCGCGATAGCAATGGCGAGGCCGCGCGCGCCGCCGCCGAGATAAAGGCTTGCGGTACCGAAGCCGACCATCAGCACGGTGCGGAGAATCATGGCGAGCGAAACGCCGCGCACGTTGAGCAGCGTGCGCGCCACTTCGAATGCGGCTTCATACACCGTGATGCCGCACACCAAAGCAAACACGGCGATGAGAAAGCTCGGCTCGAACAGGCCAAACAATCCCAGCGCCGCCAGCACAATCGCTACGATGGTGATGCCGACGACAAGGAGCCGCGCCAGCGAGGCGACGTATTCACCGAAGCGGTCTGTTTGGTAAACGCCGAAATAGGCAAAGCGCATCCATTGCGCGCCGAAGCCGTAGACGATCAGCGACCACGCGAAGATCAGCACATAGTGGCCGTATTCGGCAGGGCCGGCCATGCGCGAGAAGATGGCGACGGCGAGAAGATTCCCGGCCGCCGACACTGCGCGCGAGCTCAGATAAAGCAGGCCCGACGTGTTAAGCATCCCGCGTGATAAGTCATTGTTGGTGTGAAGAAAAGCGGCTACGAAGGCTTTCACCGAGTATCGTTAAGTTGTGTCCGTTCGAGGAACAATTTTCGAGCGGCAAGTGAGTGTGATGTTGAGTGCGATGTGATGCGTATCCTGCAAATTCTTCACGATGATGAACGCGGCGGCGTGCAAAAACTCGCCGGCGCGATCGGAAGCGGATTGTCGCCGCACCGCTACGCTGTCGAAACCGCCTATTTGTATCCGCGCGCCGGCGCGTCGGCATTCACCAAGTTCGTTTATGCGTTGCGCATGGTGCGCACGATCTGGCGCGGCAACTTCGACACACTGATCGCTTATCAGTCGACGGCGTCGATTCTGGTCGGCGTCGTCGGCTCGCTGTCAGGCTGCCGGCTTTGCGTCGTTCACCAAACTTGCATGCCGGCCGAAACGCCACGGCTATTGCGGTTAATGGATATGGTGACCGGCGCGCTGGGGCTCTACAGCGCCAATATCATCAATAGCGCGGCGACATGGGCGCAGTTCGCCCGCTATCCGGCGCGCTACCGCCGCTCGATGATCTTGATCGAGCACGGGCTCGACGCGCCCGCGCCGACACAAAGCCGTGACACCGTGCGCCGGCGGTTCAACCTGCCGTCATCGCGACCGATCCTTCTCAATGTCGGGCGCTTTGTCGCGCAAAAGAACCAGGACGTGCTGATACGCGCGCTGGCATGCCTGCCGCAGGCGCATCTTGTGCTCGCGGGAGCCGGTCCGCAGCAGGGCACATTCCATACCCTTGCGGTGACGCTCGGCGTCGACGATCGGCTGCATATGCTCGGGGCTTTGCCGGCGGACGACATTGCCGATCTCTACGCCACAGCCGACCTGTTCGTGTTTCCCTCGACCTGGGAGACGTTCGGGCTTGCCGCCGTCGAGGCCGCCATGGCCGGCTTGCCGATGGTGGTCGCCGACCTTGCGGTGTTGCACGAAGTTTTGCGCGCCGACGGCGCTGAGCCGGTCGCCTTTGTCGCGGCGGCGGACGTCGAAGGTTGGATTTCCTCCGTCGGCAAGGCTCTGGCGGCCAAGCCCGCGCCACAACTTCTTGCGGCATTCGCTCGCGCCATCGCCCGCAAATATTCGCGGCAACGGATGATGGAAAGCTATCTCAGTCTGTTCGAAGCACACTGGCGGCTTCCACAAGCGGAATTGGCCGGATTGCAGCCGGCCGCCGAAAAGGTTCAGCCTTGACGCGGCGTTGCCTGTTTGCCGCACTGACAATCGTCGCGTGGGGTTTGTTTGCCGCATCGGCTTCCGCCGGGCCGGCCGCCTTGACGTTCAAGCGCGGCGCGACGCTCGTCGAATTTTTTGAATTTCCCAAGACCACCGGCGACGGCGCGTCCAAAGCATACGCCGATCCGGCTTTTCCGCATCCGCTACTGGCGCTCGATCTGTTCGATTTCGACGAGTTGCATCGGATTGGCTTCGATCACATGCGCGTTCCGCTCGACGTCGGGCCGCTGATGCAGGTCGACGCGCACGAGCAGCAGGCAATCCTCGATCAATTGGTTGCAGTCGTTGCCGCAATCAATCGGCACGGCCTCGCCGTGCTGGTGACGCTGTTTCCGCCGTCGCTGCAGCACGAATTGCCGCAGACTTATCTCGACAGCATCGACGGTCCGAAATTCGCCGCCTATTCCGCGGTGGTCGAGCGCGTCGCCGCGGCGCTGAGTGGCGTCGCCTCAGGAGCGGTGGCGCTCGAACCGATGAACGAGCCGCAATCGCTATGCCGCATCCATTTCGGCACCGATTGGACCGCCTATCAGCAGGTCATGGTGGAGCGCATTCGCCGCATTTCAGCGCAATTGCCGCTGTTCCTGACTGGCGGTTGCTGGTCGAATATCGAAGGCATCGTCGCGCTCGATACCGATCTGCTGCATGACCGGCACAATTTCGTCAGCGTGCATTTCTATTATCCGTTCCTGTTCACGCATCAGAGCGCCACCTGGACGATGCCCTATCTCGCGGGAACGATCGGCGTGCCGTATCCGGCGTCGGCGGGAAACCGCGATGAGACGCTGGAAATGACGCGCGCGCGGTTTCGCTCGCTGACGTTGCCGCCGGGCGCCGATCCTGCCGCGGCGCAGGCGCAGGCCGAGGCGGAGATCGGCAAATATTTCGATCAAGCGCAGGGGCCGGCGCAGATCGAGGACTGGATGAACAAGGTTGCCGATTGGCAAAAGCGCGAAGGCGTCGATTCCAGCCAGATCGTGTTCACCGAATTCGGCGCCATGAAGCAAACCATCGACGGCGTCGAGCTCGACCGCGCCTCGCGCGCGCGCTGGCTGCGTGATGCGTCGGCGAGCATCGAAAGCCACGATTGGGGCTGGACCGCCTACGTGCTGCGCGACGATCCGTTCGGTCTCTATGTGCACGAGAGCGATCGGTATCCCGACCCGGAGCTGATGCGCGCGCTGCGTCTTGTCGTACCCAAAGCGGCGGAAAGCGACCGGCACGCCGGTCCGTAACGGCGGACTTACGCGGTCGCGCGGGTGAGCGAGAGATTGCGCAGGCCGAACGTCGACGTCATATAGAAAAACCAGACTTCGCCGACCTGCTGAAAAATCGAGCTTTCGAAACATGACGCGTAAACGCCATAGAGGCAGACCCCAGAAACAGCATTTGCAGAGCTCTGACTTCCGGGCTCGGGGGAGCTGCGGCAGAAATCGACGATCGGAAGGATGACGACCCAGGCGACCACCAGCAGCATGCCGGGATGCCGATGCCGAGCGCGAGATTGAGATAAGCGTTGTGGGCGTCGGTCGCCGCATTGGCCCAGGTCACGGCGTCGCCCATGCCATAGACGACTTCCGGCGTGCCCCAGAAGGTCGAGTAGCCGTAGCCGGTGATCGGCCGATGCGCCACCGCTTGAACGCCGAGCTGCCAGATTTCGGTTCGCCCGGTGAATGTCGCGTCGGGCATTACCGCTTCCATCAGCTTGCGCATCGGTTCGAACAGCACCGTGCCGATGGAGCTTAGGTTGAAAACGAGCAGGATGGCGACGACCAGAAAGATACCGAGCGCGGGCTTGCGCGTGTGACCGATGACGGCGGAGAGCAGCAGCGCCAGCGGCAGCACGCCGATCGCGGTCTTCGACTGCGTGAAGGCGAGAAACACCGCGGAGAGCACCACGATCAGGCCGCCGAGCGCAAAGCTGCGCGTCCGCGCCACGTAAAATCCGATGAAGATGAACAGCACCATCGTCGCGCCGGCATCGTTCTTGTGCGGGAATACGCCGCGCCAGTTGCCGGCATGTTCGGGCTCGAGGAAGTCGGTGGCGTGATGAATCGCATATTGTGGGAGCAGAAGAACGCCATGGTAGCACACAACCAGCACGATGAGCGCCGATGCGGCCATCAGATCGCTGAAGTGGCGAAGATTCTTCGGCAACAGCAAGAGCATCGCCGAAATGCTCATGACCACCAGCGTGAATGCGAGGCGACGGGCGGCGAGCGATGGCTCCCACGAGGCAATGACGCTGACGAAGCACCACAGCACGGTCAGGACCAATACCGGCCGTAGCAATAACTTTAAGCGTCGCGGTTCGTGGCAGAGAGTCCACGCCGCGAAGGCGAGGAACATCGTGGAAAAAGCGAGCTGGTTGACGATATCGCCGCCTTCGACGACGGCCTGCGGCGGTTCGGCGAGGTCGGGAAACGGATGAAACGAAATCCAAGTCGCCATGAACGCGGAGATGAACAGCACGCTGCGGACGAGCGTATCGAGATCGACAAGCGGCTGGGCCGTCGCTGCCGCCGAGGTCTGCAAGCCGGGCGTCGCCATCTCGCCTAGGCCGCCTCGGCGCCGGTCAGCACCGCGCCGCGGACTTTCTGGGGATTGAGCCCGAGCCGCGCGATGGCTTGCTCGAACGCCGCTTGGTAGTGTTCGCCAGCTCGAGCGACCAGCACGATGTGGTCGACCAGGTCGGCAAAGAAACCGGCGCTCGGATCGCCGCTCACATTCATCGCGGCGACGATCACCATGTCGTAGCGCTTGGTCTGGTCGAAGGCCTTTCTGATGTCGGCGTCATAGATGCGGCGGTCGCGGCGGCTCGCTGGCGCTACGAACGCAATGAGATTGATATTGGTGTCGCGGTCGAGCGTGATGGCGTCGGAAAGCAGCCGCCGTCCCACGGCGACGTCGACGAGGCCGGCTTCGCTGTGCTCGGCATCGATCGCCGACAGCGTGCGGCGCTCGAGGTCGGTATCGATCACCAGCACGCGCTGTGTCGCGGCGGCTAACGCCGCGAGCGCGAGCGTGACGGTTGCCGCATCGTCCTCGTCATCGCAGGCGACGACAAGAACGCTCGGATTGCCGGGCGTCATGTGGCTCGCCCGCACCTCGTCATAGACTTTGCGTATTTCGCGGGCGAACGGCGAGGCCGGGTCATCCACCGCACTCAAGCCGAACGACACGTCGGCAACCGGCAACACGGCAAGCACCGGAATCTCGGCGGCCGCGCCGGTGGGCCAAAATCCCGTTGCCGCGAGCGCTCGGCGCAGCGTCTCGCCCATGCTCGATCGCCGCGCGCCGCCGCCGGCCGGGGGCCGTACCAACACGATGCCGGTGCCGGCGGCCGCGCCCAGCATCATAGCGCCCAGCGCCACGAGGAGGCTTGGTGGCGGCGAGCTTCTCCTTTGCGGCAGGTCGGCCTTGGAGAGCACGTGGATATTCTTGGTAACGACTTGCTCCTGCGCGCCGGTCTCGCGGGCGCGTACCAAGAAGGCCTGATAGATGTCGCGGCTTGCCTGTGCGTCGCGCTCGAGCTCGCGCAAGCCGACCATGGCCTCGGTGTTGTCGGTCGCGGTATGCTTGAGCGTTTCGAAATTGCCGGCGAGCGTCTGTTCGGTGGCTTTGGCGCTGGCATATTCGGTGCGCGCCGCGACCGCGGCACGCTCGACCTCATCGTCGATCATGTGCCGCAGCCGTTCGGCCTGCGCCTGAATGTCGATGACCGCGGGATGCAGCGGCCCGAGCGTGGCCGCCTGCTCGGCTTCGCGCCGCATGATCTCGGCATATTGGCTGCGCAGCGCGGTGATCGTCGCCGATTGCAGGGCCTCGGGGAACGCACCGTTCTCGTCCTTGGTGCGTTGCACCTCTTCAACCTGATCGAGACGCGCCTTGGTTTCCGCGGTATGGGCGCGCGCCGCGCCGAGCTGATTGCTCATCTCGGTGAGCTGCTGATCGGTCACCGGCTGGCCGTTGGCGCCGACGAGATTATTGCTGGCCCGAAACGCCTCGACCTTTTGCTCGGAATCGCGAACGCGATCTTTCATCTCTTGCAAGCGGCCGGACAGCGACCGCGACACCTGCCGGGCGGCGTCCGCACGCACCTGCGTCTGCTCCTCCAGGTAGGCCTGCGCGATGGCGTTGGCGATGCGCACCGCCTTCATCGGATCCTTGCTGGTGACGTCTACCTCCACCACGAATGTGCGCTCGGCGCGCTTCACCACGACGCGGCGCTTGAGCTCGTTGAGGGCGGCCAGCGTATTGCCGCCGGGAACCGTGCCTTTGCCCATCAAGACATTGATGAAGGACGGGCCGCGCGCGAATTCCGGATCGTGATCGAGCCCTTCCGAACTGACGACGCGCCGCAGCACGGCGTCGGAGCTTAGCACGCTGACCTGGCTCTCGACCTGCATGAGGGCTGCGTCGCTCAACTGCGAGGTCTGGGTGGCATCGTTGCCGACCCCGCGCAAATCGCTCGGATCGATCAGGATCTGCGTGACCGCCGTGTATTCGTGCGGCGCCAGCACGACGAACAGCACTGCCAAAGCGAGTGCCGCGATTGTCGCGTAGAGGATCGTCGCTCGGCCTCGCCAGAGCACCGACCGGATTTTGGTGAAATCAATCTGCGAGAGCGGCGCGAAGCCGTCGGCAATATTGCCGGTGCCGACGACTGCTGTTCTGATCTGGCGCGGCGCTTCGAACATTCGGCACTCGAATGTCTTTCCATTTCTGTTGCAGCGAGCGGCGCCGGGCGGCCGGCGTGAGCGGCCTTAAGCTTTCGGCGTCAGAGGCCCGCTACGCGCCTACTCAACGTGTATGCAGCACGCCATGTCCAGACTTCTGGTATGGTTAATCAATCGATAAAGGATCAAGGTTAACGGTCGGTATATGCCGACTAAAGCCGGTCACAATCGACGGAAAATGCCGGCAATCGCGGCTACGACAAGAAGCACTACCGCCACCGGAATCCAGATCAATGCCGCGCCGATCAGGATGAACAGCATGAACGCGGCCAGAAAGCCGATCACCAGCAGCAACAGCGCAAATCCGAGCGGCCCGATGCGTCCGACAAAAACGCGATGGGTGCCGCGCGAGGCGTACCCATAGGGCGGCCATGCCGGCCCACGGCCGCCAAATCTACGATCGTCAGGTCCGCCGCTGCGGTCCGGCGGAATGATCTCCGGCTCGGCGCGCGGCCGCTCCGGTCTGTTTGAATTGTCGGCCATGATCGCTTGCTGCGGCCCGATTGCTGCGGACCTTGTCCGCTGACGATTATGTAATGTTTACGGGGTCCATCACAAGCGGCGCTTTGCCGCCGGCCGAAGCACGGCCTTCAGCGTTTCAGCGTGCGCGCGTGATGATCGTGCAAAAATTTCGCCAATTGCTCGCGCAAGCTCTCATCGCGCTCGCCTTGATGGCCGAGCACGACGGCGTGCTCGAACAGTATGTGCTGAAGATCTTGCGGCAATTGGCTCCATAGATCGGCGGCGGCCGCGCCGAGAATCTGAAAATAGCGGGCGGCGGTATCGTTGACGGTGCGATTGGAATGTTCGCTCATTGGACAACTCTATGGGCTAACTCTTCTTGCGGCGGGGGCGGCAGCCGCCGCGGCGTTGACCTGCTCGCGGGCAAAGCCCGCGGTCGCCGCATAGCCGCGTACGATGGCTTTGCGTTCCTCATAAGACAATACGGCGTCGATATCGGCGAAGCCGTCCGGCGCGAGCGCCTCGACCGCGTCGATCACGCCTTCCGGGCCGCCGCTCCGGTTCATGCGCACGATCTGCGCGGTGGGCGGCAGCCGCTCCTGCTCGTAGGCCCATAGCGCATGGACCGGATGCTCGGCGCCGACCAGGCGATCGGCCAGCGCACGCGCATCGAGGATGGCCTGCGAGGCGCCGTTCGAGCCGACCGGGTACATCGGGTGCGCGGCATCACCGAGCAATGTCGCGCGGCCATGCGACCAGCGCGGCAACGGATCGCGATCGCACATCGGATATTCCCAGAATTCCGGCGTCGCCTCGATCAGCGCCTTGCCATCGACGTAGGGAATGCGGAAGCGCTGCACGTGCGGCATCAGGTCCTCGAACCGGCCCGGCCGCGACCAATCTTCCTTGTTGGGCGGCGCGCCGGCCTCGGCGACCTTCACCAGAACCGCCCAATTGGTCAGCGGGCGATCCTCTCGCGCACCTTCGCCGATCGGATAGATTACGAGCTTCGCCGCCATGCCACCGGCAATCACCATCGAGCGGCCGGTCAGAAACTTCGGCCAGTCGATGGCGCCGCGCCACAGCATCGAGCCGTTCCAGCGCGCCGGGCCTTCGTTCGGAAACAGCGTCTCGCGCACGGCGGAATGGATGCCGTCGGCGCCGACAAGAACGTCGCCATGGGCCGTCGTCCGATGCGCGCCGTTGCGGTCAAAGAAATAGGCAGTCACCCCGGCTTCGTCCTGCCGGAACGCGCCGAGCCGGTGTCCGGCATGGATGCGCGATTCACCAAGCCGCGCGCGCACGGCCTGATAGATCACGCCCTGCAGGCGGCCGCGGTGGATCGAGAATTGCGGCACGTCATAGCCGGCATCGAGGCCGCGCGGCTCGCGCCAGATTTCCTGGCCGAAACGGTTGGTGTAAAAAAGCTCGTAGGTGCGGATGGCGATGGCGTCGAGCCGTTCCAAAAGGCCGAGCCCGGCGAGCTCCTTGATCGCGTGCGGCAGCGTATTGATGCCGACGCCGAGCTCGCGCACCTGGTCGGCTTGCTCGAAGATCTCGCAATCGATGCCGCGCGCGTGCAGCATCAGCGCGGTGGTGAGGCCGCCGATGCCGCCGCCGACGATAATGACTTTCATAACCGGGTATTGTGTCAGGACCACAAGGCGGTGCAACCGCTACCGCCATTTTTGGTTGACGGCAGCCAGATTGCTGCCGCGACGCGTTTACCTATTGCGGCTGGATGCCGGCTTCGCGGATCACGTCGCCCCAGCGCTGCGTCTCTGCCTTGATGAAGGCGCTCGCCTCGGCCGGCGTCCCGCCGCCCGGGCTGATACTGAGTTTGGCAAATGTCGCGAGCAGGTCGGGGTCCGCCATCGCCTTATTGGCCGCGGCATTGAGCTTGGCGACAATGTTGGCGGGGGTCTTCGGCGGCGCGGTCAAAGCGTGCCAAGTGTCGGAATCGCAGCCCGGCACGCCGGCCTCTTCGAGCGTCGGGATATCGGGCAGCGACGGAACGCGGTGTTTGACGGTGACCGCGAGGATCCTGGCGCGCCCGGCTTTGTGCAGCTCGATCGACGTCGCCAGCTCGTTGAACATCAGATCGACGTTGCCGGCGAGCAGATCGTTGACCGCGGGAGCCGTGCCCTTGTAGGGCACGTGGACGAGCTTGGTATGGGTGATTTTCTGGAATAGCTCGGCGGTCGTATGCGACGTGGTGCCAATGCCCTGCGACGCATAATTGATCTTGCCGGGATTGGCCTTGGCATAGGCGATCAGCTCCTGCACCGTCTTCGCCGGAAAATCCTCCCGCACCAAAACCACGTTCGGCACGTGCGACATGATCACAACGGGCGTGAACTGCGTTGGATCGTAGTTGAGCGATTTGTACAGGAACGGGTTAGTTGTGATGGGTGACGGCTGCGACGCCAGCAAGGTGTAACCGTCGGGCGGCGAGGTGAAGACATATTCGGCGGCGATGCTACCGCCGACGCCCGCTTTGTTTTCGACCACCAGCGGCTGGCTGAGCAAAACCTGCATCTTGGCGGCGACGATCCGCGTCACGGTGTCGACACCGCCGCCCGCCGGCACCGAGACAATGACCCGGATCGGGTGATCGGGAAAACTCGCGGCGCCGCCCTGCGCCCAGGCCAAAGCCGCCGCAGCGGCTGCGAGCATGGCGCCGAGGCCGGCGGTAACGGAAAGGCGTCGCAACATCCGAAAACTCCCCGATTGCAGCGCTGCGTTCGCCTGATTGTACAGCGCAAATTGGCATAGCGCAGATTGGCGATTGAGTCCCGCGACGCGCTGCCGCTACGCCCTGCGTTTCCCGGACGCGGTGCAGCGCGCAGCGGTGCACCGCAGATCCGGGATCGTCCCAAATTCGGAGTCCGGGATACGTCGGCAACAGCGGTTCACAAAATGCAACGGCACCCATAGGATCGCGCCCGACGTGGGAGAAATGCCGCGATGAGCAAGCTCGATTTCATTCTCGAAGAACTGGTGACCGCCAACCGCATCCTGGCCAACGAGGGCATCGTCGATTCCTTCGGCCATGTCAGCGCGCGGCATCCCGACAATCCGCAGCATTATCTGTTGTCGCGGGCGCGGGCGCCCGAGCGCATCGAGCGCGGCGATATCGTCGAATACCAGCTCGACGGCACCGCGATCGACGAAACCGGCCGCGCGCCCTATCTCGAGCGCTTCATCCACGGCGCGATCTACGAGACGCGGCCGGATGTGCACGCCGTCGTGCATAACCATTCGCCGAGCGTGATCCCGTTCAGTGTCACCGGAAAGAAGCTCAAGCCGCTTTTGCATATGTGCGCCAATTTCGGCCACGAAGTGCCGGTCTGGGATTCCCAGGACAAGTTCGGCGATACCACGCTGTTGGTGAGCGACATGGCGATGGGCCGCGATCTGGCCCAGCGTCTCGGCGTACGTCCCACGACGCTGATGCGCGGCCATGGCGCTACCGTGGTCGGCCGCTCGGTGCGCCACGCCGTCTTCATCTCGGTCTATCTCGAGCTCGGCGCCAAGCTGCAAATGCAGGCGATGGCAATGGGCGAGATAAAATTCCTCAGCGCCGGCGAGGTCGATCAGATCGTTTCGCGTGTCAACGATTACACGCTCAATCGCGCCTGGGAAAATTGGGCGCGCCGGGCAGGAAGGGAGATGCAGAAAGAAGCCGCCGGCTAGGAGGCGGGCTCATAAATCGAAAACTTGATTTGGAATGAATGAGGGCGCCGATTAAGAAATGCGGACCGTATTTTCTGCTCAGCCAACGCGATCCAGGTTGAAGCCACATGCAGCGAGAGCCTTTTCACGCAATCGTTTCGGGTCGCGCTCGCCGCCGCTTGTAAGCGTTATGATCCGGGTGGCAATGATCTTTCCGACAATCTTATTGGGGTGCCCGAAGCCGTAAACGTCTTCGATTGCTTTGTTGTAAGCGTCAGACATCAGCTTAATGTCTGCCGGTTCAAACACGGCATCGCTGATGAACGGAACTATCGAGGCCAAGGCTCCCTCCATAAGTCGCCATTTTGCTTGACACTCCCATCCGAGCCGAGACAAGTCTGTGCAAAATTGCTCATCTGGACGGACCGGCTCAAACCCTTGTCGGCGTTAGTAAACAGCTTTTATTTTCTCCGAGGATTGGCGCGCCTACGAGTTCGCGCGTCGCTCACCCCGCGTGCTCGCTGTCCATATGCGCGAGCGCGGCCGGCTGATAGCGCGTGCCGGTGACGGCGCCGGCCGGCGCCGCTTGCTCGATGCGGGCGAGATCGTCGGGCGTGAGTTTTAGTTCGAGCGTGCCGAGCGCGTCTTTGAGCTGATCGCGGCGGCGCGCGCCAATCAGCGGCACGATGTCGTCGCCGCGCGATTTCACCCAGGCGAACGCCAGCTGCGCGATCGATGCGCCCTTCTCGCGCGCGATTTTGCCGAGCGCGTCGACAAGCGCGATGTTCTTGGCAAAGTTCTCGCCGGCAAAGCGCGGCTTGCGCGAGCGGATTTCGCTCGCCGCGTTCTTCGCGCCTTCCGCGTTATTGCTGATGAGGCCTCCGGACAGCACGCCATAAGCGACCAGCCCGATGCCGAGCTCGCGCACCGTCGGCAGGATGTCGCGCTCGATACCGCGGGAAAACAGCGAGTACTCGATCTGCAGTGCCGTGATCGGATGCACGGCGTGCGCGCGCCGCAAAGTTTTGGCGGAAGCTTCGGAAATGCCGATGTGACGCACATAGCCGACTTTCACCATGTCGGCGATCGCCCCGATCGTGTCTTCGATCGGCGTGTTGGGATCGATCCGCGAGGGCTGGTACAGATCGACGTAATCGGTGCCGAGCCGCTGCAGCGAAAAAGCAAGGAACGCCTTGGTCGATCGCGGGCTGGCATCGTCGCCGATGATCTTGTTGTCCGGCCCGCGCAGCGAGCCGTATTTCACCGCGATGAAGGCGCGCTCGCGCCTGCCGCCCTTGAGCGCCTCGCGCACCACCATTTCGTTGTGACCCAAGCCGTAGAAGTCGGCGGTGTCGATCATGGTGATGCCGGCCTCAAGCGCCGCCTGGATGGTGGCGATCGACTCCTTGTCGTCGGCCGGTCCATAGCCGCCCGACATGCCCATGCAGCCGAGGCCGAAGGCGGAAACCGTGGGGCCGTTGCGGCCGAGTTTTATCTGTTGCATTAGCACTTCTCCAATCGTCATTCCGGCTGGCGCGTCAACTCGGCCTTCGGAGCTTTTGGCGCGGCCCGCCTTTAGGACTTTCCAGCTTACCGTCGATGTGATTTTCTCATCATAGCAGAAAGCATTCATCTATCACTTCTGAAGTCGCCGTCCCGGGACCGTCATCGTGTGGCGCAGCACAAGACTTTGGATCGGGCTCCGCGCCCTTGTCCGTCACCGCCGCGTGCAATTGGCACTTTCGATCAGAGTGACGATTGCTGCCTTGGTGGCTCTTGCGCTTGCGCAATTGTTGCAACTTCCCTTGCCGCTGTGGGCGGTATTGACCGCCGTCATCGTGACGCAGATGAGCGTCGGTAGGTCTTTGAAGGCGACGTTCGATTATCTGGTGGGGACGTTGGGCGGCGCGATCTACGGCGGCGCCATCGCGGTGCTTATTCCGCATTCGAGCGAGATCGCGCTCCTCGCGGTGCTCGCCCTCGCCGTGGCTCCGCTTACCCTCGTGGCGGCGATAAACCCCCGATTCTCCGTCGCGCCGATCACCGCCATCATCGTGCTGCTGATTCCCATAATGACCAACGCAAGTCCGATCGCTTCGGCGCTTGATCGCGTGTTTGAGGTGGCGCTCGGCGGCATTACCGGGCTGATTGTTTCGTTTTTCCTGCTGCCGTCGAATGCCCATTCCCTGGTAGTTGGCGCGACCGCCCGCACGCTCGATCGGATTGCGCAGGCTCTCGGCGAATTGCTTGCGGGTTTGACGCAAGGACTCGACATGGATGCGCTCCACCGCATTCAAGACGGCATCGGTCAGGCTCTGGTGCAAATGAACGTGGTGGGCGCCGAGGCCGAGCACGAGCGGTCGGTGGGTCTCGCCGTCGGCCCTGACACGGGACCGCTGTTGCGCACATTGCTCAGGTTGCGCCACGACCTGGTGATCATCGGCAGGGCGGCCACAAGTCCGCTACCGGAGGCCTTCAGGTCGCGGCTCGAAGCGCCGCTGGCGCGTGTCGGCGCGGCCTTCGCCGATTACTTGCGCGCGAGCGGGGCCGCCCTGCAGGCGGGTCGCGGTCCGCCGTCGCTCGCCGCCGTGGAATCGGCTCTTAACGCCTATTCCGCCGAGGTCGACGCGCTTCGCCGCGAGGGGCTGACGCGAAGCCTTCCCAGCGACGCGACGGAAAGCTTCTTCGCGCTCGGATTTGCGCTGGAGCAGATGCACAACAACTTCAAAGATCTCGAACGATGCGTCGTCGATTGGACTCGATCGTCAAAGGAAGCGGGGCGAAAAAAACAGTAGCCCGGATTTCGCTCTGCGCAATCGCTGCGCCTTTACTCCGCCGCGAGGCGAACTTCCGGCGCGGCGGCGCGCACATCGGCGTCGACGTGCTTTTCGTATTTGGTAAAGTTTTCCTGGAACATGCGCACGAGCTTGCGTGCGGTCTGGTCGAACGCCGCTTTGTCCTTCCAGGTCTTCATCGGATGGAGCAAATGCGGCTCGACGCCGGGCACCGAAGTCGGCACCGCAAAGCCGAAATAGGGATCGGTGCGGTAGCTGGCGTTTTTCAGAGAGCCGTCGAGCGCGCCGGTGACCAGCGCGCGCGTCGCCTTGATCGGCATGCGGCGGCCGGTGCCGTAAATGCCGCCGGTCCAGCCGGAATTGACCAGCCAGCAATCGACATTGTGCTTCCTGATGAAGTCGCGAAGCATATTGCCGTATTCCGCCGGCGGCCGCGGCAGGAACGGCGCCGCGAAACAGGTTGAGAATTCCGGCACGACGCCGACCAGACCCTTTTCGGTGCCGGCGACCTTCGCGGTGTAGCCGGACAGGAAGTGATACACCGCCTGCGCCGGCGTGAGTTTTGCGATCGGCGGCATCACGCCGAATGCGTCGGCGGTCAGGAAGACGATGTTCTTCGGCTGGCCGGCGCGCCCCGTTTTCGAGGCCAGCGGCATGAATTCGATCGGGTAGGCCGAGCGGGTATTTTCCGTGCGCTTGTCGCTATCGAAATCGCAAATGCGAGTTTGCGGATCGAAGATAACATTTTCGAGCACAGTGCCGAAGCGATTGGTCGCCGCGTAGATTTCCGGCTCAGCTTCCCGAGAAAGCCTGATGGTCTTGGCGTAGCAGCCGCCTTCGAAGTTAAAGACGCCGTTGTCGCTCCAGCCGTGCTCATCGTCGCCGATCAGCGTGCGGCTCGGATCGGCGGACAGCGTGGTCTTGCCGGTGCCGGACAGGCCGAAGAACAGCGCAACGTCGTCGTCCTTGCCGACATTGGCCGAGCAATGCATCGGCATCACGCCTTGCGCCGGCAGATAGAAATTCAGCGTGGTGAAGACCGACTTCTTCATCTCGCCGGCATACGACGAGCCGCAGATCAAAACGATCTTGCGGGTGAAATCGATCGCCACCATCGTGTCGGAGCCGTCGCGGCCGCCGTGACGTTTGGCGTCCGGTTTGAACGACGGCATGTCGACGATCGTCATATCCGGCACGTAGCTCGAAAGCTCCGCGCTCTCGGGACGGATCAGAAGCTGGCGGATGAACAGCGAGTGCCACGCGTATTCGGTGAAGACGCGCGCCTTGATGCGGTACTTGGCGTCGGCGCCGCCATAGAGGTCCTGCGCGAACAGCGTCTTGCCCTTGGCATGGGCGAGGAAATCCTGGAGCAGATTTTCGAAATGCTCTTTGCTTTGCTTGCGATTGCCGTCCCACCACACGGTATTTTCGGTCGCCGCATCGACCACCGTGTGCTTGTCCTTCGGCGAGCGGCCGGTGTGATGTCCGGTCTCGGCGCACAGCGCGCCGCCAGCGACGATCGTCGCCTCGCCGTTGCGGATGGCATGCTCGTAGAGCGGGGCTTCGGGCAGATTCCAGTGCACGCCGGCGAGGTCTTTGAAGCCGAATTTATCGGCACCGTACGCGCCGTTCCTCACACCCGTTTCCTTCACCCTAGCCTCCGCCTTTTGGCCCGTTAGGCCGAGCCCACCGCGCGCCGGCAAACTGCACCCTATAAAACTTGCGACCCTATATCGGGCAACTTTGGCTCTGCCAAGGCCGCGGCATTTCTGATCCTAACCGGTAATGACCGCGCCTGTTCCGGCGCTGCAGTGCAGCGAAGAAATCCGATGCTGTTTTAGCCGCCTCGCGCCTGAGCCGCCAAATCCACGACCACCTTGCGCAATTGCTGGGCAGTGGTCACGCGCTCCGGAAATGGAAGACGCAATGTCGCGTCGCCACGCGCGAGGTCGAGGCCATCGGGATCGAGCCCGGTCAGCCGCCACGGCCCATCCTCGGCGCCGAGGAGTTTGGTCGCATAGAGCCGCACAGCGTCGGCATGATCCGTATTCATATGCGCGACCGCGCTCGGTTCGGCTTCGATCAAACTCTCCGCGCCGGCAATATCGGTCAGCACGTCACCGGCTCTCATATCGGCGGCGCGGGCAAAACCGCCATTGAGGTGCGCGGAAACGACGTCCAGCCGCCAGAATGCAAAATCGCCGAAGCCGGCATAGAGCTCCGATTTCGGGTGGCGGGCGAGGAAGCGCCGGCGCAGGCGCGGCTCGTGGGCGGCCTCGCGCGCCACCCGAGCGAAGGCGCCGATCAGTGTCAGCCGCGGATGCGCCAGGGGGTCGCCCTTGCCGCTGGACGCCAGCAGCACGGAGGCGCGGCCGTCTGCTTCGAGATTGGCGGTATGGGTGGCAAGCCTCGAAATCAGGATCACCGGCGCGCCGTCGCTGTCGGTGGCGACGTTGACCAGCGATGCGAAGGGATGACCGGTATTGCGGTCGATGGTCGCAAGCGAGCCCGCCCGTGTGGCCCGCAACAGGCTCTTGGCGAGCGCTTTGGGATCGAAATCCGGCGCTGGGGCGTTTTCGGGCAGGAGATCCGGCATGACGCCCGGCAGCGGGGCTGCTTGATCGATTCTGGACATAAAAGGCGGCCTGCCGTCATTAACCAAAGCCTGGAGACCCCAATCCTACCACCCCGTCACAAGCCTCGGTAATTGCCCCGATTTTGCCTTGTCTTGTCACACTTCCGCCCCCACATGGGGCTTGAAAGGCATGTGGGGCCGGGCTCTGGTGATGCTGCGGCCGACTCATGTTAGAAGGCCGCCATGCCGACAATCGCTCTCGTCGACGACGACCGCAATATCCTCACCTCAGTGTCGATAGCGCTCGAGGCCGAAGGCTATCGCATCACGACATATACCGACGGCGCCTCGGCGCTCGACGGCTTCAAGACCGCGCTACCCGACCTCGCCATTCTCGACATCAAGATGCCGCGCATGGACGGCATGGAGACGTTGCGGCGGCTGCGCCAAAAATCCGATCTGCCGGTGATCTTCCTCACTTCGAAGGACGAGGAGATCGACGAATTGTTCGGCTTGAAAATGGGCGCCGACGATTTCATCCGCAAACCGTTTTCGCAGCGGCTATTGGTCGAGCGCGTCAAAGCGGTGCTGCGCCGCGCTTCGCCGAAGGACGGCGTCACGCCGAAGGAAGCCGACAGCAAGGTTCTGGAGCGCGGGCTGCTGCGCATGGATCCGGAACGTCACACCTGCACCTGGAAGAACGAGCCGGTGACGCTTACCGTCACCGAGTTTCTGATCCTGCAGGCGCTGGCGAGCCGCCCCGGCGTGGTGAAAAGCCGCAACGCCCTGATGGATGCCGCCTACGACGATCAGGTCTATGTCGACGACCGCACCATCGACAGTCACATCAAGCGGCTGCGCAAGAAGTTCAAGGCGAGCGATAACGAATTCGATATGATCGAGACGCTATACGGCGTCGGTTATCGCTTTAAGGAATAGCGCGTAGAGCATGAATCCCGAAAAGTGGAACCCGGTTTCCCGACAAGATCATGCTCCGACAAAACATTAATGCGCAACGGGCCGGAACCATGGCCCCTGACTGGGCGGCCCACGTGCGGTAGTGCAACGGGCCGGAACCATGGCCCCTGACTGGGCGGCCCACGTGCGGTAGTAATGGCGCCCGGCCTCCTGCCTACCCTCCTCCCTGCAAGCGGGGAGGGTAGAGAGGGGGCGTGATCGAAACCCCGGCAGACGACGTGCTCGATCGAACCGCAGAATCGGAAAGAGCCGAAGCCCACGCCTTGAAAGAGGCGCACGCCGAGCTTCTGGCCGAGAGCCAAGTCGAGACTGACAGCCTCGACGAAGCGCCGGCGCGTCCGCAGCGCCGCGGCCTCGCCCGCCTCGGCGGCTGGGTGCAGCAGGCGTTGCAGTTCTTCGTCACCCAGAGCTCTTCGAGTCTCACGCGCCGCATCGTCGTTCTCAACGTCACCGGCCTCGTCGCGCTTTCCATCGGAATCATTTTTCTATCGCAGTTCCGCGCCGGACTGATCGACGCGCGCATCCAGAGTCTTCAAGTGCAGGGCGAAATCATCGCCGGCGCGATTGCGTCTTCAGCGACGGTCGAAACCGATTCCTCGATCACGCTCGATCCGGACAAGCTTCTCAACCTGCATCCGGGCGAAAGCTACGGCCCGAACGAGGACGCGCTCTACGGCATCGATTTTCCGATCAACCCGGAGCGGGTGGCGCCGATCTTGCGGCGGCTCGTTTCGCCGACCAAGACGCGGGCGCGGATTTACGACCGTGACGGCGTGCTGTTGGTCGACAGCCGCAATCTGTTCGGCCGCGGCGACGTGCTGCGCTTCGATTTGCCGCCGCCGACCGAGGAAAGGCCGGGCTTTTTCAAGCGCGCTTTCATCGCCATGCGCATGTGGCTCGGCCGGGGCGATCTGCCGCTCTACCATGAGCTCGGCGCGGACGATGGCAGAGGCTATTCCGAAGTGGCGCAGGCCCTCAACGGCCAGGACGCTAGCATGGTGCGCGTCAACGACCGCGGCGATGTCATTGTTTCGGTCGCGGTGCCGGTGCAGCGCTTCCGCGCCGTGCGCGGCGCGTTGATGCTGTCGACGCAAGGTGCGGACATCGACGACATGGTGGAGCACGAGCGGCTCGCCATCATCAAGGTCTTTTTGGTCGCCGCCGGCGTGATGATCGTGCTGTCGATCCTGCTGGCCGGCACGATCGCGGAGCCGGTGCGGCGCCTCGCCGACGCGGCCGAAAGCGTGCGGCGGCGCATCCGTTCGCGGGTCGAAATCCCCGACTTCACCCGCCGCCGCGATGAGATCGGCCATCTCTCCGGCACGCTGCGCGACATGACCAACGCGCTCTACAGCCGGATCGAGGGGATCGAAAGTTTTGCCGCCGACGTGGCGCACGAATTGAAAAATCCACTCACCTCGCTGCGCTCGGCGGTGGAGACGCTGCCGGTCGCCAAGACCGAGGAGAGCCGCGGCCGGCTGCTCGCGATCATCCAGCACGACGTCAGGCGGCTCGACCGCTTGATCTCCGATATTTCCGACGCCAGCCGTCTCGACGCCGAATTGCAGCGCCAGGAGGCCGCGCCGGTCGATTTCGCCAAACTCCTCGCCACGCTGGTTGCGGTGGCGAACGAGGTCAAGCGGGACAATGGCGTCACGGTCACGCTGCGGTTCGAGGGCGGAGGCGCGCGTGCCTTCAACGTGCCGGGTCACGACTCGCGTCTGGGCCAGATCGTCGACAATCTGATCGAGAATGCGCGTTCGTTCTCGCCGCCGGGCGGCACGGTGCGCGTCACGTGCCGGCGCTTGCGCAATCAGGTCGAGATTTTCGTCGACGATGACGGTCCAGGCGTGCGGCCCGATGCGTTGGAAAAGATCTTTGAGCGTTTCTACACCGACCGCCCACATCAGGGCTTCGGCCAGAATTCAGGTCTCGGTCTTTCCATCTCCAAGCAGATCGTCGACGCGCATGGCGGCGTCATCTGGGTTGAAAATCGCGCCGGCGCGCCGGGGCCCGACGGCGAGCCGACAATACTCGGCGCGCGCTTCATCGTGCGCTTGCCGGCCATGTGATGACTGAAAATGTGATGTCGGAAAATGCGATGCCGGCAACGGTGCATGCTTCGGCGGTGCTCGTTGGCGCGCGCGCGGTGTTGATCCGCGGACCGTCCGGCGCCGGCAAATCGCGATTGACGCTTGAGCTCATCGAAGCGGCCCGCGCCGGCCGTGTGCGTTTCGCGAGATTGGTCGGCGACGATCGCGTGCATCTTGCAAGCGCTGGCGGACGGCTTCTGGTGCGCCCGGCGGATCCGCTTGCCGGGCTCATCGAAGTGCGCGGCGCTGGCATTCGGCGGCTCGATTATGAGCCCTGTGCCGTGGTCGGCCTTGTGGTCGATCTCGACGCCGCGGATGCCGAGCGATTGCCTGAGAAAAAGCGGATCGAGATTGAAGGTATAGTGCTACCGCGACTCGCCGTCGCACCGGGCACCGCGGCCTTGCCGCGGGCGTTGGCGCTGCTCACGTCATTCGGCGCGGCGACTGACCTCTGACGGTTGGCCCGCACTGTTGATTGGCGATTGATTAACCATAATGGCCCAAGAGTCCGATGTTGGACTTTGGTCGGTCGCGCCGATCGCCAGCCACAGGGCGGGGCCGAACGCCAAAGACGGCCTTTTCTATTGCAATGCAGCAACCCTCAGAATTTGCTCAAAATGCCTCTTGCGCCGGGGCTTCGGATGGTCAAGATGAGCACCCTTTCGTGCGGTGCACCCGGGACGCGCCCGCGGGGAGTTCCATGATTGGTTTAGTGCTGGTGACCCACGGGCGGCTTGCTGTCGAATTCCGCGCGGCGTTGGAGCACGTAGTCGGACCGCAAGGCCAAATCGAAGCGGTCACCATCGGCCCCGACGATGACGTCGAAGAGCGCCGCAAGGACATCATCGAAGCGGTGCGGCGCGTCGATTCCGGCGACGGCGTTGCGATCTTGACCGACATGTTCGGCGGCACGCCGTCCAATCTCGCCATCTCGGTCATGAGCCGGCCCAAGGTCGAAGTGCTCGCCGGCATCAATCTTCCCATGCTGGTCAAGCTCGCCAAGGTGCGCGACGAGTGCCCGCTGGCGGAAGCCGTCGCCGCCGCGCAAGAGGCGGGACGGAAATACGTCACCATCGCCAGCCGCGTTCTCACCGGCAAATGAACAATCCGGCCCATGATCCGGCCCATGATGCGGACTATATGCCCGAGCAGTCGTCTGCGCCCGAAGGCGCCATGGTTCGCACTCTCGTCATCTGCAACAAAAAGGGTCTGCATGCGCGCGCCTCGGCTAAATTCGTGCAGACGGTCGAAAAATTCGACGCCGAAGTGAGAGTGAAACGTAACGGCGATACCGTCGGCGGCACCTCGATCATGGGCCTGATGATGCTCGCGGCGGCGCCCGGCACGTCGATCACCGTCGAGGCCACCGGCCGGCAGGCGGCCGAAGTCATCGAAGCGTTAGAATTATTGATTAACTCGCGTTTTGGCGAAGCTGATTGATCCGTTCGCCAATTTAGGATTGGCTATACGAATGGGCAAGCCCAAACGCAGTGCATCGCGCACGAAGAGCCGGCCGAAGGAGAGAAAGCAGATGAGTCCCGAACCGACAACATCGAAAGGCAATCCATCGCGCGCTGCCACGCCGGCATCGGCTGCTGCCAGCGAGCGTCCGGCCGCCGCGATCCGGTATCTCGATCGCGCCGATATGGAAGAGACTTTTGCCGATTCGATCACCGGTCTGATCTTCGACGGCCAAACCTTGCGCATCGAGTTCGGCGTCACCCGCTTCGATGACGTCAAGCCCAATACGCCGATCACTGGGCGGCGTTATCCGGCCTGCCGCATCGTCATGCCGCCGGCGGCGGCGGTCGATCTCATCAACCGCATGCAGCAGATCGCCAACGCGCTGACGCAAGCCGGCGTGGTGAAAGCCACGCCGCGTACCGGCGCCGCGGAAGCGCCGAAAGCTGGCTAGTATTCCCGTCACCTCAGGATGATGGATTATGGTCAGCGCTTCTTTGGCACCGCCTTCGCGGCCGCCTTCAAGTCCGCGACGAATTCCTTGTATGCCGCGCGCTTGTCGGCCTCATCTTCGATGCGCAACAGCGACGAAGGATGCACCGTGACGACAAGCTTGGTGCCGTCCGCCATGGTGATTGGCGTCTTGCGCATCTTTGAGATCGTCACGGTCTTGCCGGTAAGACTGCGCGCCGCGGTGACGCCGAGCGCGATAATGGTCGAAGGCTTCACCAGATCGCGTTCGTGGTCGAGCCAGATCTTGCAGCGCTCGATCTCATAATTATTCGGCCGCTTATGCAGCCGCCGCTTGCCGCGCATCTCATGCTTGAAGTGCTTGACCGCATTGGTGACGAAGGTTTTTTCGCGCGCGATGCCGGCGTCCGCGAGCGCTGCATCGAGAATATGGCCCACCGGCCCGACGAACAGCTTGCCGGCGAGGTCTTCCTTGTCGCCCGGCTGTTTGCCGACCAGCATAATGCTCGCCGCGCTCGGACCCTCGCTCGGCACCGCTTGGGTGGCGTCCTTGTAGAGCGGGCAACGGGTGCAGCTGCGCTCTGCTTCGGCAAGCTTTCGCAACGACCTGATCGGCTTTTCGGCGGCTTGATCCATGTTGGCAAAATTCGCCACCGCGGCAATGGTTCACGGCTTCTCTTCCTCCCCCGGCTTGCGCGGGGAGGGTAGGCATCTGACATAAAGGTATCTTTATGTGTTGATTGCCGCCGGGGGGGCGCCCTGCTATAGGCAGGGCCGGCTCCCAAAAACCCGCGCGCCAAGGGCCCGCCAGAGGATTGTCATGAACACGTCGACCAAGCCGAAAACCCACGCGTCGCCCGCCGATTATGTCGTCAAGGACATCGGCCTCGCCGAGTGGGGGCGCAAGGAAATCTCCATCGCCGAAACCGAGATGCCCGGCCTGATGGCGACGCGCGAAGAATACGGGCCGCGGCATGTGCTCAAGGGCGCGCGGATCGCCGGCTCGCTGCACATGACCATCCAGACCGCGGTGCTGATCGAGACACTGACAGCGCTCGGCGCCGACGTGCGCTGGGCCTCGTGCAACATTTATTCGACGCA
>Ga0182018_10001377_pt1 | contig 27821 bp, 21 predicted proteins | sample 812P2MmetaG_FD_120490 | JGI IMG/M metagenome (GOLD analysis project Ga0182018, IMG submission 120490) | Permafrost microbial communities from Stordalen Mire, Sweden - 812P2M metaG | ecosystem: Environmental > Terrestrial > Soil > Wetlands > Permafrost | place: Sweden: Stordalen | collected...
ACACATTCGCGCAGCGCCGCGCGGTGGACTCGCGCTTTGTCAGGCGCCAGCACTGGAGGAAAGGCTGTCAGGCGGTGGTCTTTGGATCGCGACTCGCACGCGGGAGGACTGGAGCAGACCTAATGCGCCATTTCTTGACCTTCGGACGGGGTGCTCCTCGCGCGGTCATTCCGGAAATTTCGGAGCCCGCAACCGGGCCGGCCACGATACTCATAATCGACGACCATGCCGACAGCCTGCACGCCATGAGCGCGGCCCTCGGTAGAAGTTACCGGGTGGATACAGCCGACAGCGCCGCTTCGGCGATTCGCAGACTCTGCGGCTGGCTTCCGGAACTGATCCTTCTGGACGTGCGTGTCTCCGCGGTGGATGGAACCCGGCTGTCGCACCGGCTGCTGGCGGACGAGGAACTGGCGCCGGTGCCGATCGTTGCGGTAACGGACACGATCTCCGGTGGGTACAGCGTTCGCGAGGCGGGCGGCGCCTATGACGGGCATTTCCAAAAACCCATCGATATGAATACCTTTGCCGCCCAAGTCCGCGGGCTCATGCGATTGTCCGTGCAGGAAGCGCCGCGTCCCGCAGTCGAGCTGGCCTTTCCGTATGGCGCCGCCATCGGCCGCCGCGTGGAGGGGGCAAAGCTGTTGGATTCCATTGAGAAGGCATTGCCGGACTCGCAGTTTGCGCCAGGAGTCGAGAAGGCTCTGCGCCAGCTTGCTGAAGTTGCCGGAAGTTTGCGCGACTATGCACTCGCCGACTATCTGCAACGGGCGGCGCGGCTCTCGAATGCCGCCACGGCAAGGTCGCGCAGACGCTTTCCTTTAATCGTCCGGATCTGCCGGGAACTGATCGAATGCGACCCCGATTCGGCCCCGCAGATGGCGGATCTGCGCGGCAGCTACCTGGACCGGCGGCGGGCCGAGTTAGGCAGCTTGGAGCAGGCTGTGCGCGAGGGGAACTTTGCGGCAATTCGCAAAACCGGCCACAATCTGAAGGGCACCGGGGCGGCGTACGGCTTTGCGGAAATTAGCGATATCGGAAGATCGCTGGAGGCCGCCGCCAAGAACGGCGATGCCGGCGCCATCGAAGTCCTGTTGGACCAGATCGATGGTTATCTCGGCATCGTGCGGCCTTCATCGAACAGCGGGGAGAGAGATGCAGCCAGAATCTGAGTTATCCATTTTACTGATCGAAGACGAGCCCGATGCGGCCCAACTGATTGGCTCGGTTCTATCGCGAGGCGGTAACGAGTCCGTGACCGTGGAGTTGGCGACAGATCTCCGCACCGGCTTGATTCGTCTCGAACAGAAGCATTTTCAGGCGGTTTTGCTCGACCTCAATCTCCCCGACAGCAGCGGCTTCGACACATTTGCGCGCGTCCGGCAGAGGGCTGTGGAGCCGGCTGTCATTGTGCTGACCGGACAGGAGGACGAAGGGCTGGCCCTCCAGACCGTGCGCGCCGGCGCCGACGACTATTTATTGAAAAGCGACATTCGCGCCCGTTTCCTGTTGCAGCGCGTGCGCCATGCGGTGGAGCGAAGCCGCCTCAAACATGAGCTCGCCTCCAGCGCGGTAAAGAATGGGAGGATATTCAGCTTCCTCGGCGCTAAGGGAGGCTCCGGGACCACAACCGTGGTGGTCAATGTCGCGGCCGCCCTGGCGCAGGCCGGGAAAACCGTGATTGCCATCGAGCTGGCGCCGGAATACGGCTCATTTGGCGCGCTGTTCAACTGTTCGTCCACCAGGAATACCTCGGCCCTGTTTCCGGCGCCGCCCGAAACTATCTCGCGTGACGTCGTCAGATCCTGCCTGGAGGATTTCGGCGGCGGCTTTCAAGCCCTTTGCGGACCGCCGCGGGCAGAGGGCCGCCAGGCCTTTTCCGCGGAACAGGTGCGAGCCGTCCTGGCAGCCGCACGCGCTATGGCGGACTATATACTCGTCGACATTCCTATGCTCTCGGCGCCGTCATCCCAGGAAGCCATTCGAGAGTCGGCTCTCTCGATCCTGGTGGTGGAGTGCAACCGGGTCAGTCTTCACGCCGCGCTCGGCAAGATGACGGCTTTGCAGGCCGCCGCTACGTCCGGCAGCGTGGCGGCGCTGATTAACCACAAAACATCGTTGGCCGAATTCCTGACGGCATGGGAGTTCGGCGAGCGGCTTGGCTGCGGCATCGTAGGCGTTGTGCCGCCCGCGCCCGATCTGCACGCCGGGTGCGAGTTTGAGCCATTCCCGGTGCTGGGCCATCCCGATATTCCGTTTTCGAACGCCATTCGCGAGATGGCACGGCGGCTGAACGCTGCGCCCGTGCGCTTCCTGGCCGCGTGATCTCCTTCCTGCGAAGGTCACTTCGACAGTCTTGATTTCGTACGGCCCGGCCGGCACGATTACTCCGCCTGGCGCGGCAACGCCGGCCGAACGCCTGTCGCCTTGACCTCGAATTCGTACAAGCGGAACATCGGTCCGCCGCCGTCCTTGCATGTAGATCTCTACATAGGTATAATCCGAGCATGGCGGATGGCCCAAGGATCTCTCACACCTCGGCCATGATCCTGCAAGCCATCGGCATCGGACACATCTATGGCTACACCGTAATGGAAGTGACCGGCCTTGCCAGCGGAACGGTCTACCCCGCTTTGCGCCGATTGGAGCGCGACCAGTTGATTCATTCGCAGTGGGAGCGCCAGTCGATTGCGGAAGCCGCGCTGCGGCCGGCACGCCGATACTACAAGCTCACGCGATCCGGGGAAGCGTCGGTGGAGGCCTCACGCAAGCGCTATCCATTGCTGGCAAAACTGGCGTCTAAAGAGGTACAGGACGTATGAAGAGCCAATGGCTGCAGTCGATCATCCTCCGTACCGCGTCTCTCCTGGCGCCCGGCGATCAGCGCACCGAGTGGCTCACGGGTTGGCGATCGGAGCTCTGGTATATTCCCCGGCGCGGGTCAACCGTGTTCTGTCTGGGCGCGTTCCGGGACGCGCTTTGGGTGCGGCGGAACAGTCCGAGTCCGGGGAAGCATCTGGAGTCGCCGCTTAGCTGCCTGGCATTCCTGGCGATCCTCGCAGCGGTGAGCCTCTTCATAGCAGTTCGGCTGCCGGCTCCGGACACCATGACGCGGTCCTCGCACCTGGGACTTCGCGATTTGCCGCAGGGCTGCGTCGCGATGCTCCTGCTTTCCGCACTCGCCCTGCCGGTCATTCGGCTGGCGATGGGACCCCATGCCTCTCGATATCCACTCCCCTGGCGGAGTAGGCTGCGCCGGGGAATTTTTCTGGCCCTGAAAATCGCGCTCATTCAGCCGATGATGCTCGGCGGGTTTGTGGCCGTGTGCGCCATGCCAATCGCGAACATGCCGTTTAGTGTCTGCTGGATCCTGGCAATCCGCTGGGCGCTGATCGATCAGCGGGACCGTTGTCCGGTGTGTCTCCGCCTGCTCACCACCCCGGTCCGCATCGGCAGCGCGTCGCAGACATTCCTCGAATGGTACGGCGCCGAGTCGGTGTGTTCGCGCGGGCATGGACTGCTGCACACCTGGGAAATGCACGCCAGTTATTCCGGAAAGCCGGAATGGCTCGCTCTGGACGATTCCTGGAAGAGTCTCTTTTGCTCGGCGGGCCCGAGTTCAGAAGCCGCGGAGGTGCGGCAACCATGACGCTCGAACTGCGTAATGTGACGAAGCGCTTCCCTGGCGTTCTCGCCGTAGACGACGTCAGCTTCTCGGCCCCCGCGGGGGAAATCACCGGCTACCTGGGTCCCAACGGCTCCGGCAAATCCACCACTATGAAGATGATCGCCGGCCTGATCGACATCGGCTCGGGCGAGATTCTCTTCGATAGCGAGCCCATTCGCCACGATCTCATCGCTCACAAACGGCGCACGGGCTACGTGCCGGAAGAGCCGCATCTCTATGCCCATCTGAGCGGCCTGGAATACCTGACCATGGTGGGCCAACTGCGCGCCCTACCCGCCAAGCGCACGGCGGAACGCATCGACGGCCTGCTTCGCCTGCTGTCGCTCCACGCCGACCGCCATTCGCCCATCTCGGCCTATTCGAAAGGCATGCGCCAGAAGATCCTGCTCGCCGGCGCGCTGCTGCACGACCCCGATCTTCTGCTGCTCGACGAGCCGTTTTCCGGCCTGGACGTTTCCTCGGCGCTGATTCTCCGCTGCCTGGTGCAGGAACTGGCAGCGCGCGGCAAGGTGATCCTGTTCAGCTCCCATGAACTCGAAACCGTGGAGCGCGTTTCCTCGCGGGTGGTCATCCTGCATCGCGGCAAAGTGGTGGCCGACGATTCCATCGAGCATTTGCGCGTTCTGCGCTCCGCCGCCACGCTCGAAGACGTTTTCTCGCAGCTCGCCGTGGAGCAGGACAGTGCGGCCGTTTCCCGAGATATTGCAAACCTGATTCGCGCATGAGGCGAAGCCGTGAAAAAACTCCAATTCCGCGTCCTTTACCGCGAGTTCCTTTTCCGGATTGTGGATCTGGAACTGCTCTCCGCGCACGCCGAGGGCGATAGCCGGACACTGCTGGGCCAGGTGGCGTCGATCCTGATTTTCTTCGGCGTGGTTCTGGCGGTGGGCGCAGGGATATGGGCCGCCAGTGTCCGTGGCGGCGCGTTGCCCCCGCTGATGCAGATGGTAGGGGCCTGGACCGTGGAGCACTTCCTTATCGCCACGACAATGCTGGTGGTGGGCCTGTTCGCGGTGCTGAGTTGGGAATCCACTTTTCCCGATCGGCGTGACGTTCTGGTGCTCGGCCCTCTTCCGGTGCGCTCCGGCACACTGTTTCTGGCGAAAGTCGCGGCTGTCGCCACCGCGCTGGGTCTGACGCTGGCCGCGCTGCACGGACTGGCAGGCATCGCCTGGCCCCTGGCGCTGGCGCAGTACGACTCCACTCCCGCTCCCGCCCTGGCTTTCGATTCACCGATGCCGCCGGTGCACGCCGCGGATTTCCCCGCTGTGATGAACCGGGATATCGCGCCCATGCTGCGCCGGCTCGACCTTGCTGCCGCGGACGGCGGGGCGGGCATCGTCATCGCGGTCTCCGAGCACGGCGAGCGGAGAATCATGAACTACGGCGCCGCCAAGTCCGATTCCCTTTTCGAGATCGGCTCCATCACCAAGACGTTTACCGGCTTGCTGCTGGCGCAAATGGCAGTGGAGAAGAAGCTGGACCTTCGCGATCCCGTCCGCGAGTTGCTGCCCCCCGGCGTCGCATCGGCCCCCAAGGGATTTGAGATTACCCTGCTCGACCTGGCTACGCACCATTCGGGCCTGCCAGGCATGCCCGATAACCCGCCCACGGGCGGCCTGCGCGAGAGGTTCACCAATTATCACGCCTCCGATCTCTACGATTTCATCAAGCGGCACGGTGTCGCGAAGTCGACGCACGAGAAGTTCGCGTATAGCAATCTCGGCTTCACGGTACTGGGAGCGGCGCTGGCCACGCGTGCGCGCGCCAGCTATCCGGAGCTTCTGCAGCGTGAGATCACCGGCCCGCTCGGCATGAAAGACACGGTCATATCGGTCCCGCCCGAACTGCGCAGCCGCTTTATGCAGGGTTACGGTTTCGATGCCCGCCCCACTCCTGCCTGGGACCTGGACGCCTTCGCAAGCGCCGGCGGCATCCGCTCCTCGGTCGGCGATATGCTCACCTATCTCGAAGTTGAACTGCACCCCGAAAGGACGTCTTTTCCCCGCGCCCTGGTGGCATCGCAGCGGGTTCGCGACTCCGTCAGCGGGGCAATCGGGGTCGCTCTTGCCTGGATATTCGACCCCGAGAACGGCATCTACCTGCACAGCGGCGGCACCGGCGGCTTCACTAGTTATGTCTGTTTCAATCCTCGGCGCGATTACGCCGCCGTCGTTTTGTTGAATGCCTATCCGCTCGCATTCCCTTTTACCCAGGTTCTGAGCGAGCATGTTGTGGAGCGCATCTCGGGGAAGCCGGCTTTATCGCTGGCGCCCATTTCGGTCCCGCCCGCCGGTCCCGTCCGCTCCTTCTTCGCTTACTGGATCACCATGCTGTCGGCCGGCGTGTTCATCTTCTGCTGCGTGCTCTCCCTGCAGGGCTTCTCCGCGCTGGTGCTTCCGCGGCGATGGTCTCTCCACGTCTCGGCATTCCTGCAGCTCGCGGTCTTCTGCCTTCTGGTGAGTGGCTATTTTCTGCAACGATCGCCGATCAGCGTGCTAGTGACCGGTTCGCGGCAGCCCTGGCTATCCTGGATACCGTCGTATTGGTTCGTCGGAATGTACCAGCAGTTGAGCGGCTCGCTCCATCCGGCGCTGGCGCCATTCGCGTGGCGCGCGTGGATCGGTCTGGCGGTCGCACTGTGCGCCACTGGCGGCGCCTATGCCGCGTCTTATTTCCGCACCATCCGTAAAATCCTGGAGCAGCCCGATATCTCGCCCGGCTTCCGAACCAGCTGGCTGCCGCACTTCAGCGGCTCATTCGAAACCGCCATCGCGCAATTCAGCGTGCGAAGCCTGCTTCGCAGCCGCCAGCATCGCATGATTTTCGCGTTCTATCTGGGGCTCGGCTTCTCCATCGCGATCCTGTTTCTAAATGCGCCGCCGGAAATCACGGGCCCGGGCGAAGGCGGTCCCTGGGATCCGCTCTCCATCCCGTTGCTGGCCTCTACCGTCCTGTTGATGGGGCTTTGGGTGTTAGGCTCTCGCGTGGTCTTCTCCCTGCCGCTCGACCTGCGCGCCAATTGGATTTTCCGCAGCCTGCCGTTCGCCGCGGGCCGACAGTGTCTCAACGCCCGCCGCCGCGCGCTCTTCGCGGTGTCGGTAACGCCTGCGTTGGCGCTCTCGGCGGCGGTGCTTTTCTCGCTCTGGCCATGGAGGCCGGCCGCCGCGCATCTCGCGGTTCTCGCTTTTCTCGGCATCATCCTGGCGGAGTTCTCTTTCGACGGCATTCAGAGGATTCCATTCACCTGTTCCTATCTGCCGGGAAAATCCAATCTCCATTTCACGTTCTGGCTCTGGTTTTGGGTCCTCCTGCTGGGACTCATCGGGGCGGTGGTGAACGAGCGCAAAGCGTTCCAAAGTCCCGCTGCTACGGCCGCCGTCCTGACGGGTCTGGGAATCGTGGCCCTTTTCTGCGTTCTCCGCAACAACCGGCTGGCCGGCCCGAGTCGCGCCGAACTCCGTTTCGAAGAGATACCGCCCGACCGGTTGCTGAGCCTGGATTTGTCCTAGCGGGCATTCCATAGCGCGAACAATTCACAAGCCTTCCGTTTTATACACAACTTTGCCACATGCGGGAAGGTCTAAATGCAACTCTCCGTAAGGCTACATTCTTGTTGAAAAGGCTGTTTGGGACGGGAATTCCTGCTGGCAATCCGGGCGGGGGCGCGCTAAAAAGAGAGAGTCCTTTAGGCGCGCTGCGCAGCCGGTTTGGCAAATCTCGGGGGAGGTAGCCGAGCCGGTTGCGCAGGCCTGACCCTCCGCATTGAACCCCAGGAAAAAACGAATCTCTCGCAGAGGCGCAGAGAACGCAGAGAGAAAACTCCGGTTTCCGTTTTGTTCGGTCTCCTCTGCGGTCGCGGCGAGAGTCTGCCACGAAGCAATCAGAAACCTTAGTTTTCTTGTTTTACTCTGCGTCCTCTGCGCCTCTGCGAGAGAAAAAAACTTGTCCCGCAAAGGCGCAAAGCCGCCAAGGAAAATCAATCCGACTGGGCAACCACTTTTACGGTCGGGCTCGCGGTTACTAACGCCGTCCTTGGTGCTTGCGGTGCCAGCTGGGCGGCTTATTGCTGTCCAACCGAGCCAGCCGGAATTCGCAAGCGCCAATGTACCCTCCTTAGCGCGCTACTTCACGGCCGCGGCGGCGTACACTGGCGACAGCCAGCCGTGCCTATCGGGCCGCGTTCCGTTGATCGTTCCGAAAAATTCCGTCTGCAGCTTTTCGGTGATTGGTCCGCGATGTCCCTTACCGATGGTGATGCGGTCGATGGAGCGGATGGGCGTGATTTCGGCGGCGGTGCCGGAGAAGAAGACCTCGTCGGCGATGTACAGCATCTCGCGCGGCACGATGGTCTCGATCAACGGAATGCCGATCTCCTTGGCGAGCGCCAGGATGGCGTCGCGCGTGATGCCGGGAAGCACGGACGCGCCCAGCGGCGGCGTGTGGATCTTGCCGTCGCGCACCACGAAAATGTTCTCGCCCGAGCCTTCGCTGACATACCCCGCGGTATCGAGCGCGATGCCCTCGACATAACCGTTCGCCATGGCTTCCATCTTGATCAACTGCGAATTCATATAATTGGCGCCGGCCTTCGACATGGCGGGCAGCGTGTTGGGCGCGAGGCGCGTCCAACTGGAGACGCATACGTCGACGCCATCCGCCAGCGCTTCCTCGCCGAGGTACTTGCCCCATTCCCAGCAGGCGACATAGACCTCGATGGGGTTCTTCTGGCCGTTGACTCCTACATCGCCGTATCCGCGGATCGCCATCGGCTTCACATAGCACGCGCCCATCTTGTTGAGGCGGAGCAGTTCGATGATTGCTTCGGTCAACTGTTCGCCCGAATAGGGCAGGTCCATGCGATAGATCTTGGCCGAATCGTGCAGGCGGCGGAGGTGTTCCTTCACCCGGAAAAGCGCCGGTCCGGAGGCGGTTTCATAGCAGCGAATCCCCTCGAATACCGAGCTGCCGTAACTTACGACGTGCGAAAGGACATGGACTTTGGCGTCCTCCCAGCGGATGAAGTGGCCGTTATGCCAGATTTTTTCGGTAGGCGTCAACATGGACTGATTATAACTTGGCGGTACCGAGCCGCGGCCAGAGGGCGCGGGGGCACGAGCAAAAGCAAATCTGGCCACCGATGAACACGGATAGCGAGTCTTGGTTTTATCGGTGTTTATCGGTGTTCATCGGTGGCCATGATTTTTCAGGCCTTCACGAACGTCGTCAGGCCGCGCCGCGTGCGCTCGCGCAACTGGCAGGTGCGCAGTTCCTCGGCGAGAGCTTCCAGATTGGGAACGGCGTAAATGAAGAACTTCGAGAGTTCCGCGTCGGACGAGTATACATGGAGGGCCGATTGGCCCAGCAGCCTCATCCCCAACGGCTTGCGAAATTCGAAGTGGTCGATGCGGAAAAGCTCGAGACTCTCCTGCACTTTCGAAAGGACGCCGCGTTCCAGCTTGATCCGCTGCGTGGTGATTTCGAAATGGACGCTCTTGCTCTTGGCCATGTACCGCAGGCAGACGGCGGCGCACAGCACGACGAATCCGAGCACCACGTATGCCACCGGCGCCTGCGCGAAAATAGCCACGGCCGCCGCAGCGATCAGCACCAGGAACGGCAGCAACTGCCCGACGCTGTACAGGACGGCCGGATGGCCGTTGAACAGGTCCTTTTCGGTTTCGGCGTCTTTGGTGGCCGCATATGTCGACAGGTCGGTATTGCAGAAGCGGCATTTGAGCGCTACCGCTTTAATCGTCTCTCCGCAAACCGGACAGGGCTTGGTATCGGCATCCATAACAGCTCCTCCAACTCGCGTGGCACTACCCGCGGTTCTTCAGGGCTATTGTACCGCGCACGGGCCGTTACTTCTTACTGGGAGGCGGGCTTTTCGAGGGCGGTTTGTTGACCACCTTCTCCACTTCCTTCTGCATGTTTTCGAGGGCGCCGCGCTGCTCGTCGTAGATCTCGTTCGGCGGATCCAGAATCTTGACCGCCCGCTTGTAAATCGGCAGCGAATCCGCCATCACGCCTTCGTCGATGCGCTGCGAAGCCTCCACCGAAAGTCCCTCCGCCAGCAGGTAAGCGCGGATGGCGTTGGCGCGCGTTTCCGCCTCGCGAGCCTCCTGCCACTTCTTCTGATCGGCGTAAAACACCGCCATCTTATCGAGCGCGATCGCCACCATGGCGTGCTTGTCGGTGCCCATAGAGCTAATCCAGAGCGCCAGCAATCGCCGATAGACGGGCTCCGCCGCATCGTACTTCTTCTGGCCGAAGAGCGAGTATGCCAGTCCGTCGAGCGTCCCCAGCAAGTCGCCATGCACTTTCCCGTAAAGCGTTTCGCGCACCACCAGCGCGTGCCGGTACGTCTCTTCGGCCTTATCGTATTGGCGCAGGGTGACCTGGATGCCGGCCAGGCGGTCGAGATCGTAGACCAGCGAGGGGTCGAGCGGCCCCAGCAGTTTGGTGCGAATCTCCAGCGCGGCGTGCAGCGATTCGATGGCCGCCTCGGGCTTTTTCAACTCCATCTGGATTTGCGCGATCCGGCTGTAGTCGTCGGCCACGGGAATGCTGTTCATGGCTTCGTCGGGCGACCCGCCGGCTTTGATTTTGGGCTCGACATGCAGTCGAATCACGCGGTTCATGGTCCAAAGCGCGCGGTCGTACTGCTTGAGGCTGCGGGCGTAGCTTACGGTGAGCAGAACGTCGTCGGGAATCTTGGGGTCGTCCGGTCCCAGATTCTGTTCACGCCAGGAGATCGCCACTTGCAGAAACTCTTCGGCGTCGGCATATTCGCCCACAGCGGCGCGCACGGTTGACAGACGCTTGAGCACGTCGTAGCGGACCGGATCTTCGCGCGGCAGCTGTTTCGCCAGGTCCCAGGCTTGCAGCAGAGACTGGCGGGCGCCTTCGTAATCGCCGTGCATGTAGAGTCCCTGCGCGGTTTTCTCGAGGTCTGGAATGGAGGGCGCAGGCTTATCATCCTGCGCCGGTTTCTCGTCCTGCGCCAGGCAACAGGCGGCGGCCATCAGCAGCAGGCCAATCGTTCTCAGCAGATGAGCATTTAGTACTAATTCTTTAGCGTTGTCAAGTGCAGAACGCATCTACTCCTTCGACACCGCCGGAATTGGCTTTGTTCCGCACGTTGGGGAACTATTTCGCTGCCCTTGGGAATCTCATGTATCCTTGAAATCGCAATGAGAATCCCCGGTGTCCTTCTGGCCTGTGTCCTCGCTCTACCCATGGTGGCCGACGAAGGCATGTGGCTCTTCAGCCAGTTCCCCAAAGAGCAGGTGAAGAGGAGCTACAACTTCGAGGTGACCGGCCAGTTTCTCGAGAACCTGCGGCTAGCCTCTTTGCGAATCGGGCCGAATGCCGGGTCGCTGGTCTCGCCGAGCGGGCTGATACTCACAGACCGCGCGGCGGTGGCCGATTGCGCCGCCAAAGACGGATTTTACGCCGCCACCCAGGCGGAAGAATTGCGGTGTCCTGGGCTGGAGGCGAGCGTCCTGGTCGGCCTGGAGGACGTCACCGCACAGGTGAAAGAGTCCCCGCCCGCCAAGGAGGCCCCCAAGAGCGTCAAAGCCGCGGCCATCGAGCGGCGCAACGCCATCGCACGCCTGGAAAAAACCTGCGCCGAAAAGACCGGCAACACCTGCACTGTCGTGAAGCTCTCCTCGGGCGAGCGCTACGATCTCTACCAGTACCGAACCTTCAGCGATCTGCGGCTGGTCTTCGCTCCCGAGCTTGCCATGGCGAATTTCGGCGGCGACAAAGCGATTTTCACCTACCAGCGCTACGAGCTCGATATCGCTTTCCTGCGCGCGTATCGCGAGGGCAAACCGGCGCCGACGCCGCACTATTTCAAGTGGAGCGCCGACCCGCTCGCGGACAATGAACTGCTGTTCGCCGCCGGCAGTCCGGCCGCCACTTCGCGGCTCGATACCAGCGCGCAGCTCATCTTCTATCGCGATACGTCCCTGCCGTTGACCGACCGCCGGCTCGCCGAGCGCATCAAGAGCCTCAGCAGTTTCGTGCCGAAGAACGACCAACAGCGCCGCGTCGCCGAGCAGGTCTTTTCCTCGCTCGGCATGGCGTACAAGTACGATGCCGGCCTGTTGATCGGACTCAACGACGAGCGCTTGCTGATTCGCAAAACGACTTTCGAGAAACGCCTGCGCAACGCCGTGGAGCACGATCCGAAATTGGGAACGGAAGCCGCCAAAATGTGGGACGACGTCGCCGCCGCATACAAAACCTGGACTCCCTTCGAGAAGCCGTATCAGATTCTGGAGAATCCCGCGGCCGAAGGCTCGACACTGTTCCGCCTCGCGCGCCAACTGGTGCGTCAGAGCGAGCAGCGCATGCCGGAGTCCGCGCTCGACGCGCCCGCGCCCATCGACGAGGCAGTGGAAATCAGCCTGCTCGCGACCTATCTCGGGGAACTCAAGGCTCTCGGCGCCGACGCCCCCATCAAGGCCATCCTCGGCTCGAAGACGCCACAGCAGGCTGCCGAAGACTACGTGCACACGAGCAAACTCGCGGATGTCACCGAGCGCAAACGCCTGGCCCAGAGCCACGCGGCCGTGGAAGCTTCCGATGACGGCATGATTCGCCTGGCGCGCTTGTTGGAAGAGCCCGCCCGCAAGCTCCTGAAGAAGCACCAGGAGACCATCGATACGCTGGCTGCCAGCGCCGCCGAACGCATTGCGCAGTACCGCTTCCGCCTTTTCGGCGCCGCCGATTATCCCGATGCTACCTCCACGCCGCGCGTCAGCTACGGCGTCGTCAAGGCGTACAAGGATCGCACCGAAGCGGCGGTGCTCTCCGCGACTACATTCGGCGGCCTATTCCACCTGGCCGGCAACCAGCCGCCCTACAAACTGCCGCAGCGGTGGATTACGGCCAAGCCCGATCTCGACCTGGTAGCGCCCTTCGACTTCGTAAGCACCTGTGACACTTCCACCGGAAGCTCGGGGAGTCCGACGGTCAATCGCAAGGGCGAACTGGCCGGCGTGGTGTTCGATGCGAACCTGGAGGCGCTGCCTTCCACTTTCATGTACACCGACGAAGTGGCGCGCGCCGTGCACGTGTCGACGCAAGGAATCGTGGAAGCGCTGCGCAAGGTGTATAAGACTCCGGCGCTGCTGAAGGAGCTGGGCGTGGCGTCCGAGACTGAGGTGCGGCCGTAGGCGGCGGGTAGCGACCCGCATTCGCCAGTCTCCGTCAGGTTTGGGATTTGGCTTCAGCCGACCCAAGCGGCGGGTCGGATCTGCCAAAATCCATGTTGTCGGCGTTGCGTTCCACAAGGGCGTCAATGAGACCTGGGTTTTCGCTGAGCATGTGTTGAGATCGTGGTGCTGGAAGCGACGGCGCTGAAACTGGTATAGTCGTCCACCTGGAGGTACACCTAATCCCAATGAACAGACGCCAATGGACCGCCTTGCGGGCAGCCTCCGCCAAAGCCCTGTTCCGTCCAACGCTCGTTTTATTCGCGCTTGGGTTTCCGCTTGCTGTCGGCTTCCAGCAGCGGGCCATTTCGCCGCAACCGGTCGCGTCCGTGATGAAGGGAACCGTAACCGCGGCGGTTGTTGAGGCAGCCAACAAGTTCCTGGCGACGCTCTCTGTCAGCGAGCGAGCCAAATGTACCTTCAGCTTTACGAGTAGCCAGCGCACTGGATGGTCTAACCTTCCCGCCGGGATTTTTCAGCGGAATGGCTTGCGCTTCCGCGACATGACAGCGCGACAACGTGAGGCGGCGCTCGCGCTGGTTGCCGCAGCCTTGAGCCGCGAGGGCTACCGGAAGGTCACCGACATCATGAACGGCGACGAGGTGCTCAAGAATGCCGGAGGCGGGCGGACCGGGGGGCGCCCGGGAGGCCCAGGCGGGGGTATCCGGCGAATCCCCGCATTCAGCTCGGAGATCAGCGGCGCGATCGCGCGCAACTCGGGCTGACGCTGGACTACGTGGTCATCGCCGATGCGCCGCCGGCGCGGAGCCCACTGCTGCTTGCCGCGTTGACGATGGCGATATGTTTGTTCTTGCGATGGGGTCACTCACTAACGCACGGCGGTTCCGCGCCGCGAGCGATGAACTGAGTTCCCCGGTCACAGCCTGGGGATGGCGCCCACGGCCCATCCAGGAGCGCAGCCACTCCCGGCGATTTACCCGCCGGATAAGTCGCTTTATCGGCGACATCAAAGGTTACCGCAGCCGGCCGACAACGCTGTCCCTGCTGAGGCGGCCGCGCGGTGTGTCCACTCGCCGACGCGGGCGTTTCTCGTCAAAGTGCCTGATCGGCGGTCACAAGCCGACTTCCCGGGAGTAATCGGGACGAGCGATGACCGCTCGTTTATCTATTGATCGACTCAATAGGTGCTTACACAGGAGGTGAGCGCGAAACGCGGTCGAATCGTGACCGATCACTTGTCGAAAGCGACTGCCACTTCTTTGAAAGGCAACACCTTGCCGCCGTGTTCACTCACGAACTCCACAGCCTCACGTCGCTGGGCAAATGCGAGAAGACTGGGGGCGCACCGGTCATAGTGCACATCTGCGAGTCGCTTGTCGGCGGCCGTCATCTCAGGCGTCATTGCACACAAATTGACGTCGCTTCCCTTCACGATGTAGGCATTGTCCGGTGACAGGGTAGCGCCCGTGAGGAAAGACGTGAGTTGGGTGATCTTGACCGGCTTGCCTTCCTGCTCGTGCTCGGAGAGCGCACACGCGGGACAGCAGAACAGCCTAGCGCGTCCGTTCACCAAAGCCACTGTCCTCGAATGAGCGTGAATGAGCCGGCTGCAGGCGTAGCACTCTTCTGTGCTTGAATTATGGAATACCTTTAGCCCTACGAGGCCCAGAACCACTGCGACAATGACTACCAACAGCGGCGAGAACCAGCCCCGACGTCCCATACATGCCTCTTCCTAAATTCTACCGCACGTGCGTCTAGACGATGGACGCTGTCGTACTCACTGCAATCGGCGGTCACGGCCGGTACGCGGAGCCGATGAAGCCGGCACGGCTGAATGTTGACCTTCGGTGCTGATCGAATCGACTTTCATGCCCCATGGAGGTCTGCAAGGCTGCACCCGCGATTAGGCGCCTGCGATTAAGAGTGATGTTAGCTTTGTCATAGATTAGCCGTTATCCTTTCATTGATAATTACGCCTTTACGCGCCGGAGTCGCAGTGCGTTGCAGACCACGGAAACGGAACTGACGCTCATCGCAGCCGCGGCGATCATCGGGCTCAACAGTAAACCAAAGAAGGGGTAGAGCACACCTGCCGCGATGGGCACGCCGAGCGCGTTGTAGACGAATGCGAACAGCAAGTTCTCCTTAATGTTGCGCATCGTGGCGCGGCTCAGTCGGCGCGCCCGCAGGATGCCGCCGAGGTCGCCTTTGACCAGCGTCACGCCGGCACTCTCCATCGCCACGTCAGTTCCTGTTCCCATCGCGATCCCGATCTGTGCCTTCGCCAGTGCCGGGGCATCGTTAATACCGTCGCCCGCCATGACCACAAACCGACCCTCCTCTTGAAGCCGTTTCACCACGTTGCTCTTGTCTTCCGGCAGCACTTCGGCGACAACCTCGTCGATTCCCAGCTTGCTTGCCGCTGCCTGGGCCGTGGTCCGGCTGTCTCCAGTCAACATGACGATCCGGATGTTTTCTTCATGCAACTGCCGAATAGCTTCCGGAGTGGTCGTCTTGATCGGGTCTGCGACGCCGATCAGCCCGGCAAGCTTGCCGTCCACGGCAACGAACATCACGGTCTGGCCCTCCGCACGCATCGTCTCAGCCTCGGCAGCCAGGCCTGCTGGATCCATACCAGAGTCGTCCATTAGCCGGCGATTGCCGAGGACCACGCCCGCCCCTTCCACTCGGGCTTTCACGCCCTTGCCCGTCACGGATTCAAAGCTTTCGACGGCGAGAAACGGCAGCCTACGCGCTTCCGCTCCCGCCACAATCGCAGCAGCCAGAGGGTGCTCGCTGGCGCGCTCCAGGCTTGCGGCCAGTTGCAGCAGTCGTGGTTCTTCGAAGCCAGGCGCTGGTTTCACCGCCACCAATTTCGGCTTACCCTCGGTGAGCGTTCCGGTTTTGTCCACCACCAGAGTGTCCACCTTGCGCATGAACTCGATCGCCTCGGCGTTCTTGAACAGCACACCCAGCGTCGCGCCCTTGCCGGTCGCCACCATGATGGACATCGGCGTCGCCAACCCCAGCGCGCACGGGCAGGCGATGATCAAGACCGACACGGCGGCGATCAGAGCATGGGCCATTCGCGGCTGCGGTCCGGCCACCGCCCAGACGGCAAATGTCAGGATCGAGGCGCTCACAACGATGGGCACGAAATAGCCGGCTACCCTGTCGGCCAGTTTCTGAATGGGCGCACGGCTCCGCTGGGCGTCGGACACCATTCGCACAATCTGCGCAAGCAGAGTCTCCGAACCTACGCGCTCGGCGCGCATCACCAGCGTTCCGGTGCCATTTACGGTAGCGCCCGTGACTCGATCCCCGACGGCCTTCTCGACCGGGATCGGTTCGCCGGTAATCATGGATTCGTCTATGCTGCTCGTACCCTCCAGGACCGCCCCGTCAACCGGCACTTTCTCTCCTGGCCGGACCCGGACCCGCGCACCAACCTGCACCTGGTCCAGCGGAACATCCGCCTCGGACCCGTCTTCACGTACCAGGCGTGCAGTCTTCGGCGCAAGGCCCAGAAGCGCTTTGATAGCCGCTCCAGTCTGGCTGCGGGCCGTCAGTTCCAGCACCTGACCTAGAAGGACCAAAGTGACAATGACGGCGGCTGCCTCGAAGTAAACTGCCACGTTTCCGGCATCGTCCCGGAAAGACGGCGGGAACACCCCGGGCGCCAGCGCTGCAATGAGGCTGTAGATATAGGCGACCGACACGCCCAGGCCGATGAGGGTGAACATGTTCAAGCTGCGATTCACAATAGATTGCCACCCGCGGACGAAAAACGGCCAGCCTCCCCACAGAACTACAGGGCTCGCGAGGATGAGCTCGACCCACGTCCAGCTCCGCTGGGAAGCCAGGCGCCGCAGCGGTTGTCCGGGGATCATCTCCCCCATCGCCGCGATCAGTATCGGGACAGTCAGGACGAGGCTGACCCACAAGCGCCGCTTCATAGCACCAAGCTCGGGGTTCGGCTCGTCGCCAGTTGAACCTACCTTCGGTTCGAGAGCCATGCCGCAGATCGGGCAGCTACCGGGCTCGCTGCGGACGATCTGGGGATGCATCGGACATACGTAGTCCGTGTGACCGACTGCGGCCTTGTCCCTTTGCGCCTCGTGCGATGGCAGAGGTGGAGCGACATACCGCGCTGGCTCGCCCCGAAATTTCACCAAACAGTCTTGGCTGCAGAAAAAGTAAGTCTGCCCGGCGAACGAATCTTTTTGCGCGGCGAATTTCGGGTCGACGTTCATGCCGCAGACCGGGTCACGCACGAGTTCCCCCGACTGGCCGCCGCGATGTTGATCTGGATGTCCCACTGCCCCGTTGTTCATACCACAAACTCCTTCGTCCTGGTCCCGACGTCGAATGCTATGGGGCCCCGGCGCCTTCTCTATTCGAATCCAGGACCTTGAGTCCTTTCGACCGATTCAGCCGCAACCACAGGTCATTAAATCGCGCCTCTTCGAGCTGTTGCTTCAGCTCAAAATTGAACCCTTTGAGGTTCCCGTAATGCGTTGTGGCGCGCTCGAAGGTGGTGAACGTCAACTGAAACGGCCCGGAGCTGCTGATGCTATCGATATCCTGGTAGCGCCAGGTCCGCGACTCGCCCGGCTTTGCCGACTTATACACCACCTCATCCGGCCCCACCTGGATCACACCTTCGTCGCCGCCAAACCGGAGCAAGTGCTTCACCGGGATTTCCCAAAGAACATTCGAGAGATGGTCGGAAATCACGGCCACGAATCGCTGGTCCAGGCGGTTCTTGAGCACGTCGTAGGCCGTCTCGAAGGTCTTGTCCGAAACGAGGTCGAACTCATATTCGCGATCTGCCCCGAGTTTCCATTTCTCGTCCTTGTATGTCAGGACCCTGAGAGACTTGGGAGCGATTTTCAACTGCTGGATATCCTGGTAGTCCCAGCGCCATGCGTGCGGATGCTTGGGCTGCTTGCCACCTTTGTACACCTCCTCATACGACACGCCTGCGTCCGTGATGGTCAGGGTGCCCATGTTGCCGGCCTTCTTAATGTGCGGTGGGCGCGAGTGCCCGTGCCAGACATCGTACCGAAGGTCCTGGGCGAAACTCACCGGCGCTAGCAGAGCCAAGCCGATCAAGAACGCGCCAGCTCTTTTTTCAATTCGAAATTCCATTTCCACACCTCATAAATTGCCGGATAGACCACTAATTCCAGAAGGAACGACGTGAAGATACCGCCGATCATTGGGGCGGCGATGCGCTTCATCACATCGGCGCCAGTCCCCACGGACCACATGATCGGTATCAGGCCCATGAACATCGTCGCGACGGTCATGAACTTCGGGCGGATTCGTTTCACCGCGCCATGCATGATTGCCACTTGAAGATCTCCGAGACTCCTGAGCCTGCCTTCCGCCTTCGCCTGATCGTGCGCCAGATCCAGATACAGCATCATGAACACGCCGGTTTCGGCATCCACGCCCATCAGTGCGATCAACCCGACCCACACGCCGATGCTCATGTTGTAGCCGAGGAAGTGCAGGAACCAGATGGCTCCCACGGCTGAAAACGGTACGGCCAGGATGATGATCATGGTCTTCGTCATGGACTTCGTGTTGAGATACAGCAGCATGACGATTAGAAAAATCGTCAGCGGAAGCACCACGATCAGCTTGTCGCGAACACGCTGCATAGCCTCATACTGGCCGCTCCAGGCGAACGAATATCCGGATGGCAGCTTCACCTTATCGCGCACCACCTGCTTCGCTTCCTCGACATAGCTGCCGATGTCCCGGCCGGCCACGTCGACGTATACGTAGCCGTTGAGCATGCCGTTCTCGTCGCGCAGCATCGCCGGTCCACTCACCACCTGGATGTCGGCCAGTTGCGCGAGCGGTACCTGGGTCTGGCCGTCCATCGCCGGCACCAGCACGCGCTTCAGGGCGTCGGGATCGCTGCGGTAATCCCGCATATAGCGCACGTTGACCGGATAGCGCTCGCGGCCTTCGATGGTAGTGGTGACGTTCTCGCCGCCGATCGCGCTCATCACCACGTCATTAGCGTCCTCGACACTGAAACCGTAGCGCGCCAGCGCGTCGCGATTCCACTTGAAATCGAGGAAATAGCCACCGCTGGTGCGTTCCGAGAAGACACTTCGAGTGCCTTGCACCTTCGGCAACAACGCCTCGATCTGGGTGCCGAGATCTTCGATCTTCTTGATATCCGCGCCGTAGATCTTGATTCCAACCGGTGTGCGGATGCCCGTGGTGAGCATGTCAACTCGCGCCTTGATGGGCATCGTCCATGCGTTCGAGGTGCCAGGGATTTTGAGCGCCCGGTTCATTTCTTCCACCAATTGGTCGGTCGAGATGTGGTCCGGCGTGAACCTGCGGAATATACCCTTCGCCCATTTAGGCGCCCAGGACGAATACCAGGTGTCCACCTTCCGCCACTCTGTCTCCGGTTTGAGAACAATGACCGTCTCCATCATCGAGAACGGAGCCGGATCCGTGGACGACTCCGCGCGCCCCGCCTTGCCTAGCACGGTGGATACTTCGGGGAACTGCTTGATGATGCGGTCCTGCACCTGCATCAACTCCTGGGCCTTCGTGACGGAAATGCCGGGGAGCGTCGAAGGCATGTACATTAGCGAGCCCTCATCGAGCGGCGGCATGAACTCGGAACCCAGCCTCTCGAACACCGGAACGGTGACTACGACCAAAGCTACTGCCCCCGCGATTACGAACCATTTCCAGCGCAATGCCAGTTCGCATACCGGTGCGTACAACTTGATCAGGATCTTACTGATGGGGTGCGTCTCTTCCGAATGAATCGTACCCACCAGAACCGCGTTCGTCACGCGAGCCAGCCAACGTGGCCGGAACTCGTAATTCTTCATGTGGGTAAACAGCAGCCGCATGGCCGGATCCAGCGTGATGGCCAATACCGCCGCAATGATCATGGAGAACGTCTTGGTGTACGCAAGGGGCTTGAACAACCGGCCTTCCTGGGCTTCCAATGTCAGCACTGGCAGGAAGGCGACGGCGATGACCAGGAGCGCAAAGAAACTCGGCCCGCCGACCTCTTTGACCGCATCGATCACCACGCGGTGGTAATCCTGCTTGCGGCCGGTACGTTCCCACTCCTCAAGCTTCTTGTGGGTCTGCTCGACAACCACGATGGCTGCGTCCACCATGGCCCCAACAGCGATCGCGATCCCGCCCAACGACATGATGTTGGATGTCAGGCCCATCATCTTCATGGGTATGAATGCAATGATGACTGCCACGGGAATGGTGACGATCGGGATGGTGGCACTGGGGATGTGCCAGAGGAAGATCATGATGACAATGGCCACGATGATCAGCTCTTCCATGAGCGTATGCTTCAGGTTGTCTATGGATCGCAGAATCAGTTCGGACCGATCATATGCGGTGACCACTTTCACACCCGGAGGAAGTCCGCCCTCAATATCTTTGAGCTTCTCCTTGACGCGTTGAATCACCTCCAGCGCGTTTTCTCCCTGCCGCATGATGACAATGCCGGCGACAGTCTCACCTGTCCCGTTCCAATCCGCCACGCCGCGGCGGATGTCGGGGCCGAGTGTCACGTCACCCACGTCCGAGATGAGGATCGGGACACCGCTGGCGCTTTTTGCGAGTACGATCTTGCCGATGTCGCCGGTCGATTGAGCATAGCCTCGGCCGCGCACCATGTACTCGGCGCCGCTGAATTCTACCAACCGGCCCCCGACGTCATTGTTGCCGGCGCGCACCGCTGCCACGACTTTACCAATCGGAATATTGAACGATTGAAGCTTGTTGGGATCGACGTTGACCTGGTACTGCCGCACGAATCCACCCAGTGGCGCGACCTCGGCGACGCCGGGGACCGATTTCAGGTAGTAGCGAAGGTACCAGTCCTGATAACTGCGCAAGTCAGCGAGGCTCTGCTTGCCTGTCGTATCGATCAGGGCGTACTCAAACACCCATCCAATGCCCGTGGCATCCGGTCCTAGCTCGGTTTGAACGCCCTGAGGCAGTCGCGGCAAAACGTTCGAGAGGTATTCCAGGGTGCGGGATCGGGCCCAATAAATATCCGTTCCTTCGTCGAAGATGATGTAAACGTAGGAGTACCCAAAGTCTGAAAAGCCGCGTACATCCTTCACTTTCGGTGCACCCAGCATTGCAGTGACAAGCGGGTAGGTGACCTGGTCCTCCATGATGTCCGGGCTGCGATCCCAGCGCGAATAGACGATCACCTGGGTGTCGCTCATATCCGGGAGCGCATCGAGGGGTACCGTCCGCATCGACCACAGTCCGCCCATCACGGCCGCCGCGATCGCCATGAAGACGATCATCTTGTTCCGGGCCGAAAACTCAATGATGGCGTTGATCATTGCTTCTTGGTCCCCATTCCAGGCATGTCGTCCATCGCCTTCGAGTCGGGCTTTCCTGCCGGCGCCTTCGGCCTATTGGCCGGCGCGTCAGGCGGTGTTGGCTTATTAGTCATTCCGGGCATCCCCGCCATTCCACCCATTCCCGATGCGGCGGCTTTCATTTGGCTCTCGGAATCGATCAGGAAGTTACCGGAAACAACGATGCGCTCACCCCCATTGAGGCCGGACAGAATCTGGATGCGGTCACCCTCGCGTTCGCCGGTCTTTACCTGCCTCGGTTCGAAGAAGCCGTTGCCGCGATCGACAAAGACCGTCTTGCGTTCGCCGGCGTTCAGCACTGCGTCCGCTGCCACCGTAAGTGTCGACGGAATGTTCACGCGGAATTCGACATCGGCGTACATATCGGGCTTCAGCATAACGCCAGGGTTATTCATGTTGAGCCGCACTTTAAGAGTTCGCGTCATCGGATCGACCTCCGGCTGGAGATAGTCAATTCGAGCGCTGAAGCTCTTGCCGGGAAGTGCCTGGAGAGACACGTGAGCCGTCTCGCCTACGTGGATATTGGGCGCTTCATACTCGAACAGATCCGCCATGATCCAGACGTGGCTCAGATCCACGATCGTGTACAGGTCCGTGTCGGGCATGACCTTTACTTGCGGAAAAGCTTTGCGATCCGTGATGTACCCCGTCATGGGCGAGTACACCGTGATGTTCTTGATCGGCTCTCCGGTTTTGAGGACCTGGTCGATCTGCGCTTCGCTGAGGTCCCACAACTCCAACCGCCGGCGAGTTGCCTGAAGCAAAGACCCGCTCTGATCGAAACCCGACGGCAGGGCGCTGTCCTGCATGATAGTTTTTGCTTTCGCGGCGAGAAGCAACTCCCGCTGGGACGCCAGCATGTCGGGGCTGTAAATGGTCAGCAACGGCTGTCCCTTCTCCACTAGCTTGCCCGTGAAGTCGACGAACACCTTGTCGATCCAACCTTCCACCTTCGTGTGCACATGGCCGATACGAGTCTCGTCGATCGCAACTTTGCCTGGCGCCCGGATTGTCCGGGAACCGCCGCCGGTTTCCACTTGCTCGTACTTCACTCCAATCAGTTGCTGCTTCTCAGGAGTAATCTGGACCGTGCCGACTTCCATGGTGGAGACATCGTCTGCATAAACCGGCTCCAGTTCGCTGCCGGTCTCCGGATTGAGGCCAGGCAGTTGCGCCTTGTAATTCGGGTCTTTGGGGTCGCGGTAATACAGCACCTTCCGCTCGGCCGCCGGTGCGGTGGCAGCGCCGCCATCGGCATACACCGGTTCGAGTTTCATCCCGCAATCTGGTGCGATGCCGGGCTTGTCCGACTTGTAAGCTGGATGCATTGGATCGACCCAGTAGAGAATCTTGCGGCCGCCTTTGTCCGCGGGTGCCGCCGCGCCTCCTTTTACAGCCTTGTAGACGTAGCCGCCCACAAACGCGCCTGCGATCACAACAAGCAAACCGATTATTCGAATCGCTTTCATTTGAATAGCCTCAGTCCGTGAGCGCTTGGCCCGTCATCTCTTCGAGGCGACTCAGCGCCAGCTCATAGTTAAGCGCCTCATCGTAGTAGTTCATCTCGTAATCGAGCACCATCGTAAAGTTGGAAAGAACCGACAGGAAATCGACACTTCCGGTCTCATAAGTGGAGAGAGAGGATTCCAGCGCCAGGTTCCCTTGCGGCACCACAGTCTGTCTGTAGAGTTTCATAAGCCGTGCCGAAGCCTGCGCCATAAGGAAGTCGTCCTGGATCTGATAGCGCAGCGATTGGTCCGTGGCTTCGTACGTCCGGCGTACTTGCGACAGATTGTTAACCTGCTCGTTCACGCCGGCTCGCTGTTTGCGCCAGAAGTAGATTGGAACTTTGAAATCCGCGCGAACCTCATACATGGGAGGCATCGACCCCATGTTGTAATAGCCCGCGTTAAGTGTGAGGTCAGGATAGTATTCTTTGCGCGCCATGTTGACGGCCAGTTCCGACCGCTCGATCATCTTCTGATCGCGGCCCAGCATCGGCGAATTCTGCCTCGCGGCAGCAAGTAGTTCCTCCAGCGTCGCCGTCAACTCTTTGGGTTTTACATCTTTTGGCCGGCCGACCGGCGTGCCCACCGCGCGATTCAGAATGCTGTTGATCTCAGCGCTGCGGCTCCTGCGCTCCTGTTCCAGTTTCACCAGACGCGTTTCGAGGATGCTGGTTTGGGTTTGGGCCTTGAACACATCTTGTTGAGCGGCGCGACCGACCGAATAACGGTCTTCGGTCACCTTCAAAAGCTTTGCCAGCAGGTCACGATCGCGGACCAGGAGATCGGTGGCCGCGTAGGTGTATTGCAGGCGATAGTAGGCCTGCTTGAGTCGGGAAATCACGGCCAATTGCACTCCTTGATACTGCTGAAATTCGGCCTGTGCCTCCTTGGAAGCCATGTCACCCTTGAGCTTGAGTTTGCCTGGAAAGGGCACCTCCTGCGAAACCATCACCCCAACGTTTGCCAGTACCTGGGTCCCGAGGCCGGCGCCAGGCAAAGGATTGCCCACACTGTTATAGCCCAGCGAGATCATCGGATCGGCCAAACTGCTCTCCTGTGTGGGCCGCTGCCGTGCCGCCTCGTAACTCTTTTGCGCCGCCAGGATCTCCCGGTTATTCTTCAGCGCTTCGTTCGTGAGCTCGTTCAGGTCAAGAGTCTGCGCTTGGACAACGGCAGCCGACACGAGCGTCAGGAATAAGAAGACTCTTCTCATAGCTCCCTTTCGCAATGCACAAACCAGCTAGATCGCTACGCCTTTTAGAGCGAGTGTTAGTCAGTGAATGGAGAATTGAAATGGGGCTAGATTCGGAGAACGGAGCCGGCTGGATGTTCCGACATCGGGAGTTGTAGCGTGATCGAGCTGAAGGAATCGCAGACAAACAATCCATGCGATACCTCAACGGAGGACGGTAGAATCGCGATGTCGTGCCCAGGCGTGTTTGAGGCACAGGCTTCCGGACGGTCGGCTGCCTGTAGATCTGCGTGAGGAGCGCCGCAATCGTTGTGCGCTGGCGCCTTCGATGGTTCTGGGTGATTGCAATCGCCCTCGTGCGAACAACACTTGTGATCATCTTTGGCGTTCGAATTCAATGCCGAACACGGTACACAACCACCCGTCAACGCCAGTATCAGGGACGCGCTGAGGAGGACCCTCAGCATTGCCGTGCCTGCCTCAACGATAGATGACCCGCGCATTCCCAGTTCCAACTTCATTGGAGCATTTCGTTAGCCAAAAGCGCAAGTGCCTGAATTATCAGGACACTTTCCGCTGCGCCCCGGCACCAGTTGCGTCAAATGCCCCAACCCTCGGCCCCCTCTGTGCGTCACAATAGCAACTCCGGCTTAATAGACAACAGTGAAGGTCCCGTCGGGATTCGACGCCACAGCGCCGAAGCTCCAGGTTGAAATGCCAGACGCTGAGCCCCTGGAGCCTATCGGATTTCCGTTTCGATCGAAGAACTGCCAGGCGAGAGAGCCACCACGTTGCCAGCCGGTTCCCTCCGTCCAGAGCAACATTATTTCGCCACGAGAGTTGATGGCGAGCCGCGGATGCTTGCGTCCCTTGCCTTCCCCCGGCGCAGCGACTACTTTTGGAATCGCCGATCCGACAATTTTTCCGTAGAAGACCTGCCCCCCAGTCTCCCAAGCCGCCAGCGTTGTGCCCCCACCCTCAGCAAACGACATGCTGCTCATCGGGCACGCATTGATCTCCCATGGATGCACGATTGAGCCCTGAAAGTTCCTGCCGCGATCTTTCGACGCAAGCAGATAGATATCGCGGTGGACGTTCTCAGTGGCGGAGCGATAAAGAGCTAGTAGTGTACCGTCTCGTGCTGCAAACATCGCCATGCCGCAGCAGCCGCATGCTCCCGTGGCTATATTCCAGGCAGGCACCTCGGCAGCGAAAGTCTTGCCGGAATCATGTGACTCGGCAACCCACACCTGACGGCCGGCTTCGCCCGTAGCCGCACCGCTGCCCTTTCCATGCCAGCCGACATATACGTTTCCTGCTGCATCCGCGGCGACCGTCCCGCCTCCATCGAGGCCGAAGGTGCGCTGCATCAGATTGCGCTGCGGCTCAAAAGCATTACCCTGGTCATTGAGCCGAGAGTAGAGCATAGGGTTGCCAGGCTTGCCGGCTTCGGGATTAATTGGCCCCGGAGGAAGTGCCGTGTTTGAACCATTCCATGCGATGTGAACACGTCCGCTTCCGTCGACTGCAATCTGGCCGCCGCGGATTGTCCCCACGCCGATCACACTCGCTTCCTGGGAATTGACTCGGAGTGGACGCGAAAATGCATCGCCATCAGCCGTCAATCGAACGTAAAAGAGATCGCCACCTCGGGGATCGCCCAAGAAATAGATCATGTGGATCGTGCCGTTTGGCTCGACTGCAATCTGGGGTTGTATGCCGCCATCGGGCACACGCCTGACTGAAATTGGTTCAGGGCGATCAGTTCCCCCAAAAGCAAGAAAGGCTAAAAAGGCCAGCCACGCCCAGCGACTCGTCATGTCGTCTTTATTGTAATGGCTCTGAAGCTTCTATTTCTGAGCGTACTCGCCGGGCGCAGTACGATTTGTGGAAGTGAACTGACGCGGGCCATATGTCGCGATCTGGGGAGCTTTGTCGATTAGGGACCGACAAACGCCCTTCAGTCCGCCGATCCACCTTGACGCGACATCTCGAACTTCTGCCGGTTCAGCGGGCTCGACACGGCACTCGAGAAGTCACCAACTGCGTCTCCAGCGGAGCCCTTTATTTCTCGAACGCCGACTTGCGCATGAAGTGCAGCTTCAAAGCCATCTTCGCCGTCAGCGAAGCTTCCCCCTCCAGGCGAAAGAACTTCGTGCCCGCGGACAGCATCGCCTTTACCAGCGTCCGATCGGACAGCGGCGCCGAACCGAACATGTCCGGTGCGATCGCCGCCTGCTCATGCGCTCCGTACTGGAGTGGGCTCTCCAACAAATAGTAAAAGTAAAGTGTGTGCAGCGAAACGCCGCCTTGCTTGATTGGCTTCTCCCAGAGGCGATGCACTTCCTCCAGGAAACTCCGATCCAGCAAATGCGGAGTGCGCGCCACCGTCTTCCGCTTGGAGCGCTTACCGAAGCGGGAATTCAGCAAGCTCTCCGCCGTGCTGCCCGGCGGAATCTCGGCCGGCTCGACAAAGAACCGATAGCCGCCCTTCGCATTCAGAAATTCGCTGGCATTCAGGGGCTGGCCCAGAAACGAACTGCCGTCGAGATACAGGAACTGCCGCGAGAGCCCCGGAATGCGGAACATCTGCCACGCCGCCAAGTCTGCGTTCGCGCCAGCGGGCACAAGATCCGCATGCTTCACCAGCGACAGGCGCCCATGTTTGGCCGCCAGCCACTTGGGCGCTTTCTCCCCGGCCACGACGTACACTTTGCGGATCCAGGGCGCGAAACGATCGAGCGCTCGCAGGGAGTACTCCAACTGGTCTCCGCCGGACCACGTGTATACCGCATCGATCGGTTCGGCCGTAGTCACCGGAGCGGCTCGCCTCCCTTAATGAGCCACGCCGAATCGTGCCGTGTGAATCCGATGCGCGGATAATAAGCCACGGCGGCCGGAGCGGAAAGCAGGATCACGGTGGTCTTCGGCCCGCCGGCCTCCTGCGTCAGCCGGATCAGTTCGCGCCCAATGCCGCGCTTCTGGTGCGACTCGCGGACGGCGAGATCGGAGAGATACGTCGCGTAAACGAAGTCGGTCATCGACCGGGAAATGCCCACCAGCAGGTCGCCGTCCCAGGCGCTGATCACCAGGTTGGCGTTGGCCAGCATGGCCGCCATGCGTTCGCGGTCGTCGGAGGGGCGGCGCGCGCCCAGGCTGCACGATTTGTACAGCTCGATGACGGCATCTATATCCGGACGGTTGCCGGTGCGGTAAGAGATCACGAAATTGTCCTTGCGCTATTGTCGCGCAAGAGAGGCCCTTCGGCCACGGCGAGCTCGAAGAACCAGCCGGCGAACATTTACTACGATGCCAACGGCAACCAGAACGCCGAGTACTCCCCCTACGGCGGGAACACCTACAGCGTGGAGAACCGGCTCACGTTGGAAGTGCTGCCAGGCTCGTCGTACCCGTCGAACATCTACGCCTACGACCCCTGGGGCAAACGGGTGATTAGCGGCTACAGTCCGAGCTCTTACAGTCCGCAACCGAATTGCACGTACACGTTCTACGGGGTCACGGGCCAGGCGCTGGCGAGCGTAATGTGGAATGGGTGCAACTATCCCTCATACCCGACGTGCGCCATCGTAGGGCGGAAGGGGCGGTCCACGGCACGCGTTGCGGGTCGGGTAAGTTCCTGAATGCCTGACTAAGTGAATCCAAGACTGACTCTAATTGGGACTCTTCCGGTAGTTATGGAATTTTTCAAATTAGTTCTTGACAAAAGAAAAAGTTAAGAATAATTCAAGAGAAACAGATTCGAAATAGGAGTAAAGCATGGCTCAACGCCTCCTAACAGCCCTGCTGGTGCTCGCCGGCGTAGTA
>Ga0182018_10001378_pt1 | contig 27802 bp, 22 predicted proteins | sample 812P2MmetaG_FD_120490 | JGI IMG/M metagenome (GOLD analysis project Ga0182018, IMG submission 120490) | Permafrost microbial communities from Stordalen Mire, Sweden - 812P2M metaG | ecosystem: Environmental > Terrestrial > Soil > Wetlands > Permafrost | place: Sweden: Stordalen | collected...
GGAGGTTCTCGCAGGCGCGAAGCCGGACTTGGCGAAAAGGATCCCAGCAGAAGGCTCTATCCGCCTGCTTCGGTCTGGCGCGTGGTTGGATCACAATAAGGCATCTCTATTGCTTGTGGCGCTGACTAAGGATCGTGATCCGAAAGTGCTGGCTCTACTCCGCCTTGAGGCGCTCGATCCACTGTTAGAGATGGCACGGTGGCGCAACATAGGGCATGCTGAGGCCGCGCTTTCGATACTCGGACGAATCGCGGGCATCGATGAGGATTGGTTGGATAAATTGATCGAAGCCGGTCAAGCGGAAACGATTATCAACAAAGTGAATCGGCAGTGATCCCTATATGCGCCGGCGGCCCGCTGCTCTACGCCGTGGAAACCGAAGAGGATGGAGTGTTATGACTCTTCCCTCACGGCGAGGTCGAAGGCTTCACTTAAGAACGGAATGATGGTGCGCAGATCCTCGGCGGTCCGGACAAGGGCGACGTGTGAGACGCGCTTGCCGCTCTGCGCGATTTCGATGAAGTACGGTGCGACGGCCTTGCGACCGAGGTGAATTACGATGCGCAACGCATCCCGCATTACCGTCAGGTCCGCGAAGATGCGTGTCGTCCGGAACAGCGCGTACCGGTTCCGTGTGACTACCTCCACGCCGCCAAAGCCCATTACGGTGGTCTCGAGTTTCCGGTAGAGAGCGGTCAGCGCCGGTGGCCTGCTTTTGAGCAAGGTAGCAGCGCTGCCGACCCCGCACGCGTGACGTTGATTGACCTGACGAAAGGTCCGATGACACCGCGGACATGCCCAATTCATAAGTCCGTAGTACACCGGGAAGACACATCTGTCAACGTTCGGCCTTCGTGAGCCTTAACAGGCTGCCCGGCGCCGGCTTGCAGTTCCTAATCCGCCAACCAGCTACAATTGGCACAAGACATGAAAATTACCGTATTGGACGGGTACGCGCTCAACCCCGGCGACCTCTCATGGGATGCGCTCGCGAAGCTCGGCGAAGTGCAGGTATTCGATCGGACTCCGGCGGCGGAAGCGGCGGCCCGGGCGGCGGGCGCGACTATCGTGCTCACCAATAAGACGCCGCTGCGGGCGGACACTTTGCGGCAGCTTGTGGACCTGAAGTATATCGGGGTGCTGGCCACCGGATACGACGTGGTGGATGTGAAGGCCGCCAAGGAACAGGGAATCGTGGTGACGAATATTCCGATTTATGGGACGGCCTCGGTGGCGCAGTTCGTGTTCGCGCTGTTGCTGGAGTTGTGCCACAACGTGCGGCAGCATGCGGACGCGGTGCGGGCGGGGGAGTGGACGCGCAGCCCGGACTGGAGTTTTTGGAAATCGCCGCTGATGGAGTTGGCGGGGAAGACGATGGGGATTATCGGGTTCGGGCGGATCGGACGGCAGACCGGCAAGATCGCGGACGCCATGGGGATGCGCGTGCTCGCCAACGATACGTACCATGGGAATCCGCCGTCGTGGGATGGGTTCGCATGGGCTGGGGTGGAGGAGGTGCTGCGCGAGAGCGACGTGGTGAGTTTGCATTCGCCGCTGTTTCCCGATACCCGCGGGATGATCCACGCGGGGTCGATCGAATGGATGAAGCGGACGGCATTCCTCATCAATACGTCGCGGGGACCGCTGGTGGTGGACCAGGATCTGGCGGATGCGCTGAACGCGGGACGGATCGCCGGGGCTGGTCTGGACGTGCTTTCCGTGGAGCCTCCGGCGGAAACGAATCCGCTGCTTTCGGCCCGCAATTGTCTGGTAACGCCCCACATCGCGTGGGCGACGAGGGAAGCGCGGTCGCGGCTGATGGAGGTGGCTGTGGAAAATATCACCACCTATGTGGCGGGGACACCTCAAAACGTGATAGGGTAGCCTACAGTTCCGGGGATGTTTAGGCGGTAAGGAATCGGGCAGCGGCCAAGCGAGCCGGTCCCGAAAAGGAGCATTCATGGAGCGACGACATTTTCTGATGAGTTCGGCGGCGGCGTTGACCGCGGCGCAGAGCGTTTTCGGAACCCCCAGCGACACTGTGAGAATCGGCGTGATCGGTGTGGGCGGCCATGGCAAAACTTTAGGCGGACGGGGCAAGAGCCACCTGGACGGTTTTGGAAAGCTGGACAACGTGGAGATTGTCGCGGTGGCCGATGTCGACCAAACCCACCTGGATTACGGTGTTTCGCTGGTGGAGAAAAATCCAAAGCAGGGCAAGAAGCCGGCCGGGTACATCGACTTCCGCAAGATTCTGGACGACAAATCGATCGATGCGATTTCCATCGCGACGCCTAACCACTGGCACACGCTGATGACCATCTGGGGATGCCAGGCGGGCAAAGACGTGTACGTGGAGAAACCGTGCTCGTATAACGTATTCGAATCGAAGCAGATTGTGGCGGCGGCTCGCAAGTACAACCGGATGGTGCAGCAGGGCAGCCAGATCCGCTCGTCGCCGGCGGTGCAGGAAGCGGTGCAGAAGATGCGCGAGGGTGTGATCGGCGATCTGTATCTGTCGCGCGGTCTGTGCTTCAAGTGGCGCGACACGATTGGCCGGACGCCGGTTTCGGCGGTGCCTGAAGGCGTGGATTACAACTTGTGGACGGGTCCCGCGCCGAAGCACGATTTCACGATGAACCGCTTCCACTACAACTGGCACTGGTTCTGGGACTACGGCAACGGCGATCTGGGCAACCAGGGGATCCACGAAATGGACGTGGCGCGCTGGGGGCTGGGCGTGAAGTATCCGACGAAGGTGAGCGCCATCGGCGGGCATTATATGTTCGACGACGACCAGGAGACGCCCAACACGCTGAATTGCGCCTACGAATTCGACGAAGGCGGCAAGCACCAGATGATGGAGTTCGAGGTGCGTCATTGGATGAGCAATGGGGAAGCTTCGGTGGGCGTGCCGCACGCGGGGCCGCGGGACGATTCCGGAGACGAAGCACCGGCGGCAGCGGGCCGGCGTGGCGGAGCTGGTGGACCGGGAGGCGCGCCGCGCCCGGTGGATCCGAACCGCATCGGCAACATCTTCTACGGCTCGAAGGGCTACCTGGCGGTGGACAGTTACCACTCGTATAAAACGTGGCTGGGCAAGGCCGGGGAGCCAGGGCCGTCGGGCGATAAAGACGGCAACCACTTCCTGAACTTCATTGAAGCGGTGCGGAGCCGCAAGCGCGAGTCGCTGAATGCGGAAGTGGAAGAAGGGGCGACTTCCTGCATGCTGGTGCACCTGGCCAACATTTCCTATCGCGTGGGCCGTACGATTCACTTCGATTCGGCGACCTGGACGTGCAAGGACGACAAGCAGGCCAATGCGCTGATGACGCGGCAATGCCGCGCGCCGTTCCTGGTTCCCGAAAAGGTGTAGCCTGACCGATCCAAAGCTGCCAGTACTGATCAGCTCCGAACAGATTCAGAAGCGGATCCGTGAGCTGGGCGAACAGATTTCCGGCGACTACCCGGAGGGCAAGCTCCACTTCATTTGCATTTTGAAGGGCGCTTGCTTCTTCATGACGGACCTGGCGCGTGCGATGAAACGCGACGTGTCCATCGATTTCATGGGCATTTCGACATACGGCAAGGGCAAGACCAGTTCGGGCGAAGTGAAGGTCACCAAGGACCTCGACATATCGCTCGAAGGCGCCGATGTGTTGATCGTCGAAGACATTGTGGACAGCGGAGTGACGCTCAACTACCTGCTGCATGTGCTGGAACAGCGGCGGCCGCGGTCGATCCGGATTGCCGCGCTGCTGGACAAGCCGGAGCGGAGATTGCGTCCGGTGCACGTAAGCTATGTCGGGTTTCCGATTCCGGATCAGTTTGTGGTGGGATACGGGCTGGACTACGCGGAACGGTATCGGAATCTGGACGCGATCTGCGTGATGGACGAGAGCGCGATAGGGTAGGGACCGGCCTCGGCCGCATGCTCAGAAGGCGCTAATGCTGGTCGTCCTTCTTTTTGTGGAGCTTCTTCTTGACGTCGGGCCAAAATTCTTTCAGGACGTTGGAGAAGGCGTCGGTGGCGCACTGGATCAGTAGTTTCTGTGCGGCGTCGTTGGCATCGCGGGTATCGGGGTAGTAGGCTTGGGAAATAGCCACGGCAGTGGCATTGCCACCCCACTCCTCAATGTTGAAGCTCTTGTGGCCGTTATCCAACCTGGTCACGAAGATTTGCGAGAGGGCGTAAAACGTGCGATGCCGCATGCCGCCTTCGCCTAGCCGAAAGTAACGCGGATCCTCGTGCAACACGGCTGGGAAAAAGCCTTCGGTCATCATGTTGCCGATCATCTGATCGCCGTACGCGGTGGCGAAGCGCTTGGCGTATCCGGCCATCCCCTGGCCAAACGACGGATTTTGGTTTTCGATCTGATAGAGCGCCGCGAAGAGTCCGGCGGTGGGATAAACCGGGATATCGAAGGAATCCTTGAACGCGATGGTGATCTTTTGCTTAGCGGTGATGGGATGAAACGGGGCCGAGGCCTCGGTCATGCGATTGTTGGGAAGAACGCCATAGATGCGCTTATCCTCGATCGGTTGACCGTTCGCATCTTCCTTGGGAGCATCTTTGGGCAGGTCCTTGGGCAGGTCCTTGGGAGCGTCCTGCGAAGGAGGCGGTGCAGGCGGCGCCGCCGGGGGGTTGACGCCCTGGGCCATCATGGAACATGCGCAGAATGCAGTGGCAGCGAGAGCGTTCTTGAGGCTAACCATGCTGACCTTTAGATGCCCGTGGGCGGGGCTCCGGTTTCAGGGAATTTCCGGGAATTCACATCCGGGAATTCGCGGTAGACACCACTCGTCACGATTTGGTACACTACTGGCTGTCCCCTTTTGAAAATGCTCAGTGGGAGGTTCGTGCTTTTTTGACGGACCGCTTGCACCAATGAGGAAACATGCCGCAGAAACCAGGAAAACAGTATCAAGCTGCACGGAAGCAGGTTGAAGCTCGCGAGTATTTACTCGAAGAGGCCGTTCCGCTGCTTAAAAAAATAAAGTTTGCCAAATTCGACGAGACGGTGGAAATTCACATGCGTCTGGGCGTCGACCCCAAACATGCGGACCAGATGGTGCGCGGCACGGTGGTGATGCCGAACGGGCTGGGCAAATCCAAGAAGGTGCTGGTGATCGCCAGCGGCGACAAGCAGCGCGAAGCGACCGAAGCCGGGGCCGATATAGTGGGCGGCGACGATATGGTCAACAAGATCCAATCGGAAGGTTGGACGGATTTCGACGCCGTGATCGCCACACCCGATATGATGCGGTCGGTCGGCAAGCTGGGCAAGGTGCTTGGTCCGCGCGGTCTCATGCCCAACCCCAAGACGGGCACGGTGACGGTGGACGTCGCCAAGGCCATCAGGGAAATCAAGGCCGGTAAAGTGGAATTCCGCGTCGACAAGACGGGGATCATCCACGCTCCCGTGGGTAAGATCAGTTTCGAAGCCGGGAAGCTGGTGGAAAACGCCTCCAGCCTGATTTCGGCGGTCATCAAGGCCAAGCCGGCGGTCGCCAAGGGAAAGTATGTCAGGAGCGCGACCATCTGCTCCACCATGGGGCCGGGCGTGGCGGTCGACACAAGCGTGTTCAGCACGAAGGCGGCGGCGGCATTAGCCTAGAGCCGTACAGGTGTTTCCATGAAAAAGAAGGAAGACAAGAAGAAGGATATCGAGAGCCTGCACGCCGATTTGGCGCGGTTGCAGAACCTGTTCGTCACGGGCTATGAGAAGCTGCGCGTGAGTCAGGATTTCGAACTGCGCAAAGTGGTGCGGAGCGTAGGCGCGAAATACCGGGTGGTGAAGAATAACCTGGCGGACAAGGCATCCGAAGGCACGCCGGCCGAGCAGGTACTGAAGGGGTTGCGCGGGATGACGTCGGTGGCCTACACCACCAACGATCCGGTGGCTCTGGCCAAGGCCCTGGTGGTTTACGCGAAGGCCAATCCGAGTTTTACGTTCAAGGCGGGCATCGTGGAAGGCCGGGCGATCGATGTAAAGTCGATCAACGACCTGGCGGCTCTGCCGTCGAAGGAAGAGATCTTTGCCAAGCTGCTGTACGTGATCAACGCTCCGGCGCAGCGGTTGCTCGGCGCCATGAATGGCGTGGGCCGCAACCTGGCGGTGGTGGTCGACCAGGGTGTGAAGGAAAACAAGTTCGGGGCGTAGCGTTTTTTTTTGATTATTGAAGGAGTTTGAAGAAAATGGCGGATATCAACGCAATTGCGGAACAGATTCAAGGGCTGACGCTGCTGGAAGCCTCCCAGCTCGTCAAGATGCTCGAAGAGAAGCTGGGTGTATCGGCGGCAGCGGCGGCTCCGGCGGCGGCGGGCGGCGGGGCTGCGGCGGCGGCGGCTCCCGTGGTGGAAGAGAAAACGGAGTTCACCGTGGTCCTGACGGCGGCCGGCGCCAACAAGATCAACGTGATCAAGGCCGTCCGTGAAGTGACCAGCCTGGGCTTGAAGGAAGCCAAGGACCTGGTGGATGGCGCTCCCAAGGCGGTGAAGGAAGGCGTCAGCAAGGACGAAGCCGAGGCAATTAAAAAGAAGTTCGTCGATGTGGGCGCGAGCGTCGAAGTAAAGTAAGACTGGGAGCGTGGGGCGGGGTTGGGAGGCGACTTGCCGAACGCCCCGTCGACGTGCGCCTTGTGGGGTTTGACGCTGGGCTCAAGTCCTGCTAGGATAAGTAGTTGGGTTTTCGAGGCGGATTCGGATCCCCATTGGTGACTGTGATTCCCAAATCCTGGAACTTCAATTGCAGGCGGTGCGGAACTGCGCAGAGGGTATTTCTGCGCATTCGTATGCTGGTAGCGATGGTGCAGGATACGTGTCTCTATTGTTCCCCAGAGCCGGCTTTCATCTCCAGTAATTCTCCGGCGCCTTTTCGATTCCTGCCCTGGTTTCATCTCGCGGCACACCGTGAATCCTCCACGTCCGGTGCGCCGTTGGCTTTGTGCTATTGAACGCAGTTTTCCGCGTTGGCTGGTTTGCCGTCAGGAGCTTTAACGAATGGATACGATACTCAACGCCGCCGCAAATGCGCGAGTGGATTTCTCAAAGATTAAAACTTCCATTCCGATTCCGAACCTGATCGAAGTTCAAAAGAAGTCCTACGAGCGCTTTCTGCAGATGGATTTGCTGCCGAATGAGCGCGAAGACATCGGTTTGCAGACGGTATTCAACTCCGTATTTCCCATTTCGGATTTCCGCGGAGTGAGCGAACTGGAGTTTGTGGACTACTCGATCGGCAATTGGGAGTGCAAGTGCGGGAACCTCAAAGGGCTGCACCACCTGCGGAGCACGTGCCGGAGCTGCGGCGCCACGATCCGCACGGATCCTTTTCACGCCGGCGACATTCTCTGCAACCATTGCGGCACGTTCAACAAGAACGTGGTGACATTCTGCAACAAGTGCGGCGACCCGGTGGGTCTGCAACTGAAGTACGACATGCAGGAGTGCCAGGAGCGTGGCATGACTTATGCCGCTCCACTAAAGGTGACCATCCGCCTGACGGTATATTCCAAGGACCCCGAGACGCAGAAGAAGAGCGTTCGGGATATCAAGGAGCAGGAGGTCTTCTTCGGCGAAATCCCGTTGATGACCGACAACGGGACGTTCATCATTAACGGCACCGAGCGCGTAATCGTGTCCCAGTTGCACCGTTCTCCGGGCGTGTTTTTCGAAAAGCAGCAGGGGATCGGTTACTACCTGGGCAAGATCATTCCCTACCGCGGGAGCTGGGTGGAGTTCGAATACGACAACAAGAACATCCTCTATGTCCGGATCGACCGCAAACGCAAATTCTACGGTTCGGTTTTCCTGCGCGCCCTGGGCCTGAAGACCGACGAACAGATTCTGCGCGCCTTCTACCGCGTCAGCAAGATCAACGTTAAAGAGAAGAAGCTGCTGTGGAACGTGGATGAAGGGCTGATCGGGCTGAAGCTGTCCTATGCGATTTCGGCGAAGACCGGCGAAACGGTAGTGGCGCAAGGCAAGAAGATCGCGTCCTCGGTATTCAAGGAAATCCAGAAGGCCAAGATCGCGCAGGTGGAAGTGGCGGCAAACGATCTGGAAGGCGCTTATGTAGTGGCCGACGTGGTGGATATGTCGACCGGCGAAGTGCTGATCGACGCCAACAGCGAAATGACCACCACCGCGCTAAGCAAGCTGCTCGAAGCGGGAATCGAGGAATTCGAATTCTACTTCCCGGAGCGCGACGACGTGGGCACGGTGGTTTCGGCCACCATCCGCAAGGACGCGGTCAAAACGCAGAACGAAGCGCTGATCGAAATCTACCGCAAACTGCGGCCCGGCGATCCGCCCACGCTCGATACCGCGACGCAATTGTTTCAGGGCATGTTCTTCGACCCGCGCAAGTACGATTTTTCGCGCGTGGGCCGCATGAAGTTCAACATCAAGCTGCACGAACGGGCGGACGCCACGTCGCTCGACAAGCGCACGCTCGATTCGGACGATTTCAAAGCCACCATCAAGTACCTGCTGAAGCTGCGCAAAGGCATCGGGCAGGTGGACGATATCGATCATCTGGGCAACCGCCGCGTGCGCGCGGTGGGCGAACTGCTTGAGAACCAGTTCCGCATCGGCCTGGTGCGCATGGAGCGCGCCATCAAGGAAAAGATGTCGGTGTACCAGGAAATGTCGACGGCCATGCCGCACGACCTGGTGAACGCCAAACCGGTAATGGCGGCCATCCGCGAGTTCTTCGGATCGAGCCAGCTTTCCCAGTTCATGGACCAGACGAACCCGCTCTCGGAAATCACCCACAAGCGGCGTCTGTCGGCCCTTGGACCAGGCGGTCTGAGCCGCGAGCGCGCCGGATTCGAAGTGCGCGACGTGCACCCCACGCACTACGGCCGTATCTGCCCCATCGAAACGCCGGAAGGTCCGAACATCGGACTGATTTCGTCGCTGTCGTGCTTCGCGCGCATCAACGAATACGGATTCATCGAGAGCCCGTACCGCAAGGTGATCAAGGGCGTGGTGATCGACGAAGTCAAGATTCTGAACCCCGGGGACGTGGATTTGAAGGTGGGCGACATCATTCCGCGCCAGCAGGCGGACGACGCCAACCGGAAGCTGAGCGTCAAGAAGCAGCCGGCCGAATATGAAGCCCACTGCGAATACCTTTCGGCCTGGGAGGAAGACAAGTGGGTGGTGGCGCAGGCCAACGTGGGGCTGGATGAAAAGGGGCGCATTGTTCCCGACCTTTCCAACGCCCGCCAGGCCGGCAACTTCGTGCTGAAGCCGAGGGAAGAAATCGAATACATCGACGTCAGCCCGAAGCAACTGGTCAGCGTGGCCGCGAGTCTGATTCCGTTCCTGGAAAACGACGACGCCAACCGCGCCCTGATGGGATCGAACATGCAACGGCAGGCCGTGCCGCTGCTGCGCGCCGACGCTCCTTATGTGGGTACCGGCATGGAGCACGTGACGGCGCGCGATTCGGGCGCGGTGGTTTTGTGCAAGCGCTCGGGCGTGGTGGATTCGGTGGATTCCGAACGCATCATCGTGCGCGTGGAAGGCGCGGCCCACGAAGGCCAGCTTTCGCGCGAAGTGGGCGCGGATATCTACCAGCTCACCAAATTCAAGCGCAGCAATCAGAACACCTGCATCAACCAGAAGCCCATCGTGAAGGTGGGAGAGCGCGTACCCAAAGGAACCGTGCTGGCCGACGGCCCGTGTACCGACGAAGGCGAGCTGGCCCTGGGGCGCAATGTCCTGGTGGCCTTCATGCCATGGCGCGGGTACAACTTCGAAGACGCCATTCTGGTAAGCGAGAAGCTGGTCAAGGAAGACTATTACACCTCGATCCACATTGAGGAATTCGAGATTGAAGCGCGCGACACCAAGCTGGGGCCGGAAGAAATCACCCGGGACATTCCCAACATCGCGGATTCGTTCCTGCGCAACCTGGACGAGAGCGGCATCATCCGCATCGGCGCCACGGTGAAGCCGGGCGACATCCTGGTGGGCAAGGTGACTCCCAAGGGCGAAACGCAGCTGACTCCCGAAGAGAAGCTGTTGCGCGCCATTTTCGGCGAAAAGGCCGGCGACGTGAAGGACGCATCGCTCTACTGCCCGCCGGGTATCGAAGGCACCATCGTCGATTGCAAGATCTTCTCCCGCAAAGGCCAGGAGAAGGACGAGCGGTCGAAAAACATCGAGGAAACGCAGATCCAGCGCCTGCAACGCAACCTGCAGGACGAAATCCGCATCCTGACCGATGAGCGAAGCAAGCGGTTGAGCGGCCTGCTGGATGGCAAGAAGCTGCTGGCCGACCTGCACGACGAGAAGACCAACAAGCGGCTGCTCTCCAAGGACACGGAGCTGACGCGCGAGCTGATCGAGCACATGAAGTCGCGCGACTTGAAGCGCATGCGCCTGGCGAACAAGGATCCGCGGCTGAACGAGCAGATCGACGAAATCGAAGAGATGACGTCGCGGCAGATCGCGGTGCTCGAAAAGATCACCGACGAAAAGGTCGGCAAGCTGCGCAAGGGCGATGAACTGCCTCCGGGGGTCATCAAGCTGGTCAAGGTGTACATCGCCATGAAGCGCAAGCTTTCGGTGGGCGACAAGATGGCCGGCCGTCACGGCAACAAGGGCGTCATTGCGCGCATTCTTCCGGAAGAGGACATGCCGTATCTGCCGGATGGGACGCCGGTGGAAATTGTGCTCAATCCCCTGGGCGTGCCTTCGCGCATGAACGTGGGGCAGATTCTGGAAACCCACCTGGGATGGGCGGCCAAGGCGCTGGGCGTGCAGTTCGCGACCCCTGTGTTCGATGGCGCAACCGAGAAGGAAATCAAGAAAGCGCTGGCCGATGCGGGCCTTCCGGCTTCCGGCAAGACCAAGTTATACGACGGCATGACGGGTATTGAATTCGAACAGCCGGTGACGGTGGGCTACATCTATATGTTGAAGCTCTCGCACCTGGTCGACGACAAGATCCACGCGCGGTCCATCGGGCCGTATTCGCTGATTACGCAGCAGCCTCTGGGCGGCAAGGCGCAGTTCGGCGGACAGCGTTTCGGAGAAATGGAAGTGTGGGCGCTGGAGGCTTACGGCGCAGCTTACATTCTGCAGGAACTGCTGACCGCGAAATCGGACGACGTGTATGGCCGCGCCAAGATTTACGAGGCCATCGTGAAGGGCGAGGCGGCTATCGAACCGGGTGTTCCCGAATCGTTCAACGTGCTGATTCGCGAATTGCAGTCGTTGTGTCTGGATGTGGAATTGATGAAGAAGCCGCGGGAAGTGCCGGATACGGCGCTGGCGGCCGACTAACACAGGAATGGGCCGCCGATGAACGCGGACAAGAATCCTTTTTATCCGCGTTCACCGGCGGCTGATTAGAGCTTTTCGACTGGAGGCCAATTTTGAGATCTTCACCATACGATCGAGCAAATTTGATAGCGGACTTCGATTCTATCCGCATCTCCCTGGCTTCTCCGGAAAAGATCCGGAGCTGGTCACATGGCGAAGTTACCAAGCCGGAGACCATCAACTACCGGACCTTCAAACCCGAGCGCGACGGCTTATTCTGCGCCCGGATCTTCGGCCCCACACAGGACTGGGAGTGTCTCTGCGGCAAGTATAAGCGCATGAAGCACCGCGGCGTGGTGTGCGATAAGTGCGGCGTGGAAGTCACTCTGGCGCGCGTGCGCCGCGAGCGCCTGGGCCATATCGAACTGGCTAGCCCGTGTTCGCACGTCTGGTTTTTCAAGGGCTTGCCCTCCCGCATCGGACACCTGCTGGATATCACCTTGCGCGAACTGGAGCGGGTGCTCTATTTCGAAGCTTATGTGGTGGTGGATCCCGGCGATACCGAAGTCCTGAGCAGCGGCGAAGTGATTACCGATGAGCGCAAACGCCAGCTAGACCAGGAATTCCCGGGCCGCTTCATCGCCATGATGGGCGCCGAGGGTATTAAGGAACTGCTCAAGAAGGTCGCCGTGGAGCAGCTAAGCGAAGAAATTCGCGAGAAGATGAAGACCGAACAATCGGTCCAGAAGAAGCTGAAATACGGCAAGCGTTTGCGCGTGGTGGAATCGTTCCGCAAGTCGGGCAACAAGCCCGAGTGGATGATTCTGGACGTCATCCCGGTGATTCCCCCGGAGCTGCGTCCGTTAGTGCCGCTCGATGGCGGGCGCTTCGCCACCAGCGACCTCAACGATCTGTACCGCCGCGTGATCAACCGCAACAACCGGTTGAAGAAGCTGATCGAGCTGCACGCGCCCGACGTCATCGTGCGCAACGAAAAGCGGATGCTGCAGGAAGCCGTCGACGCGCTGTTCGACAACGGCCGCCGCGGGCGCGTGCTGCGCGGCGCCAACAATCGCCCGCTCAAATCGCTCTCCGACACCCTGAAGGGCAAGCAGGGCCGCTTCCGTCAGAACCTGCTCGGCAAGCGCGTGGACTACTCCGGCCGTTCCGTCATCGTGGTGGGTCCGGACCTGAAACTGAATCAGTGCGGTCTTCCCAAGAAGATGGCGCTCGAACTGTTCAAGCCGTTCATCTACCATCGTCTGGAGCAGCGCGGACACTGCACCACGATTAAGCAAGCGAAGGAACTGGTGGAGCAGCAGGATCCGGTGGTGTGGGACATCCTGGAAGAAGTCATCAAGGATCACCCCATTCTGCTGAACCGCGCTCCCACGCTGCACCGCCTGGGTATTCAGGCCTTCGAACCGGTGCTGGTGGAAGGCAAGGCGATCAAGATTCACCCGCTGGTGTGCACCGCGTTCAACGCCGATTTCGACGGCGACCAGATGGCCGTCCACATTCCGCTGTCGCCCGAAGCGCAGATTGAAGCGTCGACGCTGATGCTGTCTTCGAACAATATTTTGTCGCCGGCGCACGGCGGCCCCATCGCCATTCCAACTCAGGACATGGTGCTGGGCTGCTACTACCTGACCAAGGCGCGTCCCGGCGCCAAGGGCGAGGGCCGCACCTTCGCCTCCACCGACGATGTGCTGATCGCGCTTGAAATGGGGGAAGTGGAAACGCTGACGCCCATCAAGCTGCGCTATACCGGCCGCGTGATCGACCTGGTTCATGCTTTCGACAGCCAGAACATCATGCACACCGAGCCCATTGAGTTCATCAAGCAATACATGGAGACGACGGTGGGCCGGGTGATCCTGAACGACAGCCTGCCTCAGGACATGCCGTTCATCAACGGGCTGCTGAAGAAAAAGGGCCTGGCGCAACTGGTTCATTATTGCTATCTGAAGTTCGGCCTGCATGTCACCGTGCAGATGCTGGATGAAGTGAAGGCGCTGGGCTTCCTGTACGCCACGCGCGCCGGCATCTCGATCGGCATCGACGACATGGTGGTCCCCGAGGAAAAGGCCGGCCTGGTCCACGCAGCCGATCAGGAAGTGGTGGCCGTCGAAAATCAGTATCAGGACGGCGCCATCACCCACGGCGAACGGTACAACAAGATCATCGAAATCTGGTCGAAGGTTACCGAGAAGGTTTCCGACTCGATGTTCCAGGCCATGGAGGATGACGACCGCACCGGCCGCTACCTCAACCCGATTTATATCATGGCCGATTCGGGCGCCCGCGGATCGAAGCAGCAGATTCGCCAGTTGTCCGGCATGCGCGGCCTGATGGCCAAGCCCTCGGGCGAAATCATCGAGACCCCCATCACGGCCAACTTCCGCGAAGGACTCAACGTCCTTGAGTACTTCATCTCCACGCACGGGGCCCGCAAAGGTCTGGCCGATACGGCTCTGAAGACGGCCGATTCGGGCTACCTGACACGCCGCCTGGTGGACGTAGCGCAGGACGTGATCGTGACCGAAAACGATTGCGGCACCGTGGAAGGCATCTACGTGGAGCCGATCATCGAATCGGGCGAAATCATCGAACCATTGCGCGACCGCATCGTGGGCCGCGTGGCGCTCGAAGATCAGAAGGATTACGAAGGCAATCTGATCGTCGCCATCAATCACGAAATCACCGAGGATTTGGCGGCGGCGATTCAGGCAGCCGGTATCGAGCGCGTCAAGATCCGCTCGGTGCTAACCTGCGAATCCAAGCGCGGTGTCTGCGTGGCGTGCTACGGCCGCAACCTGGCCACCGGCCGTCTGGTGGAACGCGGGGAGGCGGTCGGCGTGATCGCGGCGCAGTCCATCGGCGAACCGGGAACGCAGTTGACCATGCGTACCTTCCACATCGGCGGTACGGCGTCGCGAATCAGCGAGCAGTCCACGCAAGAGGCCAAGAGCGATGGTTTCGCGCGCTATATCGGCATCCAGACGGTTCGCAGCAAAGTGGGCGAACTGATCGCGATGAACCGCAACGGCATCATGGCGGTAGTTGACGATAAGGGCCGCGAAAAGGAACGCTACCAGGTAGTGTATGGCGCGCGCGTTACGGCGGAAGACGGCGCGCCGGTGAAGAGCAACCAGATCCTGCTTTCGTGGGATCCGTACACGTTCTCGATTCTGACGGAAGTTTCGGGAACGGTTCACTTCAAGGACCTGATGGACGGCTTGACCATGCAGGAGCAGTTGGACGAAGTCACCGGTATGTCGCAGCTTGTGGTGACGGATTCGCCCGACGAAAAGCGGCAGCCGCAGATTGTGGTGCGGCCGGAAGGCGCGGGTGGGTCGCGGTCGGAGGCCAAGAAATACCTGATGCCGACGCACGCGCACTTGATGGTTCACGACGGCGAAGAAGTGCACGCCGCCGACGTGCTGGCCAAGATCCCGCGCGAAACCACCAAGACCAAGGACATCACCGGCGGTCTGCCGCGCGTGGTGGAACTGTTCGAAGCGCGCAAGCCGCGTGAGACGGCCATCATCGCGGAGATCAACGGAATCGTGAAGTACGGCGAAGTCACCAAGGGGCAGCGCAAGATTTTCGTCATCGGCGAAGACGGCGAACAACGCGAGTACTCGCTGCCTCGCGGCGTACACATTAAGGTGCAGGAGGGCGAACGAGTCAAGGCCGGCGAACCTCTCATGGACGGGCCGCTCGATCCGCACGACATCCTGGCAGTGCTCGGCGAAAAGGAACTGCAAAAGTACCTGGTCAACGAGATTCAGGAAGTCTACCGGCTGCAGGGCGTGAACATCAACGACAAACATCTCGAAACCATCTCGCGGCAGATGATGCGCTGGGTGGAGGTGGAAGACATCGGCGACACGGAATTTCTGCCCAGCGAAATCGTGGATAAGTTCAAGTTCCGCGCCGAAAACGCCAAGACCGTCGAAGCCGGCGGCCGGCCGGCGCAGGGCAAGGCCAAACTGCTGGGCATCACGAAGGCGTCGTTGTCCACCGATTCGTTTATTTCCGCGGCGTCGTTCCAGGAGACTACGCGCGTACTCACCGAAGCCGCCATCAACGGCAAGGTGGATTACCTGCGCGGGCTCAAGGAGAACGTCATCATGGGCCGTCTGGTCCCGGCCGGCACCGGCATGGAGTATTACCGCCGGGTGAAGATTGCGGGTGAGGACGTGGTGGAGGAGCCGCCGGTCGAGCCGGCGCTCGACGCGGTTCCCGGTTACGACGAGGAGACCCGGCTGCAGTACGCCGGCGGACTTCCCGAAGATACCGGGGAAGAGTCGCTGGCGGAGTAAGCCAGTTTGCTAACCTGAAGAGCCGGAGGTTGTCTGAAGTGGGGGGCCTCCGGCTTTCGTGTTTATGCCTGCCGGGAGAGAGGGCTTCGGATTTTGGCGGGTTTGCTATAGTGAAAGCCGGAGCTTCGGCGCCTTATGCCTACCGACGAAATGATGAGCGTTCGGGAGTATCTTTCGACGTCTTATTCCCCGGACTGCGAGTACCTGGATGGCGCGCTAGTGGAGCGTACTGTGGGCGAATGGGATCACTCGAGAGTTCAGGCCAAGCTGGTGCTGTTCTTTGGCATTCGTGAGCGGCAATTCCGTATTCGGGTTGTCCCCGAGCAGCGCGTCCAGGTCAAGCCCACTCGCTTCCGGATTCCGGACGTTTGCGTTGTCTCCGGCGACGATCCCGGCGAGCAAATTCTGACTCATCCGCCCTTCATCTGTATCGAAATCCTCTCCCGCGACGATCGGCTTTCCGAGACGAATGAGAAGGTACAGGATTACCTTACGTTCGGCGTTCCGTATGTGTGGATTCTCGATCCGAAGACGCGAAAGGCCTGGCAGTGCACACCCGGAGCGATGCTCGAAGTTCGGGAGTTGCGCACTGAAAATCCGGCGATCCTGGTCCCCTTGGACGAAGTTTTCGCGTGACGGTCCCAGGTCCGGACCATGAGGTTCGGAATTTGTGCCGTAATGCTGCTGCTAGCTCTTGCAGCCTTCGTTCAGTCAGACGGAACGTCCCCGATTTGAAGTCGCATCCGTTACGCTGAGCGAGCCCAACACTGGGGGCAAGGTCACGATAACGCCCGGGCGGCTTACGCTTCGCCCGCGCCTGCGGACTCTCCTCGAAGAACGCTTTCAACTGCGCTACCACTTCGAAGCGAAACATGCCGGTCTACATCGTGCGAGCCGCCAAGGGAGGACTGAGAATCATGGAGGGTCCAGCCGTGCCGGGATCGGGTTCGACCGTGACCGGGTCCACAAGAAAGTGAACGGGGAATGGGTATACCATGGACGCTATCGCCCGTGGACTGGACGCCGACCGTCCGGCGGTGAATGACACCGGTCTTGCAGGGACGCTACACGTTCACTCTGGAATGGGTGCTAGACCATCCAGGAGACACGCCCGGCAAGGCCCCGATTGATTTTTCGTGCTTGATCGAATCGAACGGCCGGCCGGGAATTGATATGGCTGGCATATCAGGATCATCGCGGCAGATCGGCGCGTTCCCGTTCTTCGACGACTTTCAGGAAAGACTCGGCTTCGGCATAGCCTGGCCGGAGCTTGAGCGCCTGGGTGAAATCGGCCCGCGCCCGCGGGAGGTCCGGCTTGTATAGCAAGTGGTACACGCCCAGGAAGAGATGCGCCCTGGCGTCGAGAGGCCGCACCCGAACAATTTGTTCGGCGATTCGGGTGGCTTCCTCGAACATTTCGAGCTGATGATACTCGGCAGCCAGAAAGTCGAGGCGCGAGTCGTCACTGGGATCCGCGGCAATCTCTTCCTTCAGGATTTCGATGTAGCGGTAATTTTTGCGGCGCCGCGATTCCCGGTCGGAAGAGAAATTATGATCGATGCGGATGGCGGTCTTCAGCAGGCGGCCGCCTCCGGAGAGAATGGAGGAGTCGATGGTTTCATGGACCCGGCCGCGATACCGGTGAGCCGGGCGGTTGGGGAATAGCCGGACCACGTAATCCGTGGTGGGACTGGCGGAATCCGACGCGTAATTGCGGCGCTCCAGGAAAAATCCCACGTTTTCGTCCTGAGCGATGAGCGCTTCGATGGTGGGCGCGCCGGCCGGGTCCAGGGTTTCATCCCCGTCGAGCACCAGAATCCAGCGGCCGCTGGCGCGCGAAATGGCGAGATTACGGGCCGCGGCGAAATCGGGCGGTGTGAAATCGAACGGGATCACGTCCGCGCCGTAGCTTGCCGCGATCAGGCGGGTTCCATCCGTCGAGCCGGTGTCAACCACAATGATTTCGCCGGCCAGATGGCGCACCGAATCGAGGCACCGCGGAAGAGCGCGCTCCTCGTTCTTCACCATCATGCAGAGGCTAAGGGCGGGCGTCATCGGTGGATTCTACCAGCTATACGCTATGAACGGCTGAACGCGCGAGCTGCGGTAGTCCAGCAGATAGGCGTACCGAACTCCGGCCCGCAGAGTTTGCGGGAAGTGTAGGACACCGAGATCGAAGAGTAACTCGACGCCCGCCGACCGGTAGGTCAGTTCTCCGACTCTGCCATAGTCGGAAAAGAAATTTCCGCTAAGCCGTTTGATGTAGGCAAGCTGTCCGATGGATAAGTCGGGATACAGAAATGGGAACGTGTAGTTAGCCGAGAACTTGGTGAAATCGGGTCCGGCGACGGCCTGATAGCCCCGCGGAAACTGGATCTGGCTGGAAAAATAGTAAGTCCCCGACTGGCGTTCATAACCACCCTCAAGCACCACCGAATGGTGGCGCACCAGGCCGGGCAGCGCGAAACGGCCATCCGCCGAGAGGAAGTTGGCGGTGTATACGCCGCCGCGCCAGGGGGCCTCGCGATACGTGAACCGCAGGGCCTGCGCCCATGCCGGAGCCAGATCGCGGGGGCTGCTTTGGCGCTGCCGCCGGAAACGGAAGGTATAGTCGAGCGGCAACAGGCTGTTGCCGTGGAGAGTGACGGATTCCACTCCAGCGCCGAGACTAACGGATGTCGAGTAATATCCGCGCGAAAGATTCAGCGGTACGTGAAACCCACCGTAAAGAGTCCGTTCGGTCCAGTTATCCGTGTAGTTTACAAACTGAACGCTGCGGTTCTGTTCGGCGAAGGCGAAATCCAATACAGGGAAGAAGCGATTGTAACTGGCGCTGGTCCGAAAGCCCAAGGTTCGTTCATTCGTGTCGTAAATCAGAGATGCATTGGCATCCAGCAGCCCCATCTTGTCGTTGGACAGCAGACCGGCTCCCACCTCCGGGGGACCCGACGTGAGCCCCCAGGAGTGAACCGAGAAGAGGTGGGCCGACGGACTGTAGCGGTTTACCGGGTACCGGGCGACCGGTGCATCCGCCCGGTAGCCTTGGAAACTCCCTTGGTATCCGAAACTGGTGCGCGGCACGGCCGCGATGCGGGTCCACGACGACGGATCGAGCGGCAGTTCCGCCAGATTGTACCCGGCGATGGTGTAATCGCTGTAGAGCAGCTTGGAGCCATCCGCGGAAACGTTCGGGAAGTTGGCGCCGTACTTTGCGCAGGTTACCCGGTACCGCCGGCCAGTCGCCACCTCGACCGCGTAAATGTTCGAGATGCCGTCGTATGAGGATACGTAGAGCACGTAATCGCGGAAAAAGACGGGGTTGACGATATCGTCCATGGCGGGTGCGATGGCGTCTTGAAAGCCGCCGGTCTGAATGTCGGCGACTCGCAAGGCCCGGCCGCCGCCGCCCTGTGTCACCATGGCCACGCGATGGCCGTCCTCACTCCACGCCGGTGAGTAGATCATGTCGTTGTCGGGGGAGGGAAGGCGGCGGATTTCACCTCCGTTGGCGGCGTCCAGTATGACCAGGGAACAGCGGCGATCCGGCAGGAACTCCACCACGGCGATGCGCGCGCCATCCGGCGAAAGCACCGGATTCATAAACCGGGTCCGGTGGGTGAGCCGGCGGGTCTGCCCGGTGGCGACATCGCGGATGACGATTTCGGTATAGCCGCGCCGCCACCGCATATCGGGAATGTACTCGTCGATCACCAGCTTCCCGTTGACCGCCGAAGTGCGATTGGAGCCGTTGACGGCGGGCGCCATGCGGAACAACCGCTCCTCGCGGCCATCGGGGTGGATGCGCACCATCTCGATGGGGTACGTGTCGAGGCCAGACTTTTGCGCCAGCACGCTGCCGTCGGATTCGAACGCCGGCTGATAGTATCCGGTGAACGAACTTCTGGCGGTTTGGGTGAGGATTCGAGGCTGGCTGAACTCAATCCCCTCGGCCTGCGACTTCCAGCGCTCCCCCAGATCGGACATGGTCTCCGAGTAGTTGGTGGCGGCGCTGCGGCCGGTTTCGTGCTTCATGGCCATGGACAGGGCCAAAGGATTCCAGGAGTTCTTCGCCGTATCGGAGAGAATTTTGTCCCAGGCGCCGGGTCCCGATGTGCGATTGATGTGGCTCACCAGGAAGGAACCGAGCTCGGCGGGGTCGGGCGTCTCGTCCTTATAGGAACCGTGCATGGCTTTCATGTAGGAATAGTGCTGGTTGTTCATCAGCAGGGCGCGCGTCATGGTCTCGGAGGACCCGAATTGGCCGACGCCGCCGGGCGTCAGGGTGGTCTCGGCGACGCGAGCCTGGCCGTTGATGGACCAATCCGGTAGGGTCATTTGGATGGCGAAGGCGCGGCCGGTCTCGCCGAACAGGGTCTTGGCGAGCCTGCCGAACCCCTGGTTCATCTTTTCGATCTGCACCAGGTAGCTGCCGTCGCGCGCCGCCAGCATGGAACTCCAGTCGCCCGCTCCCCAGAATCCTTGTTGCGGCATGGTGTTGAAGACCGCTTCGCGGGGAAAGAGGGAGACATACCCGCCCACGTAGCGGGTGACTCCCTGGTTGGCCAGAATGACGGTGGTGCGCGTAGGGCTGGCGTCGATGGTCCGGGCCAGAGGCGTGTAGAGCGCCTCCAGGGTATTGGCCACGTGTTGCGCGTAGCTTTCGATTTCGCCCGGAAACACCACTTGGAAATGGGCGGTCTCAATCTTTCGCCAGTGGGTGTCCGGCGGATACTGCGCCCACAGCGCCGTGGCGAAGCAGACCGCAACCGGGAGCCACCGCGTCATTCCACTATTCTAAATGGGTTTCGGGCGAGGTATGCCTTGCGGTATCATGACCCTCTCATGAGCTCTTCCAATCCCGCGCCGGGGCGCGGCCGTCCGGGTCCCAAAGCATATTTCTTCATCGCCCTTTTCGCCCTGCTTCTGGTCCTGTTTCCCTTCCTGTTCTGGTATCAGACGTGGTTCGGCCGGAAGCTCACCGCGGACCAGATTTCCGAGTATTTCGCGGATACTGAAAAGCCCCGCCATGCCCAACAGGCGCTGGTGCAGGTGGGCGAACGCATTTCCCGCCACCAGGACGTGGCGCGCTGGTACCCGGATATCCTGCGTCAGGCGTCCAGTTCCCGGCTGGAGTTGCGGGAGACGGCCGCCTGGATTATGGGCCAGGTGCGCGGCTACGCCCCCTTTCATGACGCCCTGCTGCGCCTGTTGCAGGATTCCCAGCCGATGGTGCAGCGCAACGCCGCGCTTGGGCTGGCCGGCTTGGGCGACGCTGCCGCCGAACCGGAATTGTTGGCCATGTTGCGTCCGTACACGGTGCTCGCGCCAGTTTCGGGAACCGTGAAATACCGGCTCAAGTTGGGCGAGTACGTGAACCCCGGAACCTTGGTGGCGCACATCGGAGAGGCGGAGGTTCGCGCGCCGGTGCCGGGTGAAGTGCGCTCTCTTGAACGGAACGGCGGCGCCGCCGTCAAAGCGGGCGATCCGTTGGCCGACCTGGGCGCCGACGAGAACCACATCTGGGAGGCGCTGCGTGGATTGTACCTGGTTGGACAGGCCTCGGACCTGGAGGCCGTGGAGCGGTATACCTACCGCTCGCCGGGTCTCTCCGAAAAAATCCGGAGCCAGGCAGTCTTGACCCGTCAGGCGATCCAGGCCCGTGCGGCGGGACGCTGAGCGGGAGCGGCGCGGAACCTGAGCAGACTGGAGAGCGGGGCTGAATCGTCCCTCGCCCGGGCCGCTCCTTGACAGTCGCGGTTCCGAAGGGAATGGCGAATCGTAATGCAAATGAGATAAACTGGACGAATAGGCGCTTTGGCCAATATTTGAGAGGTTATCTGAAGAAGCCGCTTCTGTTTTGCACTATCGTTGTGCTCGCCTTCCAGGCACGAACCAATCCACTAGCCCTAGTGGTTTTGAATACGGAGAGATTGAGTCCCGGGAAGCTTCCCTACGACTGGCAGATCAAAGTGAATCAGGGCCGGCCTGACATTTCCGTGTGCCAGGACGGAACCACTCCGTGTATCCACATGCGCAGCGCCAAGGCATCCTTCGCGCTGGAACGGGTTGTGGACGTGAATCCCTCGGAAATGCCCTACCTCGCCTGGCGCTGGAAGGTGACCCAATTGCCGGGCGGCGGCGACTTCCGGAAAGCCTCCACCGACGATCAGGCGGCCCAGGTTCTAGTGGCGTTCTCCGATCATAAAGTAATTTCCTATATCTGGGACAGCAACGCCCCTAAGGGCACTTTTCTGAACGCTACGAGCATTCCGCTATTGCACGTCTTCGCGCTGGTGTGCGAGTCCGGCGCCGCCGACACGAACCGCTGGATCGCCGAGAGCCGCAATGTGGCTGCCGATTATCTGCATGCCTACGGGAAACCGGCGCCGACCGTCAAGGGGCTCCGGATACAGATCAATTCCCAGCACACGGGCACCATTGCGGAGAGCTATTTTGGAGAAGTGGCCTTTCGCAGCACGCCGCAGTGATGACGCTGGTGACCGGGGGAACCGGGTTCGTCGGCAGTCACTTGCTGGACCAGCTTTCCAAGACCAATCAACCCTTCCGCTGTCTGACGCGCCATAACTCCGGGAGCCGTGCGCTGCCGGCCGGCGTCGAGACGGTAGAGGCTTCCTTCGAATCGGGCGAAGGGCTTGACCGGGCCCTCGACGGGATCACCGCCGTGATTCACTTGGCGGGCGTCACTAAGGCGTTGCGGCCTGCGGATTATTACACGGGCAATGCGCGCGCATCGGCACTCTTGGCCAAAGCGGTTGCGGGACAGGGTATCCGCCTGGTTCACGTCAGTTCCCTGGCGGCGGTTGGACCGAGCCCCGACAGCACGCCCGTGGACGAGGATTTCGCGCCCCATCCCATTTCCCACTACGGAAAATCCAAACTGGAGGCCGAAAAAGCCGTGCGCGCCGCGGCGCCGGATGCGGTGATTGTGCGGCCGCCAGTGGTCTACGGGCCGCGCGATACCGATGTGTTCCGGATACTGAAGCCGGTGGCCCGGGGCTACATGCTGCAGATGGGCGGCGGAGAGCGGTACTTTAGCGCGATCTATGTCCGCGACCTGGTGGAGGGCCTGCTGACCGCTCGAAATCACCCTGCCGCCGCCGGAAGAACCTATTTCCTGTCGCATGCCGACCCGCTGACCTGGACTGCGCTGGGCAATGCTGCGGCGCGGATCATTTTTGGCGCGGCGGACCGCACGGTGCGGGTGGTGCGTGTTCCCGAATCGCTAGCGCGCCTGATTGGATACGGCGCGGAGGTGGCATCCTGGATCGGCAGGAAACCTGGTATCATTTCTCGCGACAAGGTTGCCGAGGCCCGGTGCCGCTACTGGACTTGCGATCCGCGGCGGGCCGCCGCCGAGATGGGCTTTACGGCCACTACCAGCCTCGATGGCGGCATGGCGGAGACCCTGGCTTGGTACAAGGAGGCAGGTTGGCTGACGTATTGAAATCCGATCCATCGGATCTCGCAGGCGCGAGAAACGATACGCGCTTCTGGGCCGTGGACAAGGTGATCCTGGTCTACTATACCTTCGGCTGCGTGGTGATTCTGGGCTGGTGGCAACACCTTCCTTCAGCCCCATGGCTGTTGCTGGGCCACATCCTCCTTACCAGCCTGCAGTTGTGGGAGATCAAGCATCCCAATCGCACCTCGCGGCTCTTTCGGAACTGGTATCCCGTAGTCTACGTTACTCTGTGTTACAAGGAGATGGCGTTCTTCATTCTTGCGCTTCGTCACGCCAACGGCGACCAGTGGCTGGCCAATCTGGATTACCGCTTGTGGCGCGCCAACCCGACCATCTGGCTGGAGCGAATCTACAATCCGTATCTCACCGAGTATTTGCAGTGGGTGTATACGCTATTTATACCGGCTGTCCTTCTGGTGGCGTTGCTTCTTTGGCGCCAGGGGAAATACCGGAAGTTCCAATATTATGCTTTTTTAATCGCCGTGGGGTTTATGGTATCGTACCTGGGGTACCTGGTGGTTCCCGCGCGGGGGCCGCGATTTCTCCTAAGATCCTTAGAACACGTACCCTTACAGGGATTATGGCTATTCCAGGCGATGCAATCGACGCTCGATAAACTGGAACAGGCCCATTACGACTGTTTTCCCAGCGGCCACACGGAAATGACTATCCTGGCATGCTGGGGGAGCCGAATGGTATCGCGACGGTTATTCCGCCTTTATTTGGCCTACACTCTTTCCATCATTTTTGCTACAGTTTATCTTCGATACCACTATACGGTCGACATACTGGCGGGGATTGCCACGGCTTTGGTCTTGATCTGCGTTTCCCCGGCGGTCTACCGAAAATTGCAGGAAGGGATTGAGTAAATTGGGAATCGAAATTGTTGCAGCGGAGAGTAAGGCGGCCATCAAGCAGTTCATCGAGCTGCCCTATGAACTCCACCGCGACAATAGCCATTGGGTTCCTCCTCTGCGGATAGCGGTGAAGGAGCTTCTCGACCGCGAGAAGCATCCGTTTTACGCCAACGCGGAGACCCAATTGTATTTGGCGATGAAGGACGGCCGCGTGGCGGGACGCGTGGCGGCCATTGTGGATCGAGCCCATAACCGTTTCCACCAGGAGAAAGCCGGTTTCTTCGGCTTCTATGAGAGCGCCGACGATGTCGAAGTGGCCCAGGCGCTGCTCGCCCAGGCGCGCTCCTGGGTGAAGGCAAAAGGCGCGGAGTTCCTGCGCGGCCCCGTGAATCCCTCCACGAATTACGAGTGTGGGACGCTGGTGGAGGGGTTCGATTCGGACCCCATGATCATGATGACGTACAACCCGCCGTATTATCCGGCCTTGATGGACAAAATCGGGTTGCGGAAGTGCAAGGACCTGTACGCCTACCTTAGCAACGCCAACACCATCGAGATGAAAAAAATCGACCGGGTGGCCGACCGCGTTTTGGCAACCACGGGCGTTCGGGTACGTCCCATCGACATGAAGAATTTCCAGCGCGACGTGGAAAAGGTCTGGGACGTCTACAATGCCGCATGGGCCAAAAACTGGGGCTTCATCCCCATGTCGCGCGAAGAGTTCATGCTAATGGGCAAGGAGATGAAGCAGATCCTGAAGCCCGAGCTGGTCTTGATTGGCGAATTGGGCGACCGTGTGGTCGGCTTTGCCCTGGCTCTCCCGGACGTAAACCAGGCGCTGAAACCCGCTAAAGGGAGCCTATTTCCCACAGGTCTCCTCAAAATACTGTATTATCAACGATTGATACATAACGTACGGGTTTTGGCTCTGGGCGTAGTGGAGGAGTACCGAACCTCCGGCCTGGCGGCGGGTTTTTATGCCACGCTGGTCCGGAACGCCCGGAAACTCGGGTTTGGAGATTGCGAAATGTCCTGGATCCTGGAGGACAATACATTGATGAATCGCTCCCTCGAGGTGATGGGGGCAAAGCGGTACAAGACGTATCGAATTTATGAATGGAATTGAGGATCATGCGCGTATCGACTGGCGACATCACCGGCAAAAAGAAGGGTAGCGGATCGAACGACATTTTCGAAAAATGCCGGAATTTCACTCGTCCGAGTGATCTGCAATCCGCGGGACTCTACATGTACTTCGAGGTCTTCGGCGAGCGCGAAGGGTGCGGGCCGGGCGAAGTCCGCATGGGCAAGCGCAAAGTGCTGATGTTCGGGTCTAACGATTACCTCGACCTGATAAACCACCCGAAAGTGAAGGATGCCGCTACGCAAGCCATCCGCAAGTACGGCAGCGGATGCAGCGGCTCGCGCTTGCTCAACGGTACGCTGGACGTCCACGTTAAGCTCGAGGCGGAGCTGGCGTCGTTCGTCCACAAGGAAGCCGCCATCATTTTCGGTACCGGCTTCCAGGCCAACTACGCCACGCTTTCGGCCCTCACCGAGAAGGGCGATGTGATGATCTGCGACCACAATCTTCACGCCAGCCTGGTGGAAGGCGCCCTGCGGTCGCCGGCGCGCACGGTCCGCTTCCGGCATAACGATCTGGACCACTTCGAACGCTGCCTGGAGAACTGCCCGCCCGACGAAAAAATCTTCATCGTCTCCGAAGGCGTTTTCAGCATGGAAGGCGACATCGCCGATCTGCGCGGCATCATGAAGCTGGCCAAGCCCTATGGCGCGCGGGTGTATGTGGATGAAGCCCACGGCATCGGCGTGCTGGGGCCAACCGGAGCCGGCGCCGCCGAACATTTGGGTGTTCTCGACGATGTCGATATCGTCATGGGCACCTTCAGCAAGTCGCTGGCTTCCGTGGGCGGCTTTATCGCCGCCGAGCGGGCGGTAGTCGATTACCTGAAGCATACCGCACGCCCGTTCGTATTCTCCGCCAGCCTGCCCGCGGCTTCGGTAGCCGCTGTCGGCGCGGCCCTGCAGATTATGCGCAAGGAGCCCGAGCGCCGGTTACACCTGCTGCGCATCGCCAACCTGCTGCGGGAAGAACTGCGTGCGCGGGGCTTCTCCGTGATGCCCGGCGAGACGGCCATTGTGCCCGTGGTCATCGGCGAAGAACTGGATCTGTGCCGCCTCTGCAAGGCTTTGCTCGAGGAAGGAATCTACATCAACCCCGTGCTCCGCCCCGCCGCCGCGCAGAACCTGCTCCGCATCTCCGTGACCGCGGCCCACACCGAGGCGCACGTCTCGCGGCTGATCGAGACCCTGGTGAGGATTTCGTCCAAGCTGGGGATTGAGACGTAGGATTGGATGTACGGGCGCCCACTAATTGGTTCGCCTGAATTTGCGCCGATCCGCAACCGTCGCAGTACACTGAGGCATGGGTGAACTCACTCGGCTTCGGTCAATTGGTTTTCTCACCATTGCGGTGGGATGTGTGATCGCAAATTCGCAGGAAAAACAGTCCCCCGTCGAACGCGGAAAATACATTGTAGAGAGCGTAGCCATGTGCGAACTCTGTCACACTTCGCGCGACGAGCAGGGCAACCCGGACCGGGGGCGTTGGCTGATGGGCGGCCCGTTGCAGTTGAGAGCGTCGTATCCGGCGAACTGGGCCGCGGTCACGCCTCGGATTGCCGGCCAGCCGCCCGGCACGGATGCCGAGGTCATCAAGCTATTGACCACCGGTATCTGGAAGACGGGCGCTCCTGCGACTCCACCCATGCCGCCGTATCGGATGAGCCAGGCGGACGCTCAAGCCGTGGTGGCTTATCTGAAATCGCTGGGACGGTAAGGTTACGGTCGCGGACCCGCGATGGGTTGGCAACCCCGCTCAATGCAGATGCGGCAGGAAAATGGCGAATGCGATCAGGGCCGCCTCCACGCGATCTCCCAGCCTGCCATAGTGTCGATTCGGAGAGCCGTCAAATGCGGCCCGCAGCGCAGCAAGGGCGTGCGCCGCCGACACTCCGTGCATGACCATTAAGTAGACCCCCACGGCGATCGGGGACCGGGTGCGTCCATGGTTGCAATGGATGATTATGGGAGTTCTTCGCAAGTGGCACCTCTCCATTTCGGCGGCGAGGTCTTTCAGACGTTGGGCAGTGGCGCGATCCATGTCGTGTTCGGGACCGTAATATCCTGGCAACTGGACGTTCACCAGGAAGGCCGTGTTGTCGAAGTGCGCGGCTCCGTTTCCCGATGTCAAGAAGATGGTCCAGCCATCTGGAAAAGTGTACGGCACGAAGCCAGGATTTCCGCCCTCCGGCAACATACGAAGTCCCTTCTTTCTTACCCTTATTTCCTTCGAGGAGTGGACTATTTATATATCTTCTAACTTGGCCTTGTCAAGGCTAATCCGGCGTCCCGGAAAATCGCATATACTTTCCCTTACCACCCATGAAACGTACCCTCGTCTATGCTTCCGCGATCGCCGCGCTCTCGCTCGGTATTCTCCTGGCCCAACAGGCCACGTCCCGTCTGACTCCCGATTTCTTTCGCGAAATTCCGGTCCGCAATATCGGGGGGACGTTCTCGTCCGGCCGCATTGCCGATGTGGCGGTCGATCCCAAGAATCGCAGCATCTGGTATGTCGCCACCGCGTCCGGCGGGCTCTGGAAAACCGCCAACCGCGGCCTCACGTTTCAGCCTGTTTTCGAACGCGGCGGGTCGTACTCGCTGGGCTGCGTGACAGTGGATCCCAAGGACTCCAACGTCGTCTGGCTGGGCACCGGCGAGAACCAGGCGCAACGCGCCATCGGGTACGGGGACGGCATCTACAAGAGTA
>Ga0182018_10001379_pt1 | contig 27734 bp, 24 predicted proteins | sample 812P2MmetaG_FD_120490 | JGI IMG/M metagenome (GOLD analysis project Ga0182018, IMG submission 120490) | Permafrost microbial communities from Stordalen Mire, Sweden - 812P2M metaG | ecosystem: Environmental > Terrestrial > Soil > Wetlands > Permafrost | place: Sweden: Stordalen | collected...
ATATTCAACGAGGAACGCGGCCAGAACCGGAACCGCCACCCACGCAGGAATGCCTTTCGACCGAGCATACAGCAAGCCCGCGGCGCTCAGCGCGGTCCATCCGGCCAGCAGAGCCGCCCGGAAACCGCCGAGCGATTGGGTCATCGGCCTCATTCTAGCATTGGGTTGCGTGGCGGCCGGCGCGGGCGCGCAGGAGGCGCCGCCGAACCTGGCGCGCCGCATAGCGCACGAGGAGAGCGAGACACAAGCCGCGCGCGACGATTACACTTACAGGCAAGCCGTGGTATTCGCGGAACTGGACGAGCATGGCGCACAGACTGGCGAGTATCGCGAGGAGCGCGACGTGATCTTTTCGCCCGAGCACGAACGCACAGAGCGGATCATCGGCAAGCCGCTGCTGACTTTGAAGCGCCTCAAGATGACCGACGAAGACTTCCAGGACATCCGCGGCATCCAACCGTTCGTGATGACCGAGGACCAGCTTTGGAATTACGAGACCAAGTTCCGCGGCGACGAGAACATCGACGGCGTGGATTGCTGGGTGCTGCAAGTAAGGCCGCGGCAGATCCTGCAAGGGCAGCGCCTGTTCGACGGGATGTTGTGGGCCGATAAGAAAGACTTCTCCATTGTGCGCCTCGAAGGGCAGGCGGTGCCGCAGATGCTCAGCCGGCCATCGGAGAATCTGTTTCCGCGATTCACCACTGTTCGCCAGCTCGTCGATGGCAAGCATTGGTTTCCGGTGTATACCTATGCCGACGATACGCTGCCGTTCAGCACCGGCTTGCAGCGCGTGCGCATGACTATCCGCTATACCCAATACAAACGGTTCGGCGCGGACTCGGTCATCAAGTTCGACAAGCCCTGACATGCCGCTGCGGGGCCTTTGGCGCGAACCGGATTTCCTGAAGCTGTGGGCGGGCCAGACGGTCTCGCAGGTGGGATCGTGGATCACCCTGGTAGGATTGCCTCTGACGGCTGCCAAGCTGCTGAACGCCTCGCCGCTGCAGATGGGAATCCTGAGCGGCGCCGGGGCGGCCGCCATCCTGTTGTTCGGCCTTTTCGCCGGAGCCTGGGCGGACCGCCTGCGCCGCCGGGCCATTCTGATCTGGACCGATCTGGGGCGCGCCGCGGTGCTGGGCACGGTTCCATTGGCTGCGGCGTTCGGCAGACTGACACTAGGCCATCTGTATCTCGTAGCCGCGGCCAGCGCGGCCCTGACCGTGTTCTTCGACGTGAGTTACCAAGCCTACCTGCCGTCGCTGGTCAGTCAGGAGAATATCCTGGAAGGAAACAGCAAGATGACCTTGTCCGAGTCGGTCGCGGGGGTAGTGGGTCCGGGAATAGCCGGCTCTCTGGTCGCGGCCATTACGGCGCCGATGGCGATTCTGTTCGACGCGGTTTCGTTCGTGTGTTCCGCGATTTCGGTGTGGCTCATCCGCAAGCCCGAACCGCGCCCGGAACCCAGCACTGCGCCGCACATCGGACGGGAGATCATGGAAGGGCTGCGCGCGTCCTGGCACGAACCGATTCTGCGCACGTTGCTACTACGATCAGCCACGGCCGCCCTCTTCATCGGGTTCGGAGGCAGCCTGTATATTCTTTTCGCCGTGCGCGAGCTAGGACTCGGCGCCGCGCTGCTGGGCGTGGTCATAGCGGTGGGGGGTGTCAGCGGATTGTTTGGCGCGCTCATCGCGGAGCGGCTGGTGCGGCGCTTTGGAATCGGGCCGACTCTGATCGGCGCGGCGCTGCTGCCCGCTGTGGCGGCCCTGCTGCCGCCGCTGGCGCATGGACCGGTTTGGCTGTGCGCCGCCATTCTGGCGATGGCGCAACTGGGCGATATGGCCTGGACGATTTACGGCATCAATGAATTGACTCTGCGCCAGGCGATCGCGCCGAGTCATGTATTGGGCCGCGTGAACTCAGCCGCGCACCTGACGTTCCGCGGCGTGCTGCCAGCAGGAGCGCTGCTCGGTGGCGCGTTGGCGGAGGCGATCGGACTGCGCGCCGCGATGTTTGTGGGCGCCGGCGGGTTTCTGTTCTCGACACTTTGGCTGATATGCTCACCCATCCGCCGCTTGCGGGAGCTACCGAAGGTGGAGGCCTTACGCTAGCAAGTCCAGGCAGGCTGAATGCCTGCCCCACCGGCTGGCGCGTCCTGCCCTTGTTGCTGTTACTCGCGCTCTACTGGCCGGGGCTGACCAACTGGTTTTACCAGGACGACTTCGGCTGGCTCAACCTGCGGCACGACGTTCACTCGTTTCGCGACTTAGGGCCGGCGCTGTTTGCTCCCAAAGCGCACGGCAACATCCGGCCGCTCGGCGAGAATGCCTATTTCCTGGTGTTATCCTCGCTATTTGGCGTGGAGGCGCTGCCGTTCCGCATCTGGGCTTTCGCCACGCAAATGGCCAGCCTGATCTTACTGGGTAGCATCGCCACGCGGCTGACCGCGTCGCGCGCAGCGGGATTCTGGGCGCAGGTTCTGTGGATCGCCAACACCGGCCTGGCCCCCGCCATGTGCTGGACTTCGATCTACAACCAGATCCTGAGCGGCTTCTTCTTTTTGCTGGCCTTCTGGTTCTTGCTGCGGTGTATCGAGAGCGGCGCCGCGCGCGATTCCATCGGACACTGGGCGGCATTTGTGCTGGGCCTGGGCGCGCTGGAAACCAACGTGGTGTATCCGGCCATCGCGGCGGTTTACGCGCTGCTGTTTGCGCGGGCATATCTGAAGAAGATCCTGCCGATGTTTCTGGTCTCGGCGCTGTTCGTCTTCGTCCACTTCCGATTTGCGCCGCCGCCGCATGATGGCGTATATGCATTGCATTTCGGCGGCCAAGTGTTCTCCACGCTGTGGACCTATTGGACGTGGGCACTGGGGCCATCGCGGCTGGCGGCCGCGCTACTGAGTTGCGCGGTGCTGGGGTTGCTGGTATGGGGCATGCGCGCGCGGCAATGGGTCCCGTTGTTCGGCGTGGCATGGTTCGTCATCGTGATTGGACCATACCTGCCGCTCAACGATCACAAGATGGATTACTACCTGACGGTCCCCGTGGCCGGCCTCGCGATCATGGGCGCATCGGCGATCGCGTCGGCGTGGCGTTCGAAGTGGCGTTCGAAATGGATGTGGCGGGCCATCGCGGCGGCGTGCGTGGCGATCTATCTGGGCACATCGCTGCCAGCCGCGTGGACCATCGCGCGCTGGCATCATGACCGCGGCGGGCGGGTGGAAGATCTGGTCGTGGGCGTGGCCGACATACACGAAGCGCAGCCCGGCAGGATCATCCTGCTCGACGGGGTCGACTCGGACCTGTTCTGGTCCGGCATCGTGGATGTGCCATTCCGGGCGGTGGAGATCCCGCATGTATACCTGGCGCCGGGATCGGAGACGCGCATTCAAGCGCCGGCGGACCTGGCGGTGAAATACGTTCTGCCGCAAGCGCTGGCATTGCGCGCATTGCAGGAGGGGCGCGCGGTGGTCTATCAGGTGGATGGACCCGCGTTGCGCAACATCACGGCGCGCTACCGTGCGATGGCCGAGGCATTGTGGAAACCGGAGATGCCACGCTTCATCAACCTGGGCGATGCCGCATTCGCGGAGTATGTGGGTTCGGGTTGGGATGAATGCGCGGACGGGTACCGTATGCTGCGCCAGGCGGCCACAGTGCGGATAGGCGGGCCGCGCGGGCCGGACGGTCGTTTGTATATCGGCGTGTTCCAGACGAGTGACTTTCATCTGGGCGTGCGCGTGGATGGCGCGGATCTGCCTGCGAATGTGACTCCACGAAGCGGCGAGTCGACGGAGTTAGGCGTGCGGCTACCGGCTGCACTCATCGGAAAGCCTGAGATAGAGGTGACGCTTTCGAATGGCGGGCCGGGGCCGCTGAAGTTTGGCTACGCCGAGATTCGTTAGTGGAGGCGTGAAAATTAATTCTGTTAGGAAGCCCGGTGGGCAGCGACTACCTTGATTTGAGGGCTGAGACCATCTCGGGTGGAGACGTGAGCCAGGATTCGCTGTATCAAGAGGCAGCGGACGCCTACGGTTCCTCACTCGACCGTCTCGCGCGAGCTTACGAGTTTGATCCCGAGGCACGGCGCGACCTGCTCCAGGACATTCATCTGCATCTCTGGCGTAGCTTCGCGAATTTCGACCGGCGATGTTCGGTTAGAACTTGGGTGTACCGTATCGCTCACAACGTAGCCACCGGACACGTGATGCGGCAGCGCCGGATCAGGAGCCGGCTGGTGAGCATCGAGAGCATCGAGGGCATGCCTGGCAGCGATCGGGGTGAGCTTGCCGTCAGCCAGAACGAAGCGCTGGAGCGCCTCTCCATGCTGATCCAACGCCTGAAACCACTGGATCGTCAGATCATCGTTTCCTATCTCGAGGGTATGGACGCGAGTTCGATCGGCGAGATCACCGGGTTATCGCCGGCGAACATCGCGATGAAAGTTCACCGGATCAAGAACGTACTGAGACGGTGGTTCGGCGAAGGAGGACTTCATGCCGAGTGAGTTCCCCATGAACGACCCACAAAATATTTGGCAAAACCAGCCAAAGGAGCCATTCAAAATGTCGTTGAACGAAATACGCGGTAAGGCGCAGCAGCGTCAGAGGAAAGCCCGTTTAGCGGCGCTCCAGTCGATAGCCCTCGGGCTCCTCGTTTGCATTTTCTTTGCGTGGATTTTCGCCAGAGCCAACGACGTGCTTCCGCGTGTGGGAGTTGGTCTGCTGAGTCTCGCCGGGTTGAATATCGCCTATCAGGCTTACAGATGGATTTGGCCGGGCAGCCTAGCGCCGGATGCGACGGTAAGCACTTCCCTCGAGTTTTATAGAAGCGAACTGGAGAGGAGCCGCGACTATGGCCTGCACATTTGGCGCAGGGCGGGACTGACTTTCTGTTTCCTGGGTCTGGCGATGGTTGTCCTGCCAGGGCTGATCAAGTCGCTGGATACTCCGCGGCTCATGCTGAACTTCGTGCCAGTCCTTGTGCTTCTTGGCATATGGCTTGCGATTTTCTTCCCCATGAGGAAGCGAAGGCTGCGGAAGCTTCAACAGGAGATCGACGAGTTGCGCGTGTTTGAGCGAGAGAGCCGATCATAGCGCAAAGACTCTTCCCTCGCTGTAAGCAGAGACAGGGCACACCGCTCGCGGCGCGGCGTAGATGGTGCGCATGGCGTGCTGCCGCACGGGCCAGGCGGGAGAACTTGCGGTTCGGCGCTTAGACTTGGGAACGAACGCCATGCTCCCACAGGTATCCGCGGTGATTCGGTGAAGATAGGATGGGAATATGGTGCTCAGATCGACGCTGAAAATCGACAGATGCGACAGCGAGCCGATACCAGACTCTGCATGTGATGCTGCGGCATACCGCGGTGATGCCGGTGAGCGCGGGGGCGGGAGCGTGGTTGGGGTGGGCTGCTCGCTTCCGGGCAGGCTCTGGCGCTCAGCCGCGATAGATCCGCTAACCCGCGAATCGCTCCATAAATCGCTCGGACGCGTGCAGCGGCGTGAAGCCGTATTGCGCGTAGAGCCCGTGCGCATCCTTCGTGGCGAGTATCCAGCGGCGCAGCCCTGGCAAGCGCGGGTGGTCGACAATCACGCCGATCAGCCACTTGCCGATGCCCTGCCCTCGAAACTCGGGCAGCAGGAAGACGTCGGCCAGCCAGGCGAACGTCGCATAGTCGGTGACCACCCTGGCGAAGCCGATCTGCGCGGCGCCTTTGTACACTCCAAAGGGCAGCGAGTTTTCTATCGAGCGGCGCACCACTTCGAGCGGCCGTCCCATAGCCCAGTACGCGGAGCCGCTCAGATAGTCATGGATCGCGGCGATATCCAGCCGCGCCGGGTCCGTGCTGATTACGTATTCGCCTCTATGCCATTCGTCCGCCATAGAGACCAGGATACAATCCGAGACGCGCTCAGCGCATATTTTGTTCGACCAGGAATGGTCTGAGCGGCTGCCGATCTTCGTGTTCGCCATCGAGCGCGAGGAAGGCGTCCCGCACACGGAACACGTTTTGCCGCGCGCATTCTCGGCGGCGCGCATGTGGCGGGTCAGTCTGGCCATTCAGCGAGACGGTGCGGATTTCGTATGAGGGGCCAGCCACGAATGTGGAACCGCATTACGGGACATTATCGCAAGTCTTATCAAGCCAATGGAGGCCCGATGCGCCCAACACGTTGAACACCAGCACGCTGTGATAGCCGGCGATAGCGCGCCCGCTCTCGGTAACGATAAATCCTGTTTATCTCCTAAAATAGGCGGTATGCCGCTGCGCAAGAAACTGTCCACTACAATTGGTGCGAACAACTATGCTTACCTCCACAAGATGGTAAAAGCGGGCAGGGCGGAAAGTGTCGGAGAGGCAGTGGACAAGGCGGTGGAAATGGCCCGCAGGCTGGACAACCGCGCTACGTTGGAGCGTCAGACAGCCGCTTACTTCAAAGGCCTGACTTCCAAAGCCGCCGCGGAAGAGACCGATCTCGAAGAGGCCTTGAGCGCCGTATCTCAAGAGATGGACTTTGACCAGCCATAGTGTTTCTCCTCGGCGCGGCGAGATTTGGACCGCGATGTTGGGAAACCCGCCGCTGTGCCATTGGGTGAAAAACCGATCTACGACGCGAGCGCGGCCTCCTCCTACTGCTCGTGCACATCCTCCAGATACGTATACCCGTGCAGCCCCTCTTCATAAAACTTCAGCAGCCGCCCGGATTCCTCGTACCCCAGCCGCCCCTCCCGTAGCGCCATTTCCACGTCGCGCCGCAGCCGGCTCACCAACGCGTCCGCCGAGAACTGCACGTAGTTGAGCACCTCGCGCACCGTATCGCCCTTGATCACCGAATCCAGGATGATCTCGCCGGTCTCGCCCAGCCGCACGTGCACCGTATTGGTGTCGCCGAACAGGTTGTGCAGATCGCCCAGAATCTCCTGGTACGCGCCCAGCAGGAACGCGCCCAGATAGTAGTCGCCGCCATCGAAGGGGTGCAGCGCCAGCGTGCGCTTCACATCGCGGCGGTCGATGAACTGGTCCACCTTGCCGTCGGAATCGCAGGTGATGTCGCCCAGAATGGCGTGCCGCTTGGGCTCCTCATCCAGGCGGTGAATTGGCATCACCGGGAACAACTGCTTGATGGCCCAGCTATCCGGCATGCTCTGAAACAGCGAGAAATTGCAAAAATAGGTGTCCGAGAGCATGGCTTCCAGGCCCTCCAACTCTTCCGGGAAATAGTCGAGCGACTGCGCCAGGGCCTGTATGCGGCGGCTGATCGCCCAATAAAGGTTCTCGCATTGGCAGCGCTGCTCCAGCGAAAGGTAGCCGAGGCTGAACAGGTTCAGCGCCTGGTCGAGCGCCTGCTGCGCGTCGTGATAGCTTTCCAGCAGGTTCTTGGTGGTCAGCGAGCGATTGGTTTCCTGCAGGTCGATGAGCGGCTGTTCGGCGTCCGCCGAAACTTCCGCCGGCACGTCGGATTCGCCCATGCCCGATACGCCCAACACGTTGAACACCAGCACGCTGTGATAAGCGGCGATGGCGCGCCCGCTCTCGGTGACGATCGTCGGATGCGGCACGCCCACTTCGTCGCATACGCTCTGGATGTGATAAACCACATCGTTGGCGTATTCCTGCAGCGTGTAGTTGACGCTCGATTCGAAGTCGGTCTGCGAGCCGTCGTAGTCGATGCCCAGGCCGCCGCCGACATCCAGGTAGCGCAGGCCGGCGCCGGCGCGCACCAAGTCCACATACACGCGCACGGCCTCGTTCACCGCGGCCTTGATCTGGCGGATGTTGGTGATCTGGCTGCCGAGGTGGAAGTGGAGCAGGTTCAGGCAATCGGCCATGCCGGCGTCTTTCAGCTCCTGCAGCGCGCGCACGGCTTCGCTGACCGAAAGTCCGAACTTGGAACGATAGCCGCCCGACGATCGCCATCGCCCGGAGCCGCGGCTGGCCAGCTTGACGCGCAGCCCGATCATGGGACGCACGCCGACCCGCTCGGAGTAGCGCAGAATCAGTTGCAGCTCCGTATATTTCTCGACCACCGGAATGATGTGGCGGCCCAGCTTCTGGGCCAGCATGGCCATCTCGATGTATTCGTCGTCCTTGAAGCCGTTGCACACGATCGGAGTTTCGTTGTCGGCCATGGCCATCACGGCCATCAGCTCGGGCTTGGAGCCGGCCTCCAGGCCGAACTTGAACGGGCGGCCGAACTCCAGCACTTCTTCGACAACCTGGCGCTGCTGGTTGACCTTGATGGGATAGACGCAACAGTATTTGCCCTGATAGCGATGTTCGGCAATGGCGGTTTGAAAGGCGCCGTTCAATTCGCCGAGGCGGTGCTCGAGAATGCCGGCGAAGCGGACCAGGACCGGCAGCGAGATGCCGCGCAGCACCAGCGTATCGACGAGTTGTTTGAGATCGATGGAGCGCTGCGGGTCCTTGGCGGGATGCACGCACAGGTGGCCGCTGCCGTCGACCGAAAAGTAGCCCTTGCCCCAACTGGCCACGTCGTAGAGCTCGCTGGCGTCCTGCGGCGTCCAGCGCTCCGTCGGCTCCATGACGAGCGAGCCTTTCCTGGCGTTCTTCTCCACTCCTGCCTCCATATTCGGCCTGCCTAAGGTCTCCACTTGATATTACAACCCACGCTCGGCCGCTGCTGCGGATTCACCGGCCGCCCGGCCAGTACCGCGTCGATCGCCGCGCGCAGATCTGCGCCAGTGACAGGCACGTCATTTCGCGGACGAGCGCCATCCAACTGGCCGCGGTAGGCCAGCCGCCGGTTCTCGTCGAACAGAAAGAAGTCCGGCGTGCACGCGGCGTCGTAGGCTTTGGCCACTTCCTGCGTCTCGTCGTAGCAGATCGGATAATTCAAGCCGAGTTCGGCGGCCATCTCCCGCAGGCGCTCGGGCGCATCGTCCGGATACTGCGCCACGTAGTTCGATGAAACGGCTACCATCCCCAGCGCCTCGCCGGCGTAATCTTTTCCGAGCCGCGCCAGCTCGTGTTTGACATGCTGCACGTAAGGGCAGTGGCGCGAGATGAACATCACCAGCAGCGCCTGCTTGCCGGCGAAGCTGTCGAGCGTGACGATCGCGCCGGACACCACATCCGGCAAATGAAAATCCGTTGCGGGTATGCCCAGCGCGGGCATGCTGGATTCTGTTTGCGCCATGGCCGGTCCTCACGCTCTATAATCGTCGGCCTTCCAGTTCTTAATGGCGCGCTTGATGTCGGCGGCGGGCATGTTGCGCTCGGCCGCTATCCTGGCGAGATCGACAAATTCGAGATCCGGCGCGAAGCGCAGCGCGATGATTTGGCGCATCCCGAGCCGCGTATCGAGCAGCTTGCCCGTCAGCGCAAAATGGCGCAAGTTCTCCTCGGCGCGAATGGCGCGGTCCTGCGCTTTGAGCGCAAACGTGCGGGTGTAATAGAACAGCATGCCGGCGCACACCGTGAGCACCACCACCAACAGTGAGGTATGGAAGCGGACGTGATCTCCGTGCGACATATAGAGATTGATCAGCGATCCGATCAGCGTCAGGAACAGGATGGTCGCCAGGACGAAATGGAAGCCTGGCACCAGTCGGACGTGGTTGGAGTAATTCTGGGTGGCCATGCCGTGATTGTACCGTGATTGTCCTACAATTCCCGTGGGGTAGCGCCATGCACTGCGCCGGCCGTGCAAATCGGGATTGGATGTGTCGCTGCAGATGGTCTCGAACGAGTAACGGCCCGGCGACACGAAACCCATTTGGTGATTTCGTGCGCAACGTTGAAGGCGCCGCGCCGGGCAGCAGGGGCGCGACCGTTGTACTGCGCAGAAAAGCGCGCCGCGTGACCCTCATAGGACTACCCGCTCGTCGCCCTCGCGGCGCGTGACCCGCTCACGGTCCAGATACTCCAGCAGCGGGATGGCGTATTTGCGCGAGACGCCTGTCCAGTCCTTGAAGGCGCCGACGTTGAAGCGCGCGGCTTGGCGCGCGGCCAGCATCGTACGCAGTTTTTCCATGGCGGTGTGATGGAACACCAGATCGTCACTCACCCTGATCAGCCGCTTTTCGCGCAGCAGGATCTGCAACAGCGAGCGCGCGCGGGCGGCCTCCACGCCGGAATTCGCCAACACGTCCGACAGCGCGGGCACCGCCAAGCCGGCCTGCGCGAAAGCGCGTTCTATGGCGGCGCGGGCCTGCTCCTCGTCTTGTTTCAGCAACAGCTTGTGGCTGGCCAGCCGCACGTTTTCGCCTTCCACCGCGATCTGTTTCTCCTGCGCGAGAATGGCGTCGATCAGGAACGGCGGCGAATCCGGCAGTTCGCGGCCGCGCAAATCCTGCTTGGGGATGCCGGGGAGCAGCGGGTTCTTCCGATGAAACTCGCGCACCGCGCGCAGCAGTTTCTCGCGCGCTGAGTGGAACCAGGGGCGATCCGCGAACCAGGCCTGCGGCTGCTTGAACACAACTAGCGGCGCGTCCGCCGCGGCCGTCGCGATCTGGCGCTCGGTGAGACCCGTGCGCGCCACCAGTTCGGCGGTACCCATGCCATAATTCGATTCGCGCACCAGCAGCGCGATGCGCTGGGCCTCGGGAGCTTCCGCGAGCGTCTGCAGCCGCTCCGCCACGCGGCCGCCCTTGCGATACCTCTGGCCGCCTGTGTCCAGCACGATGCCGCCGCCAATCGTCACCACGGGAGAAAACATACGGATGATGAAGCGGTCTCCAGGCAGCAGCAGCGCCGGCTCCCGCAGCACGATGCGGGCCCAGCAGCGCTGGCCCGGCTGTAACGCCGCGGCGCAATCGAGCAGCCGCACATGCGCTTCGATCTCCGCCGTGCCCGCATGAAAATGCACCGGCGCGCGGTTCTTCAGCGGCTTGGCCGAAGGCAATAGTTCCAACGCGCAATCCACTTGCGTGACGGTCCGGAACGTTCCAGGCGCGGCCAGCACCATGCCGCGCGCGATTTCCGCTGGTTCGATGTCGGCCAGGTTGAGCGCGGTGCGTTCCCCGCCCACGGCCTGATAGGCGGGTTTGCCGTAGACCTGCACGCCGCGCACCCGCAGACGCCGGCCCATCGGGTACAGTTCGACTTCCTGCTCCTTGTGCACGGTGCCTGAAATCAGCGTTCCGGTCACCACGGTGCCGAAACCTCGCACGGTGAAGGCGCGATCCAGCGGCAGCCGGAAGTGTCCCGCCGCGCTCTTCGACGGCACGGTGCAAGCGGCGCGCTCCAACTCCCGGCGCAGATGGTCCAGCCCGGCGCCCGTGACGGAACTGACCGCCACCACCGGCGCGCCCTCCAGAAACGACCCCGCCACGAACTCCTCGACCTCCAGCCGCACCAGTCCCAGCATGTCCGGCTCGACCAGATCGGCCTTGGTGAGCGCCACCACGCCTTGCGGAATTCCCAGCAGGCGGCAAATGTCGAAGTGCTCGCGCGTTTGCGGCTTAATGGATTCGTCCGCCGCGATGACGAACAGCACCAGGTCGATGCCGCTCACGCCGGCTAGCATGTTCTTGATGAAGCGTTCGTGGCCGGGCACGTCCACGAAGCCCAGCCGCAGTTCGGGCGTCAATTGCAGGTGTGCGAAACCGATATCGATAGTGATGCCGCGGCGCTTCTCCTCTTCCAAACGGTCCGCGTCGATGCCGGTAAGGGCCTTCACCAGCGCGGTCTTGCCGTGATCGATGTGGCCGGCCGTGCCCACGATGATATTCTTCATCCGCTGAGATTCATTCTCACGGGAGTAGCCCAAATGTACGAAGGACCACGGAACGCGGCGTTGTACGGCGAGTTACACGAGCCGCTTGCGCCGTACGGCCGGCACCTTGTACTTTCGCGGTCTCCATGTCATGAATGGTATCAGGTCTTTATGCACACAGAAGACAAACGCCCGGCGCCGCCTAACGCGCTTACACGGCGGACATTCATAGGGACGGCCGCAATGGTCTCCGGTATCGCGATAGGCGCATCGGACGCCGAAGCCGCTCCGGTCCTTCCCGGCCGCGAGGCATGCGCGTTGACGATTAACAATGTTCGTCACGAATTGGAATTGGAACCCCGTGTGACGCTGCTCGACCTGCTTCGTGAACATCTCCACCTCTACGGCACGAAGAAAGGCTGCGATCACGGTCAATGCGGGGCATGCACCGTAATCGCAGACGGTGAGCGGGTCCTTTCCTGTCTGTCTCTGGCGGTCGCCTATGATAGGGCCAAAATCACCACCATCGAGGGCCTGGCTGTGGGCAGCCAGTTGCATCCGATGCAAGCGGCATTTCTAGAACACGACGGCTTTCAATGCGGTTTTTGCACGCCCGGCCAAATCTGTTCGGCGGTTGCCATGCTCGATGAAGTTCGCAAAGGCATGCCGAGCGCGGTGACGGGCGATCTATCCCCCGCTGCTCCAGTGAATCTGACGGAACCGGAGATACGCGAAAGGATGTCGGGGAACATTTGCCGTTGCGGCGCATATCCTAATATCGTGGCCGCCATCCGGGCCGTCGCCCTGGGGGGTGAGTCATGAACACATTTGCGTACAAGCGGTCGTCTTCCGTCAATGACGCGTTGATCTCAATTGGAGCGCAGCACGACGCCAAGTTCCTCGGAGGCGGCACGAATTTGATCGATCTCATGAAAATGGGCGTCGAGCATCCCGCGGCCTTAATCGACGTGACACGCCTGCCCCTGTCGGGAATCGAGGAGCACCACGATGGCGTGCGGATCGGCGGGATGGCGCGGAATTCCGCGGTAGCAACCCATGCTCTCATCCGGCAGCGCTATGCGGTGCTCGCCCAGGCCCTGTTAGCGGGAGCGTCACAACAGATCCGTAACATGGCGACGGTAGCCGGCAACCTTCTGCAACGCACCCGATGCTTCTATTTTTACGATCCTAGTTATCGCGAATGTAACAAGCGCGTGCCTGGATCGGGCTGTGCCGCTTTAAACGGCTACAACCGGATTCATGCAATCCTGGGCGTCAGCGATCGCTGCATCGCGGTGCATCCGAGCGATATGGCGGTGGCTCTGGCCGCGCTGGACGCAGTGATTCAGGTTAGAGGCCCTGCCGGAGAAAGATCCATCCCGATCGCCAGCTTTCACCGGCTGCCCGGCAAGACCCCTCAAATCGAAACCGCATTGAGGCCCGATGAGTTGATAGTATCCGTCGACCTGCCGGCGCCCGTAGGGCTGCGATCGCACTACCTGAAGGTGCGGGACCGTAACTCTTATGCATTTGCGCTTGTGTCAGTCGCCGCCGTTGTCGATCTCGATAGCGGGAATCGCATTCGCCAGGCGCGCATCGCCCTCGGTGGAGTCGCTCCCAAGCCGTGGAGAGTGCCGGAGGCTGAGCGGGCATTGACCGGTCATGAAGCGAACGAATCCGCCTTTCGCCAAGCGGCGGATATTCTGGTGCAAGGTGCGAAGACGCTTCGTTACAACGCGTTCAAGGTGGATCTCGCCCGCCGCAGCATCGTGCGCGCCTTGTCCGTGGCATCCGAGCGGGCCTGAAGCCGCACCTTCGAGGAGAATGGATAATGCCTACAGCTATTGGCCAGCCGCTTGATCGCGTGGATGGGCCGTTGAAAGTCACCGGGAAGGCGACCTACACGGCGGACCAAAATATTCCGAACCTGGCCTACGCGGTATTGGTCACCAGCGCCATCGCGAAAGGAACCATCGCTTCTATGGATACGCGTGCGGCGGAACGCGAGCCTGGCGTTTTGGCGGTCCTGACTCACAAAGACAAGCCCAGGCTCGCGAAAGATCCGACGGAGGTCGCCGCCGGTTCTCCCGCCGACCGCGCGCTTCAGTTGCTGCAAGACGATCGAATCGTCTATGGCAATCAGCCGATCGCAATTGCTATCGCAGAAACGTTGGAGGCGGCGTTCGAATCCGCGCGGCTGGTGACAGTCCGATATGCCGAACAGACTCCGTCGGTCCGCATGGATGAAGGCCTGCCGAACGCTTATACCCCAAAGAAGGTGGGTGGCGCAGGAGATCCAGGCGAGAGCAGGCGCGGCGATTTCGAGCAAGAATTTGGCCGCGCGGGCATGCGCATCAAGGAGACATACTCAACACCATTTCAAACCCATTCGCCGATGGAGCCGCATGCCACTATCGCGGTCTGGGAAGGAGCGGACAAACTGACGCTCTACGATACCTCGCAGGGTATCTTTGGGGACCGCAAACGTGTAGCCGACTTACTGGGCTTAGTGCCGGAAAACATTCGCGTTGTCTCGCTTTTTGTGGGGGGCGGCTTTGGCAGCAAGGGGCCCTGCTGGTCGCACACCATGCTCTGCGCGATAGCCGCACGGCATGTCAAGCGTCCGGTGAAACTGGTGCTGCGGCGTCCGCAGATGTTTGGTCCAGTCGGCTGCCGGTCGGCGACGCGGCAGATTCTCTCGCTTGGCGCGCAATCCGATGGGAAACTGGCGGCCCTCCGCAACGAAACAATCTCGCACACCTCCACTTTCGACGAATTCACGGAAACCGCGACCCTCCCCACGCGGATGCTCTACTCGGTTCCAAACAATGCCACAGTCCAAAGGCTGGTCCGGTCCGACATTGGAACGCCATCTTACACCCGCGCCCCGGGCGAAGCGCCGGGGACGTTCGCGCTGGAGGTGGCTATGGATGAGCTCGCCGCCAAACTAAACATGGACCCGCTGGAACTGCGCCTGAAGAACTATGCGGATCGCGACGAAGACAAGAATCTCCCCTGGTCCGGGAAGTTGCTTCGAGAATGCTACCAGCGCGGCGCGGAGCGCTTTGGCTGGTCCGGGGACCGGCGCGAGCCCCGCGCCATGCGCGATGGACACACTCTGGTCGGCCGGGGCATGGCGACGTCGGTTTATCCGGCCCGGCGCAGCCCGGCTTCGGCGCTCGCCCGCTTGAACGCCGATGGCACCGTGCTTGTGGAAGCGGGATCGCAAGACCTCGGGGGCGGCACGTATACCATCATGACTCAGATTGCGGCGGATGCGCTTGGAGTCCCCGTCTCCTTGATCACCTTTCGTCTGGGAGACACCCGCTATCCCGAGACACCGGTTTCCGGCGGATCGCAGACAGCCGCCACCACGGGGACCGCTGTGGATAGCGCCGCGCGCGCGCTTCGCCTGAAGATTTTTGAACTCGCTACCGCCGATCCGCGACTTTCCGTATCCGGCGCAAAGGTCGAGGATCTATCCATCGCAAACGGCGAGATCGCGATGCGAGGGTCGGGGCGCAGCCTGACGATTCGCGACCTGGTTTCCGGCACCGGCCAGCCCTATATAGAAGCTCAGGCATCCACGAAGGCCGGCGACGAAGTGAAGCAATACTCGATGTTTTCGTTCGGGGCTCAATTCGCGGAAGTCCGGGTCGACGCCGACCTCGGCCAGATCAAAGTGTCCCGTATGGTGGGCGCTTTCGCCGCGGGAAAAATCCTAAATGCAAAGACCGCGCGGAGTCAATTCATCGGCGGCATGATCTGGGGCATTAGCTTCGCGCTCTACGAGCACACGGCCTACGACGAGAGGCTCGGCCGGATCGTAAATAATAATCTCGCGGAATATCACGTTCCGGTAAACGCCGACGTGGGTACGATTGACGTTCTCTGGATCGACGAACCCGACTGGCACGTCAGCCCCATCGGGGCGAAGGGCATTGGAGAAATAGGAATTACCGGCGCGGCCGCGGCCATCGTAAACGCCGTCTATGATGCGACGGGCAAACGTATACGCGATTTGCCCATCACGCCCGATAAGCTGCTGTGAAGCGCGGCGCGGCCAGCGAGCTTAGCTGCTGGAGCTGCTGGAACTATCGCTATCCCGGCGCTTCAGCGTGGGACGGTCGTCCTGATCGGCAGGCTGCTTATCGTTGTCGTCCACCGGACCGGTGCCAGCGCCCGGACTCCGCCGCAAGGTCGGGCGGTTCGGGTCGTCCTTGCCCTTCTCCAATTTCCGGTGGTTGTGCAGCGAGTATAGGCGCGCCTTCACGTCGTTGAACTCCGATGTGTTGACCACGTACTCGGGTTTGGCTACCAGGATCTGCTGAATTTCGCTCTGGGACGCCTTGATGCGGTCGTCCGTCATGGGGTGGGTCGAAAACACCTTAGCAACGGTGCCCGGCTTGCGCTTTTCCAGGGTCTCGATTTTCTCGAAAAAGTCCACGAACGAGGTCGGATCGTAACCCGCCTTGTACATGTACTGCAGGCCGAGGTAGTCCGCTTCGCGTTCCATGCCGCGCGTAAAGGCCAGGAATCCCATGGGGATCGCCAAACCGGCGCCCTGCCGGATGGCGTAGCCGGTCCAGCCGCCCATGAAGATCAGCGGAATCGTGGCGATGTTGATCAGTTGGCCGCGGGTAGCCTGCCGCGTGCCGTGACGCGCCGCGACATGCGCAATCTCGTGCGCCATCACGCCCGCCAGCTCCGATTCGCTATCCGCCTTCAGGATCAAGCCGGAGTTCACGAAAAAGAACCCGCCGGGTAGCGCGAAAGCGTTCACCTCTTCGGAATCGAGTACCTTGATCGTGAACGGAACTTTGGCGTCGGAATTCCGCACCAGGTTCTGGCCGACCCGGTTTACGTACTCGGCGATGACCGGGTCGTCGACGATTTTGGCCTGGCGTTCGACTTCCTGCGCCAGTTGCTTGCCGAGGGCGATTTCTTTTTCCAGAGACCAGAAGTTGACACCTTTGCCAACGTCCCGATTGCCGATTTCGTCGGGATCTTTTTCCTTGTCGTCGGCAAAAGAGCGGTTTGGCAGAAGGGTGAGAACTGCCAGGAAGGCCACGGGGATCGCTAAGAAGCGCTTCATGAGTGGAAAACTCCTGATACTCTACTATACGCCCAAATGGGTGTAGCTGTACCGATGAAATGTATACGTACAGCGGGGCTGGCGGGTTACTCCCACTCAATCGCGAGTCGCGTCCGGGACGCCGATGCCGGAGGAACGGCCTATTTAACCATACTTACGAACAAAAGTTGGCTGGCACTGTCGCTATCCCGCCGCTTCAGCGTGGGACGGTCGTCCTGATCGGCAGGCTGTTTATCGTTGTCGTCTACAGGACCGGTGCCGCTGCCCGGAGTCCGCCGCAAGGTTGGACGGTTCGGATCGTCCTTACCCTTCTCCAACTTACGGTGGTTGTGCAGCGAATATAGGCGTGCCTTCACATCGTTGAACTCCGACGTGTTGACCACGTATTCGGGTTTGGCTACCAGGATGGTCTGGATCTCGTTCTGCGATGCCTTGATGCGGTCGTCCGTCATGGGGTGGGTTGAAAACACCTTGGCGACGCTGCCCGGCTTGCGCTTTTCCAGGGTTTCGATCTTCTCGAAGAAGTCCACAAACGAAGTCGGGTCGTAGCCCGCCTTGTACATGTACTGCAGGCCCAGGTAATCCGCTTCGCGTTCCATGCCGCGGGTGAAGACCAGGAATCCCATGGGGATAGCCATGCCCATGCCCTGCCGGACGGCGTAACCAGTCCAGGTGTAAGGGATGGCGAGCGACGCGGCAATCATGCCGATCTGGGCGAGCTCGCCGCGGGTAGCCTGCCGCGTGCCGTGGCGTGCCGCCACATGTGCGATCTCGTGTGCCATCACCCCCGCCAGTTCCGATTCGCTATCCGCCTTCAGGATCAGGCCCGAGTTCACGAAGAAAAAGCCGCCGGGCAGCGCAAAAGCGTTCACCTCTTCGGAATCGACAACCTTGATGGTGAACGGAACTTTGGCGTCGGAATTGCGCACCAGGTTTTGGCCGACCCGGTTTACGTACTCGGCGATGATCGGGTCATCGATCATTTTGGCTTGGCGCTCGACTTCCTGCGCCAGTCGCTTGCCAAGGGCGATTTCTTTCTCCAACGACCAGAAATTGACGCCTTTGCCAACGTCCCGATTGCCGATTTCGTCGGGATCCTTTTCCTTGTCGTCGGCCAGAGAGCGGGTTGGCAGAAGGGTGAGGACTGCCAGGAAGGCCACGGGGACAGCTAAGAAGCGCTTCATGAGTGGATACTCCTGTACCTTTCACTATACGCCCAATTGGCCGCACCTGTACCGGGTAGTTTCAGGCACAACCCTGGACCGTTGAATTGTAATCTACAAACGGGTTGTGGGCTACTCCACTAAATCGCGCCGTTTGATCGTGGGGCGATCGTCGCCGGAACCATCGTCAGGCGTGTCCGGGGCTCCGCTGCCGGGGGAGCGGCGCAGCACCGGCCCCTTGGGATCTTTTTCCATCGCCCGCACTTTGCGCTGGTTCTCGATCGACAGCAGACGTCCTCGGACTTCGGTGTATTCCGAAGTATTCACTACGTATTCCGCCTTCTGCGGCAGGATCTTTTGGATCTCGGCCTGGGTCTTCTTCAGCCGGTCGTCGTTCATGGGGTGGGTGGAGAAGACCTTGGCGATGGAGCCGGGCTTCCTCGTTTGCAGCGACATCATCTTCTCAAACATGTCGATCGCAGCCGTGGGGTCGTAACCGGCTGCATAAAGGTATTGCAAACCCAGGTAGTCCGCCTCGGCCTCATATCCGCGCGAAAACGACAGGAAAGTCATGGGAATAGCCGCACTGGCGGCTTGCCGGGCGGCATAGCCGCCCCAGCCTCCCAGGAAGATCAGGGGCAGGGTGGCGATGTTGGCAACCTGCGCCCGGCAGGCCTGGCGGGTCATGTGGCGGGCAGCCACGTGGGCGATTTCGTGCGCCATGGCGCTGGCCATCTCCGCCTCGGTTTCCGCGGCCGTCATCAGGCCGGTGTTCACAAAGATGAATCCGCCGGGAAGCGCGAAAGCGTTGAGAACGGGGTCGTCGATCACCTGGAAGGTGAAGGGCACCTTGGCGTCGGAGTTGCGCGCCAGGTTCTGGCCCACCCGATTCACGTATTCGGAAATGATCGGGTCGTCCATCAACTTTGCCTGGCGCTGCACCTCTCCGGCCAGTTGCTTGCCCATGGCGATCTCTTTTTCGATGGAGTAGCAGTTGAAGCCGCTCACGTCCCGATTGCCGATCTGGCTAGGATCGTCTTTTTTATCATCGCCTAACGCGACGGTTAGGGATGAAATCAACACCATGCCGGCGCAGACTAGCCGCATGACACGCCTCCTAAAGCGCATATAACGTATATTCATGATAATGGGTTTCGACACGATTGCAAAATCTCAGGAAGATTTGTGGCTCCGGTACGCAGACCAGTTCCCCGTCCGCCAGCGTCTGGTCTATTTGAATCATGCCGCCGTATCGCCTTTGTGCCGGCCGGCGGCGGATGCCATGCGCTGGCTGGCCGCGGACGCTATGGAATACGGCAGCCTGCATTACGGACAGTGGCTGGAGACGTATCAAGGGTTGCGGGTGGCGGCGGCGCGTTTGATCGGCGCAGGCGGGAGCGAAATCGCGCTGGTGAAGAACACTTCGGAAGGCATCGCCACCATCGCTATGGGCCTGAATTGGCATCCCAACGACAAGATCGTGGCCTTTCGCGAAGAGTTCCCCGCCAACTACTACCCCTGGAAAAGGCTGGAGGAAACCGGCGTCCGCGTGGAATGGCTCTCCTACCTCGATCCGCTGGATCGCATCGACCAGGCATGCCGCGGCGCGCGTCTGCTGGCGATCAGTTTCGTGCAGTATTTGAGCGGGCATCGCGCGGACTTGGAAGCCATCGGCGAAATTTGCCATCTCCATCGCTGCGCTTATCTGGTAGATGCCATCCAAGGGCTGGGCGCGTTCCCGGTGGACGTGCGGCGGGCGCATATCGATGCGCTGGCGGCAGACGGCCACAAGTGGCTGCTGGGGCCCGAGGGTTGCGGTATCTTATTTGTTTCTCGGGAGTTTCAAGAGTCCGTGCAACCCGTGGAATTCGGTTGGACGAACGTGGCGGGCTACGCGGATTACGCTTCGCGCGATATGACGCTAAGGCCGGATGCCGGACGCTACGAATGCGGTACGCTCAACACCATTGGCTGCTATGGGCTGCGCGCGTCCATCGAGTTGCTGTTGGAAGTGGGGGTTGAAGCCGTCGCTTGGGCTGTCCAACGGTTGGGCGATCTGGTGGCCGAGGGAGTTCAAGCCAAAGGATATGAAGTACTTGGGAGCCGTTCGCCCGCGAATGGGGCAGGCATCGTAAGCTTCCGCAAGCCGGGCTGGGAGGCGGGAGATATTGTGCGCCGGCTGAGTTTGGCCGGGGTAACGGCCGCCCCGCGCCAGGGTTGGGTGCGGGTTTCGCCGCACTTCTACATCAGTCCGGACGATATCGGACGCATGCTGGAGGCACTTCCGTGAAGACGCGTTACGCGTCGTGGTTGGTGGTTGGTGGCTGGTGGCTGGTGAGTGGCGGGTACGCGGCACTGGCCGGCACTGTCCCTTCGCCGGAAAGCTATTTTGGCCAGCGCATGGGGTCGGACCACCTGGTCCTCGACTGGGACAAGATCGTCGCGTATTTCCAGACCATCAAAGCCAATTCCGACCTGATCCGCGTGGATGAACTGGGCAAGAGCACGGAAGGCCGGCCCTTCATCGCCGCCACCATCGCCGCTCCCGAAACCTTGCGCCACCTGGACCGGTACCTGGAAATCCAGCGCCGCTTGGCCGATCCGCGCTTGACGTCGGAAAGCGAAGCCGAAAAACTGGCCACCGAGGGCAAGACCGTCGTTTTGATCACTTGTTCGATTCATGCCACGGAACTCGCATCCACTCAGACCGCCGCGGAGTTCGCCTATCGCCTGCTGACCGAAGACACGCCCCGTTTCCGCGTCATCCTTCAAAACACCATCTTCCTGCTGGTGCCGTCGCTCAATCCGGATGGCGTGGACATCGTGACGCGCTGGTACCGCCGCACCCTCGGCACGCCCTTCGAGGGCAGCGGGCCGCCCGAGCTTTACCAGAAGTACGTAGGCCACGACGACAATCGCGACTGGTACATGTTCACGCAGAAGGAAACCCAACTGACCATCGCCAAGCTGCACAACGTCTGGCATCCGCAAATCGTCTACGACGTACACCAGATGGGTTCCAACGCGGCGCGCATCTTCGTGCCCCCGTGGCTGGACCCCATCGAACCGAATATCGACGCCATCCTGATGCAGGAATCCAACATGATCGGGACGGCCATGGCGGCGGACTTGACTGCTGCCGGGCAGCAAGGCGTCGCCATCCACGCCATGTACGATTTCTGGACGCCGTCGCGGCACTACCAGGCGTTCCATGGCGGCATGCGCATCCTCACCGAATCGGCCAGCGCTAAGCTGGCCAGCCCCATCACGGTGGAACCCGGCCAGCTTGAGCGCGACGCGCTGGGCTACAACGCGCGCGAGCGCAGTTGGAATTTTCTGGAGCCTTGGCCGGGCGGCGTCTGGCGATTGCGCGACATTGTGGACGATGAACTGATCGCCATGGAATCGTGTCTTTACCAGGCGGCATTGCATCGCGAAGAACTGCTGCGCAATTTCTATAAGATCGGGCAGCGCCAGGTGGCGCGGAAATCGCCGTGGGGGTTTGTGATTCCGGCGGGGCAGCGCGATCCGGGCGCTACACGGAAGTTGCTGGAGACGCTGGCCTTCGGGCAGGTGGAGATCGAGCATGACGACGCCGGGCGAAACATCGTCCGGATGGCGCAGCCGTATAGCGGCTGGGCCAAGGCGCTGCTGGAACGGCAGCACTATCCGGATATGCGGCTCTATCCCGGCGGACCGCCGCAGCGCCCTTATGACGTGACGGCGCACACTTTGCCGCTGCTGATGGGAGTGCAGGCAGACCCCTTCGAATCGCCGGTCGCTGGACTGCGGCCGGGCATCGTTCTCACGCATTCCATCGGGCTGCCCGGTTCGGACAGCGATTCCTGGATCGCCATCAACCGCATCTGGGCGGCGGGCGGCACGGTCTGGCGCAATTCTGCGACGGGCGATTTCGCTACTGCGGGCCAGGGCACCGAGTGGAAGCAGACGCAGCGCCCGCGCATCGGCCTGTACCGCAGCTTCATCCCCAACAACGACGAAGGCTGGACCCGCTGGCTGCTGGAGCAGTTCGGCTTCGCGTACACGTCGCTTGAGAACAAGCAAATCCAAGCCGGCGGCTTGCGGAAGCATTTCGATGTGATCGTGTTTCCCGATGCGAGCCCGCAATCCATGGAGGACGGCCACAAGGCGGGAAGCATGCCGCCGGAATTCACGGGCGGCCTGGAAACCAAAGGAGCGGATGCGTTGCGCGAGTTCGCCTCCGCGGGCGGGACGTTGATCTTCTTGAACCGCGCGTCCGAATATGCCACGCTCCACCTTGGCGTGGCGGCCCGCAGCGTGGTGCACGGCGTTTCCAATACCGAATATTATTCGCCCGGCTCGCTGCTGAATGCCCGCCTCGACCTGCACCATCCGCTGGCGGCAGGCTTGCCGGAAAATCTCGCGATCTGGTCCGAGCAGAGCCCGGCCTGGGACATCCAGGGGACCACTCAGGAAGGCGCCCCGGTGCGTTATCCGGATGCGAATCTGCTGGCGTCGGGCTGGCTGTTGGGCGAGAAATACCTGACCGGTAAGGCCGCCCTGGTGGATGCCCGGCTGGGCGCCGGCCACATAATTTTGTTCGGCATGCGACCGCAATATCGCGCGCAAAGTTATCAAACGTTTAAGCTATTCTTTAACGCGCTGCTTTATTAGGCCGGACATCCGGCCGGCACGCACTTGCATTTGTCTGCCTATTCAGGCAAGCTGGTACGTTTCCTACAAGTTCATGCGGGTACGCATTCTTTATCACGACCACTGTTTCGACGGCGCTGCTTCCGCCGCATATTTCACGCGCTTCATGCAGGGCGCCTTTTACCCTGAAGCGGAATATGTCTATACCGGGATGGCCCATAAGGCATCCCAACTGTTCGAGGACAGCCTCTGGGATGGCGATGTAAACGCCATCGTGGATTTCAAGTACTCGAGCGATCCGCGTCTGACCTGGTGGTTCGACCACCATCAGAGCGCCTTCCTCACGCCGGAAGACGCCGAGAACTACCGCCAGGACCGCAGCGGCCGCAAGCTCTACGACCCTTCGTTCAAGTCCTGCACATCGTTCATCTGCGCCATCGCCAAAGAGCGTTTCGGTTTTGCCGCGGCAGATCTGGATCAGCTCGTCGAGTGGGCCAACATCATCGATGGCGCGCAATATCCCGATGCCAAGAGCGCCGTGGAACTGGGCGCGCCGGCCATGAGGCTGACGCTAGTGATCGAGGGCGCGAAAGGGTCCGGGATCATCCAAAAGATCATAGGCTGGATGCAGCACCGGAAGCTGGACGACATCGCCGCGGAGCCGGAAATCCAAGCCCTATTCGAGCCGTTGTACCAGCGGCATCTGAATTCGGTGGGCATGATCGGCGGGCGCGCCACGCAGGATGACGGCGTGGTCTTTTTCGATCTCACGGGCTACGACCTGGAAGGCTACAACAAGTTTATCCCGTACTACCTGTTCCCGAATTGCACCTACACGGTGTCGGTGAGCCCATCCAGCTTCCGCACCAAGATTTCGGTGGGATCGAACCCCTGGGCGCCGGAAGAGCCCAAGCACAATCTGGCCAGCATCTGCGAGCGCTACGGGGGCGGCGGGCATGCGCGCGTGGGCGCCATCAGCTTCGAGCCTGGCGCGATTGAGAAGGCGCGGGCGGTGGCGGCGGAGATTGTGGCGGAGTTGAAGGAGTAGGACGGACCACCTGGGCGTGGAGTCAACATAGCGGGAGTGACGGGCAACGCAACATAAAGGACGTTGAAGACTGGAGTCACGATGGCCAAAACCGACTGCAAGTCCGTGGACGAGTACATTGCCGTGCAGCCCGAGGCTGTGCAGGGCATACTCGGGCGCGTGCGGAGCACCATCCGCGAGGCCGTGCCGGGCGCCGAGGAAACGATCTCATACAAGATCCCCACGTACAAACTGCACGGTGGGACCGTGCTATATTTCGCGGGATGGAAGCAGCACTACTCGCTCTACCCCGCCACCGAGCGAGTCGTCGCGGCGTTCAAGGACGAGCTTGCACCGTACGAGGTCAACAAGGGCACAATCCGCTTCCCGCTCTCCCAGCCCGTCCCCGTGAAGTTGATCGGACGCATCGCGAAGTTCCGCGCGAAGGAAGTCGCCGGGCGTGAGAAGGCGACGCCGGCCATGCCGAAAAAGCTCTAGTGAATGTGGACTTCAGCTACGCTGGCCGTCATGCCACCATGCGTTTCCGACGGTTTGGCTGAGCGGTCTGCTCAGCTCTTTTGCCAATCGAGTAGGGTCTCTTTTGCAAAGTCCTCATAGCGCCGGGGTGCGTGCCCCAAAAGCTTCGTCAACGCCTCAACATCTCCTTCGCCTGCGATGAAGCCCCGTTCCAGAAATTCCTGGAACATCATGCGCAGATCGAAGGCCATCCACGGCGAGACATTCTTACGTAGCTGCTCTTCCCATCGATCCAGTGCTTCTCCGGTATACCGAACTTCCTTTTTCAGCAGCTCACTCCAGATGGATGCCGCCCTGGACCCACTCAGAATACTGGGGCCGACCAGGTTGTATGTTTTTCCTTCGTGTCCTTCTTGCGTCAGTCCGATGGCGGCGGCCTCAGCAATGTCTCGCACATCCGCACTGGAAGAAATAGCTCGGGCGGAGAATCGTGAAGGGAACCTCAAATTCCCGTAAAGCATTCTCGATCGCGAACTTCGCGGCGAAGTGCGGGACATCCTTGAAGCGCTGAACCTCGAACACCGAAAGATACACAACGTGCTTCTACTTAAGTATTTTTGCCAAGCCGTAGGCAATCAGTCCCTGCGTCAGCTCGTCAGGAACTACACTATTCAGGAAAACAGCTTTTCCACTCCCTGGAGCGCTTCGCGTACCGCATCCGGGTCGAGCAGATCGCCTACAGCAACATCGACGGAAGACGGAAACTGAGCCGCGGTCCGCTGCTTGCGGGTCAGCACGCGAACTTCGGCGCCACGCTGTTGGAGCTGGCCGACACCGGCGGAACCGACCGTTCCGGTAGCGCCTGTGACAAGAATTTTCATATTTTCCTCTTTTCTCAGAACCTCGGCCCTACGGCAGGGGGCTGGCTGGCCGCGACACCACGCCCTGGAACGCCTCGCTGAGTGAAACACCGTTGTTGTTTAGCGTCTGCCCGGTGACCCGATCCTGCTCCACCTTCGATTTGGCATATGCCGCTTCCGCCGCCAATTCGCTCTGCCGCGCGGTGGCCAGGTCGCGCTGCGTCAGAATCACGTTGTAAATCACGGAAGCTCCGGCGGCATACTTCTTCTGCTCGGCGTCCAGAGTGCGCTCTTGCAGGACGCGCGCCTTGGTGGCCGCGCGATATTGCGCGCGCGCATTTTGTACTCCGATCACGGCGTTCTGCACGTCCACGCGTACCTGGTTTTCCAGCCTTTGCACGCCGAGCTGCAACTGCCGCAGGGTCAGTTCGTCGTTGATGGCCTGGGCCTGCGCCGCGCGATTGCGCAGCGGGATGGTCAGGTTGAATCCGGCCGAGTAGTTCGGATAATCGCGCGCGAACAACTGTTTCAGCACCGTGCCGTATCCGCCGATGAAGACCGGACTGGGCGCGCCGAAACTGAATGGTAATGTCGATTGGACAGTGCTCACCTGCCCCGCCAACCCATTGTTGGTCAGAGAGGCGACCAGATCGAGCGTGGGCAGCAACCCGTTCTTCGAGCCATGCAACGTGATCTCCTGATTGGTCACCTGGATGCGATTCTGGGCCAGTTCCGGCCGAGCCGATAGGGCCATTGTCACCAAGTCCTGCATGGGCGTCACCGGCTCTACGTCCGGCACGCGGATGCGATCCGTGGGCACGATGCGCGCTTCAGCGACCGCCGGGCTGGCCACGCCGTTGCGGCTGAGCGCGTTTTTCAGGATGGTCTCCTGCTGCAACAGTTGGGTTTCCGCCAGGGTCAGATTCTGCTGATCGGTGGCCGACTGCGCCTCCGCCCGCACCACCTCGATGGGCGCCATCATCCCCGCTTCCACCTGTTTCTGGTTATCTTCGTAAAGCTTGGTGCTGGTGGCTACGGCCTGCTGCTCAACGCGCACGTTTTCGTTGAACGTCACCAGGTCCCAGTAAAGATCCATCACCGCGGCGACGGTGGTGATCACCTGCAGTTTGAAGGTCAGATCCGAGAGCCCCCGGTTGTTCTTGGCGATCGCGATCTGGCGCTGGTTCACGGCCAGGCTGAAGCCTTGCAGCAGATGTTGCGTCACCGTGATCCCCAGCGACGAACTGGTGACCGGATTGAACAGCGTGGTGGAGCTGTTGCCGATGGAGGTGGAGTTGTTCAGCCCCAAGCTCACCGCGGTTCCGGTCTGGAAGCCTTGCTGGTAAGTTAAGCCGGAGGTGTCCTGCCGCTGAATCAAGTCGTCGGTACCGGCGATGAACACACTGCTTTCGGGAATCGACTGGTGAGCCCAGCTTACGTTGCCCACCAGCGCCGGATCGTAGCTGAGAATTGGCGGACCGGATTGCGTGATCACGGTGTTACCCACGGCGGTGGCGCTCGCCGAACTGGCTTGCGTGGATGGATTCCCGGAGATGCCGCTCTGGGCCACGCCGCCTGGTTGCGCGCTGGTGGGTCCCACGGTCACCGATGTGGAAACGCCCTGCGCGAATGCGCCCGCCTGTGCGCGCAGAACCTGAGCGTCGGCAATCTGCGGGCCGTAACGTTGGATCTCGATGTCGAGGTTGTTTTCGAGCGCCAGGGCGATGGCGTCCTGCATGGAGAGGTAGAGCCTTCCGGCGCGCAGCAACAGTTCCAAACGGCCGGAGTTCGCCACATTGATGGGCGGTACTTGCGCGTTCCGGTAACGGCCGGTGAGCCAGGAGAATGTTCCACTCGGCGCGACGATCTCATGCGCTTGCTGGGCAAATGCCGGCGCGATCAACAGCCGGACACAGAGGATGGAAACGACGGTTTGAGAGCGATGCATGGATAACCTTTTTTTATCGGGTTTTTGCCGGGTTTTTCTCAATGGTATAGTAGGCCTTTGTGACGCCGCAAGCCGAATCGATCCTGGAGCTGTTCCGCACTACGGGCGCTTATCTGGACGGCCATTTCTTGCTCACCAGCGGACTGCACAGCCCCGCGTATCTGCAATGCGCGCTGGTGCTGCAATATCCGCGGCACGCGGCGGATCTGGGCGGCCGGCTGGCGGGAGAGATCCGCAAGCTCACGCCCGAACCCGTGGGATTGGTGGTGTCGCCGGCTTTGGGCGGCCTGATCATCGGCCACGAAGTCGCGCGCGCGTTGGGCGCCCGATTCATCTTCACCGAGCGGGACGAGAACAAGAAGATGACCTTGCGGCGCGGCTTCGCGGTAACGCCGGGCGCGGCGGCGCTGGTGGTGGAAGACGTGGTGACCACCGGAGGCAGCACGCGCGACGTGGTCGAAGTACTGCGAGCGGCCGGAGCGCACCCGTTGGCGGCCGGCTCCATCGTGGATCGTAGCGGAGGGCGCGCCGATGTGGGAGTGCCGCGTGCCGCGCTGGTGACGCTGCAAGTGGTGACTTACGATCCGGCGGAGTGTCCGTTGTGCGCGCAGGGGGTGCCGGCGGTGAAGCCGGGCTCGCGGCCGGGATGAGGCTGTGGGTTAGGCCTTAGTCTGCGCACGGGCTAAGGTAGGCCGTCGCATCGCCCTCGCGTAAAAGAATCGCCCCATGCGCCGCATTCGAATCCAACTCGCCTATGACGGCACCGATTTCCACGGCTGGCAAGTGCAGCCGGGCCTGCTCACGATTCAAGGCACGCTGGAATGCGTGGTTGGCGAAATCGAAGGC
>Ga0182018_10001381_pt1 | contig 27706 bp, 26 predicted proteins | sample 812P2MmetaG_FD_120490 | JGI IMG/M metagenome (GOLD analysis project Ga0182018, IMG submission 120490) | Permafrost microbial communities from Stordalen Mire, Sweden - 812P2M metaG | ecosystem: Environmental > Terrestrial > Soil > Wetlands > Permafrost | place: Sweden: Stordalen | collected...
AGAAAGAGCGCTGTGGCGACGCCGAGGGGAACCGCAATCAGGAGGGCCAAAAGTGACGAGACGAGTGTCCCGAAAATGAACGGAAGCGCACCGTATTTGTCCGAAACCGGATCCCATTCGGAACTCCATAGAAAGCCGAGGCCAAACTTGGCCAACGACAGCCGTGAACCCGCATAGAGCTCACATCCGATTAGAACGATGAGCACCACGATCATCGCCGCGGCGAGCGCGGCCGCCCACTTGAAGGCGACGTCCGGGAAATGGGAACCCGGCGGCGGAAGAACAGGGGTGGAGGAGGCGGTGCTCATGGGACGACGGCTCGGGCGGTCGTCAAGTCACGGCCGCCTCCCTACCGGGCCGCATTAATACTTGATGCTTTGCACCCTTTCAAGGGCGCGCTTGACGAGCGAGTCGGGAAGGGGCGCATAATCGAGGGCGGGAGCCATTTTCTCACCATCTGAATACGCCCATTTGAGGAACTGGACGAGCTTCTCTCCCTTATCATGATCCTTTTGCTCGGCATAGACGAGGAGCCACGTCGTTCCTGAAATTGGGTAGGCTTTCTCACCGGGCGCGTTCACCATTGAAAAACGGAAATCATCCGGAATCGTGGCCGTCGCCAGGGCCTCCGTTATTGATTCAATAGTGGGCGTGATATAGTTACCCGCCGCGTTTTTCACATCGGCATAGCTCAGATTATTTTGTTTCGCGTACGCGAGCTCAATATAGCCGATTGAACCAGGGACCTGCTTGACCTGACCGGAAACACCCTCGTTGCCTTTTCCACCGATTCCGGTCGGCCAGCTCACGGAAGTGCCCTTACCCACCTTTTCCTTCCAGTCGGCGCTCACCTTGCAGAGATAATCGGCGAAAATATAGGTGGTGCCGCTGCCGTCCGACCGATGGACAACGACGATATCCATGTCGGGCAGCTTGACATCGGGATTTTGGCCGGCGATGGCGGGATCGTTCCATTTGGTGATGGTGCCAAGAAAGATCCCCGCAATGGTTGCTCCGTCGAGCTTGAGCTTGGGGTCCCCTGGCAAATTATACGTCATCACGTCCGCGCCAGCGACGGTCGGGAAGTGCCATAGCATCCGGGGTGCCTTTGCCAGGTTGGCGTCGGACATTGGACCATCGGAGGCTCCGAAATCCACTGTTTCGGAGAGAATCTGCTTTTGGCCGCCTCCCGAACCGATGGACTGATAGTTAAACCGCACCGACGGGTCGACCTTGGCATATTCGTTGAACCATTTCGAATAGATGGGGAACGGAAACGTCGCGCCTGCGCCGTTGATGAGCATCTGGGCCTGGGCTAGGGTCGCGCTGAACGCCGAAATGACGCAAAGGGCCAATATTTTTTTCAAGTGGTTTTAGGTTTGGGGATTCAATGGGTGGACAGAGTGAGCGCCCGCTTCCGGCGGCCGCATTTAGCGGGAGAAAGCCAGCGCCAAAGACGACGAAACGGAAGCCGCATGAGGGTAGGACGAAGCTCTGAAGGTAGCAGGGAATGGGGGTATCATGCGGATTGGAAGGCGCTGGACTTGAAGCGCGCGGATCCTAGAGGAGAATTGTTACAGAAGCGTGACGGCCCGGTTACACTCCCGTTAAACGGCTGATTCCCGTAACCTATCGCGTCCCGGCTCAAAAAGTTCGCCCTTGCACGTATTTCCCGCCGCTATGAGACCTTCCCCATGGACAGCGTGACGGAACTCACCGAGGAAGTGGCGGCATTGGGCTCGCACATGTTCCGCGTGCGGCTGCCTTTCCTGGCGGAGATCCGCCATTATACTTGGGGAAAATTCCGCGCGGACCTGATCGCGGGTGCGACGGTGACCCTCGTATCGATTCCCCAGGCGATCGGGTTCTCGCTCATACTGAATCTTCCGCCGCAGCCCGTCATTGCCTCCGTGATCATCGGGGGATTCGTCGGTTCGCTCTTTTTTTCCTCCCGCCATCACGTTTTTGGGCCCACGAGTTCAATCAGTCTCATCATAGCGGCCACCATCGCCGCAAACTCGACGACCGGAATCGCGCCCCTCCAGCTCGCGGTGTATTTGGGCTTCCTCATCGGCATAGTGCAGCTTTTCGCCGGACTGCTGAACTTTGGGGAGATCACCAAGTTCATCTCGCGCTCGGTGGTGGTTGGCTACAGCACAGGTATAGGTATTCTTCTCATAGCAAGTCAGTTGCATAATATCCTGGGTTACATGGTCGACTCGAGCCAGAATTTTTCGACGAACGTCTGGCAGGCCTTGTTCGATCTGGGGACCGCCCATGTTTATCCCTGGGCCATCGGCATCGGCGCCGCCACCTTTGCCATCTTCTGGATGGTGCGAAAATTCATGCATGGCTGGCCGGAGGCGCTCATCGGACTGGCCCTTCTGGCCATCGGAGCCAAGCTCTTCACCGTGTATCACCCGAGGGCGCCCGTGCCGTTCCGGATGGTCCGGGACGAAGGCGCCCTGACCGCCGAGATACCTGCCTTCGCCGGCACCCCGTTTGGACCTCGCCGGATGCATCTTTTGCCGGAACTCGCCGGCACGGCGATCGCCATTTCGATACTCGGGATGCTGGAGGCGGCCTCGATAACGAAGGGCCTCGCCGCCAAGAGCGGCCAGAAGATCGAGCCCAACCAGGAGCTGATTGGCATGGGAGCGGCCAACATCGCGTGCGCTTTTTTTGGCGCCGTCCCGGGTTCCTCGTCCTTTGCGCGCTCGTCGGTCAATTTCCAGAGCGGGGCAAAGACCCAGATGTCGTCGATGATCAGCAGCGTGGTGGTCCTGGGGGTCCTGTCGTTCGTCACGCCGATTTTCAATTTCATACCCGTGGCTGCGCTGGCCGCACACCTGATCCGGATTGGATTCAACATGATCAACCGGCACCAGATTCGAATCGCATGCCGTTCGACGCCGTCGGACCTGGTCGTGTTCGTCGTGACTCTGGGCTCATGCCTTTTCCTCAAGCTGGACACGGCCATCTACGTGGGCATCGGCGTCTCGCTCGCCCTTTTCCTGACCAAGACGAGCACCCCTATGCTCGTCGAGTATGCGATCAACGAGAGCGGAAACCTTGCCGAGTTGAACGACCCTTCGCAACGCCCCCACCCCGAGATCTCCATCATCCACGTCGAAGGGGAACTCTTCTTCGGGGCGGCGGACCTCTTCCAGGAACAGGTCCGACGGCTCGCAGAAAACCAGAACATCCGCGTCTTCATCCTGCGGATGAAGAACGCGCGTCATCTGGACGCGTCGACCGTCATGGCAATGGAGAACCTTCACGACTATCTGCGCGAGACCGGCCGGTACCTGCTTATCAGCGGGAGCAACCCCGACGTCACGCGTGTGCTCGACAACAGCGGGCTGCTGCAGCAGATCGGCAGGGAAAATATTTTCCCCGCCGAGGCCAATCCCACCATGGCGACCCGCAATGCGCTCAAGCGCGCCAAGGAGCTGTTGCCCGGCGAGCCCGTGGATGTGCGCGTGTTTTACGACAAGAAGCCGCCCGACTAGGGTGGCAGCCGGTCCCGCGAAGCGGGCAAAGCGCCTAGGGGAGCGGCGCGTGCGGGAGGGCCCTCTCGTCAGGGAAGAGCCAGCCCACGACCAGATAGACAGGGATCGTGCTGAGGAGCAGGGCGTTGATCCCGTAAGTCATCGAGAATGCCACGCTCAAGATGGGGGCGAGGACGGAGAACACGCCGTTGATGCCCCATGCCCAGGGCACGAATTCGGGCGCTGTCGCCTTGAGTTGGTCCACCGCGGTGGGCACGTAGGTGCCCATTAGGATCCCGAGCGGCATTATCAGCGCGAGAACCACCAACACCCGCGCTCCAAAATCGCCTATGACCCATCGGTTCAGGGTCGGGAAAACGAAAAGAGTCTCCCCGAGAACGAGCAGGCCGAAGGCGTAGCTGATGAAGCGGGGACCCCTGAACCACCGGCACAGCGCGGGCGAATAGAGCGCGCCGATGCCCGTTGCAAATAGAAGGCCGGCGAGGACCACCGACAACGCGTAGTTGGGATGCCCCAGAAATAGGCCGAATTTCTGCAGCAGCGCGATTTCGACGGCAAGGTAGCCGAGGCCGATGCCTGCGAAGATGAACCCGTGACGCCTTGGGATGGCCGCGGCCCTCGTCATGAGGCGCAGCGGAAGCCACACGCACAGGAGCACCACCCCACCCACCAAAAAAAGCATCACCACCAGGGTGAGCTCCGTCACCGGCACAGTGTGACGCATGCTGGGCCAGTTGGCCCAGGGGGAATGGCCGAAAAAGAAAGGCAGGTGGCTCCAGCGTGAAAACCGAAAGAAAAAGGGCTGATCGTCCGTCGCCGGCCGGACATTGTAAGGCAGCGAATCATAGTAGGCCTCCTCCGCGGCCGGGCCGGATAACGCCAAGAAATTCTGGTAGGAAATTGCGCTGGCGGGCGCCAAATGGGGCGCCACCACGAGCTTCAGGTAGCGATTGTCCGAGGTCCATTGGGAGAGCCGATCCTCCTCCGCGAGCGTAAACGGACTTTTCTTCACGAGCAGGGCGACAAAACTGCCATTCCGCTGAGAAACCATCGCGATATGCTCGGCGGGCCGCTCGACGCCCGCCCTGCGCAGGGCCGTGACTGCCGTAGAGAGGACCCTCAGCATCTCGCGCGGGGGCGCCTGCTCAAGGCGCATGACGTTGAGGATCCCGTCCGCACTCAATCTGGAATAATAGAGTTCGAAGGCCTCCTCCGTATAGAGATAGCTCTCAGAGAACACATAGGCCGCCCCGGGGGTGCCGCTGTACGAATCGACCCCGGAGAGCTGGATGATATCAAACAACCGGGAGGTGCCTTTCAGGAAATGCCGACCGTCGTCGTAAACCAGGCTGACCCGGGGATCGCTGGTCCACGCACGGAAATAGTCGCTATAGTCCTCACGGAGGATGGCGAGGGTCGCTCCGTTCACCTCGATTCCGGTCACCTCGCTCGAATTGAAATGCAAGGCCGTGAGCACATCGAATCCGCCTCCAACGCCGATGATGGCCGCCTTCGGATGGGGGATTGAGGAAGCGATGTAGGCCGCGGAATAGATCGTCTCCTGGATCCCCTCAAGGGACGCGGGCTTGCCGTCGTACTCGACCGCGTACGTGAAGGCATAGTTGTTCTGGGTCAGCACCCGCTTGAACCGGCCGAGGAACGCGGCATTGCTCCCCACCAGCGACGGGAAAACCATGGCCTCGGGGTTGGGCGGAGGTATCCGGGACACCTCGATCCGCGCCACGGGATCCCAGCGCACCTCCTCGATTCCCATGCCGCTTCCGGGATGGGCCACCCCCGAAAGGAAACTTCCTCCCTGGTACCGAAAGGAGAAGAGGGGATCCTCGAAAACAAAGCAGGCGACCACGGCGACGAGCGCGGCGGCCGCCAGGCCGTAACATCCCTTCCGCACCGGCCTCATGAGCCCGAGGACAGTGACGAGGAGAAGCGCGCAGACACCCAGCAGCGCCTTTTCGACACCCCAATAGGTGATGGCAGGCAGCACCGCAAAGGCCCCGCACGCGGAGCCGAGGAGATCCCAGCAGTAGATCTTTCGCGTGGGAAGGCGGGGGTTCGAGAGCAGCGCACCGAGAAGCAGGCCGGAAAACACAAAGGGTACTGCAAACAGAAGCGCATACGGCAGCGTTTTGAGCAGAACGACGACAAACTCGCCGCGGCCGGTGTACCTCAGAGAGCCGATGACCGCGTGATAAAAGATCAGCGTCGAGGCGATGGTGGTGAGGACGAACAGCCCGGTCCAAGCCACCATCTTCTCATCGAAGCGATCGAGCCATCGCGCGAGGGAGCGGCTCAACAGGACGCCCGAGCAGGCGAATCCGAGCATTGTGAGCGAAATCACCAGAAACGCGTAGCTGTTGACCAACTTCGCCGAGATAATGCGGTGAAAAAGGATCTGGGCGACCAGCGTGGCAAAAGCCACGGCGAAAGCCGCGGCCGCAGAACGGTGGGATGAGCTACGGTGCATTCCCGTGAAGGGGCGGGTTGCCTCCCGGTCCGCTGATCGCGCAAACCCCTGAGGAAGATCCATATCGTGAACCGTAAGTCGACATCTCGCCGAAACGAAGAAAGCGCAGCGCTCCCGGGACCCTCATCGCATTTGGCGGGGGAGAATTTCCCCCAGGCCGCGGGTCCGGGCAAGGCATTTGTCCGGCTGGCGTTGGCCAGGGCTATCGTCCCCTAGGGAGCACGGGGCCGACCGAGATAAGTTGAAGGACTTTGACCTCATGTGGTGTTATACCAGCGCCGCGGGTTAATCCCCTTTACCTATGCCTGATCCTCTCGACCCATTGCTAGATCGCTGGAACGAGCCCATCCAACCCGGCCCAGGCCTCGGTCCCGAGGTTTGGAGCCGCATCGCGCAGGAGTCCGCCGGGCGCCGCGAAAGCGGCGCATTTTGGCGGAATATCGAACTGCTATTTTCGAGGCCGTCGTTTGCGGCGATGTTCGTCACCTGTTGTGCGCTGCTCGGGCTATTCCTTGCGGAAGTGCGCGTGAACCACCGCCAGCGCGAGTACAGTACGCAACTTGCGCGCAGCTACCTGGAACTCATCGACCCGCTGCTCGGAGCCAAGACGGCCGTCAAACTACAATGAAACGTACCGTCCTCGTTCTCTTGCTCGGCCTGGCGGTCGGGATCACCACCCACATGGTTTATTTTCGATTGCACCAGCCTTACGACAGCGAGTCGCTCGACGGCCAACTCGCATGGATGAAATCCGAGTTGCAGCTCAGCGACGCGCAGTTTGCCCGCATCCTGGAACTCCACAAGGCCTCCAGCCCCCGGCTGCAGGCGCTCGCTGTGCAGGTCGCCCAAATGCAGGCGGAATTCGCCGCGTTTGAAAATACCCGCCGGCAGACCGACCATGTCGACTTCATTGAATTCGCTCAGTTTGTCGAGGTGCGCCGCAACATCAGCCGCGAATGCCTCGATTCCACCCGCAGCCTCGTGCTGGCGGCCGCGAACGAGATGACCCCCAGTCAAAGGGAGAGGTACCTCGGAATGGTTACAGCGACGAGACCGCCGCAAGAACCCTTGAACAACTGAGCGCAGCCCCGCGCCGTGCCCACCGACCCAGCCACCGATCGCGCGGACCTGCAGGGCCTCCAGCGGGATGACCCGGCCGCGCTGAACCGGCTGATGGAATGCTGGAAGCGTCCGCTTTTCAGCTTCGCCTATCGCTATGTACAAAACGCCGCGGATGCGAACGATCTCGTGGCGGAGACATTTGTCCGCCTCCACCAGCAGCGCATGCGCCTGCGGACCGACACCCGTATCGCCGCGTGGCTCTTCACGACGCTCACCAACCGCTGCCACAACCACCACCGTTGGAAGCGCCGTCATCCCACCGTCGCGCTCGACGCGCCGGCATGGGAACACCGGGGCGACGATATCCCCTCCGTGGGGTCCGCCAGCGTGGCCTCCGGCGAGGCGAGCCCCGACGCGGCCCTGGCGCGCGACGAGGCGCTCGAGGCGGTCCGGCACGCGATCGACCGGCTTTCACACGACCTTAAGGTGACCCTGCTGCTCCATCATTATGAGCACTTGTCCTACAGGGAGATCGCCGAGATCACCCACTGCTCGGAACGGGGGGTTGAAACCCGGCTTTACCGGGCCCGCCAGCAATTGCGCGATCAGCTCTCCGCTTTCATCCGCGAAACGTCGCCCTGCTGAAGGGCGAGGAGGCCTCAGGGCGTTGCGAGTTTGAAGTCGAATTCCTGGTCCGCGATCACGAGCGCCGGCTTGCCCCTTAGCAGCGGCGGCTCGAACTGCCATTGTTCGATTGCGGCGACAGCGGCGGCCGCCAGGTCCTCATTGGCCTCGCTCGTCCCGCGGCTCACGGCGGGCAGGCGCACATGCCCCTGTTGATCGATGTAAAATTCCACCGTCACATGGCTCGGATGGTTCTGACGCGCCTGTTCAGGGGTGTAGCTCGGCTTGACGATCTTCGTGGGCGTCGGGATCCGATCGAGCTCGCTCAGCGTGCAGGCGCTGAAGGCCGCCGCGTTGGGAGCCAGCCTGTAATGAATCAGCTCGGGAACCGAGAACACGGTAAGGTCCACGACAACCCCTCCCGACTTGAACGCGAAGGTGAAGTCAGCCGTCGAGCTCACCGGAATGCCCCGGATCTGCGCCGGCTGGAACTTCCACTGCTTCAGGGCGGCCACCGCCTCCTCCGCGAAGGCGGGATGGGAGTAGGCGGCCACCACGTAATCGGTCAAAACGCCTTCGGCGTCGATCTGGATGGACACCATGGCCTCCCCTTGCAACAAGCCCAGCGTCAGCACCTTCTGGGGAAAGACCGGCTCGACGGTCTGCGTGAACTTCATCGGGACGTAATAGGGCTCGCCCACTTGGGCATTTGCCGTGGGCAGCGCGCTGAGAAGAGCCGCGCACAAAAGGAGGGGGGTTAGTGTCTTCATGGTCATATGTGATTTGCCCAGTATAACACCGGCCACCGGTGCTTTCCTTCAACGTATCGCAGCCTTTGCGCGGCCGCAACCGCGCAGCGTCCCAAATGGAATTTCCTTTTCCGATCGAAGTCGGACCGGTCAGGTCGTCTCCACGCCGTCCGCCACTCTGTCGTGGTTGGGTTGAACGCATCTCGCTTTGGGAATAATGCGTCTGGGCCTTGCGATCGGGCGATGTAGGCAATTTCCTTCCACCTATCGCACAACGCATCCCCACTCATGGAATATAGAAAACTTGGCGGCTCGGGCCTCGTGGTTCCAGCGCTCACCCTGGGGACGGCAACCTTTGGCACCACCGGATTCCTAAAATCCTGGGGATCGAGCGACGTCGGCGAAGCAACCAGGCTCGTGGATATCTGCCTTGAGGAGGGCCTTACGATGTTCGATTCCGCGGACGTCTACTCAGACGGCCGCGCCGAGGAGGTCCTCGGCCAGGCGATCAAGGGGCGGCGCGACCAGGTGCTCCTCTCGACGAAGGGCACCTTCCGAACGGGCCCAGGCCCCAACGATGTCGGCTCATCCCGTCAGCATCTCACCCGCGCCGTGGAGGCAAGCCTTCGCCGGCTGGGCACCGACCATATCGACCTCTACCAGCTTCACGCCTTCGACGCCATGACCCCGGTCGAGGAAACGCTGCAGGTCCTCGACGGCCTGGTGCGCAGCGGCAAGATCAGGTACATCGGGTGTTCGAATTTCTCCGGCTGGCACATCATGAAGTCGCTCGCGACGGCGGATCGCCTGGGCCTGACTCGGTACACAGCCCACCAGGCCTACTATTCGCTCGTTGGGCGCGATTACGAGTGGGACCTCATGCCGGTTGGCCTCGATCAGGGAGTCGACGCCGTCGTGTGGAGCCCTCTTGGATGGGGTCGTCTCACCGGCAAGATTCGAAGGGGAAAGCCTCTCCCCACAGTTACCCGGCTCAACGATCCAGCAAATACCGGGGCGGGCCCCCCGGTCGACGACGAATCCCTCTACCTTATCGTCGACGCGATCGACGAGGTAGCGAAAGAGACGGGCAAGAGCGTGCCGCAGATCGCGCTCAATTGGTTGCTGCAGCGTCCCACGGTGGCGACGGTCATCATCGGAGCGCGCAACGAAGAGCAACTGCGCCAGAACATCGGCGCCGTGGGCTGGAACCTGACGCGTGATCAGGTGGCCCGCCTGGATACCGCCAGCGCGCCGGTCCCCACTTATCCCTACTGGCACCAGCGCTACTTCAAAGAGCGCAATCCCTTTCCTACTGGGTAGCGTGCCGCTTCGCTGGACCATTCGCAAGCAGCGGCGACTGAACCTATTGCGAAATCGACCGGTCGTTTGCCAGCCGTGCAAATGACGCTCCCGGCGCGCGGTGGCAGGGTCTCGTGCACGTCCCCGTTGAGCCGAGCCTTCGACAAATTTGACAAAAACCGGCGCGGAAGGCAGAAGAAGCCACGTGCGGAGACTGACGTTCTTCATCAAAGGAAATGTCGATATCCATGATTCCCTGCATTCGTGCCGTGTAGGAGGAACGTTGGCTTGGAACGGGATAAACGACGTCCTGCGCAAAAGCCACCCGGGCCGGATTGCGCGGATAAAGCACGAAACCTGGACTCGTTCCGACGCGTTGCTGCATTCCATTGGGACCGTGCCAGAGGCATTGGCCGGCCGGAATTTGCCGCTCGGCGCCTATCCTGCGGCGAGCCAGTTTAGCCGCGCGGTCCTCGAGACGGATGCGGACGCGATCGTTCTCTCCATCCAACCCGATATCGCCACGCCGTTGGTGAGGCACAAGACTGACGGCTTCCTGTTTTTCGCCGGCGAATCCGGGCAATGGAGAGCGGAGGACCGGCGGTGGCTCAAGAACGATTTTGAACCCCTCGGTCGCCTGGACGTTGCAGAGTCTATGGCGAACCTTGCGTCCATTGTGGAAAAGATCCGGTCGCACGGCGAGGCGCCTATTCTGATCTATAACATGTCGCCCATCACCCCTGGGGAATCGATCCATTGCCACCAAGGCATCGGGGAGGCCTTCTCGACCCGCATACGGCGATTCAATCTTGGCCTGATCGGTTTGTCCGAGAGGACGGGAGTATCCATCATAGACGTCGAATCGCTGCTCGCGCGAAAAGGGGCTGATGCCCTGAAACTCGACACGCTCCATCTGAACCCGCCAGGCTACCGTCTCGTCGCCGAGGAGGTGGTTCGCGTGCTCGAAGAAATAGGCCTTCTCGAGGGGGAGGAGGCTTGATCGTGCGCGCGAGCGTTATCATCAGATCCAAGGATGAAGCGGATCGTCTCCGCCTGACCCTAGCCTCGCTGGCGTCCCAGACGGAAAAACCAGAGGTTGTGGTCGTCAACGACGGCTCATCTGACCATACTAAAGAAGTCATCGCAGACGCCGCCGGCGGGATGGACTTGGCCGCAATCCATCATGTTGTGCCCTCCGGACGTTCAGCTGCCGCCAATGCCGGCGCAGCCAGGGCGACGGGCGATATTTTGATCTTCCTTGATGGCGATACGCTGGCGGCCCCCGATTTCGTCGCGCGGCATATGGACGGTCACCGCAGCATCCCGAATCTCGTCGTCCGCGGTGAGACCTGGCACCTGCGTTGCACGCGGCCCTTTCTCAATCCGGAGACAGGCACACCCAGGCCAGGAGAGGAATCTCGGGTCCTGCGCATGTCGAAAGATGAGCGCACGCGTTCAACCGTCACTCGGGAGGAAATTCGCGAGGACTTCGGGGTGGTCAACAGCCGGGCGCAGCCGGGAATATATCCAGGATTTGGTCCGCGCAGGCTCCTCGAACTCGAAATGCACGCCCTCAATTCCAGCCCAAACTGCACGGTTCTTTGGGCCGCCGCCTCGGGGAGCAACCAGTCAGTGGCCCGGCCCGCATTTCTGGCGGCAGGCGGCTTCCACCCCGAGCTGTCGATCAACGAGCATAGGGAGCTCGCCCTGCGGCTCTGCAAACTCGGCCTTCGGATGGCACCGACCTCCGCCCGCACATACCATATGATACACCGAAGCGGCTGGCGCGACCCGCTATTGGACACGGCGTGGGAAGCTATATTCTTTGAGGCCCATCCCATCGCGGAGGTGGCGCTTCTGCCTTTCTTTTGGGCCAGTCTCAGCGACGCGGCTCCTTTTCCCGCGCAGGCCTGCATTCGGACGTTGCCCGAGCTCGCCGCGGCTGCGGAGGGTTACAGGGCGGTCGAGGGACTGAAAAGCGTGCGCGACGCCCACCTGCGGGCTACCTTTGGCGCAATCGAAGTCCAATGAAGCAAAGGTTCCAAATATCGATTGCGGCTTTCGTTTCCGAGGACGAGCGGGCGGCCGTCCAATTGGCGGCCAGCTATATCGCGCGATCGCTCGGCCAAGCCGACGGAGAGCCCTGGACGTGCAGCTGCGTGTTTAGCCCGGACTTGGCGACGCTTCACCATGGCGGCAACGCCACGATCATTGTCACGTCCTTCCTGCCGGAACTAGGGGGAATCGCGGAGCCGTGGCCCCAGGCCGAGCAGCGGCTGCGCACCGTTTATGCTGCGCTCCGCGAGTGCAGGGTTCCGGTGTTCATTTGCACGATTCTGCGCCATATCGGCCGCGACGAGGAACCCGAAGCCGCCAGTCGGCTGAGGCTGCATATCCGGAGACTCAACCTCCTGGCGGCGGAAATCTCGCGCGAGACCGAGGCCTATGTAATCGACGTCGATCGCGTCCTGGCGGATATCGGTGCACGGCGGCTTCAGACCGACTATCGGCTGGCGGGCAGCGCGGCTACCGATTTGGTGGGTCACTTTATTGCGCTCACCCTTCTCAACAACGCCTGCGACGGGTTTGTTTCGCTAGAGATCCAGGATGCCGCTCGGGCGATTCTGATCTCATGGCAGCCTGCGATCGCAAGGTCCAACAACTCCGAGCCCGAGGTCAAAATCGGCAATCTCCTGTCGATGGGTCACGGCCAGCGAAAACAGATCGTGTGGGCCGCAGGCGACATGGTTCCTGAAAAACGCGTCGGATTGCTCATCCAGCAGGTCCTGAGGGGCACGATCGGCCCCGTAGAGGCGGCACACCGGCTGCTCACGGCCGTCCGACGGCGCGGCGTCAGGGAAAGCGCCATCCTGACCGTTTCGGGGCTATCAAAACAGATCAAACGCAAGAAATGACACGGCATTCCGAACCGCAGGGAGACCCTTCAATCGAAGCACTGCGGAGCATGATGTTGATCCGTGCCTTCGAAACCGCCCTGGCGAAACGGCACGATCACGGCTTCCAGCTGCTATCCACTGGTGAGGAGGCCGTCGCCGTCGGACTATGCTCGGCCTTGGGCGAAAAGGACCTGCTTCTGACCGGTGGGCGCTCGATCGGGCCGGCATTGGCACGGGGCGTGGATCCGAACCGCCTCGCGTCGGAGCTCCTGGGAAAGGTCACGGGCACCAATCGCGGAAAAGGGGGACGGGGACACCTGGCCGATTCCGGATCGGGCTTCTTTGGGGCTCACGCGGTCGTCGGCGGCAACATCAGCATCGCCGCGGGCGTGGCATTGGCGAAAAAAATGGAGGGGAAAGGTGCCGTTGTCGCCATCCTCTTCGGCGACGGGGCCTGCGGCGCGGGCTCACTCCACGAAACGCTCAACATGGCGGCAATCTGGAAATTGCCGCTGCTTTTTGTGTGCAATAACAACCAGTTGTCCGTGTCCACGCCCCGTGCCGACGTGCTCGCCCCGAAGAAACTGTCCGACTTGGGGACCAGCTTCGGCCTGGCGTCAAAGACCGTCGACGGCATGGATGTCGCTGCTGTCGCGGACGCTGCAAGGGCGGCAGTCCAGGCCATCCGCGGGGGCGATGGCCCGGAATTTTTGGAATGCGTCTCCTTCCGCTTTGCGTCGCATTCCACGACCGCCCGAGAGATCCGCAGCGCCGCGGAGCTGGTTGGAATCAGGGCCCGTTGCCCAATTCGCCGGGAGATTGCCCGGCTGGAGAGCGCCGGCGCGATGGACGCTGGCGCGGAAGCCGCCTTTGAAAAACAAGCTCAGTCCAGGGTTTCCGAGGCGTTCGCGTTTGCCGATTCATCGCCCTATCCCGAAGCGGCAGAAGTGCTGACCGATGTCGGCTAATCCATCTCCTGCCCTCAGGAGGATGTTCTTCCGCGAGGCGATTGCCAAGGCGGTCCGGGAGGAAATGACGCGCGATCCACGGATTTTCGTGATGGGGCAGGATGTCGGCGCCTTCGGAGGGTCCTACCGGGAATTTGACGGTTTGTATGCCGAATTCGGCGCCGACCGGGTGCGCGATACGCCCGTTGCGGAGGCGGCGACGATCGGCATCGGGGTTGGGGCTGCGGCAGCGGGATACCGTCCGCTGGTCAGTATCACCTACATGGATTTCATGATGCTCGGCTTTGACGCGCTCATCAACTACGGCGCGAAATTGCGCTACAAGACCGGGGGAAAGCTGGCCTCGCCCGTGGTGGTAAAAACGACCGCAGGTGCACTCGGACAGGGGGTGGCGCATTCCCAATGCATCGAATCCTGGCTGATGAGCGTGCCCGGACTAAAGGTTGTTGCCCCGTCGACACCGGCCGATGCCTATGGGCTGATGAAATCGGCGCTCCGCTCCGACGGTCCCGTGGTTTACATCGATCACAAGCGCCTTTTCCCCATTCCCGGCGACGTTCCGCTCGAGGAAACCGTGGTTCCCTTCGGCAAGGCCCTCGTTTGCCGGGCGGGATCGGACGTGACGATCGCCACCCATAGCTATATGGTACGCGTCGCAATGGACGCGGCGCAAAAACTGCAGGAAACGGGAATCTCGGCCGAGGTGATCGACCTGCGCAGCCTCTCGCCCCTCGACCTCGAGACCGTCGCTGCTTCCGTCGCCCGGACAGGGGCCCTCCTGACGTTGGAGGAGGGCCAGGCTACCTGCGGTGTCGGAACCGAGGTGGCCGCCCAGGTTTACGAGACCCTCGGCTCCCGCCCCTGGGCTCGCGTAGGCGCTCTACGAGCGCCCGTTTCCTCGAATCCCGTGCTGGAGGCGGCCTGCCTGCCCGATGCGAAGCGCGTGGTGCTGGCGGCGCACGGCCTTCTGGGCCGCCGAGCCACGGACCATACTTTGTCGGCAATCAAAAAAAAGAGACACCCATGATCTATAAGTTGTCCGTTTCGGCAGTGGTCCCAGGCGTTGAGGAGATTCGCATCCTCGAATGGCACCGGGACCCGGGAGCAGCAGTTAAGTCCGGCGAGCTGATCGTCGAGCTGGAGACCCACAAGGCCGTCATTGAAATCCGTGCGGCCCAGGAGGGCGTCCTACGCCAAATCCTTGCGAAGCCAGGCGATTGGCGCGCGATTGGCGTGCCGATGGCCCTTTTCAGCTCCGGTCCGGAAGAGGAGCTGCCCGTCGACGCGGAAGGTGCGTCCGAAATGCTGGTCGAGTTCGAAGTGATCTAACCGGAGCGCCTTCAGACCCTCGGTCTGAGACCCGCCATCACTTGGAGGATTTCCGCCCTGAGGACGTCCTGCATAGCGCGGCTCTGATGCACGCCGTCCGAAATGTGCTCCCCGCCGCCGATGTCGGCCGCGATAGCGTCGACATCGATGATGGCGACGTCCCTTTCCGCCGCGATGTCATGCAGCATGAGGTTGAGCTCCTTCGACGCGATGTTGGCCAGCATTCCCGACATGGGGGCGTCGAACGACGCGTAGGTTGATATGTTTTCGTCTCCCGAGGTCGACATGCGGTTGAGGATGACCACGCGTGCACCGGTAGATTTCCCAATGGCGTCGATCAGGTTCTCGTAGTCGCGCTTGATGTCGTGAGTCGTGCGCCGGACGGGCTCGAACGCGTCGGCGAGCCAGTTGCGAATTGCAGGACCGGCCGCCGCCTGATGATGACGCATGAAATGCAGCCGGTAGCCGATCCGCTTGTGCCGGAGGATCACCGCCGGTTCGGCGAGAAGGCTTAAAAGCACGGCAGCGGGAGGGCCCGTTCGTGACAATCCGGCGTCGGACAAAATATCGTAGGTCTCCCGGACCGGGGAATGCTGCAGCATCGACAATACGGTGCCCGCGAACATCCAGTCGTCCGCCGTCAGAGTGGCGCCATCCTTGCAAAGACCGGCGCGCATGTCGGTGGAAATCTCCTGGAATTGCGCCGCCGTCCTTTCGATCTGATCGAGTAGGACGGGTGACGCGGGCGTGACCGGGTTATCCGGGACCAAAACAAATTGGCTCGGCGCTGCCTCGGCGCGGAACATCTCCAGGAAGGCATATTGTTCCCCCATGACGACGTCGTGGACGTCGCAAACGCCCAGGCTGAGGAGCGTGACCGGGGAGCCTCCCTCGCACCACCACGCCCGGCTACGACTGTGCCACCCCGGCAGGAGACCGACATCCACGTAGGGGGTTATCCGGCGGCCTGCGAGAAAAAGGAGCCGCATGCGGCCCGGGTCTCCCTCCGCGTCAACGGGAAGGCCGTCGATTTCAAGGTGACCCAGGATGTTGTCGGCATCCCAAAGGTTAAAGCAGAGGATGCGGAAAAAGCCGCCCGGCGAATCGGTGGAGTCGAATACCAGGCGCCCAGCCACGCGAGGGGCACACGCGACCTGAAATGCCTTTTCTTCGGCGAACGGCGGGGAGCCGCTCGATGCGGATCCTTCGCGGACGAGGTTAAGGTTGAAGTACGCGACGACCTGGTTGGCGCGGCAAATCTGCCCCGATTCACAAAGCCACCGAACGTCCGAGCGATGGATTTTGTAGCCATCCGCCCTTAGGGGCCCGGACCGCAACGGAATCTTCATCTAGAATCATTCACTGTCCACATGCCGCTGTGTTGAAGGATACCGGCCGTGGCGAACCGGATGCCGCGCTGTGCTGGCCGATCCTTGGGTTCGTCGGCCACGGTGCTGAACACCGCGATCAACTCGCCGACCTTGCAAGCTTGACCGCGGGAAACATGAAACTCACGAAGAACGACGTTCTCGCGCATTATAATTCGGAAATACGAGATCGGCGGGCAATCCTGCGCAAAGGAGCTGCTGAGGTCGACGCTGAGGTCGAGCAGCTTATCGCCCGATTTCAGGGCGGCGCCGGCGACGGGATAGAGGCACTCGATCACGGCCTCAGGCATTTGGGGACTAATTTGTGGAAGGCTGAATTCGTAAAACATTAATATCAACCAAGGTTGGTCTGGAATTTGCCGATCATTCGACCTTGGCTCCTAAATTGTTGGTTTAAGCGCTCAATCTACAGCGACACCGCCGCCTAATAAAGCACCGTTTTGAGATTTTGGTCCCGTTTCACTTGAACGCGACGCCCTCCGCCCCCAACGTCGCGACCACGCGCACGGATGAAGTACCTCGGAACGACCGGCAATCCCAGCTTACGATCGGTCGCCGAAGGCCCGATCATCGACATGATGCTGGTGGGCGGATGGGCCTACGAGGTGCAAGGGGGCAATAGACAGGATGCGACGGAGGCGACACGCGTGGCCCTTGCCCGCTGGCAACGCGCAGGCCTACCGGCGTCTGACGGCGCGGATGGCCAGCCGAGGTACGATCCGGTAGAAGTGCTGAACTTCATGAAATGGTCGGGCCTTCGCCACGGAGATACATTCTGGTCCGAGCGATATATGCTGACTGGCCGGAGATTTGTGCTCGAGCAATTCGGCGGCCAATTATCACCAGGTCCGTTCACCGCGCTTCCGGCCGAAGAGTTCACGTTTGTCCTAACAAGGCGGTTCAACCTATCGTCCTTTGAGCCTGGTAAACCCCTTCGCCTGCGGCTTCCTTTGCCCATTGAAGACGCAACGCTTAGGAATTTAGAGCTCAGTTTCACGTCGGACTTCGCCGGACAGGTCGAGTACCACCAGGATCCGGGCCGGTTGGAGGCCCGGTTCGCGGCGCCGGATGCCCGTCAGGTCAGCATTGGCTACCGCGCGAAGTTTCGTTTGGATCCGGGGCTCGCTGGGGCCGGGAAGAGTCACCCGTCCGACATCGACCCGCTCGATGCCGCCGAATTCGAACTCTACACGCGCTTCTCCGAGGGATTGATCAGTGTCACTCCAAGGATTCTCTCGCTGGCCAAGGAATTGGGGGGGGAAGGTTGCACCACGAGGGAAATGGTTTCCTCGTTCTGGGACTACCTGATGGATCACCTGCTATGCGGATCAGTCCACTACGACGAAATCGACCTGGCCCGGCCGATGGATTGGCTATTGGAAAATGGCTGGTATGACTGCCACCTCGGTTCCGCCCTATTGGTCTCGTTATGCCGCGCCCGGAAAATACCCGCACGGATCATCAACGGGTACCTTCTCTATCCGCTGTCCCCGACCATTCATTTTTGGAATGAGATTTGGATTGAAGGGTCAGGATGGACCCCATTCGACCTGCTTTCCTGGAATCTCTCGAGAGGTGGACGCGACTCGACGTGGCGAAATTGCTTCGCCGGCACGCTCGACTATCGCGTGAAAACCCAATGTCTACCCCGTACCTTTGTCGGGCCGATGAGCCTGCGCCTGCCGCCGCAGTGGCACATGCTGACCGAGCCCGTCGCTGATGGAATCCGGATCACGATGGCAGACGCCATTTCGGGGACGCTGGCCTACTTCGATGATATATCAGTCAGACGTGGCCGACCACCAGGCTGAGGCAAGTTTTCCAGGACAAAGGCCGACCCGTTCGAGCCGTGGACAGAGATAGGACCGGGACCAAAGTCGATGGCGCTGATACCTTGACGAAGGGCGGCTTCGTGGCGCCGCAGGAAGCCTTTGGACACTGCGAGTTCGCGTCTCAGCGTCTGATGGTGTTCCTCTGGCCATGAATTGCTTCCATGGGTGACATATATGTAGAGATGAGGCACGTCGCCCAATATGCATACCCGCCCCCGGGCCAGCAGCTCACTAGCAACCACGCTGTCCTCCCCGAGTTTGGCCACCGCCCCCGTCTCGGGGTAGGAAAGGAGCGCCGACGTGTGGCACATCAAACTTCCCGGAAAAGCGCCGGCCGGCGTCGCGTGCCAGTTCGTCCAGTATAGGTAACGGCTCGCCGTGAAGAGCTGCATGACATCCCGAAGAAACACCGCCTCGTTCTCCGACGCCGACAATGCCTGATATTGCTGCTCGAGGCGCTGCGGATGATAAAGATCGTCATCATCCCATTGGCAAACTATCGACCCCCGAGCCCATTGGAGGCTCTTGTTCCTCAGCGCGCCCAAGGGTAGCATTCCGGGAATGTCGATCCAGCGGATGCTCGCGTCGCCCAGTGCCGCCACGTGGTCCCGCATGCACTGGCGATAGGTATCGTCGCCACCATTGGCGATGACCACCAATTCCCGGTCCAAATAGGTCTGCCGTTGAAAGGAAGCAATGGACCGTTGGAATAGGCCAAATCGCTCCGCCGAAGGCAATGTCACCATGAGACAGCTAATCAGGGGATTTGCCATGTCTTCATTCCTGCTGGATGATCAAAAAGAATAACTTGGACGTAGTAGAAAAAATGCTGATCCGCCGACATTCGCCCTGCTCGCTCGCGCCGCCTGCCCCGAATTGGTCGACCGCCAGATTTGACCCTGCGAAAAGGATTTAGAATTTTGGTGAGGAGGGCAATTATTTCCATACCCAAGCGGGCAGGAGCCAATCCGCGGATCCGCAAAACGCGGAGCGGTGAAGAATTCCCGCCCATCGGCCCGGTGGCTGCGCAGCGAATAGGTTGATTATTTATTTCGAACGACTTAGAACGCAAATCATCACGGACCTCTCCGACGCGTTTGTTGGACTGCGCCTTTCAAATAGGCTAAATTCAAGCCAATGCCCGAACCATTGATTGTTCTTACAGGCGCCGCGGGAAGATTGGGCGCGACGGTTCACCGGACCTTGCACGACGCCGGAAAAAATGTCCGGGCCACCGACCGTTTTCGGGCGATCTCGCCCGGACCGCCCCTCATCAAGGCCAACCTTTTCGATCCGGCCACATGCCGCCGGATCGTTCGCGATGCGAATATTCTCGTTCATCTTGCCTATCGTCGCGAGCCCTATGGCTATCCAAAGGGATACCCTCCTAGAACCTTCGACGAGCATATTTCCCTGAATCGTCGCATCTTCCAGGCGGCATGCGAAGCTGGCGTCAAACGGATCATCTTTTCAAGCTCGATCCAAGTGATTGCCCGCCAGCTTCCTTTGACCAGCGCGAACCAGCCGCCCCGATACCTGCCCCTCGATGAGAAGTCGCCGCCGGAGCCTGACAACTGGTACAGCTTGGCCAAATGGTGCACCGAAGAGATGCTGGCGATGCTTCGCCGGCAATTCGGGATTGATTACGTGGTTCTCCGTTTCCCGGCCCTGTACAACGCGGTTCCAGTTCCCCATCCAGAGTGGTACAGGAGCCGGCAGAGCGAGGCCTTTAGCTACCTGTCCTACAGGGATGCAGCGGACCTTGTTCTCAAAATCATCGATGCCGATCTGCCAGGCTGCAGGACGTATTTTCCCGCCTCGCGCAAGAATTTACTGGGCCTCCCCCCAGAGGAAATCATTCGGGACCGCTACGCCGGAATTCCGTTCCGAAAGCCAGTGGCCGCAAAGGACGGACTGGTCGATATCTCGACGTTGACCCGCGAGATCGGATGGGAGCCCTTGGAACTGAGCCAACCCGAAGCGGCGCCTTTTATGCCGCTGGTCTGGCGTCTCTACAAGCGCGTGGTCCGAAGGGTCCCGAAGTCGCTGAGACCTTTCGTTGAGCGGGTCCTTTCTGCCTTCGAGTAGCGAAAACCGGGGCGTTGTCCCGAGATTCTCCGCGACCCACGGGCTGCGCATCGTTCGGTGTGTTCGCAGGAGTGACGAGAAGGCGCACTAGAACAAATCGGGATCCGCGCTCCCGATGGGCCTCACGTCGGCATGGCCCTCCGCGTATCGAATTACCCGCTGGACGCTCCAAGCGGCGGATCAGATATGGACGACCTCAAACCGAATCATTCCCGGGACAAATGGCGGAGAGGGAGGGATTCGAACCTCTCTGGCCCAACAACCGAAAAGCTTCATAGAGCGTGCTTTTGTGTTGTTACGAGTGACTTAGAATAGAGAACAAGATAGAACTAGTGTTAACGAATTCGATTTAAATAGACCCCGCTGGCAAATCCGTGGCAAATATTTTGGCAGAATTTGCGAGCGACACGCGCTAACGACGCTCGATGCGCGGCTCATTTGTAGATGTCGGAGAGGTCGGCTTTCGTCATGGCAGATGCACTTGTTCTCAGCTCGCGCCGCGCTGATCAGGATATAACCGCTCCAGCACCCTCGGCAGTTCTTTCTGCACGAAGGCCCGGGAAGTCGCGCTCCCAAAGAAATGCGCCGCTTTTTCCTCCAGCACCAGATTAGCGAGCCCGTGCAACGTGGCCATCCCGCACAACATGTCGGCCGCATCCTCGAACCGTTTCAAATCTACGTCGAATTTTCCGCGGTGGGCGGCAACGGCAAGACCGAGTCGCATCCCGGGTTTCAAACTGACCTCCGGATAGCGTGGATCGGTCCGGTTCACCAAATCATTGCGAAACATCAGACGAAAGTGACCGGGATGGTTAACCGCAAAGGTGATAAACGCGAGACTCAGTGCGCGCACGTCCGCGACGACATCGTCTGAGCGTCCCACCTTATCGATGATTTGACCAATCCGTTCAAAGGCCAGGAGGGCTACTTCAGTGAGGAGTCCCTTCGCGCTCCCAAAGTGATGGGCTGGAGCTCCAGGAGACACGCCTGCGCGCTGAGCGGCCGCGCGAAGCGAGAAGGCTTCAATGCCCCCTTCAGCAATGATGCCATCAGCAGCTTTAATCAGCGCCGCGCGCAGGTCGCCGTGGTGGTAAGATAATCTTTTCTTAGGCATTTTCGATTTTCATCTAGACAGTGTTTAGATTAGGTGCATCTTAACACTGTTCAGATAGGACTTACCTTGTCTGAAATGCACTCAAAAAAATTGAGATCTAGGAATAATATGAAAAAGACATGGTTCATCACCGGCGCGTCTCGTGGGCTTGGCCGTATCTGGGCAGAAGCAGCACTCTCACGCGGCGATCAGGTTGCGGCAACCGCCCGCACGCTGGCTGACGTCGCCGATCTATCGAAGCGCTTCGGCGACTCCGTTCTCCCGTTGGCACTCGACGTAACCAACGCCGAACAGGTGAAACAGGTGGTTGCTGGGGCTCACGCGCACTTTGGCAAGCTGGACGTGATCATCAACAATGCCGGTTACAGTCTGGTCGGCACCATCGAGGAAGCGACCGAGGCCGACGTTCGCGCGCTCTACGATGCGAACTTCTTCGGCACTCTCCGGGTCATTCAAGCGGCGCTGCCTTTGCTACGGCAACAGGGCAGCGGACATATCCTCGGCGTCTCCAGCAGCCTCGCAATCGCGGCGATGCCGCTCATCGGCTTCTATTGCTCCACCAAATGGGCGGTCGAAGGACTCCACGAAAGCTTGGCGAAAGAGGTCAAATCTTTCGGCATTAAGGTGACGATGCTCGAACCCGGGGCCTACGCCACCGAGTTCGGAAGCCCGAAGTCGCTGAAAATGGCGCAAGGAATGGACGTCTACGCCGAGCTCCGGCAGCGGGTTTTCGGAGGTCTACAAACCGCCGAGCGCGGCGATCCGCAAGCGACGGGGAAAGCCATCCTCCAGATTGTGGATGCAGAGAATCCACCGCTGCGCTTTGTGTTCGGCTCCCAAGCCATTTCGATGGCGCGTGCCACCTATGCTGAACGCCTAGCCACCTGGGGAGAATGGGAGGCCGTCTCGAACGCCGCCCAAGGTTCGCCGCGGAAACATGCCCCTGCCTCGTCCTAACAAAGCCGGGAAATTGGCGGAGAAAGATCGGCCATCAAAGGTTTGGCCATGCAGACACTTCTTCTCACGCCCTGATGTCCACTGAACTTATCATGGCATTTTGTATTGTATTATGTGCTCGGACCATCCGGAGGGGCAATCAAAGCAGCTGACAGGCTTCGCCGAAATCGAGGCGCGGGCTGCGCGGATGAAGTTTTGTGCCGTCTCCATAACCGAGATTGCACAAGAAGTTCGATTTGACGGCACCAGCGGCGATAAACCCCCCGTCCATTGCGCCGGTCCAACTCGCCGATGTGGGGAAGAATTCTTGATCGACCTTCGCGTTGTCGAAGCCGGACATTGGGCCGCAATCGAGGCCGAGCGATCGCGCCGCAAGCATGAAGTAGGCGCCTTGCAGGCTGCCGTTCCGCATTGCGGTGGAGTCTGCCAGTTCCCGCGACTGGGCGAACATCTCCTTTGCCCCCGGCATCGTCGGAAAGAGTCGGGGCAGGAGTTCGTAGAATTTCGAGTCATGGGCGACGATGGCGGTGACGGGAGCCTTCATCGTTTTGTCGACATTGGTCGGCTGCAACGCGGGGCGCAGCCGTTCCTTGGCCTGCTGGGTGCGCAAGAAAAGGATTCGCACCGGACAACAGTTGGCGCTGGTCGGTCCCCATTTCATCAAGTCGTAGAGTTGATGCAGAATATCGTCCTCGACCGGACGATCCAGCCAAGCGCTGTAGGTCCGGGCCTTCACAAATAGAATATCGCAAGCGTCGTCGCTTACGCAGCTGGTGGAGGAATCTGTTGCGGTAGTGATCATGGCGGTGGTTTTGAGCGTCCCGCATTCAGGGCGCTTGATTGTTTTCTGTATGGGACCGCAGCTTAAACCAAAGATCGCGAGCCCCCAATGGGGTCTTTACACTATCTCCCCACTTTTGCCGCCCGTTGCCCAACCGTAGCCGGCTCACCTTCCCTACGCCTGGGCTCGCCGCCCCATTTCCCGGCGAGAGAGCGTTCAGGTTTCGCCCTCGATCATTTTCGCATAGTGCCGCTCGGTGCGCTCGGCTTTGCGCTCCATCGAATAATATTCCGCGCGCAAACGGGCGCGGGCCGAAAGCGCCCGATGAAGTTCGCGATCGGTCCACAACCGGATGATCGTTTCGGCGAGATGCTCGGAATCTGCCGGGCGAATCAGCAGACCGCCATCGCCGATGACTTCCTCCGCGCCTCCGGCCTTCAGGCAACCAATCACCGGCTTGCCATAACGCATCGCTTCGAGGTAGGTCATGCCGAACGATTCATAAAGCGCCGGCGAAACGAAGAAATCGCAGGTCTGGTAAAGCGTCTCGAGTTCGTCCGAGGGAACGCGTCCCCGAAAGCTGACGCTCTCCGCCAGTCGCGGGTGCTCTTCAAAAAATCTTCTCGTCCAGGGCTCCAACATCTCCCCGCCGCCGACTAGGATAAACCGGCACTCGGGCTGCCGCGCCAGCACGAGCGGAATCGCGCTGAGCAGCGTGTCCGTGCTTTTTCTCGGTTCAAACCGGCCTACCGTGAGCACGAATCTTTGAGGCGCGATCGACGGCGCTGGACGATCCGGCAGGACCACCCCATGGGGAATGACGGCCATCCGCGCCGGATCAAGGCCCAGCCTCGCACAAATTTCGTCCCGATGGGCCTGAGTATGCGTGCAGACATGGCGCGCAGATCGAATCAGCGACTCTTCGGCCCAATTGCCATAGCGGCCGGTTCCGTTCAGCCGGAGCAGGTCCCGTATTTGCGTTCCGGTCGTGCTGACTCGAACCAAAATCGGAGGCCTCCCGCGCGAGACCAGCGAGATAAAACGGTAATAAAGCAACGCGAAGCCACCATAGGAGGAGACCTCCATCACCTCGAGATTTCTCAATTCCCTTCCCATTTTCAGACAAAGGAGAATCAGCGCCGCGACATGCGAAGCAATGAGTCTCCCCGGCCACCAGCCGTTCGGAAGCACATGGCATGGTATTTCAACAACGCGAAAACCGTTCTCCCTGATGGGATCCCCCCGCCGCCAGAAAGGCTTGCTTTCATTGATTAAAAAGACGGTGACCCGATGTCCCTTGGCCGCCAAGGCACCGGCCAGCCGGTGATAATTATTTCCGATGCCCGAGTCTGGATCCGTGGTCGGCCACCAGGATGTCATCAGCCCGATGTTCATGGGCGGACTTCGCGCCATCCGGCCACATCAAGGACCGGTATCCCGAAATTCGCGCCGGCTTGTTGATAGCGCCGATCATCATGCATGATCACCGCGAGATCGGCCCCGCTCAGCGCCTGGTCCAAGCTCTGGCACAGCACGAAACCTGAAGCGGCCATCCGTGAGTTTCGCGATGGCGGGCGCAGTTCGATCTCCCAGCTTGGGCGCATCAGGAAATCGTGCGCCCAAACCGCGCAAGTCCCGTCCGCCGTCAGCCGGCGGAGCAAATCGACACTGGGGCTGCCGCGAAGATCATCCGTCTGCTTCTTGAAAGCCAAGCCAAGCAGGGCCACCACACCCGGCCGATGGCGCCGGATCGCGGCGAGGATCGACTCGAGGTGATCGTGGTTGCTCGCCTCGCAGCTCTTGATCAACTCCAGCTTGACGCCCAGCCGTTCGCCCAAAGCCGCCATCGAACGGGTGTCTTTCCGCAGGCACGATCCCCCGTACGGACTGCCGGGGCGCAAATACTTGCTGGAAATGTTCAGCTTGGTGTCCTGACAGAAAAGGTCCATCACCTCGACGGCGTCGCCGCCGCAAGCCGTCACGAATCGCGCCACCTCGTTGGCGAAGGAGACCTTCACCGCATGGTAGGCATTGCAGGCAAATTTCAGGCTCTCGGCGGTGATCGCGCTCACGATCCTGAGGCTCCGACCAAGCCCAAGTTGAGTTAATAATTGCAGCATCTTCTCCGGCCTCAGGCCGGATGGCGGCAGGCCGATAATGCTCTGCTGGGGTTCAAAAAAATCCTTCATCGCCGTCCCTTCCCGCAGAAATTCGGGGTGGAAAGCAACCGGAACCCGGGCGAACAAATCGGGATGACGGGCCTGAATTTCAGCAAGTGTGCCGGGAGGCACCGTGCTCCGCAAAATCACTTCCGAGCGGAACCGGGGATGTTTCCGGGCGAAACGCGCCAGTTTCTCGAAAACACCCAGCACAAAGTTCAAATCCGTCGAGCCATCGGCGGCGCTGGGCGTTCCCACGCAGATCAGGATGATGTCGGGCAACTCGTTCGCCTCGGGAAATATTTTCGCGCAAAAGGGCCTCTTTCCCCGTCCGGCGCCAAGATAGGGCTGGACTTCCGGCTCGATGATCGGGGACGCGCCCCGATTGAGCAGGACGCGTTTCGACTTCGAGATCTCATATCCCTCGACCCGGATTCCCCTTTTCCGCAAACAAGCCACGGTGGTCAGCCCCACATGACCGAGACCAAAAATTCCCACCAGCATACGGGTCCGCGGGTTGGCGGCGCCTTTGGTTCGCCTGGTCTTGCGGCTCTCATCCGGGTTCGCTTTCGGCGGGAGGTTCATAGCGATGACCAGCTTGGCCGACGGCCGGGAGCGCATCAATCGACTTCGGATGTATCCCCCTCGCCTCTTTTGTGCCTTCGCGCCAAAAGATAAAACCCAAAAATCAACGCGGGTCCGCGGCTTTAACCAACAGAATTGAAATGGTGAAGACGGACCACCTTACTAACTAGCGGTTCACAAATAGAGCGCAAAACGAGTCCGGCAATCGGCCTGCCGTGATTCGGGAAAAAGGCCGATTGGCACGGCATCCTAACCAGTGCTGTTCACCTGAGCAGTGCGGGATGCCGTGCCACCTTTAAAGCTAGGAGGTTTTTGTGAATCTTGAAAATCGTCGCCTGGACGAGTCGCTCCACGCTGTTAGTTCATCGGCTCAACGTTCGGTCCCGGGCAACGGGGCGACGTTGGAATGCCTTGCCACTGGTGCTCGTACTTCTGCACTTGCCCATGAGATCGTTTGTGAAGAGGACAGGCTGCTCCGGCTAAAGGACATTGCCGCAGAGGCCCGTGTGTCCGTAAAAACCGTGCGGCGTTGGATTGATCTGCACGGATTACCATCGCAGAAGCTCGCAGGGTTGCGGGTCGTGCGAAAGCGCGATTTCTTGGCATTTCTCGAAAAAGAGCGCACAAGGCGGAATTAAGGAGGCACCATGTATCAACGCATTTTCAAACAAAAGGGCAGTCGCGTCTATCGCGGCCGCTATCGTCTCGGAACTGATCCCAAGATTTACGACGTGCCATTGGGCACCATGAAAAAGGACGTCGCCGAGGCGATCCTTAAGAAGCTGGTCCGCGAGCACGAAGAGGAGCTTGCCGGGCTGCTCGGTCCAAAGTAGCTGCGCGATGCCGCCCGAAAGCCAATTGTCGAGCATCTTGCCGATTATGTGGCAGACCTGGCGGCAATGCGGCGTTCGCGGAAACACCTGGCATTCACGCGAAACCGGATTACCCGGCTCTGCGAGGAATGCGGCTGGCGCTTTCTTCGCGAAATTACGTCAGATGGGTTCAACCGCTGGCGTGCTGCTCAAAAGTCACTGGGGCCAAAAACCTGCAATGAGTATTCTGGGCATATTGCGGGCTTTCTCACCTGGTTGTTGAAGAATGGCCATCTTACACGCGATCCGCTGCAAACGGTCTCGAAGGCCGAGACGAAGGGTTTTGAGCGGCGCGTTCGGCGTGCATTGTCGGATTCCGAGTTGTCCAAGCTGGTCCAGTCGCCCGGTGGGCGCGGCCTAATTTATTCCCTTGCGGCGTCCACGGGGCTTCGTCGCGGAGAAATCAAGGCGCTGCATTGGGCGGACCTGCATCTCGATGGGGTGCGTCCATTCATCGCGGTAAGGGCTGCTACGACCAGAAACAAGAAGATGGTCCAGCGACCCCTTATGCCAGCCGTTGCGGCAGCCCTGAGGGCCTCGCGCCCAAGAACAGGCCACAGAGGGCAAGGTGTTTCGTCGCGGCGTACCCAAGGCCAAGACACTCAAGCAGGACCTTGCCCGGTGCAACATCCCCTACCAGGACGAGTTTGGACGGCGGGTGGATTTCCATGCCCTGCGCCATACGTTCAACACGAATCTTCAACGCGTGGGCGTCCCGCCACGGGTCACCATGGAATTAATGCGGCATAGCGACCTGCGGCTTTCGAGCAATACTTACACGGACACAACCTGTCTGCCGATCTTCGATGAGTTCGGAAAACTGAATGCGCTATTACCTTCCCCTAATTTTGACAAAATCTGTCAAAACAGCGGTAAACGTGTCCCAAGCGAAGCGCAGCCGGAGCACGCGGAAATTGTTCCTTTCACAGTGAAAGGGAATGCTTTGGGCAAGGCTGTCCGATCTTGGGACAACGACGATTTGGCGGAGAGGGAGGGATTCGAACC
>Ga0182018_10001382_pt1 | contig 27700 bp, 20 predicted proteins | sample 812P2MmetaG_FD_120490 | JGI IMG/M metagenome (GOLD analysis project Ga0182018, IMG submission 120490) | Permafrost microbial communities from Stordalen Mire, Sweden - 812P2M metaG | ecosystem: Environmental > Terrestrial > Soil > Wetlands > Permafrost | place: Sweden: Stordalen | collected...
CCAGCCAGCGCACAACCCGCAGCCAGAAACACCATCGGAAACATCACCATCGTGTAGCGCTGCTCCGGATTCTCCATCGTCGTCAGCAAAATGCATCGCAGCACGATGTACACCAGCAACGCCACCTCGAACGGCACCCTCCGCCGCGCGAACCCCACCAACGCCAGCCCTACATAAAACAAATTCACCAGCCCCAACCCAATCGCGATCATGCTTTCCCGCGGATGATCGCCCACATCCCACCACCAGATATTCACCGGGAAGCGCTCGGTGCGCGGCCACAGCCACATATTCGCGACCCGCCACAGCGACAGCACGACGTAGTAGTTCCACGGCCGCTCCCGAATGCGTTCCGCCGCCAGCGCCGCGAATTTCGCGTCAAGCGCCGGCGGAACACCCTGATCTGCGTTATGTTCCGCGATCAGCACTTGCGTCAGCCGGCATTGCGCCGCCGTTGAACACGCCCGAGCCGGCACATCCTCCGGGTCAATCTGGTCGTTGAGATTCCAGAAAACCGTCCCCGCATCCACAAAGTTGACAGACCACGTCCGCATCCATCGAAAGAACCCCGCCGGAACAAACTCGCCAGGATTGTTGACATACCGCGGCGCCAGAGGCTGAACCACATGAAAGGTTCGGTAATTGCGAATCGTCCAGGGAACCAACGGCAGCACCGCCAGCACTCCGGCCAGCGCCGCCAGCCGCGCAGCACGCCCCGTTCCCGCCCGCCCCGTTCCCACCGCCCGCCTCGCGTACCAGAACAGCCCAGCGCAGAACGCCGCGGTAAGCAGAATTCCATCCGGCCGCAGCAGCATCGCGCAGCCCATCGCCGCCGCCAGCGCCGCCACCGGACCCACCACGCTCCGCCCCGACCGCAAGCCCCGCGCCACCCGCGCCAACGCCCACATCGCCAGCGCCACGCAGAAAATCGACAGGCTCTCCGTCAAGCCCGTCACCGCGTACACCGCTGTGAATGGGCAGAACACAGCCAGCAGCAGCACCGCCCGCCCAGCCCTCCGCGAAACTTCCGTCCGCGCAAGGTCCCACAGCAACCAGCACCCGGCCAGATCGGCCAGTGCCTGGATCACCAGCGCGGGGCGCAGATGGTCCCAGCCAAAGACAGAGAAGACCACGCCGAGAAAAAACGGATAACCCGGCAGCCGCACCAGCGTGGGATCGATCGCGCCGCCCCTGAAAAACCCGTACACCCCGTGCTGAAACCAGTTGCGCGCCAGCTCCGCATACACCGCGGTGTCATCGTCGCGCGAAAGCGGCATCCACAGAAAAACCATCCGATACGCGAATCCCGCAGCCAGGACCGCCGCAACTGACCACCGCTCCCGGTTGCGCGTCCACGCACCCGCCATCAACCTGTCGCCTCTCGATCACTTGACTGCTTCAGCCGCCCGCAGCCACTCCGCACACGGCCGACCCCTCAGTCCCCCGCCGCAATCTTCTCCGTAGCCCTCGACATCCTCGCCGTCCGCTCCACCTTCTCCCAGTTGAACGGCCGTCCTTCGATCGCCCTCTTCAGCGTCCTGAACAGCACAATCGAGAATAGCTGCCGATAGCTGAACCGCTGCAGCCAGATGTGAAACAGCAGCCACCCATCGCCCTTGTTTGCCGGATGCCGCGGCTCCAGGCTGAAGGCCAGCAAAGACGTCAGGAAATCGATGACCAGGAAAGCCAGGAAATATGTCAGCAACTTTTCGAAACTCGCCGCGCTCGCCGTTTCCGGGTGATAGTGCAGATCGATCATGTAGTGGATCACTCCCGCGGCGAACATAATGTCGATGAAGGGCGACACCAGCGGCAGCAAAATCTGGAACACCAGAATATTCGGCAGCGCAAAAAATCCCATCGCCGGATTGGTCCTCGCCCCTCCGCGATGCTTGAACACCGCCTGCAGAATCCCAAACGACCACCGGAATCGTTGCCGCATCAGGCTCCGCGCCGTCGCCGGCGCCTCGGTAAACGCCAGCGCATGGTCGTCGTAAATCACCTTGAAGCGGTGCTCCAGCAGATTCATAGTCAGATCGGCATCCTCCGCCACCGTATTCAACGGATAGCCGCCCGCATCCTTCACCGCGCTCGTCCGCCACGCGCCAATCGCCCCCGGCACCACCGTCACCACGTTGAACAGATCCATCGCCCGCCGCTCGAAATTCTGGCTCGTGATGTATTCGAGCGCCTGCCAGCGCGTCCACAAATTGATGCGATTCCCAACTTTCGCATTCCCCGCCACCGCGCCCACCCGCTCATCGGCAAAGTGCCGCACCAGCTTCGAAACCGCATCCCGCGCGATCACCGTATCTGCGTCGATCCCGACGAAAATCTCCTCCTCCACGCGCTCCAGTCCGAAATTCAGCGCCTCCGCCTTGCCGCCGTTAGCCTTCGTCAGCACCAGCAGCCGCCCCTCTTCGATCTCTTTCGGATATGCCTCCCGCGCCACATCGAACGTCCGGTCCAGCGACCCGTCGTCGATCACGATCACCCTCACCTTCGCATAATCCGACCGCAGCGCCGATCGAATCGTCCGCACGATCACCTTCTCCTCGTTGTAGGCCGGGATCAGCACCGCTACATGTGGCTCATAAACACCCGGCGGAATCCGCCGCTTGCGGAAGCGCTCGATCGCCGCAAAGACTCCGATCAGAATCAGGCGCGCGCTCATCAGCACATCGCCCACGAAGAACACATCCACCACGAAATTCGCGAAGAATGAAAAGAAGAAAAACGCCACCCAGTCGATCCGCGCCTGCCACCGCATCTGCGGTGAAATCGGCGGCATCACTTCCGCCGTCGTCTTTCCCATCAGCTCCGATACCGGCACAAATTCGTAGCCCTTAGCCCGCAGCGTCGTGATCAGCACCGGCAACGCCGACACCGTCGCCGAACGGTCCCCGCCCCCGTCGTGCAGCAGGATGATGCTGCCCCGCATCCACGTGCGCGTCTTCATCTCCTCCAGCTGCTGCAGAACGCTGTCCGTTATCTGCTGCGGCGACTTGCGCGGGTGCTCGCTCCAGTCGTCGGTGTCGATCTTGTCCCCGATGATCGTGTAACCCATCTGCTGGATGCGATACGCCGGCGCCGCTTCGTCATTCGTATCCGGCTCCTGGTCGATCGAGTACGGCGGCCGGAAATACAGCGGCTGAATCCCAGTTTCCGCCGCGAACAGCCGCTCCGTCCAGTTCAGTTCCAGCTCCAGCTGCCGCTGTGAAATTTCGCTGATGTCCGGATGCGTGAAGGTGTGATTCCCGATCTCGTGCCCCTCGCGCACATAGCGCTGCAACAGCCCGATATTTTTCTGCGCCTCCTCCCCGATCACCATGAACGCGCCCTTCACGTTGTACTGCTTCAGGATGTCGAGGATCTTCGGCGTCCATACCGCATCGGGCCCATCGTCGAAGCTCAGCGCCAGCTTGTGCGGGTCGTACCCGTACTGCTGAATCGTGTAGGAGTGCGGCAGCTGCAGCATGGTCTCGTCCGTAACCGTGAAGTTCTCCGCGTCCATCTGGATCGTCCGCTCGCCCTTCTGTGGCAACGCAGCAATACGCAGAATGTCGCCTTCGCCTTCCAGATTGACGTCCTCACCCGGCGGAACCCGCTTCAGCTGGTCCGGCGCATCCTTCGCGCTCGGGTGGTCCCAAACCTGCCACAGCGAGGGATCCTCCTCGCCCAGCCGCCACAGCGCAAATGTTTTCAGCCCCATCTGCCGCCCCGCGCGCAGCTCGTTCAGCGCTGTCACCCCGTCCAGAAACCAAACCTGATGCCGCAGATGCGCGTCCTCATCGTCATACGCGAAGTGCGGATTCAGCTCGTCGCCTTCCAAATGCACATCCGCCCCGGCGTCTTCCGCACGCTGCCACGCATCCTGCACCGTCAGGTCGTCGACATCCACGACGCGCGTCGAAACCTTCTTCCCCTTTTCCGGCAGCGGCACCGCCCAGTCGAAACCGTAGTTGCCGAGGCCGCAGATGATCTTCTCCTTCGGCACCAGTGTGAGCACCCGCTTCAGATTCGCCTCGAACCACGGCTGGCTCGCCACCGGCCCCGGATCGCTGGTCTCCTCATGCTCGTCGTAATTCATCAGGATGATGCCGTCGCTCGCCTGCGCCAGCTCCCGCAACGTCGCATCGTCGGCGCCTGCCTGCACGTTCACATAAATCTTGAGATTCTTCACGTGAAAATCGTTGTGCAGCTCCGCGATCCACTCCGCGTACAGCTTCTCGTTCTCGTCGGAAACCATCTCGAAGTCGAGGCAAATCCCCCGGTACCCAGGATTTGCGAACAGGAATTTGTCCAGTTGAACGTGCAGCCGGTTCCGCGCCACGGGATCGTGCAGCATCTTCCCGATCACATCGCCGCCGTTCCAATCCCCACTCAGCGTGTTGTAGTCGTTCAGCATCGGAAAGACATCCGTGTCTTCCTTCGCTGCCTCGATCGTCGTTTTCACCCGGTTCTCAGGATCGACCCCGTGCACCCCCGCCCCGTCCACCACGCTGTAGAAATGCACCGGAAACAGCGGCGTTGCCCCCACCAGGTTGCCGTCCGCGGAAACCACGTGCAGCCAGTCCGGAAACAGCATGTCGATCTGGTGAATATGCGTCTTCAGAATCGAATAGCTGGCCTCGTCGTTCTCGTAGAACGCCGCCCGTAATCCCTCATCCTGGTTCAGTACGAGTTCCGAGGCGCGCAGCTGCGTCTTCCGGCGCGTCGGCCGCGCCGCCGCCTTTTTCGCCAGCTCCGGCTGCCGCTCCTTCAGAGCCTTCACATTGTGCTTCTGGGTCGGCAGCAGCAGCTCCGGCAGGTTCTGCTTCGACAGCACGCTGAAGAAAAAGACCGCCAGCACAACCGTTAGCCCGATGAGCGTCAAGTCGCTCAGTCGCCGCAAAATCTTCCGGCGCCGTTGCCGCGGATCATAAAAAACCTGCTTCATCGTGGCTCGATCACCTGATCCCATCCTACGATATTGCCGAACCAGCCAACCGCCCCGAGCCTCTCGTCGAAAGCTTTACCCCAGCCGCTTATCGCTCGCTTTTCGCTGTCCCTGCCACGATCTGGGTGCCCCATATCTGCCCCGCTGTTGGGCAGATGTGGGATCCAGCTGTCGCTCCAACGACCACGTTCTTCCGCTAATCGCTTTTTGCTAATCGCCTCTCGCTCGTCTTCCGCTCGTTTCTGGCTACTGGCTACCGGCTACCGGCTACCGGCTGCTTTAATACTCCCAATGCCCACGCCCCCCAAAAAATGGCTCCTCCTCGCGCTCGCTCTCGCCGCCGGACTCGCCTTCCGCCTCTGGTTCATCCACGCCTACCCCGAGGTCCAGGGCGACCCCCTCATCTACGGCGACATCGCGAAGAACTGGATGCTCCACGGCATCTACGGGATGACCAGCGGCTCGCACATTGACCCCACGCTGATCCGACTCCCCGGCTATCCGCTCTTCCTCATCCTCTGCTTCCGCCTTTTCGGCATGGAGCACTACCACGCGGTGATGTTCGTCCAGGTCGCCATCGATCTCGCCACCTGCCTCATCATTGCCGCGCTCGCGCGCCGCATCTGGAGCCCTCGCGCCGGCTGGTGGGCTCTCTGGCTCGCCGTCCTCTGCCCCTTTACCGCCAACTTCGCCGCCGTTCCCCTCACCGAAACACTGGAGCTTTTCTCAACCGCCCTCGCCTTCTACGCCCTCGATCGCTTTCTCCAGACGCCGCGCTGGCCGTGGGCACTCACCATGGCCGCCGCCTGGAGCTACGCTACCCTCCTCCGTCCCGACGGCGCGCTCCTCGCCGTCGCCCTCTGCCCCGCGATCGTCCTTTATGGGTACCGCCGCTGGGGTGTCGCGCCAATGCTGCGCTGGGCGCTCCTCTGCGCCCTCATCGCCATCCTGCCCTTCATCCCGTGGACCATCCGTAACCAGCGCACCTTCCTTGTCTTCCAACCACTCGCGCCCCGCTACGCCGTCGATCCCGGCGAGAGCACCAACCCCGGCTTCAATCGCTGGACCAAAACCGTCTGTGTTGATTTCGCCTGCACCTGGGATGTCTACTGGAATGCCGACACCGATGTGATCCACATCGAAGACCTGCCCTCGCGCGCCTTCGATTCCCCGCAGCAATACCAGCAGACCCGCGCCCTCATCGCCGCCTACAACCGCACCACCACCCTCACGCCTGAACTTGACGAGGCCTTCGCCACCCTCGCCGCCCAGCGCATCCGCGCCCATCCCGTACGCTATTATGTGGAACTCCCCCTGGCGCGCCTCGCCGACATGTGGCTCCGCCCCCGCACCGAGACACTTTGGATCGAGCTCCGCTGGTGGCAGTTCAACCGCCATCACGCCGAAACTGAATTTGCTTTTGGATACGCGGCTCTCAACCTTGCTTACCTGGTTGCCGCGCTGATCGGATTCCTGAAACGCCCGCGCCTCTCCGGCGCCATCCTCGCCTTCGTCCTGCTGCGCTGCGCCCTGCTCGCCACCCTCGAAGCACCCGAGCCCCGCTACACCCTCGAATGCTTCCCACCCCTCATCGCATTAGCCGGCGTTGCACTCAGCCGCAGCGCCCGCTCCTCCTGTGCCCTGGACCCTGAACACTAACGCTATTGAATGACCGTATTGCGCGCTTGATCTGCGATAATCGCTGCCGGATGGGTATGTTGGGTGGACGTTCCTGCTGGGTGGGGCTATCCGTGGCGATCGCCATGGTTCTGGGAGGCTGTTCCAGCTCTGCGCCGCCGATTGCGGTGAGCCTCTCTCCTTCCTCTTCCGCGATGATCGATCAAAGCCTGTCAGTTGCGATCACGGCAACCGTGACGAACGACTCGTCTGCCAAAGGTGTCACTTGGACCCTGAACGGCCCAGGATCCCTCAACCCTTCGACCGGTCCGTCGGTTACCTACGTTTCCCCATCGACCTCTATCACCAGCGCAGAACAGGCAACGGTGATCGCAACATCCCTGGCTGACCCGACGAAGACCGCATCGCTCGCAATCACGGTGAACCCGTACCCGTTGATGCCTTCTCAGACGCTCGCCAACGGAACCGTGGGCGTGCCCTACAGTCAGCCCATCCAGCTGACCGGCGGGACGGCTCCGTTTCAGTGGAGCGTGTACGACGGAAAGATTGACACCGGATCGGACGTGGGGGGTGCGGTGCCGGCCGGGCTGACGCTCGATGCCACGACCGGGACGATCAGCGGAACCCCTACCGGCGCCGGAACCTGGTACTTTGAAGCGACCGCAACCGATGCCGACAGCGCATTCGCGTACTACCCGCTAAGCATCCAGATCAATCCCGCCGGCCCGGTCACGGCCAACGCTGTGCCCTATTTGAACCAACCGCTCGTGCCCACCGCCGTTGCGCCGGGTGGCAATGGGCTTACGCTGCACGTGAGCGGAACGGGCTTCGTTTCCGGCGCAACGGTCGATTTCGACGGCACGCCCCTCGCGACCACGTTTGTCGACAGCGAGCATTTGAGCGCGCTTGTGCCGGCAACGGACGTGGCGAATGCGCAGACAGCCTCAGTCACCGTTGTGAATTCGGCCCCAGGAGGCGGCTCGTCCAACGCGGTTTATTTCGAGGTGGGAGCCCAGGCGACGACGGTCAGCTTTGCTAACGCTCCGAACTCTCCGCTACAGGCTCCCGAGGCGTCTGGACTAGCGGTAGCAGACTTCAATCAGGACGGAAAGGCGGACCTTGCCGTCGCGGCCAACGTAAAGGTGTATGTGATGCTGGGCAACGGAGACGGCACATTCGCGCCCGCCTCGGGTTCTCCGGATTCGATACCGAGCCCGCCCTACGACGACTTCCCGTCACCGTACGCCGGGCCGATGGCGGTTGGCGATTTCAATCACAGTGGTCATCCGGGGCTGGCGGTCGGGGAGTTCCAGAGCGAAGCCGCGGCGATTCTCCTGGGGAATGGGGACGGAACCTTCGGCTACGCAAGCACGCTGGCCAATACCGACGGAATGCCGTTGTCATGGCTTACGGCGGCAGACTTCAACGGAGATGGAAACCTGGACTTGTTTGCGATGGCTAGCATTGATGGCCAGTCTCCGACTGTCCTCCTGGGCTACGGGAGCGGCGTCTTCAACAGGGTTGCGCAGAATGCCAACATATCCGCCGGAATCTACGGGCTCTCATCGGCGGCGGGAGATTTCAACGGGGATGGAAAGCTGGATATAGCTGTTTCTACCGGTGGGCCAAGCTCGCGTTCGGGAGTGGCTGTATTGCTCGGGAATGGAGACGGCACATTCATGCAGGCGACCGGTTCTCCGATTTCCCTCGGGCAAACTCCCTTCGCGATTGTTGCGGCCGATTTCAATGGCGACGGAAAGCTGGACCTCGCCGTGACCGATGCCACTGAAAACGCAGTGTTCGTCCTGCTGGGGAACGGTGACGGAACTTTCCAGCCCATCACTATCCCGGTCGGCAATGCCCCGGATGCGATTGTCGCGGGAGATTTTAATAACGACGGAAAGCTGGATCTCGCCACAGCGAACTCTGGCGACAACACCGTCACCCTTCTGCTGGGCAATGGCGACGGCACATTCACTCAGGCTGCCGACTCGCCGTTTGCGGTGGGAAAAATCCCCGTCGGCATCGTGGCTGCGGATTTCAACGGCGATGGGAAGCTCGACCTCGCCGTGTCGAACAACCTGGACGGAACGGTTTCCATCCTGCTACAGCAGTAGCCGCCTCCGCGTCTGTGAGCTGCGAAACCAAAGGCTGTTAGAGATGTGTTCGGAGCGACGCCTCTGGTCGGGATGGGCCGCAGTCGCAACGCCCGCTGAATCCTCAACGCTATACGCCTGTTCCCCGTTGCCTATTCCCTGTTGCCAGCCGTTAAACGTCCCCCTCATCCAGCCGCAGCTCCGTCACCTGAATCCGCCCCGTGCAGATCCTCATCGGTTGCGGTATCGCAAATGTCCGCTTCGTTCCCGGAGCCGTCACCTGGATGCGCGCAACCCGCGAACACTCCGCGCCCGTCGTCCAAACCACCTCAAACGCAGCCACCTCATGCGGCATCAGCGTCACCGCCGGCGCTGGCCCGTTCGCCTCCGCAGCCCGCGTCTTCCCCAGCTCGGCCACCACCTGCGCCTCGCCGACCTTCTCCATCGAGACGCTCCCGACAATTTCGCCCTCAGCGCTCACCAGCGCCACGCTCGGATATCCGCCCAGCCTGCACGGCGTCGCGCCCCGATTCATAAACGCCAGCTTCACCGACCGGAATATCCCATTCGTGTCGCCCGAAATTTCCTCCACCGACAGCACATCCGGATCGCACGGCCCCGCATTCTCGGCATCGAGAGCTGTTGCACGCGCAATCAGGTGTGGAGTGTCCCCGGGCAACATATAAGGCGCGTTCGGGTTCGGATGCAGCGCCACATCGTCCGGTGCAACCGCCTGTGCGGCCAGGTTTGCTTTGCCCGCCGCTCCCGTACCCGCGCATCCGGCGCACACCGCCAGCACACAACCCGCGGCGACCGCCAGGAACCTCGCGGCCACAGCCAGGAACAAGGGACGGCTCAGCATGGGACGGAATCCTCGCTTCTATTCTAGGATGTTCCGCCTTCCCGCGCTGTTGCATATCGTGTGCAAAAGGTTGCCCGCGATCCTGTTGTGGACTGCAGGCATTTAGAATCAGGCCCATGCATTCCCGCCCCACCGACTCCCGGCCCTTACAGGGAAAAGTCGCCCTCGTGACCGGCGCCGCAAAACGCATCGGCCGAGCCCTCGCCCTGACCCTCGCCGAAGCCGGCGCCTCCGTCGCCATCACCTGGCGCGACTCGGAATCCGAAGCCGCTCAGACCGTTGCCGGCCTCGAAGCCCTTGGCGTCGAAGCCGCCGCCTTCCGTGCCGAACTCCGCGACCCCGCCCAGATTCGCACCGCCGTCGAAGCCGCTGCCGCCCGCTTCTCGCGTCTCGATATCCTCGTCAACAACGCCGGCCACTTCGAAACCGCCGCCCTCGAAAGCATCACCGTCGATCAGTGGGACAGGATGTTCGAAACCAATACCCGTGCCCCTTTCCTCACCGCCCAGGCCGCGTACCCGCACCTCAAAGCCGCCCATGGACGCATCATCAACATCGGCTCTCTCGGCGGCCTCCATCCCTGGCCCACCCACGCCCACTACTGCACATCGAAGGCCGCGCTGCACATGCTCACCCGCACCATGTCCAAAGCCTGGGCCCCCGAAATCAGCGTCAACTGCGTCGCCCCCGGCATGATCGTCAACGGCGAAGTCGACCCCGAATATGAACATTTCGCCCGTCGCACTCCCATGAAGCGCAATGGCTCCCCCGAGGAAGTCGCCGCCGCCGTCCTCTTCTTTGCCAGCGGCCCTCACTTCATCACCGGCCAGGTTCTCTCCGTCGACGGCGGCCTCGGCCTCTGAACCACCGCATTCCCGATGCGAAATTCCGGCGCGCGCACCGCCGCGCTGCGCTCACGTTCTGACGCCAGCTGTCGATAACCTCTGTGAGTACGAATCTGGGAGGGGAATCACCCATGTCTACATTTGCGTGGAACGAATCCTACAGCGTTCACGTCCAGCAGTTCGACGCTCAGCACCAAAAGCTCTTTGAGATCATCAATTCGCTCTCCGATGCCATGCGCGTTGGCAAGGGCGAAGACGTCATCCGCGACGTGGTCGCCCAGCTCGCCGTCTACACTCGCACCCATTTCCTCCAGGAAGAAGTCCTCATGCGCCAGACCGGCTATCCGGATCTCGCCGCTCATCACGATCAGCACACCAGGCTCATGTCCGATGTCGAGAAATACAAAGCCGACCTCGACGAAGGCGCAAACCCGACACCGTTGCCGTCCTCAATTTTCTCCGCGAATGGCTCGTCCAGCACATCCAGAAATCCGACCAAGGCTATTCCAACCACCTCAACGCCCACGGCGTCCACTGATCTGGTCTGAACTTCAACCGTCGGACGTCGATTCAACGATCGCCGTCCTTCGCTAAGCGTCTCTCGCTAACCGTCTTTCCCTCGCTTTTGGCTGGCCTCTCGCGCACACAACAAAGGCGCTCCCTCAGGAGCGCCTTTGCGTCACCTTTGTTCCCGCCCTACGGAGTCGCCGGACACGCCGTAAACGGCCCCGTCAGCTTCGTCGGATCCGGGAAGCTGTAGTCGCCATGGTACGCGTCCGACGTCGCCTCCCCCTCGAACCACTGCAGCAGCCCCAGCGTCTGCGGATGATATGTAAATCCATGCAGCGTCACATCGGTGTAATCGGGGCTTAGATTCTCCACCACATCCCCGACCTCGAGAATACTCTGGCAAGTCCCCGCAGGCAGCCCCGGCATCTGATAACTCGGCGTGATGTTGTTCACAAACGGGTCGTTCATCGTCTCCGCTATCTCGTGCGACAACGCATTCACATCGGAGAACACCGCTGGGTCCCCGTAAATGCCATCCGATACGTCCGGGTCGAGAGAGGTCGCAAACGCCAGTGTCTGCACGAAAATCTTAGTAGCCGTCTGGTTCGCCTCAAACGCCGTGTGGAAGCCGCCGATGCAGCAGTTCACCGGCTGACCCGCCGAAAAATCCCCGTAAACCGCATTGCGCGTCAGAAAAATCGGAATGGAACTCACCGTAATCGGCTCCGTCTGCAGCAGCGTGTTCAGCTGCGAGGTGAGGAAGTTGAAATCGATCAGCGCAAAGTACGTTCCATCCGGCAGCACGTACACTTCCGATGAGCCGATCGGCACCTCAATCGTCACCGGGATCAGCGTCTGCGGCTTCGACAGCAACACATGGAAGTTGTCGTCGCCGTCATTGTTTCCGTCCTTATTGAAGAGCCGCCAGAACTCCGCGCGCATCTGCGCATCCACGAACTGCGTGTTGCCCGTCGCATACTCCGCATTCTCGAACAGCGGCGAATTCTTGATTTCATCCGTGATCGCTGTCGTGTCAATCGTTATGTTGTTGCCGTTCTGGTCCACAAATTCGTCGAAATATAACGACAGCGGAACATAACTCGTCGGTACCCACGTCGTCTGCTTCTTTCCCGGCTGCTGCCCCACCATCGTGTACGAATAGCTGAGGCCCCCAAAACTGAACAACCGCGTGAAGTTCGGCACCGATACGATCCGCGGATCCTGCGCCTGGGTTGCGGCATTCGCCGCCGCTGACATTCCGTTTGTGGCTGTATGTTTGGGCGACGCGCTCAGAGTCGCGAAATACCCGCTCGCAACCGCGATCGGCTGCCGGGTAACTTTAGCCGTGCTTTGAGCCGCCGCGAAACCGCTCGCAGCAGCAAGGACTACCAGGGACAGACAAATAGTGACCTTCCGCATGAGGGCGCTCTGCCTTTACACTTGTGGAATGGGAATTAACGAAAGCCCACTAACTGTGCGTCAGCCCAGCAGAAATGTCAATCTCTGCCTGCTGACAATCTGCCGAATCGCGCGCTGACTCTTTAACCTGCAAGCCCCATCATTTCCCGAACAGCCGCGACATCAGCCCCGGACGCCGCCCCGGATCGTCCTCATAAACGTAAACACCCTCCGGCTCCGGCTGCTGCGGCATCGGCCTGTTCTCAAACGCCGCCCGCGGATTCTCCACGCACAGCCGCTCCGCAGTCCCCTCGCCGAACTTGCGCGCGATCCCCTCGTAGGCCGGCCGCATCGACGGCCTACGTCCCTCCAGATTGTGCGCGTCCGTCGCGATAAAGTGCACCCAGTTCTTCTCCAGCAGCTCCCAGGCCAGCCCCTGCGCCCGCTTGCCAAACCGCCCGCCCAGCGACCCCGCCGTGATCTGCACCAGGCATCCAGAGCGCATCCACTCCGCCATGCGCATGTGGTCCTTCTGCAATATCGGGTTCCGTTCCGGATGCGTGATGATCGGCCGAATCCCCTTCACCGTGAACTCGTAAAACGTATCGCCGATACTCTGCGGAATCATGAACTCCGCGAACTCCACCAGCAGATACTTCCCCTGGTTGATCGTGAACTTCGTCGGATGCTTCAGCGCGTCCTCGATATTTTCGTAAGAAAGATGGAAGTCGCAGCCCAGTCCCAGCGTGACGATGCCCCCCAGCCGCGCGCGAATCGCCTCCAGCTTCTCGCGGTTCTTTTCAGGATTGAATTCCCAGGTGTCGTTCGCGTGCGGCGTGCACGCAATGTGCGTGATCCCGTCAGCCACCGCGGCCTCCGCCTGCGCCACAGAGCTGTCGATGTCCTTTGGCCCGTCGTCCGTTCCGAACAGCAGGTGGTGATGTATGTCGATCATGCTTGCTGTGCCAGCGCCCCCACCAGCGATTCGAAGATTCTAAACCCATCCGCCGACCCCAGCAGCGCCTCGCTCGAGCGATCCGGGTGCGGCATCATCCCCAGCACGTTCCGTCCTTCATTCAGAATGCCCGCAATATTCTCGAGCGACCCGTTGGGATTGGCCTCCGCCGTCACTACACCCTCAGGCGTCGCATACCGAAATACGATGCGATCCCCGCCCGTCAGCTGCTTGAGCGTCGCCTCGTCGCAGAAGTAGTTCCCTTCCATGTGCCCAATCGGTATCTTCAGCACCTGGCCCTTGCTCACTGTCCGTGTAAACGGCGAATCCGTCGTCTCCGTCCGCAGATAAACCTGTTTGCAGATGTATTGCAGACCCGCGTTCCGCATCAGCGCGCCCGGCAGCAACCCCGCCTCGCACAGAATCTGAAATCCATTGCAGATCCCGAGCACCAGCCCGCCATCCGCCGCGAATTTCCGTACCGACTGCATCACCGGCGAAAACCGCGCAATCGCCCCGGTCCGCAGATAGTCGCCGTAAGCAAAACCGCCCGGAACCAGAATCGCGTCGCAATTCTCAAGGCTCGGCGAGTCATGCCACAAAAACACCACCGGCTGATGCGCAATCTCCGCCACGACGTTATAAGTGTCGTGGTCGCAATTCGACCCAGGAAAAACCAGTACGCCGAATTTCATCGCTGTTTTAAGGTTAGCAGGTCACCCCCGGGATTCGTCATTGCCTTCAAAAAGCTCAGAAAGACCCGATCGAGAGCATCCCTGTTCCCTATTCCCTATTCCCTATTCCCTGTTCCCTGTTCCCTGTGGATGGCTGGCGATAGCCAGCCGTCCATCTCAGCCAGCGCCCGCTCGCACTGCATCCGATGCCGCTCCCGCTTGTCCCTCACCCGCCGCCGCGTCCGTTCATCCAGCGGCTCCAGCAAATCGAAGGTAATGTTCGCCGGCTGAAAATGCTTCGCATCCGCCTCCGTCACATACCGCACCAGTGACCCCAGTGCCGTCCCCCGCGGCACCGGCTCCGGCACGCCGCCCTGCGCCATAATCGCTGCATACAATCCCGCCAGCATCCCCGTCGCAATCGACTCCGTGTACCCCTCCACCCCCGCAATCTGCCCCGCAAAGAAAATCCCAGGATGCTCCCGCATGTTCAGCAACCGAGTCAGCACCCGCGGCGCATTAATGTACGTGTTCCGATGAATCTGCCCATACCGCAAAAACTTCGCATTCTCGAGCCCAGGAATCATCCGCAAAATCCGCGCCTGCTCCCCAAACTTCATGTGGTTCTGAAAGCCCACCAGGTTATACGAATCCGCCCGCAGATTCTCCACCCGCAGCTGCACCACCGCCCACGGCATCTTCCCCGTCCGCGGATCGATCAGCCCCACCGGCTTCATCGGCCCAAACCGCAGCGTCTCCCGCCCGCGCCGCGCCAGCTCCTCCAGCGGCAAACATCCCTCGAAATACCGGGGCCCCCATGCGTCCGCGGTTGACGCATGGGGTGGGAAATATTCAAGCTTCTCCCACTCCTTTGCCTCCACGCTCTCCGCCGCCATCAGCGCATCGTGAAATGCCTCATACTCCCCCTGTGTCATCGGACAATTAATGTAGTCAGCCGTCCCCTTGTCATACCGCGCCGCCAGATAGACCCTCTCCCGATCAATCGAATCCGCCTCGACGATGGGGCTGATCGAGTCATAAAACGCCAAATGCTCGCTCCCGGTCAGCCGCGCAATCTCCTCCGACAGCGCATTCGAAGTCAGCGGCCCCGAAGCCACAATCGTGATCCCATCTTCAAACCCGCTCCCCGCCCCGATCTGCGTTACTTCTTCCCTATGCACCGTGATCCGCCGCTCAGCCGCAACCCTCTCCCCAATCAGCCGTGAAAACTCCACCCGATCCACCGCCAGCGCGTGCCCGGCGGGCACCGCACTCGCGTCGGCACAAGCCAGCAGCGGCGACCCCGCCCGCCGCATCTCCTGCTTCAGCAGCCACGGCGCCGTGTTCTCGCTCTCCGACTTCAGCGAATTAGAACAGACCAGTTCCCCAAAATCCCCCGTCTCATGCGCAGGAGTCGTCCGCACCGGGCGCATCTCGTACAGATCCACCTCCGCGCCCATCCGAGCAGCGACCAGCGCAGCCTCAGGCCCAGCCAAACCCCCACCAATAATCCGAATCCTCATACTGTGACGTTGTCCAGGCTCGCCAGCGCCCTCAGCGCATCATCCCCCACCCGCATCCGCGTCCAATCCTCCAGCGCCTCCGCCCCCAGCGTTTTGTAAAACTCAATCGCCGGCTCATTCCAGTCCAGAACATGCCAGTAAAGCAGCACGCAACCCCGCTCCACCGCCAGCGCCGCCACCTTCGTCAACAGCGCCTTCCCTATCCCGAGACCGCGAAACCTTGGCCGCACAAACAGATCCTCCAGATGCATCGCCCGTCCCCGCCACGTCGAATAGATGGGGAAGAACAGCGCCATCCCCGCAGCCTCGCGCCGGGGTCCCGGTTCGCCCGTGGTTGGCGAATGGGGTGGCTCGCCCTCTTCTTCGGCGATCACGCATTCGTAGTAGCGCTCCGCACCCGCCGTTGGGAACCCATCCCGCACCAGCTCCGCCTCCGTCAGCTTCACCGCATCGCGCGCGCGCTCATACTCAGCCAACTCACGAATAAAAGCCAGGATCAGCGAAGCATCGTCAACACCAGCCATTCGAATCGTCGTCATGCGCCTCATTATAAGAATGAATCGGCGTGGGCCCTGGTACGCGCATGCTGTGAACCGAAAATCAAAAGCCCCGCCGGTCATCACTCCGGCAGGGCTTCCCGCATCACCAGCGATACGCTGTCTGCGAACTTCTTCTGAATTATCGACCATCCGAAACCACTGCTGCAGTCTGAACCCCCAGGCTGATCGCTGTACCCTGTAACCTGTACCTTGTACCAAACCCTCAGCGGAAAGGCCCATCAAAATGCAGCCACTGTCGCCGGTGGACGCCATCTCTCCGGCCTTCAGCCGGACCCGCACCATCCTCACCCCACCTGGCTCCGTGCCGGGCCAGCCCACCCCTTTCCGCTTCTGGTTCTTCCTCAAAATCACCGTCATCGCCGCCCTTACCCAAGGCAACATCTACGCCGCCGTCTTTGCCCTCGCCTTCGACGCCATCTTCTTCTCCCTGATGCTCACCGTTGGCTTCCGCAGCGTTCGACTCTCCAACGCCCCCTTCGCCGTTGCCGGGGGGATTTCCCCGTTCGCCATCGCCGCCATCCTCATCGCCGGGCTCATCGCCCTCCTCGTCGCCATTTTCTTCGCCTGGATCTGGTGCCGCGTCCGCTTCACCCTCTTCGATCTCGTCCTCTACCGCCGCGGCCTTGTCGGCCCAGCCTGGTCACCCTACGCCTCCCAGGCCTGGCGCTTCCTCGGCCTCATGATGCTCATCGGTCTCGCCCTCCTGCTTATCCTCGCCGTCACCATCGGACCCCTCCTCATCCACCTCATCGCACTCATCCGCCACCTCACTCCTCAGCAGATCAACGCCGACCCCTCCATCTTCTTCGCCCACATCCTCCCGATGTACGGCATCATCTTCCTCTTTGCCCTCCTCGCCGGTCTGGTCAACGCCATCACTCAGGATTTCGTCCTCCCACCCATGGCCCTCGAAGACGCCCCCCTCGAATTCGCCTTCGGCCGCTTCTTCCTGCTGCTTCGCACACGCTTCTGGTATGTCGCCCTCTACATGCTGCTCCGCTTCGTCCTTGAACTCGGCCTCAGCTGGATCGGAATGATCGCCGTCTTCATCGTCCTCGCCATTCTCGGAGTCGGCGGCGCCGGCGTCGGCTTTGTCCTCTACCGTGCTTTCTGGCACGCCGGACCCGGCGGCATCGCCATCTTCGTCCTCTACTGCATCGTCGCTGGCCTGGCGATTCTCGCCGTCTATCTGCTCCTCCTCATGGTGATCTATGGTGTGGTTGCCGTCGTGAAACAGTGCTACGCAGCATACTTCTACGGCTCGTATTACCCGCTGCTCGGCGATCGCCTCGAACCGCCCCCACCGATCACCCCCGCCTCAATCCCTCTCGCACCCGTCACCTTCGATCCCTTCCCGCCGCTCCTGCCGCCCGACCAGCCGCCGCCCGCTGTTTCCTGATCCCCCAAACGGGCCATGAACCTTTGCATTACCCCCGTGCAGTTCTTCCAGCTCTGCCCTTCCTTTTTCTCTATTTTTGGCGTAATCATAAGGATCGTTCCAGCCCTCTGGACAGGATCGTTTCCCAATCCCCCAGTTTCATTGCGGAGACGGTTCAGGGAGGCGCTCATGAAGCGCTACTTCGCCGCTGCAATCGAGCTCACGCTCGTCGCCGTTCTCGCAGCCCTCGTCGGGACCTGTGCCATCGCTCAGACCCTCCAGCTTTCCCCTTCCGATTCTCGGCCCGCAGGCCCAATTAGCATCTCTCTCGAAATGCGCGGCGATCTGGCCATGGCCCACCAACAATATCTTCAGGCCATCGACGCCTATAGCCAGGAGCCCAACAAATCCGCCGCCATCTGGAACAAGATGGGCATGGCCTACCACCATCTCTTCGCTGTCGACCAGGCCCGTCGCGACTACGAGCGCGCCCTCCAGCTCCGTCCCGACTACCCCGAAGCTCTCAATAACCTCGGCGCTATCTACTACGCCAAAAAGAACTACGGAAAGGCTATTAAGTACTACGGCAAGGCCCTCCAGTTCGATCCAAAATCCGCGGCCGTCTACAGCAATCTCGGCACCGCTTATTTCGCTCGAGGCAAAGTAACCCTCGGCATCGACGCCTATCGAAGCGCCTTCACGCTCGATTCCCGCGTCTTCGAATCAACCTCCGCTCTGCTCGTCAATGAATCTCTACCCGCTCACGACCGCGCCCAGCAGGACTACTGCCTCGCGAAACTCTTCGCCCAATCCGGCAAGAATCAGGAAGCCATCCAGTATCTCCGCAAGGCCCTCAACGAAGGCTTCACCGACCGTAAAAAAATCCTCGACGATCGGACTCTCGCCTCCCTCCGCACCACGCCTGAATTCAGCCAGCTCATGACCGAAGAAAAACTCCGTTAAGCCGATCCTCTGAGTAACAGAGGATCGGTTGTCATCCTAAGCGGAGATTGTTCGCGTAAGCGAACTATCGCAGTCGAAGGACCTGCATTTTTCCCGCCCCGCATCGCGACCATCCGAAATTAGTCAGATCTCCGCTTCGCCTTGAAAGCCGCACCCACCTTCAGCAACGCTTAAGCTAACGTTGCTATCCTCCCGCCATGTTGCGGTCCGGCCTCTCTCGGGGATGCACAGCCCTGCTCGCTTGCACGGCGCTGTTCTGCGGCCGGATCGCCGCAGCCCAACCCGCCCCCACCCAACCCGCGCTATCCGCATCCGCGGCGCCAACCGCCGCACCCGCGCCCTGGATCACCCTCGAACAGGCCATAGCCGCCGCCCTGCGCAACGACCCCACCTTCGCCACCGCCCTCGCCACCACCGGCTCCGCTCGCCTCGACGCCGCCATCAGCCGCACCGCACTCCTCCCAAACGCCGCAGCCCACGGCGACTATCTCTTCACCCAGCCCAACGGCCTCCGCAACCAGGCCGGACAAACCGGCAACCAGCAAGCCCCGCGCTTCATCGCCAACAACGCTATCCGCGAATACGCCGCGCAGCTCCTCGTCAACGAAACCGTTAGCTTGGCCAGTGTCGCCAGCTATCGCCGCTCCCGCGCCCTCGCCGCCCAATCCACAGCCGACCTCGAAAGTGCCCGCCGCGATCTCGTCTCACGCACCGTCGCCGCGTATTTCTCCGCCCTCGCCACCGCCGACAAAGTCGACGTAGCCCGGCGCGCCATGAACGAAGCGAAGGCCTTCGTCGACCTCACCAACAAACTCGAAGCCGGCCGCGAAATAGCCCATGCCGACGTCGTCAAAGCCGACCTCGCATACCAACAGCGCCAGCGCGAATTCGAAGATGCCACCCTCGCCGCAGAAAAATCCCGCCTCGACCTCGGCGTCCTCCTCTTCCCCGATCCACGCACGCCGTACACCCTCGCCGATCAGTCCCAAACCCCCGAAGCGCTCCCAGACCAGCCCAGCATCGAAGCCGCCGCCGCTCGCAACAACCCCGATCTCCGCAGCGCCCTCGAAGCCCTCCACGCCGCCCACAGCGAAGTACTCGCCGCCCGCGCCTCTTACCTTCCCACCCTCGGCTTCAACTACACCTACGGCATCGACGCGCCGCAGCTCGCCGTCAACGGCCCCGACGGCGTTCGCAACCTCGGCTACTCCGCCTCCGCCTCCATCGACTTCCCCCTCTGGGATTGGTTCGCCACTCACGACCGCATCCGCCAGAGCGAGCTGCACGAGCAAGCCGCCCAGGCCGCCCTCACCAACACCCAGCGCCAGCTCATCGCGCAACTCGACGAGTACTACGACGAAGCCCGCGTCGCCTCCGGCCAGGTCGCCTCTCTCCGCACCAGCGCCGACACCGCCCGCGAAAGCCTCCGCCTCACCCGCCTCCGCTACTCCGCCGGAGAAGCCCTCGCCCTCGAAGTCGTCGACGCCCAAACCGGTCTGGCCCAAGCCGAATCCGCACTCGCCGACGGCATCCTGCGCAGCCACGTCGCCCGCGCCAACCTCCAAACCCTCACCGGAGTCCTGTAGAATGACGGTCCGCTCCCCAACAAACGCCTGTCATCCTGAGCAAAGCGCCGCCGCAGAGCTTTCCGGCGAGATTCTTACTCTCCCGGCGCGCAGTCGAAGGACCCCCCGAAGGGGAATCGGTCGCGAAGCGGCCGAAAAAGACCTAAGTCGGGAAGAGCCCCCGTTCCTTCTGCGCGCAGCAACTCGGACCCGCGTCAGACCTGCAAAAAGTTTCGCCGATCATTCGCGCCCAACTCTCGCTGGCTTCTCGCTGGGTGCCCCATATCTGCCCGGTTTTGGCAGATGTGGGTATCACGCGCCTGCGCGATCCTGCTCGCCTTTCGCTCGCCGCTCGCTCGTCAGTGGCCTGCCTCTTGCTGGTCTTTTGCTCCTCCTCCTCCTCGCCGGCTGCTCAAAAAAAGAAGCCCCCGAGCCAACTGCCGTCTCCGTCGAAGCCGCAACCGCCCAAATCCAGTCCATCACCGAGCACGTCGTCACCGACGCCGTCCTTGCCCCCGTCGCCGAAGCCGCCATCTCCCCAAAAATCTCCGCCCCCGTCAAAAAGTTCTACGTCCAGCGTGGCTCCAAAGTAAAAGCAGGCCAGCTCCTCGCCACCCTCGAAAATCGCGACCTCGCCGCCGCCGTCACCGACAACCAGGGAGCATTCGACGCCGCCGCTGCCACCTACCAAACCTCCATCAAAGCCACCGTCCCTGAGGACTACCAGAAAGCCCAGCTCGACCTCGCCCAGGCCAAAGCCAATCTCGACCTCAACCAAAGCATCGTCGCCAGCCGCAAACAGCTCTTCGCTCAGGGAGCCATCTCCGGCCGCGACCTCGATACCTCCCAGGCCGCGCTCGTCCAGGCCCAGGCCGCCTATCAATCCGCGCAGCAGCATCTCGACTCGATGCAGCAGGTCAGCCGCGAAGCCGCGCTCCACGCCGCCAAAGGCCAGCTCGAATCCGCCCGCGGCAAAGTGCAAGGAGCCGAAGCCGCCCTCAGCTACTCCGAGATTCGCAGCCCCATCGCAGGCGTCGTCACCGACCGCCCCCTTTACGCTGGAGAAACTCCCGCCCCCGGCGCGCCCCTCATCACGGTCATGGACACCTCAGCCCTGCTCGCCAAAATTCATCTGTCACAGCCACAGGCACAAATTCTCAGAATTGGTGACCCCGCCTCCGTCACAGTCCCCGGCGTCCACGATCCCCTCGCAGGAAATATCACCCTCATCAGCCCCGCCCTCGATCCCGGCAGCACCACCGTCGAAGTCTGGGTCCGCCTCGAAAATCCCAAAGGCAATCTCCGCCCCGGCACCGCCGTCCAGATCTCCGTCGCCGGACACACCGCCCCCAAAGCTATCGTTGTTCCGTGCGAAGCCATCGTCGTCGCCAGCTCCGGCAAACCCACCGTCATGGTCATCGGCGCCGACGGCGTCGCTCACCAAACCGCAGTCACCACCGGCATCGCCGACGCAGGCCAAACCCAAATCGTCAGCGGACTCAACCCAGGCCAGCAGGTCGTCACCACCGGCGCAGCCTCGCTCGACGACGGCACTAAAGTCAAAATTGCATCCCCCGGCGATGCCGAGGATCAAAAGCCCGCCGCCGGACAGGCCAAACCGGAGGACCAGTGACAGATCCAACTGGCCAGCCCTCCGAAGACTCCTTCTGGCTTCCCCGCTGGGCGCGCACCATCTTCTTCTTCACCATCGTCCTCGCTATCGCCGGCATTTACCTCGCCTTCCGCATCCCCATCTCCGTCTTCCCGCAAACCAACTTTCCCCGCGTCGTCATCGGCGTCGACAACGGCGTCATGCCTGTCCAGCAGATGGAAGTCACCATCACCCGCCCCATCGAAGACGCCGTCAACAGCGTTTCCGGCCTCGTCACCGTTCGCTCCATCACCAGCCGCGGCTCCGCGGAAGTCAGCCTCTTCTTCAACTGGAACGTCGACATGTTCCAGACCCTCCAGTTCGTCAACGCCGCCGTCGCCCGCGTCCAGCAAACCCTTCCCTCCACCGCCGTCATCACCACCAACCGCCTCACCTTCGCCACTTTCCCCATCCTCGGCTACGCCCTCACTTCGTCGACCGTCTCCCAAACCCGCCTCTGGGAACTCGCCACCTACGAACTCAAGCCGCCCCTCAATCGCCTCGACGGCGTCTCCACCGTCGTAGTCCAGGGCGGACAGGTTCCCGAATTCCAAATCATCCCCAACACCGCGAAACTCATCGCCGCCTCCCTCACCATCTCAGACCTCGTCAACGCCATCCAGCAAACCAACATCGTCCAGTCCCCTGGACTCTACGAAGCGAATCACCAGCTCATCCTCGGATTAGTCGGCGACCAGGCTACTAACCTCCAGCAGCTCTCCGCCATTTCCGTCAAAGCCACGTCCGCAGGCGTCCCCATCCATCTCTCCGACGTCGCCCAGGTCACCGCCGCCACCGAGCCCGTCTACACCATCGTTACGTCGAACGGGCAGCCCGCCGTCCTCATTAACATCGCGCGCCAGCCCGACTCGAACACCGTCGCCGTAGCCGATGAAGTCGCCGCCCAAATCGCCCAGCTCCGCGCCAATCTCCCGGCAGGCGTCACCATCACGCCCTTCTACGACCAGTCCCAGCTGGTGCGCGACAGCATCGCCAGCGTTCGCGATGCAATTCTGATCGGACTCCTTCTCGCTGCCATCATCCTCGTCCTCTTCCTCCGCGACTGGACGTCCTCCCTCGTCGCCGGCCTCGTCATTCCTGTAACCATCGCTGTTACATTCATCGTCCTCTGGGCGTTAGGCGAGAGTTTTAACCTCATGACCCTCGGCGGACTCGCCGCTGCCGTCGGCCTCATCATCGATGACGCCATCGTCGTCGTCGAAAACATCGTCCTCCATCGTGAAGCAGGCGAGAATCGCATCGAAGCCGTCCGCAAGGCTCTCGCCGAAATCACTCATCCCCTCATCGGATCCACCATCACCCCCATCGTGGTCTTCCTGCCCCTCATTGCGGTCACCGGCGTTACCGGCACCTTCTTCCGCGCCCTCGCCCTCACCATGACCGTCGCCCTTCTTACCTCGCTCGCCCTCGCCCTCACCTGGACGCCCGCCCTCTCGCTCACTCTCCTCCGCAGCCACCATCGCCACTCCGAACAAATCATCCCAATCAAGCCCACTTTAGAACCCGCCCCAGCAGCCGTTTCCGCCCACCGCCTCATGGAACCGGTCCTCCGCATCCACGAGCGCATTCTCCGCGCCGCTCTCGCCAAACCTCTCTGGCTCGCCGGAGCCTGCGCACTGCTAATTGTCACAGTGTTCGTTGCTTATCAGGGACTCGGCTCCGACCTCCTCCCCGAAATGGATGAAGGCGCCTTCGTCCTCGACTACATCATGCCCGCCGGCTCGTCGCTCCAGGAAACCAACCGCGTCCTTCTCCACGTCGACCGCATCCTCCACCATATCCCCGAGGTCACCACCACCTCCCGCCGCACCGGCCTGCAAATGGGACTAGCCGCTGTTACAGAAGCCAACACCGGCGACTTCACCGTCCTGCTCTCGAACAAACGCAGCCGCGCCATCGACGACATCATGGAGGACGCCCGCCAGCAAATCCATGCCGCCGAGCCCGAACTCGACATCGAGTTCACCCAGGTCCTTCAGGATATGATCGGCGACCTCTCCAACGCCCCCGAGCCCATCCAGATCAAGCTCTTCTCCACCAATCAGGACCTCCTCAACCAGCTCGGCCCTCGCGTCGGCGACGCAATCGCCAAAATTCCCGGCGTCGTCGATGTCGAGAACGGCATCGAGAACACCATCAGCGGCCCCGCCACCAATTTTCAGGTCGATCCCGCCATCGCCGCGCGTTACGGATTCACCACCGCCGAAGTAGCCACTGACGCCACCTCCATCCTCGACGGCCTGCCCACCCCGCAGCCCCTCATCGAAAACGGCCGCCCCTACACCGTCCGCGTCCGCCTCGACGACTCCCACCGCGCCTCACTCGACGCCATCGAGAACACCGTCTTCCTCAGCTCCACCGGCAAAATGGCGACCCTCGGCGCTCTCGCCCACATCGAGCAGCTACCCCCGCAAAACGAAATCCTCCGCGAAAACCTCCAGCAACTCGTCACCGTCACCGGCCGCCTCGAAGGCTCCGACCTCGGCAGCGCCATCGCCCGCGTCCAGAAAACCGTCGCTGACCTCCACCTCCCCTCCAGCGTCCGCGTCCAATACGGCGGCACGTATCAGGAACAGCAGCAATCGTTCCATCAACTGTTACAAGTTCTCCTGTTCGCCCTCGTCCTCGTCTACGGCGTCCTCCTCGCCGAGTTCCGCAACTTCTCCGCCCCCATCTCGGTTCTTGTCTCCTCTATCCTCTCCACCGCCGGCGTCATCTTCGCGCTCCTCATCACCGGAACCACCTTTAACGTCGCGTCCTTTATGGGATTGATTATGGTGATCGGCATCGTCGCAAAGAACGGCATCCTCCTCCTTGACGCCGATCAGCGCTTCCGCCTGGCAGGCATGAGCCCCCGCGACGCCATGATCCAGGCCGCCCGCCGCCGCCTCCGTCCCATCGTCATGACCGCCCTGGCCGCCATCACCGGCATGTTGCCCCTCGCCCTCGCCTTAGGATCAGGCTCCCAGATGCTTCAACCCCTCGCCATCGCCGTCATCGGCGGCCTGCTCATCTCCATGGCCCTGTCCCTCATCGTCACCCCCGCCGTCTACTACTACCTCGCTCGCGAGTGACCAGCACCGCACTCCGCGTGTTCTCCAACGTTCTATAGTTAGAAACGACGCCACATTGGAGCCACTCCCCTGCCCTGCGACGACCTAAGAGACTGGATCAAACTCCTCGACAAACACGGCGAGCTCCGCCATATCCGCGAAGAAGTATCTCCCCTGCTCGAAATCGCCGAGATCACCGACCGAGTCTCAAAATCCAACCGCGGCTCCAGCAAAGCCGGCGGCCCCGCACTCCTCTTCGAAAACGTCAAAGGCCATCCCGGCGCCCGCGTCCTCATGAATCAGTTCGGCAGCGAACGCCGCATGAAGCTCGCCCTCGGCCTCGATCCCAACCGCGGCTCCCTCGACGAAATCGCCAACCGCATCCGCGCACTCCTCGAAATCAAATCCCCCGAAGGTCTTCTCGAAAAACTCAAGATGCTCCCCCAACTCGCCGTCATCGGCAACATCTTCCCCAAAACCATCTCCGCCAAAGACGCCCCCTGCAAAGAAGTCATCCTCCGGGATAACCTTTCCGCCAACTTCTCCCTCGAACAGTTTCCCATCCTCCAGTGCTGGCCACTCGACGGCGGCCGTTTCATCACGCTGCCCTGCGTCATCACCCGCGACCCCCGCACCGGCAAGCGCAACATGGGCATGTACCGCATGCAGGTCTACGACGGCCAAACCACCGGCATGCACTGGCAACGCCAGAAAAACGCCGCCGAGCATCTTCGCGATCGCCTCCGTGCCACCGCTCCCGACGCCACAGCCCGCGTCGCAGCCATGGCCGAAACCGCCGGCGCCACCACCAACCTCGCCATCAGTAACATCGTCGGTGACAAATTAGAAGTAGCCGTAGCCATCGGCACCGATCCCGCCACCACCTTCTCCGCCATCGTCCCCGCGCCGCCCGACGTCGAAGAGTTCCTCATCGCCGGATTTCTCCGCGAAGAACCCGTCGAGCTGGTGAAGTGCGAGACCGTCGACCTCGAAGTCCCCGCCCACGCCGAAATCGTTCTCGAAGGCTACGTCGCCCTTGACGAGCTCCGCCCCGAAGGCCCCTTCGGTGACCACACCGGCTTCTACACCCCCGCCGAGGACTACCCCGTCTTCCACCTCACCTGCATCACGCACCGCCGCGACCCCATCTACTCCGCGACCATAGTCGGCAAGCCGCCCCAGGAAGACGCATGGATGGGCAAAGCCGTCGAGCGCATCTTCCTCCCGCTCTTCCGCCTCACGCTCCCGGAGATCGTCGACATCAATCTGCCCATCGAAGCCGTCTTCCATAACCTCATGATCGTGTCCATTCGCAAAAGCTATGCAGGCCACGCGCGCAAGGTCATGAACGGCATCTGGGCCATGGGCCAGGCCATGTTTACCAAGTGCATCATCGTCGTCGACGAGGACTGCGACGTCCAGAACCTCGCCGAAGTCACCCTCCGCGTCGCCAACAACATCGACCCCGAGCGCGACATCCAGTTCACCCTCGGCCCCATCGACTCCCTCGACCACTCCTCGCGCATGCCCAATTACGGCAGCAAGATGGGCATCGACGCCACCCGAAAATGGCCCGCCGAAGGCTTCCAGCGCCCCTGGCCCCAGGAAATTGTGATGGACACTGCTACAAAATCCCGCATCGATGAGCTTTGGAAGAGGCTGGGCCTTGACTGAAATGCCATTTCGAGATGGCAAATGCCATTGCCAAATGCCATAATCCCGTGCCATCATAAAAGCATGCGGGTCTCCATCGACAAATCCGGCCGAATCGTCGTCCCCAAAACTGTGCGTGACCGCCTCGGGCTGCGGGCTGACTCCAAACTTGAACTCTTCGAAGATCCGGATGGCTTCCAGCTAAAGCCCGTCGACCGCGCCCCACGGCTCGCTCGCCGTCCCAATGGACGCCTCGTATTCACCGGCAGCGCCCCGGCCGATATTGACTGGAACCATCTTGTCCAGGACATGCGCGAAGAGCGGATGAGGAAGATCGGTGGCTGGTGAACGTCTATCTGGACACTAATGTCGTCGTCGCCGACGCCGTTCAGACTCACCTCCACCATGCGGATGCAGCTGGCTTAGTCGAACAGGTTCTTCGCCGTCGCTGGATTCCCGTGATCTCCACGCACGGACTGGCTGAAGTTTTTGCAGTCCTCACGGGAACCCCCTTCCCCAGCCGGCTGTCGCCCGCCGAAGCCTGGCAGATTCTTCAGGAGAATGTGCTCCAGCTGTTCGAAGTGCAGTCGCTCAGCCGCGCCGACTATACGGACGTACTGCGTAAATGCGCGGCACAGGGACTCAGCGGTGGTCCGGTATTCGACGCAATCCATTTGCATGCAGCCAGGAAAGCAAATTGTGCCAGAATTTACACCTTTAACGTCGACGATTTCCGTCGGGTAGCTCCCGACCTGCACGACCGCATCTTCCGTCCCTAGACGGCAGCCGCAGATCCGCCCGATCCTTCAGCAATCACACCCTCACGCGCCGCCCCTCAACTCTACAATCTCCGCCTCGATCCCCGCCTCACTAACGTCAAGCCGACCCACCGTGACCGGCAGCGAAAACCGCCGCGGCCCAGCGCTGCCAGGATTGAAATACAGCACGCCCTTCAGCCACTGGATCGACGGCTTGTGCGAATGGCCGCTAACGACCACCGCAACGCCCGCGCCGCCAGGATCCAGATCCAGCGCAATCCGATCATGCAGCATGTAGATGCTCTTGCCCGCGAGGGTCACCAACTCCGTCGCCGGCAACCGCGCACAAGCCCCGCGCTGATCGATGTTCCCCCGAATCGCCGTCACCGTCGCAATCCGCCGCAGCCGACCCAGAATCGCAGCATCGCCCACATCGCCCGCGTGCAAAATGTGCTCCGACCCAGCCAGCGCCGCATGAGCTTCCTCCCGCAGCAACCCATGCGTGTCGGAAATAACACCAATGCGCATCGCCAACCGGCTCCCGGCTCCCAGCTACCAGCTACCGGCTGCCCCTCACTCCGCCACCCGCAGCTCCACCCTCACCAAATTCCGCACACTCCGCGCAGGTCGCTTATCCTCCGTCACCACCAGCCGAAAC
>Ga0182018_10001383_pt1 | contig 27697 bp, 25 predicted proteins | sample 812P2MmetaG_FD_120490 | JGI IMG/M metagenome (GOLD analysis project Ga0182018, IMG submission 120490) | Permafrost microbial communities from Stordalen Mire, Sweden - 812P2M metaG | ecosystem: Environmental > Terrestrial > Soil > Wetlands > Permafrost | place: Sweden: Stordalen | collected...
ACAGGAGACATCCATGCGCACGCGAACGATGAGCGCTACGACCGCTGGCATATCGAAAACAAAGACGAGAAAAGCGCCGTCGCACGCATTGACCGCGACGCCGGTACAGAGTTACGACACGGGTCACCCGCATGCCCACATCGTCGTCCGCGGCGTCGACCGCGACGGACACGAGCTGCGGTTCGATCGAAGCTACATCGCGAGCGGTATGCGCTGGCGGGCGCAGGAGATCGCCACGCAGGAGCTTGGGCCGCGCCACGAGTTCGAGATCCGGCGGGCCTACGCCCGAGAGATCACCCAGGAGCGGTTCACATCCCTCGATCGCGAGCTCGAACGGCTTGCGAAGGACGGCCGCCTTGAGCTGCGGTCCCCGAAGCCTCGCACGCGCTCGGATCCGTCGACCCTGTGCTCCCGCCTCGAGCACCTCGAAGCGATGGGGCTCGCCGAGAGGCTGTCTTCCAACACGTGGTCCTTCTCAGAGGGCTGGCAGAAGACCCTCCGCGACCTCGGGACGCGCAACGACATCCTCAAGCAGATTCACGAGGTCGTGCGGGGGGACTCGTCTCGCTACCGAATCGTCCGTGCTGGAGAGCCGCTGCTGACCCACGTCAACGCGGGCCAGGACGAGCTGGTCGGGCGGGTCGCCGGCAAGGGCCTCTCCGACGAGATGAAAGGCGCATTCTACGCGGTCATCGAGGCGCCCAACGGCTTCGCCTACCATGTGCCGCTGGACGCCAAGGCAGCGGAGGCCGTGTCCCCCGGGGATCTCGTCCTCTTCGGCACTCGGCCGGAGCTGGCGGTTCGCCCTCTGGACCGGCGCATCGTTGAGACCGCGCGTGAGGCCGGCGGGATCTACGCCCTCGACCGGGTCGCGGAGCAGGGTGACCGCGCGCACGTGGTGCGTCGGCTGCGCCAGCTTGAGCGCGAGGGCTTTGTCACCGCGCAAGGTCCGGCTCGATGGACCGTCCCCGCCGACTTGATCCAGAGGCTCGAGAGCCGGCCGCGGGAGGAGCCGCTGCGAGAACGGCTGTGGCTCCAGAAGCTGCCTCTCTCGCTCGACGAGACGCCCGGACACCGGGGTCCCGTTTGGCTCGACCAGGTGGACGGGGCTGTGCTCGCTCCCTGGGGGTTCGGTGCGAAGGTCGCTCGCGCTCTCGACGCGCGGCGCGATGCCTTACGCGCCTTCGGCATTGCGCCCGAGGACCCGCGCAGGGACGCCAAGCTGAGGGAGGTGGAAAGACAGGCGGTGGGAGAGGGAATGGCGGCTCGGGCGCGGCAGCAGTTCCTTGCCAAGACTCCCGACCGGTTCCAAGGCCGGGTGCAGGCTGGGCCCGAAGGAGCGCCCTACGCCGTCGTCAGCGACGGCGCACGCTTTGTGCTCGTACCGGCGTCGCGGGAGCTTCGCGTTCTGACTGGCAAGACCGTCGTGGTCGCGCGCGATGGCCACGGACGCCACACGATCCGTGCATCCGACAGGGACCGCGATCGGTAGGGACGCCTTGCCAGCACGCCGATCACGACGCGTTCGCGAGGACGCTGCAACAGGAAGGGACTATCCATGGCCAAGACCAAAGTTCGACGCGTTCGGGTCTGCGCGCGGCTTTCCGTCGAACTACGCGCCAAGCTTGCGAAGTATTGCGCTGCCAGCGGGATCTCCGAGCGCACGGTCATCGAAGACGCTTTGCAGAAGCATCTCGACAGCAAGAGCGACACGGAGCTGCTCCTACGGAGGTTCGATCAGGTTAAGCGTGACATGGCACGCGATCATCGCGATCTCGAGCTGCTGTCCGAGGCGTTCGGGCGGTACATGCGGTTGTGGTTCGTGGCGCACGTGCCGAACACCGCCGAGGCAGGCAGGGCCGCGGCGCGCGGGGCGGCCGAGACGCAGTACAGGCAGTTCGCGCAGCACCTGGGGGCGCAGTTCAAGGGTGGGCATCGCTTTGTGGACGACGTGCCCATAGAGGCGCTCGACGGCGACGATGGCGATAGGTAACAGAGAACGGGGTAGCTCGTGATCTCAAGACGCACCTCGGACGCAGGACGGACGCCCGGTCGCGTAGGACGCGCCCGAGTGTCCCGGATTACCCGGCGCTGTCTCGGACATGTGGCGCACCGAAGCCTCCTGTTTGCCGAGTGCGTCGGGTGGTGGTGTGGAGACCATCGTCGAGAAGCGCGCTCGCTCGAAGAAGGCCCTCCCCGACGAGCATGCGCTGGGGGACGGGGTTGAGCTCGACGCACTTGCCGCCGCCGCGGAGGACCTCTTTGAACGCGGGGGCTGCCTGTCCGCGCGGGCCCTATTGGCCCGGACTTCCCGTGGTCACATTTCCCCTGAAATCGCCCGGTCAACTTCTCCGGGAAACTCCTGGCCGTCTACACTCTGCGGACTGTCGAAAACACTTCGTGTAGCAAATGGCGTCTCGCTCCGCGTCTCGAATCCCCATCTGCGTCTCGGGCCTTGCGCGCCGCTCTGGCTGCCCGACGAACGCGTAGAGTCAATCGAGAGGTAGCTCTCTACGTCCGCGCACCCGCAACGCACGCCCAACGGTCTCTCGAACGGCCCGGACTTGCCGGCGCCGAGAGGACGGATCCGTCATGACCAGCCCCAGACAAGAGCCGCCCCTGAACACTGACGGCACGCGAAGAAAAAAAGACGCATGAACCCCTTGCGCAAGCCACCGGTACAGAGTCAGCACAGGTGCTCACGTGCGCCCGCGAGTTTGCCGGCGGAATCGATGCCGGGACGGCGACAACGCGCGCCGTTGCACGACCACGCACTACAAGGCGTTGGGCAACTGGCGGGCAATGCATCTTGCGGGGCTCCTCGCCATGGGACATCGATCCTCAGCTCGCCGGAGTGGCCCAAAACGCCCGCAGATACGCTTGCAGGGCCGCGACCTCACCGTCGGAGAGTTGCCGGTCGTAGACGATCATCTCCCCGACGGTGACGCCGCCCGTCGTATGCGAGTTTTGGTTTCCCACGGTGAAACCATCGATCTGACCACCGTACCCGGTCACAGTCGCCGTGAAAATCTTCTGGCCGTTTACGAAGAGGGACTTCGTCGGGTTGCCCGTGATCGCCCCCACGCCCACGATCGTGCAAGGAGACACCACTTCCGTGCTCGTCGTAGCCCCGAGAGTAGAGGAATCGTCTTGGAAGGCGATCAGGTTCGTCGCTTCGCCGAGGATCATCAGCGAATCCGACGCGGAGAACCGGCAGTCACACGCCACAATCGTTGAACTCCCGTTCGCCAGAGCACATACGAGAATGACCGAGCCGAGCACGCCATAGGACGAAAAGTTTGCGCTCGCGAGCCACTGAGTAGATGTCGTTCTGATCCCGGTCTGGCCGTTCTGCCATGAGGATACGACCGACGGCTGGTTGGCTCCCGTGTTCTGGATACAGTCGTTGCCCTGACCGCTCTGGTCCGCCCACTTGCTCACCGAACCACTCGCCTGGGTCACCCCCATGTCCGAGCGGAGCCATAAGACGCAGCCGCTGAGGCTGGTCGGCAGGAACGACCCGGCGAGTGAACTCACCTTCGGCAGAAACTCGGCGACGACCACTACGTCCGTCGCGCCCTGGGTGAAGTTGCTGGTCAAGCCGTTGCCGAGATTGGGGGAGCCGGCCCCCGTCGCCGTCATCGTAAGCTGGATGAAGTCCTCGGTCGCGGTCGGGTACTCCGCGATCACGGATTCGCCGGCGGGCCCAAGCGATGTGAGCACCCCGAAGGGACTGGACGTGAAGTCGGCCCCAAGGTCCGAGGTGCTTATCGGCTTATTGACCGCAGACATTACGTCATGCGCGACGAGGAGCGACGTCGCGGTGCCCTGTCCCCGGCCGAGCGAAAGCTGCGGCGTCGTCGGCGTCCCAACGTAGCCGTCCGTCGTCAGGCAATACACTTCCTTGATCGTGAAGGGGGGATAGAGCCCACCAAGGTTAAGGACCTGCGACGTCGCTGCCGCTATCCATGCGGTGTAGGGCACATGGATGCGGTAGACGGAGCCCGTGAGATACCCCTGCTCCTTGATCGTGATCCCAAGCGAGATCTGGCTGTTCGGTTCGCTCAGGCCGACTTGCTGACGATTGCTCCGAATGTTGGTCCCGACGACATCCGGCAGGACGAGGAATGGCTCCGCGCCCCCTGTCCCCGATCCCGTATTCCCTCGCAGGTAGATCCCGACGTCTTCGAACTTGTACTCTGGCTGGGCGCCCCCAGTCGTGTTGTTGAGGATGTCGTTGCCCGAGCTATCGAAAAATCGGTTCTCCGTCATCCCAGCAAATGCGCAATTCACAGCCTCGAAGATGCTCGGACTATCGTCGGGACCGCTCGCATTAGGTGCCCCTGCGTTGTTGAGCATGATGTGCGGGAAGGCGTTGGATCCGTCAGCGAGGTAGCTGTCCGAGATCGTGAGCGCTCCGCCGTAGTGAATCGTCGCCCCATAATTGATGCTCCCAGGCGCTGCAAACGTGCCTGCGCTCCCGGCCCAATACCCCCCGATGAAGCGCGCCGAGGTGAGGACGTTCGCACCCGCGCCGGTAAGGACGGCCGCGCTTGCTTCCGAGTTCATGCCGACGACCGTCAATACGCCGCCGCCGCCCTGATAAAAGTCAGTCTCCTGGCTTTCCTCCATCGATGGGAAGGTGACTTGCAGGTTCCCGCTCGAGCCTGTCCAGTCGACGCCGCGACCGAGCAGGCTGAACTCGCAATTGTCCAGGTAAAAGTCCTTGACGTTGCCTCCCCCGATACAGCGCCAGCCCGCCGCCGTGTACGGAGACGAACTGCCGAAGGCGCAGTCGCGCCAGACGCACTGAGAGATCGGGGTCCCGGTCCCGTCACCGACGATGAAGCACGCCGGCGATGGCCCGATATTCATCCACGTGATGTTGGCGCCCGGCCCTATATCGTCGGTGACCGTGTCCCCGATCGTGATCGTCCAGGCGTTGATCGTGTTGACGTCGCCACTCTTCAGCGAACCGGAGCCGCCCGCTTGGTATAAATAGCCGATGTCGCCACCTCCGCCATTGATGATCTTCGGCAGAACGATCGCTCCGGAGACATACGACGTATTCGGCTGCCAGTACGGATAGCTCACGACGCCGCCGAACGTGCAGCGAACAAAACGCAGGTTGAACGCGTTCGCTGGGAGGAGCTGGACGCAGTAGAGCGCGGCCGCGTTGCCGTTGAAGTGGATGTCCTCGATTGTCGAACCTTCGCCGCACTGGATCGCGAGCATCGTGCCGCCAGTCGGCCCGTTCCATTGCAGGACAACGGAGCGACTCACCGGATCGGTGCCAACCTGCCCACGCCAATGGAATCCGAAATGTTGCAGCGAGCCGGACGATGTATTGATCGTAAGAGTCGAGGAGATAATGTACGGGGATCCCGTCGCCGGCATCACGAGCGGAACGTGAGACGCCACCGCCGCCGTGAGGGAGGCTTGCAGGGCTGCGGTGTCGTCAGTCGAGCCATTGCCGGTCGCGCCCCACCACTTGACGGACAACTTGTCGCTCGAGGTGGAGGCGATCGCAATCGCGGATGTGGAGGTCCAGGAGTACGTGTCCTGACCCGTGCCCGTGCCGGTGTACATCCCAGCGGGGAAGTTGATGATGACCCCTGTCCCTGGCACCGTATATGGGTAGGGTGGAGAAGACCCCGAGGTCGATTGCGGGGTCGAAGGGAGCCAAGGGCCGCCGTTGATCGCGTACTGGAACGTCACGTTGTTGCTGCTCAGGAGTCCGCCCACGACTATTTGGGCAGCGAACGAGTAGGGAGCGTTTGGGCAGCCGCTCACGACGATCGCGGGGCCGCTTCCCGTAGTGTGAGTCACGGCGCTGAGCCCACCAAAGCCGCCAAAAATCTGCTGAGTCGGGTGACCCCCGACTTGACCGTTGATCGTGACCTGGTTCGGCGTCGAGGGAGTCAAGATCGCGCCCTGCTCAAACTGCACTTGCACGGTCGAAGGGATGCCAGGACTGCTCAGGTTCTGGGCGGTCCCGATGAAGTAGTTGCCCGGTGGGAACGTGAGTGCGCCCGAGCTGATCGACGAGTAGGCGTTGTAGATGGCCTGGGAGTCGTCCGTGCCGTACTGGACGTTGGCGCCCGTGACCGACACGCTACACGCGGTGGCCAAGATTACGACGGAGCTGCTTGTGTATGTTGAAATCGTCGTCACGAGGTTGGCCCCGCTGGCGCCTGCTCCGGCGATAACGATATTCTTGCCGACATCGGCCGCCGTGAACGGCGTCGAGGTGCTGCACGTCAGGTGCGTCGGATTTGTGGACGAGGACATCTGCCCGTCGAATACTGCGTTGCCATTTCCCCGCGCCCCAAAGTCCTTCACGTTCGCTCTCACGAGCTGGCGCGAGAAAGTTGGCACAGTTGTGCCAACGACGATCGGCGGGGGCGTGTTCAGGAGCCATTCGGTGTGGGCATTGACCGTACCCCCAGTGATGTGGACCAGCCTTCCGGGCGTGAGCGGTTCGGTGCATCGATTCAGCGTGTACGGGCTGACGAGGTTCGCCCAGTAGAGGCCGTTCTGCGTCGCGGTCGCCTGGTCCTTGAGGAGAAGCACGTCCGACCCCTGCGCGCCGTTGCTGGTGGCGCTGAACGTCACGCCGTCGAGGCTCGTCATCGCACTGCTGGGGCTAAGGTTGATGTTGCTGCCGGTGCTCGCGGCGACGGCCTGGACGGGCGGCAGGACCACGCGGGTGAGCGTGTGGTTCGTCGTATCGACGGTGATCACCTGCGCCGGATCCACGCCCCAGCACGAGCCCGCGTAGGTGTTGCCGTTGACGACCGGGATCAGCGTGTGGTTGTCGAGGACGTTTGTGGCCTTGTATTGGTCGGTCCCGGTGGGCCGAGACAGCGCGGTCGTGCTTCCGTGCCAGATCCAGACGCCATTCTGCGAGGGGGTCGTCGTCTGGTTCACCAGCAGCAGGCGCGTGGTGCCCGAAACCATGAGGGAGCTGTTGTAGGCGATCCCGTCCCAGCTCCCGGTCCCCGGACCACCCGCGCCGACGTTGATGTTCGCGTTCGTGTTGACCGCCAAGACCGGCTGCGCGTAGGCCATGCGGACCCCTCCTACGTACGAAGGAAAGATCTCCTTCGAGATGATAGATTGAGGAGGCGCGCTCGCCGGGAGGAGTACAAGAGGAATGCGCGTTCAGGGGGCGAAGCTTGCAACGAACGTGTCATTCCCGCTGACGGCGGTGAGCGTTTTGCCGGGAAGAGCGAGCGTCATACCCGATCCGCCGAACTCGCCGAGCACGACCATGCTCGATTCACTTGCCGCGACGCCCTGCGGGACTGCGGTGCCCGATGAGGCCGTGGAAGGCGATTCCTCCTCGTACGCCCACCGATAGGCCCCGGAAGCGCTGAAGCTGGCAACCGACATGGTGGCGGCGGTCGAACTCTCGCTCGTCAACGTCCCGCCCCCGTAGTCCACGCTCCCGGCAAGCCCACATGAGAACGTCGGTCCTCCAGCACCATCCACGGCCAGACTGCCGGGGTACAGAGCATCGACGTTCGAGCCGATAAAGTCCTCGCTCCAGGCCCCGTTTCCCGTCGCGTCAATCTTGGCAAGGAAGGCGTAAGCCTTCGTTGAGTCGGTTGCGCTCAATGCCCCGCTCCCGAAGTTGATCGTCCCGAAAAAGCTCCCAATCACGAAGATGTTCCCGCAGGTGTCCACTGCAACGTCGCTCACGTCTGCCCCATTGCTGTCGCCGTATTGCTTTGCCCACTGGTAGGTCCCAGTCGAGTCGAACTTCGCCACGAAGGCATCGAACGACGCCGTCGTGAGAGTCCCGCCCCCGAAGTCCACAGTGCCCACGAAGCAGCCAGCGAGGATCTCATTGCCCTGCCCATCCACGGCGAGCATTGGACTGCTTTCATCGCACGAGGCTGCAAAGGCTTCGCTCCAGGAGGACGCGCCGCTCGAGGTGAACTTGGCGATGTAGTAGCCCGTCATGTCGCCGCCGCCGAAGTTAGCTGAGTTGCTCACGCCCGCAATAAGGACGTTCCCTGCGCTGTCTACTGCAACTGTGTCGAGACCCTGATATTGGCCAGCAACGCCGAAGCTCTTGCTCCAGAGGAATGTCCCCGTCGCATCGAACTCCACGATGAAGATGTCGGTATTCCCGAGGGCGGTGAGGGTGCTCCCTCCGAAGCTCACGCTTCCCTGAAAGACGCCAGCCAGCGCGACATTGCCCGATCCATCCACGGCAACGCTGTTTGCGCCAACTTCCAACCCGTTGCCGAAGGTCTTCGCCCATATGTAGTTACCGCCCGGGTCGAACTTCGCGACGAAAGTGTCCTCACCGGGGTCGGCTGCGTCCACGTCGTGGCTCGTCTCAAACCCTCCTCCGAAGTCCACCGTGCCCGTGAAGCCCCCCCCGATCACGACATCCCCGGTGGAAGGTGCGATAGCGACACAGGTGGGCGACATGCCACCGGTCGTCCCGAAGTTCTTAGCCCAGTTCAACGTCCCGCCCACCCCCGAGTCGGCGGTGGACAGCGTGCAGCCTCCGTCACCGGCATCCGAGCCGCCCTCGCTCTGTTCCCCGCCCCCCGTGTCGGCCGGAGCATCCGATCCCGCGTCCACCGTCCCCATCGAATCAGCAGGGGCATCGACGCTGGCTTCGGACATGGCCTCCAAAGCCGCGTCCATGATCGTGGCGTCTGGCCCGGCTTCAACTGCGGCCTCGGCTCCGACCTCGGCGCCCGTGTCCTGGACGGTGCCGGTCTCCGTGGTCGAGTCCGAGCCCGCGTCCGTGGTCTCCACGTCCATCATCATCGTCGTGGCGTCCAACCCGGCGTCCACGCCAGTCTCCGGGCTCGTTCCGTCGTTCTCGCCGCTGTCGATGGTCGAGTCGGCGCCCGTGTCCGTGGTCCCGGTGTCCATCGTGCCGTCCGACCCGGCGTCCGCGCCCACCTCCGGCGTCGTGGTGGCGTCGTTCTCGCCCACGATCACATCCGGCCCTGCTTCGGCACTGGCCTCCTTCTCCGAGCCCGGTTCTGCCTGAGAGCCGCCGCAGGCCGCAACCAGGAGGAGGGGAGTCCCGGCGACGACCAGGAAGGGGACGAACCTGGAGAGCTTCATGATTAAGTCCGGAGCCCCACCGGCCCCCGTCGTTCGCGGAGTATCCGGCCGGGAGAGGACATGCGCAACGCGGAAACCGCCTGCGTTTTTGATCCTCACCGCCCGCGGAAGCAAGTGGACATGCCGTCCCGTACAGCCGCAATGCCGTCACGTACGGATTTTCGAGGGGCTTGGGACACCTCGCCACGCTCTGGCGCGGCGGAGCCCGTCCAAGGGCGATCTGCGGCCGTGCTCGGTTTGCAGCGAGCCTTCGCCCGGAAGCGAGCCTCCGAGACCTGCTCAGGAAGATGTGGGATGCGAACGAGTAGAACTCGTCGTTTCGGGGATCTCGTAGCTCGGCTCGAACTTGCCGAGCGTGCCCTGGCCGACGCCAGCATCGCCCTCGCGGCCTCCGTGACCTGGCCGTCGGTCAGCGCACCGCAGCTCGCCGAGCTCCCACGCGGCGAGTGGATCGCGCGCGCGGACAACATCATCTTCGCGGGCCCGATCGGCACGGGCAAGACGCACCTGGCATCGCCCTGGTGTCGAAGTCGCGCGACGGCGACGACACGTCCTCTTCGCACGCGCCGCAGACATCGTCCGCTCGCTGATCGAAGCCCGATATGGACGCGAACTCGGACGCATACAGCGCCGTCTCTATCAGGTCGAGATGCTCGCGCTCGACGAGCTCGGATTCGTGCCTTTCAACTGCGCTGGGGGCGAGTTGCTCTTCAATCTACTGACCGAGCGCTACGAGCGACGCAGCGTCATCGTCACCACCAATCTCGCTTTCCGCGAATGGGTCAAAGTCTTTGGGGGCGACGAGAAGAGCACCACCGCGCTCCTCGATCGGCTGGCACACCACGCCACCGTCATCGCCGCCAAGGGCAAGAGTTGCCGAATGGGAATACAGAGGACCAAGCGAGGAGAAGACGGAAGTCACCGCCGACACCGCCCTCGCCCAAACCGGCTCGCAAGCCGTAAAAGTCAAACCGCTGGGTGGGTCAATTTCCGAGCGGCCAAATAGATCAGAATCCGGCCCGCATCATCAAGCGCCGCCCGCGTCAAGGACACGCTGACGGCGGCGCGCACTTCTACGTGCCCTCCCGTCTCGTCGAGAAACACCAGGCGCTCGGCATGGCGCAGCGTCTTCAGGCTCCAGAAGCCGCGACGCTTCGCTTGGACATCGGCCCGATCCACCTCGGACGCCCGAAGCGACTTTTTTTGCGCGTCATCCCCATCTCGCGCAGCCGTCGGCCCACGGTGGTGATGCTCATGACCAAGCCCAGCTCCGACGCCGACAACGCGCGAAGCTCGGGGATCGTGGCGTCCGCGTGGTCGAGCGCGAGCCAGCAGAGACGCTCCTCGTCCTTCTCGCTGAGCAGCCGCGAACGACCGGGCGGGGGGAACCACTCGAAGTGGCCATACTCGGCCCGTCGCTTGCGCAGCTTACGGACGAACGCCTCACTGACCCCAAACCTCACGGCCACCTTCAAACTGGACTGCCCCGCGTCCAGCGCGTCGAGCACGCGCTCTCGCAGGTCGAGCGAGTAGGGCTTCATGAGCCGTCGTTAACACGGGCACGCGGCGATTAAAAGGACGAACGCTCCACGCCATGGACCGCCGCTTTAGTTGAAGTACGATGGCGACATCCCGTTGCTTCCGCTCGTCGAAACGTGCATCAGGAAGACGTCCGGGTTCGAATGAAGCGTTAGGACGGATGCCGAGCCGCTGACGAGCGTCAAGGATCCACTTCCCGACAACGAGAGCCCGGATACGTCGACCGCCCACAGCCCGGCGGTGTTCGGGAACGTGAGCTCGATCGCTGCCGTGATCGTCCCCGTCAGGACGAGGACGTCGCACTCGTACTGGGCCGCCGCCAGCACGACTGAGCTCGTGGAGAGCGCCGCCGAGATCCGCGTCGGCACCTTGCGCGTACCGAGCTTCAGATCCGCACCGATGTACGCCCCGAAGGGGACGGAGCTCGAACCGGAGCCTGATACGTTGCCAGCGTCGTTCAGGCTCACGATCCGGATCGGCTCGCCGGGGTATGCGCTGAGTTGACTTCCGATCCCTGGGTAGATGTTGCCGCCGGAGTCCGTCACGTAAAGGACCGAGGTCGCGTCGTACGTGCACCCAATGGACGTGTACCCCGCACCGGCCGTCGCGTTGTTAGCCCCGTCGATCATCACCAGCACCGGCGCGAGCGAGCTCGAGACGGTCGCAGAGAAATGGGTATTGATCGCCGTCACCATCGCGGTCGAGTAAATGACGGGATAGAGGCCAATGTACGGCAGCGGCGTTCCGGCCCAGTAACCCCCGATCAACGTCACGTGGATCACGACGCCTTCGCCGGCCGACCCTGTCATCAGTCGGGCGCTGCCCTCCGACGAGAAACCCTCGACGACGAGGTTGTCGCCCGTGAAGTTGATGTCCGAGGCGCTGTTCGCGTCAAATGTCGGGAACTGCATCGAGTAGCTTCCCGAGCCAGCCGCTACGTCGAAGCCGTATCCGGATTCGTAGAATGTACAGTGGTTGAACTGGAAGTTCTTGACGTTGCCGTACCCCTGCTGGCGCCACCCCGACGTACCGCCAATGAACGAGCACTGCTCCCACACGCACTCCGATACCTGGTTGCTGTTCGTCGTATCGGTGCCAACGCGAAAGCAAGCAGAGGAGTATCCGACGCATCGCCACATCAAGGTGCCGTTGTCCGTGAACGCCGGCCCGCCGATCGTCGTCGGCCATGTGTTCGCCGGACCGCCCATGTTGCTCGTCCCATTGGCGGTGCATTCATACATGTAGCCGTTGTTCGAGATGACCCCATGGGAGGCAAAGATGTCACCGGTATTGGGTCCGACGACGTAGTTCCCGATTACATAGGGCGTGTTGTTCAACCAAAAAGGAACCACGCGAGGCGACGTGAAGGAGCAGCGATCGAACTTGCAGTTGTTGCAGCTCTTCGAACTGCTCGGGACCATCCAGTAGCAATCGTTTGCAAGACCATTCCCGTTGAAGTCGATGTCGCGGACGTTGAAGCTCGAGCCGCCCGTCTGCTCGAACATCGATCCACCCAGCGCTCCGTTCCAGGAGAATGACGTCACTGCGGGATACGTCGTCCCCATGGCTCCGAACATGAAGAACGCACCGCCACTCCCATTGCCAAAGGTGAGAGCGATCGTTGAACTGATGACATACTGCCCCTGTGGGAAGTACGCCGGGGCTTGTGCCGCGAGGCACAGGTTGAGGAAAGTCTGGACCGCCGTTGTGTCATCAGTCGTCCCGTTGCCCGTCGCGCCCCACCACTTGACGGACAACTTGTCGGCAGCTGCAGCACTGAGCGCAATTGCGGCGGTCGAGGACCACGAGTAGGTGCCTGTGGCATAGGACGACGAGGCAGGAAACATGGCCGTCACGCCGGTCGCTGGAATGGGGAAGATGTAAGCTGCCGAGCTGTTCGGACCGGTCAAACCCGTCGCAATTGTACTCCCGCCTAATGAGTACGAGAAGGTCACCGGCCCGGGAGAGCTTCCTGTTGTGATGGTGATCACAAAGGCGTTGGTGCCGGTCGGGTTACCGCTCAAGTTCAAGGACGGCCCGCTTCCGCTCGGGCTCACCGTGGCCGGGAGCACCCCCGCACCGCCGAAAATCTGCTGGGTTGGGTGCCCTGTGACGCGACCGTTGAGGGTGACGCTCTCCCCAAAGGGCGAGAGCATGGCACGTTCCTCGAATGTCACCTGGACGTTGGCCGGAGCCGTGACGCCAGTCCCGCCGCCGACCACGTACACGCCCGGCGGGAACAAGAGGGCGCCTCCGGCCATGCTCATCGCATTGATCGCGGCCGCAATAGCTTTCGAGTCGTCCGTACCCCATACGATCACGGCGCTCCCGGTAATCGTGGTACTTGCGCTCGCGGCGAGGGTCACGGTCGTCGAGGTCGCATAGGTCGCCGTCGTGATCAGGTTTGCACCGTTTGTTCCTGCCCCGACGACTAGGATGGGCGTGCCCGCAGGGACGTTGGCGGCCGTGAACAGCGCCGAAGGGCTAGTCAATGTTGTCGATCCGGAGGTCGTCTGCCCATCATGCGTGTTTCCACCGTTCCCGAATGCGCCAAAATCCTTCACATTGGCGCGGACAAGCTGGCGAGAGAACGTGAGCGCGGTGGTACCCACCGTGATGAGGCCTTGTGTCACGAGCGCCCAATTCGTATGGGCGTTGATCGCCCCCTCGCTGACGTCGACCTGCCTTGCAGGAGGGAGCGGCTCGCTCAAGCGAGTCATCGCGCCGCCGCTGGTATTGACATACCAGAGGCCGTTCTGCGACGGGGTGGACTGGTCCTTCAGGAGCACGACGTCAGAGCCAAGGCCACCGTTTCCGGTCAACGGTGGGATCGACCCAGACCCCACTCCGTCGATGGTCGAGGGGCAGCCGCTGATGCTGATGTTGATGCCCGGCGAAGCAACCCTCGCTTGGACGGGCGGCAGAGCCACCCGGGTGAGCGTGTGGCTCGTCGTATCGACCTTGATGACCTGCCCAGGGTCCACGCCCCACACCGTCCCGGCGTAGGTGTTGCCGCTCGTGACCGGGATCAGGGTGTTGTTATCGAGGGTATTCGTGGTGGCGTATTGGTCTGTCCCCGTAGGGCGCGTCAGCGCGCTCGTCCCCGTATGCCAGAGCCAGACGCCGTTTGTCTGAGTGATTGTCTGCCACGTGAGGAGGATCCTCGTGGGGTTCGCGCTCAACGTGACACCGTCGAACGTCGACCCGGGGCTACTGAGGTTGCCGATATTCGACGTCGCGACGACCGTGACCGGACTTGCGTACGCCATGCGTCCCCCTTTTTGGAATGAGAGTCCAGCAGACGGGGTTATGTGCCGACCCGCAAGACGGAGTGTGCGTTCAGGGTGCGTGGACCACGTGCAAAGGATTCACCGCTCCTGTGACATTCTCATCACCCCCGTCGTCGGCGGGCCGTACCAAGGCCACTCTGCCCGTCATCATAAATACTCGCGTAGGTCGCATCTCGCACACATCCAATTGGGGGGGCCGTGCCCTCATCCGAATAAAAGTCGGTCCTGCTGATCTCGCTCACTCTGCGTGCCAGTGCCGATCACGCGCTCGTTTTTCTCCGCCACCCAGAACAGGTCATCGCCGAACGAAAGCTTGCGAGCGATACTGACGCCCGGATCGCGTAGCGAGCCGTCCCTATGCCTTGACTAAGTCCAGGACGACCTCGCGGCCCATTCGATTTCGCAGCATAGGCCCCGAGTCCTTGGACGAGGGCGGCGGCAGGTAGCGACGGTTGGGCGGGAGATCCCTGAACCGGCGCCCCACGATCGAAAGGCCGTGATGCTCGGCAAGACTCGCTAACGCACCCGAATTGCGAACCTCGACTCCACGCATTGTGCAATCGCCGATAACAAGGACCGCGCGTCCCCTTGGAACGAGTACTCGCGCAAGCTCGCCGACCGCCCGGTCCATGTCACCGACGTAGCGCGCGAGCATGCGTTGCTGACGCCACGGCAGGTCATCAAGCCTGCCCATCCGACGCAGCCCGTCCGAGACGGCCGGCGGGTCGCCAGCATCCGTCGCCGATACTTCGGTGCCAATGTTCGCTGCACGGACCCCACGCAGCGTCGCGATGTTATACCCCATCCAGATCAACGAAAACTTGTGACCCCGCAGGTAGTCGATCGCGTTCAGATACGGGGGCGACGAGACCACCACGTCGACGCTGCTGGCCGCCAGGGGAAGCTTTCTCGCATCCGCGAGCCTCACCTTGGCTCCGGGCAAAGAGTTAGCTGCCTCCTTGAAGGGGGCTGCGTCGACGACGACACGGACCGCTCGCAAGAAGTGCTCAAGGGGGCGAATGACCCGCTTCTCATGGGTACGATGTGGACGGCTATGTGCCACGTCAATAGCAAGCGAGGCTCCCGCCTGCTTTGTAATTATCAAACGCGAAAACGCACACCAAAGAACGTTCCGAACGGCCTTCACCTCTACGCGGGAGATTGAGCGCGCGAGCGATGCAAGCTGTCGACGATTGGGGCCGTCAAACCAGTACCGGACGAATGCCCGGGTCTCTTCGTCTGCCCCGCTCGGATACGCGTTCTTGAGCAGAATACAGCGGGAGGAGCGCTCGGCACGCGCCACGACTTGCTCAGCGGCCGTAAGGCTTGCTGAGCCCTGGACGTCGTCCGACCAAACGCGGGCGAGGAGAACGGCCAGGGGATCTGTGTCAAACCCCAGCGCCTCATGACCTAAGGCACGTGCCACTACGATCGTGGTGCCAGACCCTGCCATCGGATCCAAGACCTTAAGTGTCCGATCGGTGCGGCAAAGCTCCTTCCAGGGGATCGACGCGGCCATCCTTGCTGCGAAAGGGTGGACTGGGCGCGGCAGGACTCGACCTCGTATCGCTTCGCTCATTTGCTTCCTTGAGGCGCAGCGTACGTTGGGGCGCGACTATCGCATGTTCTGGGTGAATGAAACATTTTGTGTATACTTGTAAAAGACACGAGCCTTCCGCTCTGCGTTGTATAGTATCTTGATATGGTGCGTTGCATTGGGAAATTTGCGAAGCTCCAACTGCGGCGTTCCAATGAATCCGCGACGACGTCGAATGTTGGGCTTGTCCACGTCGTTGCTCTCGTAGCCGTCAATAGACGATGAAGTGTGGATCGCGAGGGCGCCAAGCTGGCCAACGCTCAAGATTTTGATGTAATCGATGAGGAATTGCGGAAGCGAGCCGTCTCCGACGCGTTCTCGCAATTGTGAAAGGGCGTCTGTACTTGTGTTGTTAGCCGTGACGACGGCGTCAAGCGTGTCGGAGTAGTCGAACATGCCGAACGACATCTCGCCCTTGTCAAGAACCACTGTTGTGCGATCGATGCTAGACGACGAGGCAACGGATACGCGCTTGTCGCCAATCCAAACGGGCGCTCCTCGATTTGTGCTAATGGATTGCAGGGCGAGTCGATGAAAAATGAAACATCGCCGCCAGTCTTCGTAGAGGCCCGCCGGGATTGTAAGCTCGAAGTGTTCTAGGTATGCACCCCTCGCCCCGAACATGCGTGCGCGCTGTATATAGGTGTCCTGCTGCAGCTTTTGCTTTACGTCGCGGGTAAAGAACATAGCGAGAAGATTCGGGAAGGTCACGCCTCGGGACACGATGTTTCCGCCGATAATGATCGTGAACGGCGAGGTCGGCGTCGTCGCGTTGTCGCCCATTGCTTTCCGATCGCGTTCGCTGTTCAGAATGACGAGGGAAGTGCGGGACGCGTTGCGTACGACGTACTCTGTGATTAGGTTGGGGTCAGCTTTCGTGTATAGCGCCTTGGCTGCCGTGAACACCTTTTTCACTAGATCACCAAAGCCGGCGCTATTCGCGTCACGCAGTGTGGCAATGCTTTCCTCCATGGCAGCCTGATCGGCTTTGTGGTCGGACTTCTTCCCGCTTGTGTGCACCAGCATGCTCCAGTTGGGATCGGTCGGGCCCGCGAAATCATATTTGTTGAGATAGCCGACTGTCGCCAAAAATCGCACAAGCGCGGCCTGGGACTCCGTCGCATTGCTATCCTCGCCGATTCGTTTGAGTCTGAATTTGAGCGGCGTAAGCTGCAACGGAAAGAAGATGTCTTGGCCCGTATACTTGTCGTGGGCGGGAAATCGAACCCATTGCTCTGGTTCCGTTTCAAATGTATTGTTGAGATCGAGACGGGCCGGTGTCGCGGTGACGCCAATGTAGAAACCGTCCGCGCCAAGCAACGTGCGGATGAGATTGTTGATTGTCGTAACTTGGCCGCTGTTTACGCGACCGTTTGGGGTCGCAAAATCAGCCTCGTCGTCGACGACGACGATTTTGCGGAATGGGGCATCGGCCAGTCGCTGAATAAGTTTCTCTAGATCGCGGGCGTTCTTTTTGCAGAAGACCACAAGCTCTGAGGGCAAAGGAGCAGGGCTTTCGGGGAGCTCGCTCAATGTCTTTGCTGCGGGCGCCAATCCACTGGTCTTGAATCGTGTAAGATTCTGAGTCAGAAGATCTACGCTGTCGTTGAGTAGGTGCACTATGACCGGGTACCGTTGGTCAAGTAGTTTCCCTGTTAGGCAGATCATCATCTCGGTCTTTCCGCTTTGCGGTTCGCCGTAGATGACGAGGGAACGGTTCGCGGAGGCATCGATGTTGAATACGGCGTTTGTAACGGCAGTTTCGATGGGGCCGGTCGCTATGCCGGTATCTTGAAGACGCTTAAGTTGTCGCTCATAACGATCGGACAGCAGTGCCTGTGCTTTGAATCTATTTAGATCAAAGTCGTCTAGCCGGGCCGCTTCTGCCCAGGCCATAAGGTCGGGGTCGAGTAGCTGAATCGGCTCTCCAGACGCTACGCCTAGAACGTTTCTCATAGCGTCGACTCCGGCGAGCGCAGTCAGCTGAGTCACAAACTCGGTGAGCGATGCGTTTGTGATGGTTGCAAACTCCCGCGGCTCCAGTTCGCGTGCATCGAGACGTGCAACAAGCGCGGCATGATTGTTGGTGCGTGCATCGAGGAGAGCGAGAAGGTCAGGTAGGACGCTGTCGCGGCCTTCGGCCAACGCTGCGAGGAGGGTCTCGCTGATGTCGTTGTTCGGTCTATTCGGCATCGGGGGGAGTCCGGGGCAAGGGTGACGTGGCGAGCCAAGCGGCAAAGTTGCGTCCGTACACGCCGAAGAATAAGGCCGATAGCTTGTACAGCTTGGCGCCGGAAACGACGGGCTTGGTGTCGGCCAAGCTTGCAAGAAGCACTCTATTGGCCATCTGGTGACAAACGCCGTCGACGCCGTAGCGGATCCCGTAGTCCGCAGCGGGATCGTTGGGCAGACCGATCTGCGTTGCCACGGAGAGATCCGCGTCCGTGGACACCAGAAGGCGCGCAGGAAGGTCCGCGCCTGCGTCTCGAGACTCACCGCGGCAGAACCAGAAATCGGGGGCAGGGGGCGCCCCAGAGTACGGCGCGTCGTAGGAGGTCACCCAAGTGTGATCGGCAACATCTGGCAAGCCGGGCTTGGCGCGGATGGCGTCAGCCCACGCGTAAAGGGAGCCGCGTTTCATAGGCGTACCCCCTGCGTGGGCTGAGGCGTGGCGAAAGTGGTGGCGTCCAAGACCATGACGCGGGCGGTCGAGCCACCTCCGCGCGCATTTGCGGGCCACACGTATACGATTCTCGCCGTCTTCATTACAACGTGCCCCCTATCGCGTGCCGGCTGCGATCCATGGCCGGGGACGCCAGGGTAGCCTAGCTACACGGCGGTGCAGAATTCGAGGCCGAGGAGCCTCGCTCGACGCCTTGGGGGCGTCGTTCGTAGCGGACTCGCTAATCCGGGGTGGGGCTGCCGCTCAACCGGTGTGCCTGCCGATTGCGATGAGGTTGTTGGCGAGCCCTGCCCAGTAGACGCAGCGGGCCGCGCCGGTGGGGCCTTTGTAGCGGGTGCGGTGCATCCCGAGGGTGTGTTTGAGGCGAGAGATGCGCGCTTCGCCACCGGCCCGCCAAGCACGGGCCCGTCGGAAGCGTCGGCTCCTCTCGCGAGCGAGCCAGCCGGCAGAGCGATGTCCGGGCTTGGGCACCGCGACGCACCGGACGCCCATGATCGTGACGTCGCGGATGTTATCGAGCGAGAAGAAACCTCGGTCGGTGGCCACGACATAGGGCACTCGGCCGAAGACCTTCTTGTGATGCTCGACGGAGGGAACGAGCAGCTTGGCGTCGTGCTCGGTCACGACCGCGATGTCGGTGACGATGCCGCCTTCGGCTTCCTGCACCTTGACCATGTGTCCGAACTCGGTGGGCTTGTGGACTTTGCCGCGACGCAAGATCTTCGTCTCAGGCGCGAAGACGCTGACGATCTTGGTGCGCGAGTCGGTGATGCCCTTGAACACGCGCAGCTTGGTCTGCGCGACCACGCATCTGCCCAGGTAAATCATCCGTCCCAGGATGCGGATGCTGCGTCGCGCTTTCCCCGAAAGCTCACGCCATTTGCGCCGAGGGCGCTTCACCGTCCGCTCGGCCTGTCGGAGCACGCGGCGAGTAGTCGCGAGCAATCGTCGGTAGGGCCGACGCAGTGCCCGACGTTTGGCATCCCGAGCGAGGGGGCGGCGAGAGATCTGGGTGATCTCGCGCTGACGTCGTCCGACGCTTCGGCGCACGTTGCGAAAGCCGCGCGGCGCGGCCACCCCCTGAGACCGCGCATGCTCGATGTGGCGACAGAGGACCTGGGTAACGTCTTCGCAAAGACGCGAGTCGCTCGGATGGCAAATGGGCGCCTCGATGACCGTCCTATCGACACGCATCTTGCGACCCCGCGTCACGCGTCGTGCGACTGCCAACTGCACGACGCGGTCGAACAGCGCACGGAGGCTCTCGCCCTCCAGGAGCTGTCCGAGGCGCACTCAAATATGGACCGCGTTCCAGCGTAGCTGAACGTCCCGAAAGGGTTCCCTTGTGGACCATGGGACCGCGACGCCCTTGCTCGCGCGCGCCCGCTACCACCACCTACTCGCCACAGGACTAGGGCGGAATCTTCCCCGGATAGGCGGTGCAACGGATGCACTCCTCCACGTCACCCGGCCAGTTGACGATCTTGAACCCACCTGCCTTATCGTACCCATCGCCCGGCAAGCCTGTATCGTTCACCGCGAGCGCGTTGAGCGGCGGGAGGCCCTCGGCCTCGCACCACTCCGCCAGCTCAAGGAGGAAGTTCCCGACGATGGGGAGTACGTGAGGCACTCCGGCGCGGTCGCAGAGGACCCCGTAGCGGAGCGTGTACTTCGACCGGAGGATCTTCTTGCCGGGCGGGTGCGCCTTCGTAACGAGCTGGTGATGGTCGAGGAGCGCCTGACCAAGCGCACGGGATTCGGGCTTCATCTACAGACCCACCGGGTTGAAACCTAGCTTCACCATCTCGCCGACCCAGACCTTCTCAGCCTCGACGGGGTCGTACTCGCCGCTCGCCAGCCTGGGGATCGCGATCTTGCGTGCGCGTTCGACCATCTCGTAGAACTGACGGCCGGGTCGGGTCGGCTTTCCGTCGTTGCCCCCTCGGCAGACGACCGCCGACTTGGCGCCCTCCCCCCGCGCGATGGCCTTCTCGGAGATGACCCCCAGGGCTGTGTGGAACTTGGCGTCTCGCCAGAACCAGCCGGAAACGAGCCCCAGCGGTTTGTAGGTCGTGCGCATCGGCACGGTGATGGCGAAATCGATGGCGGCTTCAAGCTTGATGATCTTCCTCAGCTCGACGTACTCCTCGTCGCCGACTTCGTCAGGCGTGGGAATCGCGGGCTGAAGGCCAGCCGAGGCCGTAGTCTCCTGGTTCATTTTCACATCCTCCTGGTCTCGCTGGTGGGAGGCCACGACCGGACCCGCGAAACTGCGGGGGCAATCTAAAGGCCAACATAGCGCACTGAAGAGGAAGCGCAAGCACCGTTGGTCCGAGTGAGAGCCGGTACGTGCGCGGACAAGCGTCCGCGCGAGAAAGCCTATCCGCATTCATCCGCGTGACTTCATTTCGTATAGTGACTATATTGCGTGCAGTATGTCGACACGGCCTCGACACTTTGATTTTCGCGACGCCGGCCGCTTCGGCGTTGGGACGGCCGGCGGCCGGATCCTCTTCGGGTGCGCACTCGCCGCAGCGAGCGCTGCTCTCCAGACCCTTAGCTTCGCGCCGTACGACTGTTGGTGGCTCGTCGGGTTGTCCCTCGTTCCGATGATCGTCGCGCAGTACCGCGTCCTACCGGCGGCGTGGTCAGCGCTCGGCCCCGCTATTGGCATCGGGGGTTTCATCGCCGGCTACTTCGGCGGTGATTTCTTCCCCGGTCGCGCCGCGTGGTACATGAAGACGCTACCCCCCCTCGTCGCGGTCGTCGTCTTCGTGACGAGCCGCGGCGGGCGCGCAAGACGAGACCGCGCAGGATATGGCGCCTGGCCCCTCGCGGCCGCAACGACCTGGGTCGCGGTCGAGCTCGTGCGCACGTTCGTGCCCGCGCTCGGTACGTGGGGCCTGATCGGCTATGCGCTCTATCGGCAGGCTTGGCTGATCCAGCCGGTCCGTCTCGTCGGCATCTTCGGGCTCGATCTGCTCGTCGTGCTGGTCAACTACGCCATCGCTATGGCGGTGATCGCGCACCTCGATCGAAAGGGTGTGTACGACGCGCCGGCCGCAATCGTCCCGCGACATGCCGGGCTCTGGTGCGGTGGCGTCCTGGCCGCGCTCGTGGCGTGGTGCGCGTTCAGCCTGTCTCTGCGCGATCGCGGGGATCGGACAGTTCGGGTCGCCGTGCTGCAACCGGGCGTCCGGCACAACGCGGGCGAGACGCGCGCTGCGCGCGACCGGGCGATGCTCGGGCGCCTCGCGGCACAAACGCGCGAGGCCGCCGCCCGCGGAGCACGCCTTGTTGTATGGCCCGAGGCGGCGTTCGCATCGGACCCGGCGATCGCCTACGCGAGCGAGCTCGGTGAGCTGGCGCGCGAAACGGGCGCATACCTCGTCGTCGGGTATGCCTTCCACGCGCCAGCGGGCAACCGCAACGAGGCCGTCACCGTCGACCCGCGTGGCGAGTTCGTCGGCCGGTACGGCAAGGATCACCCAGTCGTCTTCTTCGGCGCCACGAGCGTCTCGCGGGGGGCGTATCCGACCATCGACGCCTCGTTCGCAAGGATGGGCACCATGATCTGCGCCGACATGGACTTCACGGACACTGCGCGCAAGCTCGCGCTGCGAGGAGCCAAAGTCATCGCGGTGCCGTCGTCGGACTGGCCCGCGATCGCCACGAAGCACTATACGCTCGCGATTTTTCGTGCCCTGGAGACGGGCGCCGTCGTGGCCAAGTCGGAGTACAACTTGGACTCGGCCATCATCGACGGCTACGGGCGCATCGCCGCGAGCGCTGTCACGCCGGGCGGAAGCGAAGCCGTCCTGGTCGCGGACGTACCTCTGCGCGACGGTGTCCCGCTGGCGGCACGGTTTGGAGACTGGGCCGGCTGGCTCTGCGTTGCCGCGGCGTTCGGGCGGATGCTCTGGGGATTGCGAAGGCGGGGCGGGAACTCAGCGCTCGCTAGCCCCGTTCGCCATGAATCACTATAGTTCTTGCGTGAGTCCCGCTGACGTAAAGACCGCCAAGGAACCCTGCCCCGTGGCGCGTACGCTCGATATCATCGGCGATCGATGGACAATCCTGATCTTACGAGATTTGCTGGCGCACAGCGCACGGCGGTTTCAGGATTTCGAGGTCTCCCTGCGGGGGATTAGCCCCAACACGCTGTCGACGCGGCTAAAGAATCTCGAGGAGCACGGAGTCATCACGCGCCGGCTGTACGAGGAGCATCCTCCCCGGGCAGAGTACCTGCTCACTCCAAAAGGCCGCGAGTTGGGGCCCGCCATGCGCGCGCTTCAGGTTTGGGGTCAGAAAAACACGGGGTGAGATTTATGCAGGGACCGCGCACGTGATCCGCGCGCCCGTCGAAAAGCTCGCTCCTGGCGAGCGACGCGTGACCGGCACGATTGCTCAAATATGGACCGCGTTGGTCTCCTTTGCACCTCCGTTTGCACCCCCTCGACGCGGCGGACCTCGAGGGGGCGATAGCCAACCTCACGCACCTGCTCGCTCGCGCCGACGATCATGCCGTGGCCGCGGAGCTCGTTCGCGAGCGCGACCATTTGCGCCAGGAGCTCCATCAGGTCCTTGAGCGCGACCCTTAGTGGAAGAATGGCCGCCGATGCGCGTCGCCGAGGATCGGAGCGCCGCGTCTCCTCTAGACGGACAGTCCTCATCCTCGAGGCAGACGCCTTCGAAGGTCGCGATGCGGAGAAACTCGCAGGCAGCGCCCTCGAGATAGACCTGCGCGGTGACGATACCCACGAGCGGATAGTTCGGGGCCATAAGAAGAACCGGGCCTCCGCTGACGCCGCCCATATTGGTGCCCGGATCGGGCAAGGGCGAGCCGTCAAAACTGACGAGATCCTCCTGCGCAATCTGACAGGTGCAATAACCATCCCCCGACGACGTGACCCGGAGCATCGTGGAATAGGGTCCTGCGCCGATCCGCCCCCCGGCGGCATCGACGTCGCGAAGCAGCCCGGGATATCCGGCTACCAGGACCAGTTGCCCCGGGTCAGGGGCAGGCGGAGGCCATCGGCTTGGTGTCGACGTGATGCAAGGCCCGATTCCCTGCGCTTCCTCGGCAGATATGCGCAGGAAGACGACGTCCCGTTGCTCGTCGTGCCAGGCAATGCGGGTCACCGGATCGAAGGGCGGAAGCTTGCCGACCTGCCAGTGTAGCGCCTCCCCGTCCTTGCGACGATGCTCGTATCCGTTGAGGACGTGGGATGCCGTGACGACGAACGTTCCTTGCGCAAGCCGGACCAGGCACCCGGTCGCGCCGTTCACCTCACCCCTTTGGGACAGAGGAGGGGCGAAGATGATCGGAACGGCATGGGCGCGGGCAAACTCCACCATGCGCTGGCACCTCCCCGTGTAGAGGGCGCGGTCTTCGGCGGAGAGGCGCTGGAAGCGCTCCGCCCCGGTCATGTCCTCGGTAGCGACCGATGAGTCCGGGGCCATCATGCGACAGGGAAGTGTACCGCGAGCCCGGTCGTAGCGGGCCGCGCGCGAGCGAGGGGCGTCGCAGTCGCATGGGCCAATGGAACCATTTCGGGACGGGGGCCCGAACGGTCGCGCTACCCTGAGAACAGTGATTGCGTGGACTTGAGTCGATTTTCATCGCGAACGCGAGTGCTGCTCAACGACCGAGTTCGTGGGGCTCACCGATCGCCAGCATCATGTGACCAGCACGTACGCGGAACTCAGTCGCGTGACGCGCGGCAAGCCGTTCACGATCCACCACCCGACGATGTGGACAATGGCTCTCTCCGAGCGCGACATGGTGATCGTCGGTGCCGCGTCGTGGATCAAGGGCTTCTACTCAGACGGTGCCTTTCTCCGGCTGGTCCAAGCTGGGGACCTCCGGGCCCTGGCTCTGCGCTGGCAGAAGCAAGACCCGGACACGTGGCGCAGAGAAGCCTTTGGGCGCCTCTTCCCGGGAGCGATCGGCAGAGGCGTCCCCAACCCATCGGATGTCGATACACTCGTCGCGTCGCTCGCCGACCAGTTTCGACCACTTGTCCAAGATCGACACGCGCATCGCGCTCATCCCTTCGAGAAGGAGAGCAGAGGCACGGTGAAGAAGTTGGACCCGACGGAGGTCGCCGCGTACCTGGTCAAGATCCATCGACTACTCGCCGACTTGTACTGCCTCTCGGCCGCAAACCACTTCACGTCTTGGTATCCCGGTGCGGAAGTGGATGCAGACGCGCGCGACGTTGTGGACCTGATCCTATCTGGACCACTGGGTTGGATCGTTGACCAGGTGGATGGTCGTTCGCGCCGAACGGAAGGTACCCCCGTTGTCCGGCGCTAGCGCGATTGGGGTTGTCGAACAGCTCCTTTGTCCTCTTGTAGGCCGCCCATGCGCTCTCGGACGGCTGACGGATGAGGAACGCGACGCAGGCAACGCCGCACCCCATGTCCTCGATTTGCGGCACGGGACGAGCACGGTCGCCGACAGCTCTGCCGGCTCTCGCGAGAAGAACGGCGTGACACGGAATGCTGATCTTGCCCCTGAGGTACCCCACGCGCTAGTCGACTCGAAGCCGGCGGTCATGCGACATGACTCTTCGTCGCCATCACAGCGTCAACCCCGAGTTCGAGCAATCGCAGCGCATGGAGCGTTGGCTCGTTCGCCTTCAGCACTTGGAAAGGCAGGGCGCCGACGAGACCACGCTGATCGAATACGCGCTCGTGGTCCTCCAGCAATGCGACGCCATGCGCGACTGGCTGAAGGAGGCGGCGGGTGCGTAAAGTGGCGCGCCCGGGTCGAAGGCGTGCCGCGCGGCCAAGATTAAGGCCGAACGCGATTCAGCCGCCCCTAACCGGAGCACCAAGAGCATCGAACAGCGGGCGATCCAGACGGGCGACATCAAGAGGCTCTTCGCATGCGACGAGCTGGAGGTCTGTCGGGCGATCGTGGATGGGGCAAAGCACCTGCATCTCACCCAAGCGCCTCACACGGCGGCTCCGACCTCGCCAAGTTCGTCGACGTGCGTGCCTTGTCCCGCTGGCAGCCTCCCGAGGGCAAGATGGGCGCAACGGCTTGCTGGTGTACGACGGGCGACCCGTTGGAGGACGTTCACATGAGCCTCGACATCAAGCCGCCGAGCCCAAGCCGCGGTCCAGCCGGAGCGTGCAATGCCGGGTGCGCGTTCACCTGTCCGTGACGAAGGGGCCGGCCGGCTCACGGTGAACCCCGCATTGCTCGTCGGCCGGCTGGTTCGGACCTCCCCAGTGGAATGGACGATCCGCCATCCGACCGATCCCGCCACCGTCGCCCGCTACGGCTACGACGGCCGCAGGGGCATCTACATCGACATCGAGCATGAGGGCGCGGTTGTGTTCCGGTACGACGGGCGAGAGGTCGACCAGGGGGTGCGGGACGTGCTCGAGGAGTTGGTCGTCTTCGCCTTTCTCGGCGGCGCCGACATCGAACACGCCACCGACTGGCTCGTGACGCCGGAGCAGTGGCGAGGGGCCCGGGCTCGTGCTGGAGATCGTGAAGCGGCTGCGGAATGGCGGCGGGCTGGTTAGTCGCAAAGACGCGAAGCGTCCTCGCCGCACTGTAGGAGGCCTATGCTTCTCCCTCGCTCCTCTGGGTCGGCCATCGCAGCCACTCCCCGCCGTGCGCATCAACGAGCCGAACACCGCCGATTCGCGCCAGGGCATCCTCGTCGAGTCCGGTCAGAACGAGCGCGACATCGCGGAGATAGTCGGGATGGGCGTCAGCGAGGTCCGCCCGCGTGGCGTGATCGAGCATCATCGCGCCCGGAAGCCATCGGGGAGCCCCCTCAGCAAGCAAACGCCTTCGCGAGGACTCATCGACCGTGAACGTCGTCTTGTCAGCCGTCGTGCTGCATCGGATGACGATGGGGAGCGGTTGTGGCTCCACCGGAGGTCGATCCTGGAAGACTCGAAGAACCTGATTCGACAGTTCTACGAACTCTCGCATCGGCGGCTGGTTCGATGGCTCGGCAACAAAGCGAACCGACACTCTTTCACTTCGACCGCGCCAATGACGGGCGGCTAGCGGCATCGTTGCCGACAGATCCCGAAACGCCTCGATCAGCTCGGACGCGCTGACCGCATCCGGTGCAAGTACATCGAGAAAGCTGAGAACGTGGTTGCCGCCCGGTCGAATCAGCGTTGAACGCGCCACAAGATTCCCCGGGTTCTTCATGGTCAGGTCTTCAAAGTCGGGGTTGTCCCAGTTCACCGAGGCGTCGCTTCCGTGTCGGTACAGGAGCACGTTGATTCCCTCTGGACCACGTCTCGCTCGGACGCGCTGTGCCGTGAGATACATTAGGGGCCCTCGCGGAGTTCGCGTGGGCTGCTTGTGGATCTCGATCGCCTTAGCTCCGCATCGGTCCTGAAGCGCGCTACGCCGTGCCACGTCTCTTGCTCGTCGGCGTCGGCAGGCGCGTCGAACACGACACCCTCGACGCGTGCTTCCCCGACGGTGTGAGACCCCTCCGTGAGTTCGAGCTGACTTCCTTTGCGCACGAGCCTCTCTGGCAGCGCGGCGAGGAACGTGAGGGTGCCTGGCAGTAGCTCCGCGCCCCCGGTCACCGGCTGCCCGAAGTCGATCACAACGCTCCATTCCTCGCGGTGACCGTCCCGGGTCCATCGCGCGACGGTGGAGTATCGAGCGCCCTGGAACGGCTTCTTCCGGCCGCCGCGCCCTGGCTCCAGGAAGGTGACGAGGACGCGCGCTCTCATGATGGTCGGACCTCTTCGATGACTTCGATCATAGCACTCTCCAACTGCTCTAGCTCCGCGTATCGAGCCGAGCCGATTTGGTCGAGATTCGGATGGCTTCGGAAGAGCGCATCGGCGACCGCGGTTCGAAGCGTAACCGCGGCGATGCAGAACGACTCCTTCGGATAGAACTGGCGGCCCCAAGCGCGAGCATGACCATGCTGTTCGGCAAGCCACTTGCCTTCCGTAGAGTGGCCAACGCACCGGAAACGCCCGACGGCAAGGATGTCGCGTCGCTCCGCGTCGCTCATGGCTCGGTACAAGATGGTCGTTGCGGGATGCGACAGCATCCAAAGCGCCCAGCCAACGCCAACTACGGCCATCGTGCCGAACGCCAGGAGCACGAGGTTCGCCTCCACGCTGCGAGGCTACTTCGTCGAGTCGAACGCGTCCCAAATGACTCGGTCACCCCGGGCGTCGCTCCCGCCACTTGCGCCAGCGCTCTTGGGCGCCCTGCCGGCCGATCTCGCGCTTCCGCTCGTCCGAGAGCTGCCGGTCCCGGGCGCGGCCTCCCGCGGCGCCCAGGTTGGCACGGTCCGCGGCGACGGCCCTGCGGGTTGCTCTCTTTCGCTCGACGAACGCGGCCCTTCGCTCGTTCGCGTAGGGAGCGAGCACGTTCACGACGAAGACGTGCTCGAGCCCATCGGCCGTCTCGACCCGCGGCTCCCGGTACCCGACGCCCGCATTGTGAATGACGGCATCGAAGGGACCGACCGCGTTTGC